>Ga0070665_100004123_pt1 | contig 15290 bp, 10 predicted proteins | sample KBSS13metaG_FD_65862 | JGI IMG/M metagenome (GOLD analysis project Ga0070665, IMG submission 65862) | Switchgrass rhizosphere microbial communities from Kellogg Biological Station, Michigan, USA - KBS S1-3 metaG | ecosystem: Host-associated > Plants > Roots > Rhizosphere > Soil ... | reverse complement strand
TCAAACCCTGCGCGAAACCACGCTGACGAAGTGGAACCCACGTCTGCATCGCCTGGGTGGCAGCGGGAAACGTCGCGCCCTCACCGATGCCCAACACGATACGTGCCACCAGGAGCGAAGCAACTCCGCCGGCGAGGCCCGTGACGACTGTGCCCAGTGACCACACCAGGCCGCACACAAACAATGTTGACCGTGCGCCATAGCGATCCGCTATCCGTCCCCCGATCAACTGGAAGATCAGGTAGGGATACGCAAACGCCGACATAATGAACCCCAGGCCGGCATTACTCAGTCCGAACGCCGCCCTGATTGGATCGCCCGCCGCGCCGACGTTGACGCGGTCCATGTACGTCAACAAGTACATCAGACACAGCAGGCCGATGACGGCGCTGCGAGCGCCGAGCCACGGCCGACGCGACGCAGCCGCGCTGGTGTTCATTCTACGGACCCGGTGAGAACGGCCATTGCCGCCTGGACGCCACCGGCACGGTGGGGCACGCCGGCAACCGCCAATCCCATCTCAACTCCCGCCAGAGCGCCCAGCACAGTCAGGTCGTTGGTGTCGCCGAGATGGCCGATTCGAAACACCCGGCCCGCAAGCTTGCTGAGCCCGGCCCCGAGTGACATGTCAAACCGCTCCAGAATCATCGCTCTGAGACGATCGGCATCATGGCCGTTCGGCATCACAACCGCGGTCAGTACCGGCGAGTAATGTTCGGGCGATGTGCACAGGATTTCCAGGCCCCACGCAGTAATCGCGGCGCGCGTCGCAGCCGCATGACGCCGATGGCGTGCAAACACCCGCTCCATCCCTTCCTCGTGCAGCATGTCGATCGCCTCGGCAAGTCCATACAGGATGTTGGTTGCCGGAGTGTAAGGGAAGAAGCCGTTGGTATTGATCTTCAGCATCTCCTCCCAGGACCAGTACAGGCGCGGCAAGGTTGCGCGGTGCATGGCAGCCACCGCCTTCTCGCTGATAGCGGTGAAGGCCAGGCCCGGAGGCAGCATCAGGCCCTTCTGAGAGCCCGACACCGTGACATCGACACCCCAGTCATCATGGCGGTATTCGACCGACCCCAGCGACGAAATGGTGTCTACGAGCAGCAGCGCCGGATGGCCCGCTCGATCGATTGCACGCCGCACAGCCGGAATATCCGAGGTAACTCCCGTCGATGTCTCGTTGTGGACAATGCACACCGCGCGGATCGTTCGATCCCGATCTTCCCTCAGCCGCTGCTCAATGGCGGCAGGGTCGGCGGGGCTGCGCCAGTCGGATGCGATGAGGTCCACCGCAATGCCGAGTTTGTCGGCCATATTCTTCCACGTCGCGGCGAAATGTCCGGTCTCAAACATCAACACCCGATCGCCCGCTGACAGCGTGTTTGTCAGCGCAGCTTCCCATGCGCCCGTTCCGGAGCTCGGATAGATGACCACCGGCTGCGTAGTGTTGAAGACGGTCTTGATTCCGGAGAGCACCCGGCGTCCCAGTTGCTGGAAGGCGGGACCGCGATGGTCGATGATCGGATGGGCCATCGCCTTGATGATCCGCTCGGGTATGGGCGACGGGCCGGGTATCTGCAGAAAGTGCCGGCCGGCGCGGCGTGGGGACGGGGTGTTCTGATTCATGGTGTATCCTCAATCACAATTCCAAACGGACCGACAGGGCGATCTATCATGGGCACTTCCGGCAGTGACAGCGAAACTGTTGCATTCCGAATGCAACTCAACCCGGGTGCGGCTGCGGAGTATCAGCGGCGTCACACAGACATCTGGCCTGAGCTGCGCACGGCCTTGTTCGCGGCGGGTGTAATCGACTACCGGATTTTCCTGGATCCTGACTCGAACTTTCTGTTCGCCGTGCTCACGCGCCGCAAGGTCCACCAATTGGAACAGTTGCGGCAGATGGAGGTGATGCGCCGCTGGTGGCGGATGATGCGCGACATCATGCATACGCACGCCGATGACTCCCCCGTGGAGGTCTCGTTGCTGCCGATGTTCGAGTTGCAGAAATGACATCCATGCACAGCCGCTAGCGGGTAGTCGCAATGGCGTCGGCCGTCGCAATGGCGTCAGGCTCATCGGGAGGCAGCAGCAGCCGTTCTTGCACGAGCCTGCGCGCCGCTTGCACGACACGCTCGTGCCGCGTACTGGCAGCCGGATACAATTCCTCGAGCGAAGGCCGCGAGTCCTTCGCGGCCAGTCTTGCCTCGCGCGTAGACGCCAGCGGTAGGAAGCCACCCGCGTGATCGCATATCGCCTCAATGTCAGTTTGCCCTGTCTGAGGATTCCACCCGGTAAAGCTCCCCAGGGGAGCGGCGGTCAAAGGCAGGTGAATTCCCGCGATTGCGTTGCCCGTGCTGTCGGCTTTCGGAAGCAACACAATGTACTCGCCTTTCACAACTGGTCCGTTCGCGGTCTGCATTACCAGCCTGGCACGCATGTGTTGCCCTGTATACGGCAGTGGCGTCCCGGATGCGTACACGTCCGAGGCAGGCACCAATGTGTGATCGCGCACCGAGGGAAACCGGCTCGGCGGTGGTGCCGTTCCCGAGCGTAACCAGTCTTCCATATCAACAAACAAGGCCCGGACGACCGGGCCTGCAATCACGGGACTCGAATTGAGTACGCACCCCTCGAGCGGCTTCGAAGTTGCGCTGATGCTGTTCATGTGCGGTGCCCCCGCAAGCATGTAGGCACGAACGTTGGAGGGCAAGGCGACTTCCGCGCCGTTTCCGTCCGTGACCAGCAGGGCACCTCGCGCACCCCACATTTCGTACTCGGAGTCGAGCTCGAGGACGCGCGGGCATGTGTTCGAGCGACGACACTGTGCCAACAGGCCATCCTTGCGGCCGGTGAGCGGGTCGGTGCTCGTTGCGTACGTGAAGGGGAATTGGTCGACCGGAAAGAGCTGGTCCGCAACCGGACCCGGATTGCGCCCCGGCTGGGCGAAGCGCGCATTGGTGAAGCTGCGGCGGCTGCCCGGGATAATCGGCAACATGCCATCGAACACCCGGCGGCCGCGCTCATCGGCGTTGAATCCCTGATACAACAGGTCGCGCACGGCGCGCCCGGACTGCGAAACGCCCGTGGCAATGGCCAGCCAGGGCCGGCCTGGCTGCGCAGCGGCGAGTGGATTATCTGCATCCGTTGAGTATTTCAGAAAGCTCGCAATATCCCGTACCGCCGCGAACCCGATTCCCATGATCGTGGGATCCTTCGCGGTGTACGACACTTCATAGAGACCTGCGAAAGGTGTGGATGCCGGTTGGATTACGGGCCGCGTGATCTCGATCGTTCGTTCGTCGATCATCCTGACGGCCATATCCCGCGGAACGAGCAGCTCGGAGTCGGCTCTGGTACGGATACCCACGTGCAGGTCCGCGCCCGCTGCGATTGGCCAACTCAGCGTATAGCGTCGGGTTCGCTCGCCATCTGTCCAGGACCATTGATCACGGGAATAACCCGTAAGGCCCCGGGCAACCGGAGCTCTCACCGCCAACGCCTGCTCCATCGGCAGATCCGCCTGCCAACCAATCAGGGCGAGCGTGTAGCCGCGGCTCAACAGGAAGCCGTTGCCCGGTTGAGTCAGCGCCGGCCGGGTTTGTGCGGGCAGATCGTTGAGGATGTCATAGAGTTGCGAAGCGCCCCGGTTCGGCAGCTCCACAATCAGGATCCCGTTCGGATGGGCCGGACGCAGGAGCTGCAGCACTGCCGTGGCTTCAACCTGGCACTCTTCACTCAGGGGAGCATGCTCGATATCCACAATGGCCTTGTTGTGTGGATCGTTGGGATTCAACAGCAGGCGCACACGGGCGGTGAGCAGGGTTCCCGGCTCAAACGCGCCGAAACGGCGGCTCCCGGCGGCCGGCAGGGTCGAGGTTGTGATCACTTCGAGACTGCGGACGGCTGCGGGCGCCGTCGGCGATAGCGCGCCTAGCATCAAAAACGCGCACAGCCCCCCACCGAGTCGTCTCATTTCGATTGTCATTGAGTGATTTTGCTCCAAATCAGCAGCCCTGTGCTCTGGCGTGATCAAAAAAAAGCGAATATGATTAGAAAAGATTGAAATAGCCCGAGGTTGATCAGATCGACATTCGGGCGTCCGCTATCGCTTCGACCTCGGGGGGGTAAGTCGAAATGAGGGTTAGCAGTTCATTCTTAATAATGGCGCTCGGCGCAACGGTGCCACTGGCACAGGCGGCGAATGAATCCGGCGCGGATGGCGAAGGGGGACTCCAGGAGATCACGGTCACCGCGACCCGGCAATCGGACACAGTCAACCATGTGCCTCTGTCCATCACCGCGGTCACGCAGGACAGCCTGGACAAACAAGGCATCAAAACGGGTGAGGACCTGGTCAGACTCACACCGGCACTGGCTATCCGCCGGGGCATTGATTCATCCGACACCATCGCGATCCGCGGCATCATCTCAACAGCCGGTTCCCAGACTACCGGTGTTTACCTGGATGACACGCCGTTGCAGAAGCGGACCGCGCTCGGGGCCGCGAACGGCAACGGCAGTCCGATGCCGTACCTGTTCGATATCCAACGCGTTGAAGTGCTGCGCGGGCCACAGGGCACGCTGTATGGCGGTTCCTCGCTCGGCGGAACGATCCGGTTCATCACACCTACCGCCAGTCTGACGGACTACACGAGTTACCTGCGTGCGGAACATTCTTTCACCGAGGGCGGCGATCCCAGCACGGAGCTGGGGGCCGCCATCGGCGGCCCGATTGTGAAGGACAAACTGGGCTTCCGGGTCGCCGCCTTTGCGAGCGCGGCCGGTGGCTACATCGATCATTACAACATCTACACCAACCAGCAGGTTCTGAAGAACAGCAACAGCAGCCATGGCGGCTCCTTCCGAGCCTCGGTCGGCTGGCAGCCGGTGGACCACCTGCTCATCACGCCGCAGATTCTCTACACGGACCAACGTATCGATGACGCGGATTTCTACTTCCGCTCCATTCCGCAGTTTACAGCGGGGCCCATTGTTTCGCCGAACACCGGGACCGCCTATCCGCCTTACACCTATCCGGCCCATACCTACGGGCCGATCAACCCCGGACAATTCGTCAGTTTTCTGCTGAATCCTTATGGCCGAACCAACAAGGTGGCCATTCCGGCCCTCAGCATCGATTATGAGACGAGCTGGTTCGACGCCCGCTCCATCACTTCATTCATCAACGATGACACGGTCGGACACAAGGACGGCGGTTTTGACAATCCCGGCAACCAGCTCGGGGGAACGGGGCTGGTGAGTGAATTGCCCGCGCATGTGCAGAACTTCCAGTACTACCTGAATCGCAATGGCTGGATACAGGAGTTCCGGCTGACTTCACCGAAAGGTTCCGGGCGCCTGTCCTGGGTGGCCGGTCTGTACGGTCAGACCCTGAACACCACGACCGAATACAAGATCTACGAGGATCTGAACGAAATCGCGAGCGTCATCAAGGGGTCAGACATTCTCGCGGTGTATCACGCGCCGGCGCTGCCTGGCGGAATCGCGGGTGATCGCTACCAGAGCTTCCGGGAACGGGAAGTGGCTGTGTTCGGGAACGTGAACTACTCCATCACGCAGAAGCTGACCGCCACTGCAGGAGTACGCGTGGCGGCTAATGAGTTCGAGTTCTACGGCACCTATATCGGTCCTCTGGTGGGCAGTGATGTCATCTCGCAGGCAACCGGTACCTTGACTCAGGGCACGGTCAAGGAGCATCCCGTGACTCCCAAGTTTGGAATCAGCTATGACATCAACGATCAGGACATGGCGTATCTGAGCGTCTCCAAGGGCTACCGGCAGGGCGGTGTCAACACGACCGCACAGACGGCCGGATGCAGTGCAGCCCTGGCGGTATACGGCGGTGACCCGCCCGTGACCTACAAGTCCGACAAGATCTGGAGCTACGAGCTGGGCTTGAAAATGCGCACGCTTGCGAACCGGCTGCAGGTCAACACGAGCGCGTTCTACATCGACTGGAGTGGAATACAGACGAATGTGCCGCTACCGGGCTGCTTTACGTTCGTTGAGAATGCAGCCAAGGCGCGCAGCACGGGATTCGATGTACAGGCACAGGCCCAGGTGCTCGATAACCTCACGGCCACCATGTCAGCCGCTTATACGAACGCGAAGTATGTGGATCCGTTGCTCGGTCCCGTATCCGCGATCAATGGCACGCAGGCGCATCTGATCAACGAAGGCGACCCGCTGCCCGTGTCACCGGTTACGGTTGCAGTCGGAGCTATGTACAACACCACGATCGGATCCCTTCCGGTGTACGCACGCGCCGATTACAGCTATGACAGCGCCTACAAACGTACATTTGGACCGGGCACCACCACCTACGGTGCAGACATCTACGAGGGCAATGCAGCCCGGGTCGCCTCCGCCCGCATCGGATTCCAGTACAACGATTTCGACGCCTCGTTGTTCGTGGACAATCTCTTCGACTCACGGGACGTGCTGGATGCCCAGCTCGGACGCTCCGGCTGTACCAACTTGTCCTGCTCCACCTATTCGTACAACAATCGCCTCATTCCGGAATACACCTTCCGGCCGCGGACCGTGGGTATCACCGTCACGTACAAACATTGAGGGGCTCACAATGCTGAATCGGCGAGAGGCTCTGGGGATCACGGCGGTCGCGGCAGTCGCCGGGGTGGGGCTGACGCGCACTGCCCTGGGAGCGGCGCATTCTGGCGCCAGGCGCATGCCGTTGGCCCTGTCAGTGAAAAACGCCGAGGGCTTCCGGGACGACAAGGTGATCCAGTGCACCAAGACGTTCGAGGAGTTCGTCCAGATTGCGAAGAAGACCGGCTATGACGGGATTCATCTGCGTGCCTCCCTGGCGGGTCTGCAGACGCCACTGGACCGGCTCTATCAAATGCGGACGCAGTTGAAGGCGGCGGGGCTTCGGGTGTCCTCGGTCTGTCCGGATTTCCCGGTGCCCATCAATAACGACCATGCGCCGGATTGCCTGCACAACATCACGCCGTATCTGACTTTCGCGGAGATTTTCGAAACGGACCTCATCCGGGTCGGCATGAAAAAAGAAGCGGACATTGTGTGGGCCCAGCGCGCCGCCGATGAGGCGCGTGAGCGCAAGCTCAAGCTGGTGCATCATGCCGAGTCATTCACGCTGTTTGAGAATTTCGAGATCTCGCGCAAGACCCTGAAGGCCATCAACCGCGCCAATTTCGGCCTGCAGCACGATGAGGCGCAGTGGCTCGCCAACACACCGAACTACCGCGAAGCCGATATCGTGCCCCACATCAAGGAGCTGCAGCCGTACATCTGGGAGGTGTTCATCAAGAACAACCCGGGCGGCCCCGGCAGCATGGTGCGGCCGGAGATCCCCCTCAATGCCCCGGGCGGAGTCAATTTCGAGAAGGTGTTCGAAGGACTGCACGCGATCGGCTACCAGGGATTTGTCCAGGTTCACGAAGGGCGTGATTCCTATGGCAACGATGTCGAACTGGCGGCGGCAAAGTGTTATGAGTACCTGAAGCCATTTACCGAGGGTGCCTCCCGAGCCGGGGCCGCCTGAGCGAGGAGACGATCCCATGCAACGAGCCACCCCGGCGGCCGCCTCCGTCGTGCTGTTGTCGCTGTGCCTGCTGCAGCCTGCGGCCCGGGGCCAGGCTGCAGCCGCACCGAACCCGTCCGCGCCGAGCCCGTCCGCACCTGGCCAGTCCGCACCTGGCCAGTCCCTGACACCGGCGCAGGCCCGCCAGAAAGCCACCGCGCAGGGCGTGCCCGAAATTCCGTACGAGTCCGTGCCTGGATTCTTCAAGTTGCCCGCGGACCTGTACCTGGGCGAATCCATGGGCGTGGCGACCAACTCGAAAGGCCACATTTTCGTGTTCACCCGCAGCCAGTTGACCCGGCTGTTCGAGTTCGACGAGCAGGGGCGGTTCGTCCGGGAAATCGGCCACGAGTTGTATGGCTTCGTATTCGCGCATGCGGTGCGCGTCGATGCCCAGGACAATGTCTGGGTCGTGGATGAAGGCTCCAACATGGTCATCGAGTTCAACCCGCGCGGACGCGTGGCGATGTTGCTCGGCCGGCGCGCAGCCGCAAGCGAAGGACTGAGCGAAACCAACCCGGCCGGACGCGGCCCCGTCAACTCGCCGCCATTGCCGTACGTGTTCGATCGCCCGACGGATGTCGCCTGGGACAAGCAGGGGGATATCTTTGTCGCCGACGGTTACGGCAACTCCCGGGTGGTGAAATACGACAGGGACGGTCGGTTTCTGGCGCAAACCCCCGGGCCCGGCTCCGGTCCGGGGCAGATGAACCTGCCCCATAGCCTCCAGGTCGATGCCGCCGGCAATGTCTATGTGGCGGATCGCCAGAATTACCGCATCCAGGTGTTCGACAACAACCTGAAGGTGAAGGCCAGCTATGAGAATGTCGGACAGCCCTGGACGCTGTGCATCTCGCCGGGTCCCCACCAATACCTGTACTCCTCCAACTCCTATCCGGATGCCAACCTCGCGCCCATGAAAGCCGTGAGCGGTGAGATCTACAAAATGGAGTTGAATGGCAAGGTCCTGGGCAGATTTGGCCGCGCGGGTAAACAGCTCGGCGAATTCAGCACGACACATGGCATCGACTGCCGCGATCCGGATCGACTCTACATCTCGGAAATCGTGTCGTGGCGTGTGCAGAAGATCCTCCTGCACCCGGCGCATCACTAGGAGCTCGCGCATGCAACGCAGGTTGAATGGTTCGCTCACGGCGGTCGCGCTGGTCGGCATGGTTCTGGCGGCAGCCGGCGCCCCTGCGGCGGGTGCCGCGGAAGCGCCAGCCACTCCGTTCCAGTCACAGCCCGACCTGTTGAAAATGCCTGATGATCTGTATCTGGGCGAAGTGGCTGGAGTCGCCGCCAACTCCAAAGGCCACCTGTTCGTGTTTACGCGCACCGGGCATCAGTTTCTGACGGTCGGTGGCAGCCGCGGTTTCGTGCACGGTGGCTCCCGGCTGTTCGAGTTCGATGCACAGGGGAGCTACGTGCGCGAGATCGGGCACGAAATCTACGGTTTCATGTCGGCCCACAGTGTGCGGGTCGACCGCGAAGACAACATCTGGACGGTGGATGAGGGCTCGAACGTCGTCATCAAATTCTCACCTGAGGGCGCCGTCCTGATGACCCTCGGCCGTAAGCCGGAAGCGGTGAACGTGCCGGCGAAACCCGCCGCTGCCAGCGGACCGGGTCTCGGCATTGCAGGTGACACATTCGGCTCGCCGAAGGACGTCGGCTTTGACGCCGCCGGTGACATCTTCGTCGCAGATGGCGGCAGCAACGCCCGTGTTGTCGAGTTTGATAAGGACGGAAACTACCTGCGTGCCTGGGGCGGGCGCGGATCCGCCGCGGGACAGTTCAGTGATCCTCACACGCTCGCGGTGGGCCCTGACGGCAATGTCTACGTGGGTGATCGCGGCAATGCCCGGATCCAGGTCTTTGACACCCAAGGCCGGTTCAAGGCGGAAATTCGCGGCGTTGGCGAGCCCGCCGCCATCTGTATCGGACCGGGCGCACAGCCGCGTCTGTTCTCATCCAACTCCAACGGGCCGGCCGACTTCGATCACGGCGAGATCTACGAGCTGAGCCTCGATGGCCGGATTCTCGGCCGGTTCGGGGCGGCAGGGCACAGGCTGGGTCAGTTCGGCTCGGTGCACCAGATGGACTGTGGACAGCCGCGCACGTTGTACGTGGCTGAGATCACCAACTGGCGCGTACAGAAGCTCACGTTGGGGCAGTGACCCGCTCGCGCCACTCCTTGCGATACAGGCCGAGCTGCGGCAGCGGCAGTGGCAGTGGCGGCGATCGCTTTTTTGACGGCGCGGGCGTCTCGGGAAAACCGCCGAGATAGCACAAGGCGCGGCAGGGCCCTGCACCGTGCTCGTTCGAATAGACCGGCGCATCGGCGCGCAGCGCGCTCAGAATGGCGCCAAACAGGTGATTGCGAGCCAGCGGCCCGTCGAGATAGATCGTGGGTTCGCAGGCGCCGAGCATGTCTATCAGCAGATCACTCATCAGCGCCACGTACAGGGTCGCCAGTGCCGCTCGTTCGCTGTCGGTGAGGCTCGCCGCATGCTCCAACGAGCCCGCAACGCCTGCGAACGGGCCGCCGAGAGCAAAGGCGGGGAGTGCCATTGCGCGCCGCTTCAGCACCGTGCACAGAGCCTCCACGGGGGCCTGAGCGGCTTGCGGCGCGATGGCTTCAAACTCGCGGCCGCCCATGAAACGCGCGGTGCCGACGGGGGCTCCAAACACATCCACATTGGCCAGCATGTCGAGGTGGTCCTGCAGCTTCGCCAGGCGCGCCTGATTGGCCATGACGATGGTCCAGGTGCCGCTGGATACCACGGCGAAGTTTCCTTGCGGTTCGGCAAGCAGGTGTTCCAGATACGACACGTTGGAATCGTGGAGTCCGCACATCACCTTGCAGTTGCTGTTGAGGCCGGTTGCGGCAGCGACGGCCGGTTCGATGTTGCCGAGCGCATCACCCGCAAATCGGCAGGCGGGAAACAGCCCCGTCCAGCGCATGCGTGTGGCCAGGTGTGAGAACTTGCGCTCCGCAGGCGCCCACAGGTCGGAGTGACATCCCAGGGAAGTCACCTCGCGAGCCAGAGTTCCGCTCAGGCGCCAGGCCCAGTACTGCGGGAAAGGGACGACATGTGCAACCCGCGCGAACAGCGCGGGCTCCCGATGCTCCAGATAGAACAGTTGCCGCCCAAGGTTGAGGCCGCAAGGCAGTTGCGGTGAGAAGGTCCGGGCGAAAGGATCGCGCACCGCTGCGTACTCCTCGGCGACGGAATCGAACCGAGGATCTTCATAGTCAGGAGCCAACAATACGGCACCCGATTCGTCGAGCAGCACAGCCGCTGCACCATGTGCAACGGGAACGATGGCAGTGATTCGCGCTCGATCCGGCAGCGCGGCCAGGGTGCGGGTAACCCAGGTTTCGATACCAACAATATCCAGTTGCCTCAGCGGGCCGTCCGGTCCCGCGGCGTTGGTTCGCGATGCTTTCCACACCGATGTGCCGCGCGCAGGATCGAGGAGCTCCAACCGAGCGTTTGTTTTGCCCACGTCCAGCACTGCAATCAAGGGTTCGCTCATGTTGCGCGCTGGCGTGTGAATCTGGGCAGCAGTGCGGGAATGGATACAATGGCAATGAGCAACAGGCCGACCACAATCGACATGACGATCCCTGGGACATTCAACAGTCCCAGTCCGAAGTTGAGAATGCCCAGGGTCACCGTCGCGATGACGACACCGGCAATGCTGCCTTTGCCACCCCACACCGATACTCCGCCCAGCACGACAATGCTGATGACATCGAGCTCCCATCCCTGTGCGATGGAAGGACGGGTCGATCCCAGCCGGGAGGTCAACAGAATGCCGGCGAGTCCACTGGCCAATCCTGTCAGGGCAAACAGCGCGAACTTGTAGCGTGCGACCGGAAGTCCGCTGCCGCGAGCGACCCGTTGGCTGGCACCGATGGCGAAGATTGATTGTCCCCAGCGGGTGCGATGCAGAAAGACCGCCAGCAACACGGCGAGCAGTGTAAACAGGCACAGCTCCACTGAAATCAGGCCGACTACATAACCCTGGCCCGGTACTGCGAAGGATTCCGGATAGGACTTGAGCACCCGATCGCCCAGGCTCGCATAGGCAACGCCTCGAAACAGGGTCATTGTGCCGATCGTCGCCACAATGGCGGGGACGCCGGCCAGTGTCACGAGCGCGCCATTCACGGCACCGGCGGTGAGGCCCGTGCCCAGGCCGATCAGAATCAGGAGGGATGTGCCGGCACCGTGCGCGGCGGCGGTGCCCATTGCAACCGAGGACAGCGCGACAATAGCCGCGACGGAAATATCAATCTCGCCCGCAATAATCAGCAGCGCCAGGGGTAATGCAATGACGCCGCGTTCAGTGAAAGTGAAACTGGCATCGGACAATGTGGCCGGATTGAGGAAGTAGGGCGACAGCACAGTGAAGGACGCCAGCTCCATCAACAGCACGATGCCTAACACGGACTCCCAGCGGAGGAACGACTGCAGCCTCATACGGGAGCCACTCTCACCGCTGGACTGGCTGGTCCTTCCGGCTCCAGGATCGCCCGTCGCTCAGTGCGTTGACGCGCATTCAGGATGGCGGCTCCCAGAATCACCGTCCCGTTGATTCCCATCTGCCAGAAAGGCGATATGCCTATGAGCGGCAGTGCATTCTTGATCACACCAATGAACAAGGACCCCAGCAGCACCCCCGTCACCGACCCGACGCCGCCGGCGATTGCCACTCCGCCAATCAAACAGGCGGCAATCACCTGCAACTCGAACCCCAGTGCAATATCCGTATACGCCACCGCGAATCGCGCCACCCACAAATAGCCGCACAAGCCACTGAGAGCGCCATTGATTGTGTAAGCGAGGAACTGCATCCGACCGGGATCGATCCCGCAGTAGGCGGCGGCGACAGGTTGACTGCCGGCGCAAAAGGCATTGCGCCCGAGTGATGTGAAACGCAGTCCCAGCAGCAGGCCCGCGGCGGCCAGCAGGGCGAGCCACGACAGGCTCGACAATCCCAGCAGGTTCGTCCGCACGAAGTTGAGAAAGGCCGGAGACATCTCGTTGTCGTGAACCCAGCCGCCTTGGGTCAACAGATAGATTGAACCCCGGAATACGGACAGGGTCCCCAGCGTGACCACAATCGGCGGCAGCGACAGTCTCCAGACCAGCAGACCGTTCAGCGCGCCCAGGAGTCCCCCGAGAGTGGTGGCCACGACGAGCACCGGCAACAGGCCCAACCCGGGATAGGCACGGTTGAGCAACGCAGCGATCATTCCGCATAGCGCCAGATTGGCCGCGGTCGACAGGTCAATGCCGCGTGTCAGGATGACCAGCATCTGTCCGAGCGCCAGCAAAATGAGAATCGAGCTGTCATCCAACACGTGCAGCAGGTTGCCTGGCGCTGCGAACGCCGGGAACAGGCCGGACACCACAGCAATCAGTCCTGCCGTGACCGCTGCGAGCGTCCAATTGTGGCGTGTGACTGGCTGGCTGCTGCGGGTCGGGGTTGCCCGTGCCGGGCGGTGTGCGGGAGCGAAATCGGCGGCCAGCCCAGCGCGACCCGCAGGCGGCCCAGCGCCCCCGGCGCTCGGTGCCGCGACCCCGGCCCCCGGCCCCGCGACCCCGGCGCGCGGCGTAGTTTCAACAGCCGCCTGCACCACATTTTCCGCAGTGGCCACGCTCCGATCCAACAGCGCCTGAGCGCGTCCGCGGCGCATGACCAGGATTCGATCGGACATGCCGAGAATCTCGGGCAGCTCGGAGGAGATCAGCACCACCGCGTTGCCCGCCGCGGCGTACTCGCTCGTTACCGCATGGACCGCGGACTTGGCACCGACATCGATACCCTTGGTGGGCTCATCGAGAATCAATAACCTGGGCTGGCGCGCGAGCCACTTCGCCAGAATGACCTTCTGTTGGTTGCCGCCGGAGAGCTCTGCGACCGCTTGCTCAGGCCCCTGCGTGCGGATCGCGAGCCGCTCAATCCACTTGCGCGCCAGGGCATCCTCGCGGTCGTGGCTGCACAGGCCCTTGGGTGCCAGCGAGTCGAGGTTGGTGAGAGTGATGTTTGCGCGGATGGAGAAGGGCAGAATGGCGCCATCCTGCTGCCGATCCTCCGGCACATACGCCAGCCCCAGTTGTATGGCTGTCTTGCAGGAGTCCATCTGCACGGGCTGCCCGTCGATGCGGATCCGTCCCCGGTCAGCCGGAGCCAATCCAAACAGGGCCTGGGCGAGCTCCGTACGCCCCGCGCCTACCAGTCCGTACACCCCGAGGATTTCGCCTCGCCGCACGTCGAACGAAACCTCTTCAAACAGGTCTTCATGACCGAGCCCCTCGACGTGCAACACCACCGGTCCGGGAACCGTCGACTGCTTGGGATACAGTTGCTCCACCGCCCGGCCAACCATCAGCCGGATGAGAGCCTCGGTGTTGGTTGCCGCAAGCTCGCCCGCGGCCACGTCCCTGCCGTCGCGAAATACAGTGTAGCGGTCCGCGATCGCAAATATCTCCTCGAACCTGTGGCTGACGAACAGCAGCGCGCAGCCGCGGTCGCGGAGGTTGCGGACGATTCTGAACAGGTCCTCGACCTCCCGGTGGGACAATGCCGCGGTGGGCTCATCCAGAATCAACACTCGGGCCTCGGTGGTGAGGGCCCGCGCTATCTGCACCAGGTGTTTCTGCGCAACACTCAGGTTCCTGACCGGCTCATCCGGATCAAACGGAGCTTCGAGCTCGGTCAGAATCGACCGGGCCCGCTCGCGCATATGGTGCCAAGAAAGCCACCCATGGCGCGCGGGCCGCGAGCTGACGAAAATATTCTCCGTGACGGACAGGTCATCAAACACCAGGCATTCCTGGTGGACGACATTGATCCCGAGCCGCCTGGCATGCTCAGCGTCGGCAATCCGGACGGGAGCGCCATCGAGCTGGATCTCGCCGTCATCGGGCTGATACAGCCCGCACAGCAGTTTCACCAGGGTTGATTTGCCTGCGCCGTTTTCCCCGATCAGTGCGGTGACTTTGCCCGGCTGCAGGGAGAGACTCGCGGCCCGCAGCGCCTGGACGCCGCCAAACGACTTGGCAATCCCCGACAGGCGCAACAACTCGCCGCGCCCCGCCTCAAAAGCTCCTGGCATATTCGTCAATGTTGCTTGCGTCGTAGATCGATGGCTTGCCCATGGCACCGAAGCCGTCCGCTTCGAATGTAATCTGTCCCAGGCGCCCGATCGACAGCGACTGGCCCGACTGGGGTTTGGTCCCGCGGATCAATTGCGCCGCCACTTGCGTGGTGGCGTAGCCGAGGTCAACCGGGTTGCCGAGTGCGAATTTCCTGACCACGCCCTTGTGCACGTAACCTGACAGCTCCGACGGCAGTCCGAGCCCGGAAACCTGTACTTTGCCCGTGAGGCCGGCATCTTCCACCGCCTTGGCCGCCGCGACGATTCCCACAGAGGACAGAGAGATGATGACCGCCAGATCCGGGTGTCTTTGCATCAGGGCCGTGGTCTCGCGATATGACTTGTCGGCAACATCATCCCCGTACACGACATCGACCAGGTCGAGGCCGGGATGATTGGCAAGCGCGCTCTTCATCTGCGCGAGCCAGGCGTTCTGATTGGTAGAAGTGGGGGTGGCCGAAACTACCGCCACCTTCCCCTGGCCGCCTGGCGCAAGATCCGCCGCCAGTTGCGCGCATGTTGCAC
>Ga0070665_100004121_pt1 | contig 15292 bp, 13 predicted proteins | sample KBSS13metaG_FD_65862 | JGI IMG/M metagenome (GOLD analysis project Ga0070665, IMG submission 65862) | Switchgrass rhizosphere microbial communities from Kellogg Biological Station, Michigan, USA - KBS S1-3 metaG | ecosystem: Host-associated > Plants > Roots > Rhizosphere > Soil ... | reverse complement strand
CTGGCACGACGGTCACGGGGACGTCCAGATCCTTCACCATGCGGCGGATGATGGCGAGCTGCTGCGCGTCCTTTTCGCCGAAATAGGCGCGGTTGGGTTGAGCAATCTGAAACAACTTCATGACAACGGTGGCGACTCCGCGGAAGTGGCCGGGGCGGCCGGGGCCGCAAAGGTGCTCACTAAGCGTGGGCACGTCGACCCAGGTGCGCGGCTCCTGCGGGTACATTTCGGCGGCGCTGGGGGCAAATACCAGATCGACTCCGGCGGAGCGGCAGACCTCCAGATCCTGATCCAGCGTTCTGGGGTAACGATCAAGATCCTCGGCGCGATTGAACTGCGTGGGGTTTACGAAGATGGTGGCGACAACCACGTCGGTCTCGACACGCGCGATATCGAGCAGGCGGCGATGTCCGGCGTGTAGAGCTCCCATGGTCGGAACCAGGCCGATGGTTTTTCCGGTGAGACGCTGAGGCGTCAGAAGCTTGCGCAATCCAGCGATTTCCGGGACCACTTCAGCCATCGCTGCGGACTTTCAAAGCGGCGGTTGCTTTGACATCTCGCGCGAAGGCGCGTGCGGCGTCGGTGACTACGCTATCGAGCTGTGCGTATTTTTTGACGAAGGACGGCGTTTTCGCGGTGAGACCGAGCAGGTCGTAACTCACCAGCACTTGTCCGTCACAGTATGGGCCGGAACCGATACCGATAGTGGGGATGCGCAGGAGTCCAGTGACCTCTCGCGCGACATCGTCGGGAATACACTCCAGAACTACCGCGCAGGCTCCGGCGTATTCTAGCGCCTGCGCGTCCTGGATCAGCGTATCGGCGGATTCTTTGGTAGTCGCCTGACGCTTATATCCACCCAATTGGTGCACTGACTGCGGCAACAGACCCAGATGTCCCATGACCGGGATGCCGACGGATACCAGGCGCTCGACGGTTTCGATCATGGTGCGACCGCCTTCGAGTTTCACCGCCACGGCACCGCCTTCCGACATCAGCCGTCCGGCGTTGCGCACGGCATCGGCTGTACTGGTCTGGTAACTCATGAACGGCATGTCGGCGATCACCAGCGCGCGCTGCGCACCCCTGCGGACGGCGCGGGTATGGCGGACCATATCGTCCATCGTCACTTCGAGGGTGTCGTCGCCACCCAGGATCACCATGCCCAGCGAGTCGCCGACTAGCAGGACATCGATGCCAGCTTGATCGAAGAGTCGGGCCATGGTGGCGTCGTAGGCGGTCAACATAGAGATGGGTTCGCCGCGCGATTTCATGGCGGTCAGCTCCGGCACGCGGAGGGGCTTGGTTTCGGACGGGGACGCGCTCACTCCTTCATCATGCATCACGTAGGAACGTCGCGGCGGCGCTTGATATGCGGGACCCTCGGCGCTATCCTTGGATTTTGCCCCACCTTTTCCAGCCGCAGGAGCCCGACTTACATGTCTTCGATTGATGTCCCCCTCAAAGACGGGGGATTCGGTAGCACGCGCCGTACCGACAATTGGTGGGTAGAACCCATTCTGGTTTTTCTTGGCTACATGGCCTTCATCGTCTACGCGACGTGGGCTGCGCTGCAGGGCAATAATTATTTGTGCACGACGCAGTGCGGCGGCGCCGATTACCTATCGCCGATGTATTCGCCGCTGCTCTACACTTCAGCGCCGGCGTGGTGGCCGGCGTTTCTGCCGTTCTCGGCGGCGATGCTGATCCTGCCGTTCCCGGGTTTGTTTCGATTCACTTGTTACTACTATCGTGGCGCGTACTACAAGGCGTTCTGGATGGATCCGGTCTCGTGCACGGTCGGGGAGCCGCGCAAGACCTATCGCGGCGAAAAGAAGTTTCCGCTGATTCTGCAAAACGTCCATCGATACTTTTTGTACTTCGCCATCATCTTCGTGTTCATCCTGTTGTTTGATGGATACCGGGCGCTGTGGTTCACGGGCGCAGATGGCGCCAAGCATTTCGGCATTGGTGTGGGATCGCTGGTGCTGATTCTCAACCCGATTCTGCTCGGCGGCTACACGTTCGGCTGCCACTCATTCCGTCACTTGGTGGGCGGAATCAAGGACGTGTTATCGGGCTCGCCGGGTCGCAAGAAGGCTTATGACTGCGTGAGCTGCCTGAACCGCGGGCATATGAAGTGGGCCTGGGTCAGTATGTTCTTTGTAGGGTTCGCGGATGTCTATGTGCGATTGTGCTCGATGGGCATCTGGCACGATTGGAGAATTTTTTAGCGATGGCGGAGTTTCCGGTTCACGAATACGACGTACTGGTGATCGGCGCGGGCGGTGCAGGGTTGCGCGCGGCGATTGAAGCATCCGCGGCTGGATGCAAGACCGCCGTCATCACCAAGTCGCTGCTGGGCAAGGCGCATACTGTGATGGCGGAAGGCGGGATGGCGGCGTCCATGGGCAACGTGGACGATCGGGACAACTGGAAAGTGCATTTCGCCGATACTATGCGCGGCGGCCAGTATCTGAATAATTGCCGCATGGCCGAACTACATGCGAAGGAAGCTCCGGCGCGAGTTTATGAGCTCGAAGCTTGGGGCGCGATTTTCGACCGCACGAAAGACGGCCGCATCCTGCAGCGTAATTTTGGAGGGCACCGCTATCCTCGTTTGGCGCATGTGGGCGACCGCACGGGTTTGGAGATGATCCGCACTTTGCAGGATCACGGTATCCATCAAGGTATCGATGTCTACGCCGAGCACACGGTTCTCACCCTGCTGATGGATGGCAATCGCTGTACGGGCGCGTTCGGATACGATCGCGAGCGCGGACGCTTCAAGGTGTTTCCGGCCAAGGCGGTGGTGCTCGCGACTGGCGGCGTGGGCCGCGCGTTCAAAGTCACCAGCAATAGCTGGGAATACACTGCCGACGGACAAGCCTTGGCTTACAACGCCGGGGCTGCGCTGCTGGATATGGAGTTTGTGCAGTTCCATCCGACGGGCATGGTCTGGCCTCCCAGTGTGAAGGGCATCCTGGTGACGGAAGGCGTCCGCGGCGAGGGCGGCGTGCTGCGCAATAAAGAAGGTAAGCGCTTCATGTTCGACGATATTCCGGAGAACTATCGCAGCTCGACAGCCGATAACGAAGAAGAAGGCTGGCGCTACACGCAGGGCGACAAGAGCGCGCGGCGTCCTCCCGAGCTATTGACGCGCGATCACGTGGCCCGTTGCATCAACCGCGAAGTGAAGGCAGGGCGCGGGAGTCCGCACGGCGGCGTGTTTCTCGACATCGCGTGGATCAAGGAAAAGCTGCCGAATTCTGTCGAGCACATCAAGAAAAAGCTGCCCAGCATGTATCACCAGTTCAAGCAGCTCGCGGATCTGGATATCACCAAGGAGCCGATGGAGGTGGGTCCCACGACACACTACATTATGGGCGGGATTCAGGTGGATGGCGATTCGCAGATGACTTCCGTGGCGGGTTTGTTCGCGGCTGGTGAATGCGCGGCCGGGTTGCATGGTGCGAATCGTCTGGGCGGAAATTCGCTTTCCGACTTGCTGGTGTTCGGCAAGCGCGCAGGCGAGTACGCGGCGAAATTCTCCAAGGAAAATGGAGCAGGGAAGCTGGATCAGGGGCAAGTGGATGCGGCCGCCAAAGCGGCGCTAGCTCCTTTCGAGCGCGGGGCGGCGGGCGAAAATCCGTTTGCCGTGCAGAACGAGTTGCAGGATGTGATGCAGGGTCTGGTCGGGATCGTGCGCATCGAAAGTGAAATGCAGCAGGCGCTTGCAAAAATTGACGCGCTGCGGGCGCGCGCGGCGAGGGCTGGAATCACGGGCAATATCGAGTACAACACCGGGTGGCACACGGCGCTGGATCTCGACAACATGCTGGAGATTTCCGAAATGATCGCGATGGCGGCTATTGAACGCAAAGAAAGCCGCGGCGGGCACTTCCGCGACGATTATCCCGACAAGCACGCCGAATGGGGCGAGTGCAATCTGCGCATCCGCAAAGGCGCGGACGGGCAGCCCAAGTTGGAGCGCGTGCCGGTAGTGCCGCTCACCGAGGAATTGAAACAGGTGATCGAGGAGAATAAGTAAGCATGGCCGATCAAGCGACCTTTCGCATCTGGCGCGGCGATAACGGCGGCGGCAAGTTCGTCGATTACAAGACTGAAATCTCCAGCGGGATGGTGGTGCTGGACGCCGTGCACAGTATCCAGCAAACGCAGGCCAACGATATCGCGGTGCGCTGGAATTGCAAGGCCGGCAAGTGCGGATCGTGCTCGGCTGAAATCAATGGCAAGCCGCGGCTGATGTGCATGACGCGTTTGAACACTCTAGATCTCACGCAGCCCGTGACCGTCGAGCCGATGAAGGCGTTCCCGCACGTCAAAGATCTGGTCACGGATGTTTCGTGGAACTACCGGGTCAAGATGAAGATCGCGCCGTTCAAGCCACGCAAGCCTGACGCTGCAGATGGCTCGTGGCGCGTGCAGCAGGCGGATGTCGACCGGCCGCAGGAATTTCGCAAGTGCATCGAGTGTTTCCTGTGCCAGGACGTGTGCCATGTGCTGCGCGATCACGGCTTGCACGAGGAGTTCATCGGGCCACGGTTCCTGATCTATACCGCGCAACTGGAGATGAATCCGATCGACTCCGGAGACCGGCGCAAGGCTCTCAAGGATGAGCTGGGAATCGGCTATTGCAACATCACCAAGTGCTGCACTAAGGTGTGTCCGGAAGAAATCAAGATCACGGATAACGCGATTATTCCGCTCAAGGAACGCGTGGTGGACGTGTTCTTCGATCCCATCGCCCGCTTATTCGGCAGCGGCAAATAGCGGCGCGACTTTCGTGTAGAATCGTTCTGATCTACAGGGAGGCGCACGCTGCTCAGCTACTCAAAAGGACCGGAGATCCCGCTGCTCGACCGCACGATCGGCGAGCAACTGGAGATCAACGCCAAACGCTGCCCGGATGAGCTTGCAGTGGTATCGTGCCACCAGCGGAAGCGGCTCACGTGGGCGCAATTGCTGGATGCGGCGGACCGTGTTGCGAACGGTCTAGCGAAACTTGGCGTCGAACCTAAGGACCGCGTCGGGGTCTGGGCCATGAACTGTTGGGAATGGCTGGTGGTCCACATGGCGTGCGCACGCGCCGGCACGATCCTGGTGAACGTCAATCCTTCCTGCCGCGCTCATGAGCTGGATTTCATCCTGCGGAATTCTCGTATGAAGGTTTTATTTCTGCGGGAGCGCGACGCGAAGGCCAACTATGCGGCGGTGCTGGACGAAGTGCTCGACGCAGTCAACGACGGCGCTGAATTCGAATTGCGCAACGCGGTTTATTTCGACACTCCTGCTTGGGAGGGCTTGCTGGGCGAAGAGCCTCAGGGCACGGCGGCCCAAATCGAAATCGACGATGTCACCAATATTCAATACACTTCGGGCACCACGGGTTCTCCCAAAGGCGTGCTGCTGACGCATCGTAATATCCTCAACAATGGATTCTTAAGCGCGCGCACGTTGCGCTATACCGAACGCGACCGCATCTGCCTGGCGGTACCTTTCGCGCATTGCTTCGGGAACGTGATCGGCACCATGTCGGCGCTCGCGAGCGGGTGCGCGCTGATTCTGCCGAATGACACGTTCGACTCGAAGGCCGTGCTGGCGTCGGTAGAAGCCGAGCAGGCGACGGCTATCTACGGCGTTCCGACCATGTTTATCGCGGAGCTGCGCCATCCGGAGTTCTCGCATTTCGATCTTACGAGCCTGCGTACCGGCGTGATGGCGGGCGCGCCCTGTCCTATCGAAGTGATGAAGCAGGTAATCGCGGATATGCACTGCCGCGAGATGATCATTGGCTATGGACTCACGGAGACCGCTCCACTGGTCACTTTGTCGGAGTTGGATGACGACCTCGACCATCGTGTGTCTACCGTCGGCAAAGGCATGCCGTGTACGGAGCTCAAGGTGGTGGATCTGGAGACTCGCGAAACAGTGGAGCGGGGCAGGCAAGGCGAGATCTGCGCGCGCGGCTACATGCTGATGCAGGGTTACGACGCAGACCCCGACGCGACGGCGCGGGTGGTGGATAGCGACGGTTGGTTCCGCACCGGCGATCTGGGCGTGATGCGCGAGGACGGTTATCTGAATATTACTGGCCGTGCCAAGGACATGATTATCCGTGGCGGCGAGAACATTTACCCACGCGAGATCGAGGAGTTTCTGTACACGCACCCTAAAATTGCCGAGGTGCAAATCACGGGTCTTCCGCACGAGTGTCTGGGTGAAGTTGTGCTGGCCTGGATCCGCGTGAAGCCCGGCGAGACTGCCACCGCCGAGGAAATTCGCGACTTCTGTTGCGGGCAGATCGCGAAGTTCAAGATTCCGGAGTCGATCCGGTTTGTGGATTCATTCCCGACTACGTTGAGCGGGAAAATTCAAAAGTTTCGCATGCGCGAGATTGAGATCCAGGAGCAGGGTTTGGAAAAAATCGCGCAGAATAAGACCGCTTAGCGGTCCTGCCAATGGGGCGGGCGTTTCTCGAGGAACGCGCAGATGCCTTCCTGTGCATCGGCGGCCAATGCATTCTCGGTCATCACCTCTTGGGTGAAAGCGTAGGCGTCCGCCTGCGGCAGATCGGCCTGCCGGTAGAACGCCTGCTTACCGATTTTGATGGTGAACGAACTGGCTTGCCCGATGCGCTGGGCGAGAGCCAGCGTGGCCGCCCGCAAGTCGGCTTGCGGGACGACTCGGTTCACCAAGCCCCACTCTGCGGCGGCACAGGCGTCGATCGCGTCTCCGGTCAGAAGCATTTCGAGCGCGCGTTTGCGTCCCACCGCACGGCTCACGGCGACCATGGGTGTCGAACAAAACAATCCGATACGGACGCCGGGCGTCGCAAAAGTGGCGCGGTCGGATGCAATCGCGAGATCGCAGGTGGCCACCAACTGGCATCCCGCCGCGGTGGCCATACCATGCACTTCCGCAATCACAGGCTGCGGGACCGACTGGATCTTGGTCATCATTTCGGTACACACAGCGAAGATTTCGCGATACGCATCTGCGCTGAGGCCGGTCATTTCGTGCAGATCGTGACCAGCGCAGAACGCCGGTCCAGCTGCGGCGAGAATAATAGCGCGGGCTTCGCGGTTGCCCTCCAGTTCACTGAGGCACGCGATCACTTCGCGCATCAGCGCAAGCGACAACGCATTGCGCTGGGCTGGGCGATTCAGCGTGATGATTGCTATCGGGCCTTCCAGCGCAACGGTCAGATGAGAATACGGCACGGCGTGCCTCCTGCTTTTATGCCCGGGTGAGAAAGACCGGCAGTCCGAGTTTGTCGGAATAGTTGGGCCGGTAGCGCGCGGTGTTGTACATCGTCGCCACATCCAGGCGGCGCGGGCCCAGCTTCGGATCGGGCAGCGGAACCATGGCGTAGCAACCTTCGTGAATCGCCGCCATCAGACCGCTCTGGCCGGCCTTCGTTGCCTCGTACGCCATCGTTCCGAACGTCGAGGCGATGAGTTTGTCCATGAAATCGGGCGCACCCGCGCGCAGGTCGTAGGTCAGGTCGCTGACCACGGTTTCTTCCTTGGTTCGGGCCTGGATCTCATTGCTAAGAGTCTCCGCAATGCTGGCCTTTTTGCGATGGCCATAGGCGTCGGGTTCGCCGTATTCCTGCAGCTTGTAGCCCTCCCACTGTGCACCTTCCGAAAGAATCACCAACGCGTAATTGCTGGGATTGCGGCGCTTGTCGGTCATGATCAGTTCGATGAGTTTGTCGAGATTCACTTTGTACTCGGGAATCACGCAACGGATCGACGTTACCCATGCAGTGTAAAGCGCTGTGTAGCCGGCATCGCGGCCGAATACGCGGAAAATACCAATGCGCTCGTGCGAACCGACCGTCGTGAGCTGGCGGTCGATGGCGTCCGAGGCGCGCGTGATGGCGGTGGAAAAGCCTACGCAATACTCAGTCCCGTGGACATCGTTATCCATGGTTTTCGGCACGGCGATCACTTTCATGCCGAGCTGATTCAAGCGGTGCGCGAAGCTGAGGGTATCGTCACCGCCGATGGCGATCAATGCGTCGATGCCCAGACTCTCCAGGTTCGACAGTACACGCGCGCTCATATCGTAGCGGCCGTCATTCTGCGGGAAACTGTCTTGAGCCAGGAAATCGGGCAATTTCTTCATCTTCGACGGATTGGTGCGGCTGGTATGCAGCATGGTGCCGCCGTCGCGGTCTATGGTGCGGGTATTATCGCGGTCGAGCGGAAGAATGTAGCGCTTGCGGCTCTCGGGATCGTTGAGGTTGACATGCGTCAAACCTTCCCAGCCGCGCCGGATGCCGGTGACTTCAATACCGTTTTCCGCGCCGCGGTAAACCACGCTCTTGATGACCGAGTTAAGACCGGGAACATCACCGCCCCCGGTGAGGATTGCAATTCTGCGAGGTGACATGTAGGGACTATTGTAAGTTGGCGCGCGTGCATTTTGCCACCGCTCAACCGCAGGGGAGGGTGCTGGGAGAATTCTATTCGGGCAGCTTCAGCCAACGCGAAACCGCGGCCCACAACGCGGACGGCGTGACGGGTTTAGAAAGGAAGTCCTGCATGCCATTATCCTGGCACTGTTTGCGGATTTCGTCAGAGTAGTTGGCCGTAAGTGCAAGGATGGGCACGTTCTCATAACCGGGAAGCTTGCGGACGGCGGCTGTAGCTTCTAGACCGTCCATATGGGGCATCTGCAGGTCCATGAGGATCAAATCATAATGGCGCGTGGCGGCGGCGCGGACGGCTTCTGCGCCATCGGTTGCGGTGTCCACTTGTACCGCGCGGCTCTTGAGCGCGTGGCGCAACACGGTTAAGCCCACCGGATTGTCTTCCACCGCCAGAATCGCGGGAGCGCCGGGAGCAGGGAGCGGGGCTTTGTCCCGTGAGGCCGCGGGCCGGCGAATGGGAAGGCGAACCGTAAAGGTCGAGCCCTTTTCGAGGGCGCTTACCGCTTCGATTGTGCCACCCATCAGTGCGAGCAGCTTTTGAACCAGTGCCAGGCCCAACCCCAGGCCAGCGTAGTTTCGCGACAAGCCGCTATCCACTTGATGAAAGGATTCGAAGATGTGGCTCTGCCGATCAGGCGCGATGCCGATTCCCGTGTCGCGGACGTCGATCTTGAGAATTTCACTTTCGCGCGTCAGAGTAAGATCGACACTGCCGCGATGGGTGAACTTTATTGCGTTATCTAATAGATGTCCAAGCAGATCCTGGATTCGCGCTGCGTCGCCAAACATTGTCTGCGGCAGGGCGGCGTCAAGTTTGGCGGCCAGAGTTAAACCCTTTACTTGAGCTTTTTCCCGTTCCTTGGCAAGCACTGAATCCACTAGTTCCGACAGCCCGAACTCGGTTTCATCTAGCTTTAATTGGCCGGCGGTTAGGGCAGAATATTCAAGCGTCGCATTCAGTAAATGAAATAGGTTTTCGGCGCACAGGCGGACAGTAGAGACATAGTCGCGCTGTTCTTCGTCGAGCGTGGTTTCGAGCAGTAGATCCGTCATGCCCATGATTCCGCTGAGGGGCGTGCGGACTTCATGGTTCAGGTTTGCGAGGAAAGTCCCCTTCAAACGATCGATTTCGGAGCGCTCGGTGTCCGTGGTCGAGATTGTCCCCATGCCCTTAGTTGATCGGCTGAGACGGGCTCGGGGATTAGGGTGTTCGTCTGAGCGTTGCCGCTACGGCTTTTTAGGAGGCGCTGGGGGCTGAGCAGGTTTGGGGTCTTCCTTAGCCTCGTCCCCGAAGGTGATCTTCGTTTCCGCGCCAAACTGCTTGTAGTCTTCGTAGCGGATCGTCTGGCGGATACGCTGATCACCGCTCTTGAAATGGAGCGTGTCGTTGGCAACAGTGTAAGTGGGGAACCAGTATTTCCCGTCGATCTGTTCACGGTAGGTTTCGAATTTAGGGAACTGGTTATCGCCCTTGCGGCTGGCGTTTCCCACGCCGCGCCCGTAGCTCTTCACGATCTGCAAATCGCGATCGTCCACCCATACTTGGCCAGAAAAATAGCGCTGTGTGCCCTCGATTTTGACGGGCTTCACGGCGAAAACATAGCAGCCAATCTCGTCTACGTTCTGGTGGCCCAGATAGCGGATCTGATATTTGGGCAAGTCCGGGGTCGTCAGAACGAACGGCTGGACGCTGCGCATATCCTCCAGATCCTCGGGAGTCAGCGTGATGTTATGGAGCGTGGGTACCGGCGAGCGAACCACGTGTTCCGTGCGCTTCCCCTCGGGGCTGAATACGATGTCCGAGACGGTCTCCCAGCGGCCGGTGATGGCTCCGCTGTCCTCAAGCTCCTGGATGCGCGCGGTCTGGCGGTAAGTGTAGACCTCACGGGCCTTGGAGAACTGGGCCTCCTTGGCCGCGAACTTTTGAATGATGTCGTCGATCTGCGCTTGCGAAAGATCGTACTTGGTGTTGTCGGCGGCCAGCGCGGCGGCGGCGAAGATCAGGATCGAGCCGGAAATTCCAAATAGAGTGCGCATACCTACTCTCACTATAGACCTGACGAAGCGGCTGCGCCGGAGGTTTCCGTGAAGCGATTCGTCACCCCAAAATCCCTTTCGCGATGGTCAGACGCTGCATGTTGCTGGTGCCTTCGTAGATACGGCCGATTTTCGCGTCTCGGTACAGCTTCTCGACCGGGTAATCCTTAGTGAACCCAACGCCGCCGAAGACTTCGACGGCTCGTGAGGCCACCCGCTCCGCCACCTGCGACGCGAAGTATTTCGCCATGGCCGCTTCGGTGACAAAGGGAAGGCCGGCGTCCCGCAGGCGCGCGGCGTTATACGTCATCAGGCGCGAGGCTTCGACATCCACGGCCATCTCGGCCAAGTCGAACTGCACGCCCTGAAACTCGGCAATACGCTTGCCGAATTGCTTGCGCTGGTTTGAGTACGCGAGCGCGTGATCGAGGGCGCCCTGGGCGAGACCGGTCATCTGCGCGGCGATACCGATCCGTCCTTGGTTCAGCGTCTCGATTGCCACCTTGTAACCCTTGCCGACTTCGCCCAGGACGTCGTCCTTTGAAACGCGGCAGTCGTCGAGAATCACTTCACAAGTTGACGACGCGCGGATGCCTAGCTTGTCTTCTTTCTTGCCGACGGCTAGACCCGGCGTGGTGCGTTCGACGAGGAAGGCCGTGATGCCGCGATACCCTTCGGCGGGATCGGCGTTGGCGAAAACCAGGAACAAGCCGGCTTCGGCCGCGTTGGTGATCCACAGTTTGCGGCCGGTGAGCCGGTAGCTATCACCGTCTTCGATGGCGCGCGCGGACATCGCAAAAGCGTCCGAGCCAGCGCCGGCTTCGGAAAGCGCGTAGGAGCCAACGGTGTCGCGCGCGAGCCGTGGCAGAAAACGGCGCTTCTGATCTTCGCTCCCCCACCGCTGGAGCGCCGCGTTGCAAAGAGTGTTTTGAACGTCGACGATCACCGCCGCTGATGGGTCCACTTTTGCAATTTCTTCGATCGCGAGAATCGACTGGAAGAAACTGCCACTCTGTCCGCCATATTCTTCCGCGATATCGACAGCCATCAGCCCGAGATCGAACAACTCGTCCAGCAATTCCTTGCGGAACACGCCGGATTCATCCATCTGGCGCACATGCGGAGCCAGGCGCTCACGCGCAAACTGGCCTACGGTGGTTTGGAACAGCTCCTCTTCGTCGCTAAGGCGTGTGAGAGGCTGCATACTTCAGTTTAACCGTCCTTTATACGGGCTGGGCTTTAAACTGGACGAATGGACGATCTTCAGGGTCTGGCCGCGGCGCTGCGGGCGCGTAAGGTGTCATCGCGGGAACTGGTGACGCAGTCTTTGCGTGAAATCGAGCGGCTGGATCCGAAACTAAACGCTTTTATAACGGTGACGCGCGAAGCGGCGCTGGAGGAAGCTACCGCGCGCGATGAGGAACTAGCCCGTGGCATTGACCGCGGCCCGCTCCACGGAATTCCCATCGCCCACAAAGATTTGATGCGGACCAAAGGCGTGCGCACTACCGCTGGGTCGAAGATTTTCGCAGATTATATTCCACAGCGCGATGCCGCCATCGTTACGAAGCTCCGCGAGGCAGGCGCGGTGTCTGTGGGCAAGACTGGATTGCACGAACTGGCGTACGGGATCACGTCGAACAATCCGTACTTCGGCGCGATTCATAACCCGTGGGACTTGAAGCGCATTCCTGGAGGATCGAGCGGTGGATCGGCCGCAGCCGTCGCAGCCGGCATCTTGCCCTTCGCTACCGGCACCGATACCGGCGGGTCCATTCGCGTGCCCGCCTCATTCTGCGGTGTGGTGGGTTTAAAGCCGACCTTTGGCCGGGTCAACATTAGGGGAGTGCTGCCGCTTGGGTTTTCGCAGGACCATGTGGGGCCGATCACGCGCACCGTCCGGGATGCCGCCATCGCTTTTCAGGCGATGATCGACGATCCCACGGATTATGTTCCTCCAGCCGATTCGGATCTCACGGGACTTCGCATTGGTTTCCCCCTCAACTTTTTCACGGAGCAGGTGGATTCGGAAGTGGAGGCTTCGATTCGTGCTGCGTTCGATATTGCCGTTGGCATTGGGGGAAGCGTGGTCGAAGTTATAGTCCCAGATATGGAAGCGCTTCGCTCGGCGGCAACCACCTGTCTGCTGGTCGAAGCGGCCTCCTCGCTCAAGCCATTTCTCGATCGCCGTGCGGACTTCAGCGCTGACGTACTGCCTAAGTTGGATCAGGGCGAAGCCATTTCTGCTATTGACTATATCGAGGCGCAGCGCACCCGCCGTCGCATAGGCCGCCAGTTCGCCAAGTTGTTTGACAAGGTGGACTGCATCTTTACCCCTGCCACGCCGATGCCTGCGCCGAAGATCGGGGAAACCACCGTGGAAATCCGTGGAGTGCCCGAAGAGGTCCGCGCGGTGGCTACGCGGTTCACGCGCGGCATGAATGCATTGGGATTGCCCGCGATATCGATTCCGTGTGGATTCAGCCTCAGCGGCTTACCCATTGGACTGCAGATCATCGCTGCGGCGCGGCAAGAGGACCGTCTGCTGCACGCCGCTGCGGCGATGGAAGATGCCATGGGATTGACGGCGCGCTACACGCAGCTATAAATGACCGGCGACGCAGCGAGTTTCCGCAAGGTCGTCGGGCGCGTGCGATAGCCGGGGCGCGCGGCGATTTTCTCTCGTTCACTCGCTGCCAAGCGCGCGATCTCGGCCGACTCTGGACGGAAGCCGAGCTTGTAATAAAACCAGAACGATCCGGATTCGATAGCTTCTTCGTTTTCGTGCCCCAATTGGTAGGGATCGACCAGGAACGATGTCACGCGATAGCGCTCGCGGTATAGCTTTAGCAGACGCGCGTAGAGCCATGCCGTCTCGCCTTGGCGAAATGTGTAATAGAGATTGAAGCCCACTTCCATGCCCCCGCCCTTTGGCTGTCGGGGCCAAAGCACTTCGACGTAGCCGATCGGCACGCCATTCTTGAAATACATGCCGCAGCTATAGTCGCGTTGCGGCAATCGCCATTTGCGCGCGACGCCGAAGAAGTAAAAGTCGATACCGCGCCCGAGGTCGGCGTGATAAACATGGGCGGCGTCCGGGTAGAGAAAGCCATATAGCTCGCGATAACGCACGGCCGATGCATCTATGATGATGTCGATGATTCGTTGGGCGCCGGCGCGGGGTAAACGCTCGGCCTTGATCTTCGGCGTGGCGAACTCGGACTCCATAGATACGTCTTTGCGGCCGAGGAATGGCCCGTCGTGATAGAAGATATGTTTCCGCGGAATACGTGCGCGCGAACGGGAAGCCGCCGAATCGTCTAACTGCCAGCGAAGCGGCAACTCCAGCAGGTCATACACCTCTGGCGCCATGCCGCGCATCAGCCACGGTAAAGAACCCTTGGCGCCTTCGTACCAGCGCCGCCAGTCGGGGTGCGGAGCTACAGCCCAGTCTTCGAATGATTCCGGGATGAGGCGCGCGAGAATCGGGCCCAGGCGGTCCGCATGCTGATACTGTTCCCAATCGATGCGGACGCGACCTCCATGCCGGTCAGCGAGACTCTTTGCGAAGGGATAACTGAAGTTGGTCGCTAAGCTGGTGCCCGCGATGCCCGAAACTTCGGCATATTCGAAATCTTCGCGCGGTAATCCTCGCACACGTTCGGCAAAGGAAGACAAGATGCGATCCGCGAGCCGCAATACTTGAGCGCTCTGCGGATAGGCCCGCAGGAACAGGACGGTCTCGTGAAGTTGTATCGCTTCCTGCGCATCTCGAAACCGCAATCGCTCGACGCGTTTCAGCAGCCCGAGCACCTCACGGGCGGCGTCGAAACCGGATTTTCCTTTGCACGCATCGAGGCTTGGCAGCAGCGACATTCGCTCAGTTTAGCGCGATGCTAAAGTAAAACTACATGCACACCACGAGCGATGTGACGGAACTCGCGGCGATTTCAAAACGCATGCGCCGCGAAGTAATCGAGATGATCACCGAAGCGAAGTCCGGTCATCCGGGCGGGTCGCTTTCGGCGGTTGAATTGATTGTGACGCTGTACTTCGACGTGATGCGCCACGATCCCGCCAATCCCAAATGGAAAGACCGCGACCGCTTCATTCTTTCGAAAGGGCACTGCTGTCCGATCCTCTACGCCGTGATGGCGGAGTGCGGATACTGCCCGAAAGACCAACTCAACACGCTGCGCAAGCTGGGCTCGATATACCAGGGGCATCCCGATATGCGCTTCCTTCCCGCGCTCGAAGCGTCTACTGGGTCGCTTGGTGAAGGGCTGTCGCTGGGTATCGGTATGGCGCTGGCGGCGAAACTCGATAAGAGTCCATCGCGAACGTTCGTGATGTTGGGCGATGGCGAGATTCAGGAAGGCCAGATCTGGGAGGCCGCGATGTTTGCCGGCGCCAAGAAAGTAGACAATCTGGTTGCGATCGTCGACACCAATCGCATCCAACTCGACGGCTTCGTGAAGGACATCATGGACGAGAACCCGCTGGGTGACAAGTGGGCGAGCTTCGGATGGCACACCATTGAAGTTGAGGGCCACGATATTGCTGCTCTGCAGAAAGCTTTTGCCGAGGCTGCTGCGATGAAGGAACAGCCCACCGTGATCATCGCGCACACCATCAAGGGCAAGGGCGTGTCATTCATGGAAAACAATCCCAAGTTTCATGGGACGGCTCCCACGGTGGAAGAAGAAGCCCGCGCTCTGGCCGAGTTGGCATAGGAAGGGATTGCGATCATGGCCGCGAAAACCAAATTCGAATTGAAAGCCGGACTTGCGACGC
>Ga0070665_100004117_pt1 | contig 15299 bp, 14 predicted proteins | sample KBSS13metaG_FD_65862 | JGI IMG/M metagenome (GOLD analysis project Ga0070665, IMG submission 65862) | Switchgrass rhizosphere microbial communities from Kellogg Biological Station, Michigan, USA - KBS S1-3 metaG | ecosystem: Host-associated > Plants > Roots > Rhizosphere > Soil ... | reverse complement strand
ATGGCCACGCACGTCTTCGACATCGACTCCGACGACGACATCTACGACGACATCCCGCCCCCGTTCCCGGTCGCGTGCGTCCGGGACGGCGACCCGGTGCCCGACCTCGATGCCATCCCGCGGAGCGAGTGGAAGGACGTGCTCAGGTGGTGCGAGCCGCACGTCCGGAGCCGGGCGGTCGCCACGACGAAGACGCACGAGGAGAACGTCGCGGCCCAGTGGGTGCTCCACGAACGACGCCAGGCGGCGCTGGCGGACTCCGCGCCTCCGCCCGTCCCGGTGGTGTCGCGCGCGGCACTGCGGCGCGACATCCGCCAGGTGAACTTCCGGGTGAGCGACGAGGAGTACGACCTGCTCGACCGGGCGGCGCGCGCGTACGGGGTGTCCGCGCCGCGCCTCGCACGGATGCTTGCGATCCGCGGCGCGAAGCGGGCGCTGGACAACCAGTGACCGAGCTACTCGTACGCGAGCGCCTTGAGCACGTCGAGCCGCGCGGCTCTTCGGGCCGGCCCGATCGCCGCCAGCACGCCGAAGAGCGCCGCCAGGACGAGCAGCAGGATCAGCGTGAGGATCGGGAACGTGAGCGTGAAGCCCTCGTCCGCGAGCGGGCGGGAGATCAGCAGCGCGAAGAGCACCCCGAGCACGACGCCGAGCACCGCGCCGATGAGCGACGTGATCACCGATTCCTGGCGCACGATGCTGCGGACCTGGCGCCGCGAGGTGCCGATCGCTCGCATCATGCCGAGCTCGCGCGTCCGCTCGTACGTGGAGAGCGCGAGGGTGTTCACGATCCCGAACAGCGACACGAGCACCGAGAGCGCGAGCAACACGTAGATGAGGACGAGCAGCGGTGTGAGCTGCGCGTTCTGGCTGTCCTTGAACTCGTTGCGGGTCTGGCTCTCCGCGTTCGGGAACCGCGTCGCGAGGGTCTTGTCGACCGCCGCCCGCGTCTGGGCGGGGTTCGCCCCGTCGGCGAAGTCGACGAAGATGAAGGCGTCGCCCTTCACGTTGAAGTCGCGCGACAAGCGGTCGTTGGGCACGACGATCCCGCCGCCGAGCAGCGAGAAGTCACCCGCGTCGAGCAGGCCCTTGATCGTGTACGTGACCTGTTCGCCCGTGGGCGTCGTGAGCACGAGCTTGTCGCCGACCTTCTTGCCCTTGCCGACGCCGCTGTTGCTGTCGACCACCACGCCGTCGTCGCCGAGCTGCCCGAGCGTCGCGGCGGACCCGTCCTTCCAGTCCGCCTTGTACAGCGAGGTGGCCGCGCCGGTGTCGATGCCGATGACGGGCGTCGTGCCGGTGTCGCCCTGCACCTTCGCCGAGGCGAAGCGCACGGCGGCGACGTTGTCGACGCCCGGGACGTCGCGGACGGCGGTCGCCGCCTGCTCGGAGATCGGCGTGAACCCGTCCTGGTTGACGACGATGAGGTTCCCGGAGGGGAACGTACCGTCCACGGACTTGTCGATGGAACCGCGCAGGCCAGCCGCGAAGATCGCCACGAACGCGACGAGCGCCACGCCGATCATGAGCGCCGACGCGGTCACCGCGGTGCGTCCGGGATTGCGCAGCGTGTTCTCGCGGGCCAGGCGGCCGGTGATGCCGAACACCGCCTGCAGCGGGCGCCCGACGAGCGCCGCGAGCGGGCGCACGAGGATCGGGCTGAGCATCGCGACCGCCAGGAAGACGACGAGCGCACCGAGGCCCATGAGCGCCGCCGCGCTGCCACCCGAGGTGTTGCCGAACAGGCCGATGAGCAGGAGCGCCACGCCGAGCACCGCGAGCAGCACGGCGATGATCGTGCGGATGCGCCCGCCCCGCCGCTGCTCCACCAGGCCCTCGCGCAGCGCCACGACCGGCGCGATCCGCGTGGAGCGCAGCGCGGGCGCGAGGCTCGCGATGACGGTCACGACGGTGCCGACGACCAGCGCGACGATGATCGTCCGCGACTTGATGACCGACCCCGTGTCCGGCAGGTCGGCGCCCACGGCCTTGAACAGGGCCTGCAGGCCCTGGGCTATGAGCAGACCGCCCAACAACCCGATGACGGCCGCGCCGAAGCCGACCACGAGCGCCTCGAGGACGATCGAGCGCAGCACCTGGCGGCGTGTCGCGCCGAGCGTCCGCAGCAGCGCGAGCTCGCGCGTGCGCTGCGCGACGGTGATCGAGAACGTGTTGTAGATGACGAACGCGCCGACGAAGACCGCGATGCCGGCGAAGACGAGCAGGCCGGTCTGCAGGAAGGAGAGCTGGTCCTGGAGGTCGTTGGCCTGCCGGTCGGCCTCCTCCTTGCCGGTGCGCACCGTCACCGCGTCTCCGCGCAGCGCGTCGGCGACGCGGGTCTTGAGCTCGGTCGGGCCCACGCCGTCGTCGCCGGCGACGGAGATGCTGTCGACCTTGCCCTGGTAGCCGGCCATCCGCTGCGCCTCGGGCAGCGTCGTGATCGCGACGGACGCGCCCGCCAGCGACGACTCGGTACCGAACTTCGCGACGCCCGAGACCGTGTACGTCTTCGCGCCGGGCAGGCCGACCACGGTGACCTTGTCGCCGACCTTGAAGCCCTCGTCGTCGGCGGTCTTCTGGTCCAGCGCGGTCTGGTCGGCGGTCCGCGGCGGAGCGCCCTCGACGTAGCGGAACGCGTTGAAGGGCGGGTTGCTGTTCGACGAGATGAAGTTCGGGGCGCCGCCGGCGCCGATGCTGTCGCCCTTCTTGTTCCGGATGGACACCTGCTGGAACACGCCGGCCTCGGCCACACGGACGCCGTCCACGGCCTGGACCTTCGGGAGCAGCGACTCGTCGATCGGCGGGGACGTCTGGTCGCTGCCGAAGCCCGCCGGCTTCGCCCCCGTGACGGAGACGTCGACGCCCTGGCTCGCGGTCTGGAAGACGTCGGAGAACGCCTTGTCGATCGTGTCCGTGAGGACGTAGGTCCCCGAGATCATCGCGACGCCGAGCACGACGGCGAGCGCCGTCAGGGCCGTGCGCAGCTTGCGCGCGCCGAGCCCCCGGAAGACGTACCTGGTCATCGCGCCGCGGCGACGACGGCCTCGTCGCGCACGATGCGCCCGTCGGCCAGCTCGATGAGCCGATCGGCGACCGCTGCGGCGTCGGGGTCGTGGGTGACCATCACGACGGTCTGGCCGAACTCGTCGACGGCCTGGCGCAGCAGGTTGAGCACCTCGGCGGAGGCCTTGGAGTCGAGGTTGCCCGTCGGCTCGTCGGCGAAGACCACGGCGGGCTTGTGGACGAGCGCGCGGGCGACGGCGACGCGCTGCTGCTGGCCGCCGGAGAGCTCCGAGGGCCGGTGCGTCCGGCGGTCGCCCAGGCCGACGGTCTGGATGAGCTGCTCGACCCATCCGTCGTCGGGCTTCTGGCCGGCGAGCGTGAGGGGCAGGATGAGGTTCTCCTCCGCCGTGAGGACCGGCAGGAGGTTGAACGCCTGGAAGATGAAGCCGACCTTGTCGCGCCGCAGCTCGGTGAGCTTCGCGTCGCTGAGCGGGCCGAGCTCGACGCCGTCGATGACGACCGTGCCGCCCGTCGGGCTGTCGAGGCCGGCGAGGCAGTGCATGAGCGTCGACTTGCCGGAGCCGGAGGCGCCCATGATGGCGGTGTAGGCGCCGCGCGGGAACCCGACGGTCACACCGTCGAGGGCGTCGACTGCTGCTTCGCCGTCGCCGTAGCGGCGACGGAGGTCGGTGGCGGAGACGATGTCGGTCATGATGAGCGCAGGTAGGTCAGCACCGCGAGCACGCGGCGGTGGTTGTCCTCGGCCGGGGGCAGGTTCAGCTTCGTGAAGATGCTCGTGACGTGCTTCTCCACAGCACGCTCGGTGACGACGAGCGCCTCGGCGATGCCGTGGTTCGAACGGCCCTCCGCCATGTGACCGAGGACCTCTCGCTCGCGCGGGCTGAGTGCCGACAGCGGGTCCTCCCGACGACGGCGCCCGACGAGGCGTGCGACGACTTCGGGATCGAGTGCCGAGCCGCCTTCCCCGACCCTACGCACGCTGTCAACGAACCGCTCGACGTCCGCAACACGGTCCTTGAGCAGGTAGCCGACGCCCTCCGCGTTGTCGGCCAGCAGCTCGAGCGCGTACGCCTCCTCGACGTACTGGGAGAGCACGAGCACGCCGGTCTGTGGCTGCTCCGCCCTGATGGTCGCGGCCGCACGCAGACCCTCGTCGGTCTGCGTCGGCGGCATACGGATGTCGACAAGCGCGACGTCGGGCTTGTGGGCGCGGACCTTGCGCAGCAGGTCCTCCGCGTCTCCGGCCTGGCCGACGACGTCCATGCCGGCCTCTTGCAGCAGGCGTACGACGCCCTCACGCAGCAGGACGCTGTCCTCGGCTACGACGACTCGCATGGGATCCTCGCTCGGACGGTTGTGCCCTCCCCGGGCGGACTGACGACCTCGAGACGGCCATCCAGGCCCGCGAGCCTATCCGCGAGGCCCTTGAGCCCGCTGCCCGCGTCGAACGACGCACCGCCGCACCCGTCGTCGTGGACCTCCACGAGCGCGATGCCGTTCTGTCTCGCCACGCGCACGGTCGCATGCGACGCGCCCGCGTGCTTGGCCATGTTCGCCAGGGACTCGGCGACGACGAAGTAGGCGGCCGCCTCGACGGCCGTGGGCAGCCGCGCCAGCGGCGTCGACAGCACCTGCACCGGCAGCGGGAACCGCGAGGCGAGGCCGGCGATCGCCGCGCCCAGCCCGCGGTCGGTCAGCACGGCGGGATGGATGCCGCGGGCCAGCTCGCGCAGCTCCTCGAGGGCGAGGCGCAGCTCGTCGCGCGCCCGGTCCAGGATGGCGCCCGCGGCCTCGGGGTCGCTCGTGAGCTTGGCGCGCGCGACGTGCACCTGCAGTGACAGGGCGACGAGGCGCTGCTGGGCGCCGTCGTGCAGATCGCGCTCGAGACGCCGGCGCTCCGCCAGGCCGGTCTCGATGAGCCGGGCCCGCGACTCGCTGAGGTCCTCCAGCCGGGCGCGCAGCTCGGCCTCCAGGCGCTCGTTGGCCATCGCGAGCGCCGCGGCCGCGGCCACCGCGCTGACGAGCTCGGGCTCCTCGCAGAGGCTGCGGTCGTGGACGAGCGCCCCGATGCGCTCACCGTCGCGCTCGACCATGGTCGCCGCGCGCGCCGGATCGTCGGCGCCGGGCACGGCGACGGTGCGGCCGGTGCCGTCGACGAAGCGCTCCGGCTCCGGCAGCCAGTAAGCCAGGCGGAGGGTGGGATCGCCCATCGCGTCGGCGAGCGTCTCGGTGAGCGACGCGCGCTCGACGCCGAGGCGCTCGACCAGCTCGCCGACCGCGCCGGCGCGCGACCAGCGGTTGCGCAGCAGCCCGGCCAGGAACGCGAACGGCAGGGCGGCGAAGGCCAGCATCGCGGGGATCCCGGCCGCGTCGACGACCGGGCCCGAGCTGTCGACTGCCTGGATGGCGAAGAGGGCGGTGAGCGCGGCGAGCAGCGCCAGGCCCGTGAAGAGCACCGGCCCGAGCGCCCGGCGGGCGGGCTTGGTCGCGGCGCGCCAGCGCCGCACGAGGACGGTCGCCGACGCGGCGAGGATGCCGGTGGCGACGACGGAGGCGACGATGAGGACGATGTCCGACGTCGTCGCGTTGTCGGTGACCGCGAAGAGGTTGTCCGGCGTGGACGGCGAGCACTCGGGACACGGATCGGGCGTCACGAGCATGAAGCCGAGCTGCAGGAGGATCGAGGCCGCGTAGGCGATCGCCACGAGGCGGCGCAGCCCGCGCGTCGCGAGGTGGCCCGTCGGGAAGGCGAGCACCATGTGCAGCGAGACGATCAGGAAGACGTTCGCGAGCAGCAGCCCGATCGTGAAGACCAGATCGTCGTTGGACGACGTCAGCGCGGAGAGGAAGTACGCGAAGCCGACGGCGGTCATGATCGCGCCGGTCGGGTTGGACGGACGGCGCGACCATGCGAACAGGCCCGTCCCGATGTAGCCGGCCATGACGGCGAACGTGATGGCGGCGGCGACGCCGCGCGAGCTCACGTGATTGCCGGTGAGGCACAGCGCGACGGCGATGCCCGTCAGCAGCACTCCGATGCCTGCGATCGCCGCGAGCGCCGGGCGCAGCCCGCTCACCCGCACGCGAGGAGCTCCTCGATCGCCGAGCCCGAGAGATCGGCCTTGGCGATGAACCCCCGGGCGCCGCTGCGGCGGATCAGGGGGCCGAAATCCGCTCCCTCGCGGCTCGAGATGAGGACCACCGCGGGGGCGCCGGCGTCGACCGTGATCCGCGAGGCCACGTCGAACCCGTCGATGTCGGGGAGGTTCACGTCGAGCAGCACGAGATCCGGCTGCAAGCGGCGTGCTTCCTCGACGGCGCTCAGACCGTCAGGCGCCTCGCCGACGACCTCGTAGCCCTCGAGCTCCAGCAGCATCCGTGCCGTCGCCCGAAAGCTCGGGTGATCGTCGACGATGAGCACGGTGTGCGCCACAGGTTTGATGATGACCCGCTCGGGCGGAGACCCCGGTACGGCTAGCCCCACTCCGCCGCTGTGGCGATCTGGTTGTAGGCCTGTGCAGGGTCATCTGTCCCGAAGATGGCTGAGCCGGCCACGAGCCAGGTCGCTCCCGCCTGGACGCATGTGCGAGCCGTCTCCGGGTCGATCCCGCCGTCGACCTCGATGACGGCGTCGGCGCCGAGGCGCGCGCGCAGCGAGCGGACCTTCTCCAGCATCTGCGGGATGAACGTCTGACCGCCCCAGCCGGGGTTGACCGTCATGACCAGCGCGAGATCGTAGAAGCCCTCGAGCGTCTCGTGATGGGCGATCGGCGTGCCCGGGTTGCAGGCGAGGCCGGCGCGGCAGTCCCCCTCGCGGATCTGCGTCAGCACGCTGTGCAGGTGCGGAGTCGCCTCGGCGTGGATCGTGATGCCGTCGGCGCCGGCGTTCACGAAGTCCTCGATCTGGCGCTCGGGGCGCTCGATCATGAGATGGCAGTCGAGGAAGACCTCGTCGGCGAGGGCGTCGCGCAGCGCGCCGACGACGACCGGCCCGAGCGTGATCGGCGGGACGAAGTGCCCGTCCATGACGTCGACGTGGATCACGCTGGCACCCGCGTCGACGACGAGGCGGACCTGGTCGGCGAGCTGCGCGAAGTCGGCCGAGAGGATCGAGGGCGCGACGCGGATCCGGCTCATATCGGCTGCAGCATGGAGGAGTCGCAGTGGACGCAGCGCATGATCGCCGTGTTGGACATGCGCACGATCGTCGAGTGCTCCCCGCACTGCGGGCACACGGAGACGAGCTCGAAGCGGTGCAGGCAGTTCACGCAGCGGTAGCGGCCCGGGAGGTTCGTGGGCCGCAGCCACGGCTCACCGCAGCCAGGGCACGTCGGGCCGAGGTCCATCTCCCCATCCTGCCGCATCAGGGCTTCAACACGGCGATCGTGAATCCCTCCGTGCCGTCGCGGTGCGGCAGCGTCCGCTCCAGGGACACCGGCGACACGCCCGCAGCGGCCAGGACGTCCTCGTTCTCGCGCGTCGTGAGGGTGCACGTGCTGTAGACGAGCGTCCCGCCCGGACGCAGCGCCCCGAGCCCGCGCTCGACGATGCGGGACTGGAGGGCGAAGAGGTCCTCGACGCGCTCGGGCGTCATGCGCCAGCGCAGGTCCGGGTGGCCCTGGAGCGTGCCGAGACCGGAGCACGGCGGATCGATGAGCACCCGGTCGAACTCTCGCGGGAAGTTCAGCTGCTCGGCGTCGGCCGTCGTCACCTGCACCGAGCTCGCGCGCAGCCGGGTCACCGTCCGGGCGAGTGCCTTCGCCCGTCCGGGATGGCGCTCGACGGAGACGATCGTCCCTCGGTCGCCCATCCGGGCGGCCATGTGGGTGGTCTTGCCACCCGGCGCCGCGCACAGGTCGAGGATGCGCTCGCCCGGCTGCGGGTCCAGCGCCGGCGCGACGCGCATCGAGGCCCGCGACTGCGGCTGGTAGGCGCCGGCGGCGAACAGCGGGTGGCTGTGGGCGTCGAACGGCCCCTCGACGACGAGGCCCTCGTCGGGCAGCTCGGTGGCGGGCCGGGTCGGGACCGGCAGGGCGCTCGCGAGCGACCCGGGGTCGGTGACGAGCGTGTTGACGCGCAGCGCGAGCTCCGCGGGCCGGTTCGTGGACGCGAGCATCTCGCGCGCCTCCTCGGCGCCGAACTGCTCCCACCAGAGGTCGACGATCCAGCGCGGCTGCGAGTGGTGGATCGCGGCGTCGGCGGGCGTCGCGTCGCCGGGCAGCTCCGGGCGCTCGCGGGCCGCGCGGCGCAGCACCGCGTTCACGAGGCGGTGGCCGCCCCGGCTCTCGCCCTCGGACTTGGCGAGCTCCACGCTCTCGGTCACCGCGGCGTGGTCGGGCACGCCGTCGAGGAACAGCAGCTGGTAGAGCCCGAGCCGCAGCGCCGCGGCGACGGCCGGATCGAGCTTGTCGACCGGCCGTGCGAGCGTGGCGATGTGGTGGTCGAGCGAGCCGAGCCGCTGGATCGTGCCGAACGTCAGCTGCCGCGCGAACGCACGATCGCGGCCCACGAGGTCGCGCGCCTCGGTGTGCAGCGCGCGGTCGGCGTATGCGCCCTGCTCGGCCACGCGCCGCAGGACGGTGAACGCGGCGACACGGGCCGGTGTGACGGATTGGCTGGGAGCCAGCACGACCGACCCGAGGCTAGCCGCCTCATGATGGACACTGGTCGGGTGCCGCCGGTCGCAAGGGTCGAGCCCATCACGACGGCCCGTGCGCTGCGCGGGCCGTTCGACTACCTGCGGCCCGAGGGCGTCGACGTGGGGTCGATGCTCGTCGTCCCGTTCGGCCACCGCGACGTGCTCGGGATCGTCGTCGGCATCGCCGAGGAGTCCGAGGTCGCCGACGACCGGCTCGTCGCACCGCGCGAGGTGCTCGACGCGGAGCTGCCCGTCGATCTCGTCGAGCTCGCGAGCTGGATCGCCGTCGAGTACTGCTCGACGCCGGCCCGCGGGCTCTCGCTCGTCTCCCCGCACCCCGGCGCGAAGGCGCGCATGGCGTGGTGGGCGGAGGCGATCGGACCGCCCGACGGCCTCACGGAGCGCCAGGCTGCCCTGCTCGCGTCGGTGTCGGCGCCGCGGGTCGCCGGCGCGGACCTCCCCGCGCTGCGGCGCCTCGAGCGCCGCGGGCTCGTGCGGCTCGAACGCCGCGCCGTCCGCCGCGCCCCCGAGCACGCAGCCGTCGGCGCGCGGCGGGCGCAGCCGCAGCTCACCGCCGACCAGGCGGTCGCGCTCGCCGAGATCGAGGCGGCGATCGCGGCGCGCGAACCGGCGCGGCTCCTCTTGCACGGCGTCACCGGCTCGGGCAAGACGGAGGTCTACCTCCAGGCCGCGGCCGCGGCACTCGCCCAGGGGCGCGGCGCGATCGTGCTCGTGCCCGAGATCGCGCTGACACCGCAGATCGTCTCGCGCTTCGCCGACCGCTTCGGCGACACCGTCGCCGTCCTGCACTCCAAGCTCTCGGCCGGGGAGCGCCGCGACGAGTGGCACCGGCTGCGCGCCGGCGAGGCCCAGGTCTGCGTGGGGCCGCGCTCGGCGATCTTCGCGCCCATCGCCGACATCGGGCTCGTCGTCGTCGACGAGGAGCACGACGCCTCCTACAAGCACGAGGGCGACCCTCGCTACGACGCCCGGCGCGTGGCCTGGAAGCGCGCCGCCGACCACGACGCCGTGCTGCTCGTCGGCAGCGCGACGCCGCGCCCGGAGAGTGTCAGGGCGCTGCGGCGGCTGCGCCTGCCCCGGCGCGTGGACGGGCAGTCGCTCCCGGAGGTCGAGATCGTCGACATGCGCGGCACGGACGGCGCTCTGCACCCGCGGACCGTCCACGCGCTGACCGACGCGCGCAAGGCGATCGTGCTCCTCAACCGCCGCGGCTGGTCGAACTTCCTGGACTGCCGCGTCTGCGGCCACGCGTGGAGCTGCCCGAACTGCGACGTCTCCCTCGTCCTGCACCGCGCGGGACGGACCCTGGCCTGCCACCACTGCGGCCACCGCGAGCGGGTCCCCGAGGTATGCAGCGAGTGCGGGTCGGTGAGCGTGGCCCGCCACGGCACCGGCACCGAGCGCCTCGAGCACGACCTGCTCGGGCTCGGGCACGACGTGCTGCGCCTCGACGCCGACGTCTCCGATCCAGGGTCGGTCCTGCGGGCGTTCGAACGCTCCGAGCACGCGGTGCTGGTGGGAACGCAGATGGTCGCCAAGGGGCACGACTTCCCCGACGTCGGGCTCGGGGTGGTGGTCGACGCGGACGCCACGCTGCGGTTCCCCGACTTCCGCGCAGAGGAGCGCACCTTCGCGCTCGTGGCCCAGCTCGCGGGGCGGGCGGGGCGCGGTGCCGAAGGCGGCTCCGTGCTCGTCCAGACCCTGGCGCCCGACGCAGCGTCGATCGCCGCCGCCGCACGCCACGACGCCGACGGCTTCCTCGAGGGTGAGCTCGCCCGCCGCGAGGCGCTCGCCTACCCCCCGTTCTCGACGCTCGTGCGCGTCGTCTGCTCCGCCGAGGAGCAGGCACGCGCGATCGAAGCGGCGACGCTCATCGCCGGGCGCGTCGAGCACGCCACCGTCCTGGGCCCGGCGCCGCTGTTCCGCCTGCGCGGCCGGGAGCGCGCGCAGCTGCTCCTGAAGACGACGACACGCCGCGCCGCGGTCCGCTCGGTGGGCGCGGCGGTCGACGCCGTGCGCATGAAGGGCGTCGCTCTCTCGGTCGATGTCGACCCCCAATAAACTGAGAGCGATGGCCGAGGTCGAAGAAGAAGAGCAGGTCGAGACCGAAGAGCTCGATCCCGAGGTCCGCGCACGACGCAGCGCGGCGCTCGCGCACGTCCGCAAGCTCGGCGATCCGGTGCTGCGCACCCGCGCCCGCGAGGTCGACCGCTTCGACGACGAGCTCCGCGAGGAGGTGCGGCGGATGGGCCACCTCATGCACGACGCGATGGGCATCGGCCTCGCCGCGCCGCAGGTCGGCGTGTCGCACCGCGTGCTCGTCTACCGCGTCGAGCCCGAGAGCCCGCTCAACGCGCTCGTCAACCCCGAGATCGTGTGGTCGGGTGAGGAGACCGAGACGCTCGAGGAGGGCTGCCTGAGCCTCCCGGCCGTGCACGTCGACGTGGAGCGCCCGGTGCACGTCCGCGTGAAGGCCCGCGACGAGCACGGCGAGGAGATCGTCGTCGAGGCCTCGGGCCTGGAGGCACGCGTGATCCAGCACGAGCTCGACCACCTGGACGGCGTCCTCATCCTCGACCGCACGACGAAGGACCAGCGCAAGGCCGCGATGCGCGCGCTGCGGGAGATGCAGCCGGCTTGATCTACCTCGGCACCTCAGCGTTCGCCGCCGAGGTGCTCAAGCTCCTCCCTGCACCGGAGCTCGTCGTGACGCGGCCCGACGCCCCCAGGGGGCGTGGTCGCCGGCTCGCGGCGCCGCCCGTCGCCGACGCGGCGCGCGAGCTGGGCATCGACGTCCTCCAGCCCGAGGATGTCAACGCGATCAAGCTGCCGCCCGGCGACGTCGTGCTCTGCGCCTACGGCGCGCTCGTGCGCGAGCCGCTGCTGAGCCGCGGGGTCCTCAACCTCCACCCGTCGCTCCTGCCGCGCTGGCGCGGTGCCGCCCCCGTGGAGCGCGCGATCATGGCCGGCGACGCGCAGACGGGCGTGTCGATCATGCGCCTCGTCGAGGAGCTCGACGCCGGCCCCGTGTGCCTGAGCGAGGCGCTGCCGATCGGCGGCGACGACACTTACGGGACGCTCGCGCCGCAGCTGCAGACCGCCGGCGCCCGGCTGCTGGCGCGCGCGTTGGACGAGGCCCCGCCCTGGGTCGACCAGCCCAGCGAGGGCGTGACGTACGCGGAGCGCATCACCGCCGAGGACCGCACGCTCGATCCGCAGGCGCCGCCGGAGGTCAACGAGCGGATCGTCCGCGCGCTGCACCCGCACATCGGCGCCCGCGTCCAGCTCGACGACGGCTCGTGGCTCGGCGTCCTGCGCGCCCGCGCCGGCGAGGGTCCACTGGACTGGCACGGCCTGGACCTCCTGGAGGTCCAGCCGCCGGGCGGCAAGCCCATGGACGCCGCCGCGTACCTGCGCGGGCGCGGCTAGCGCTCGCTGCGTCGCTGCTTGCGCTCGTTGAAGTCGATGATCACCGGGACGCCGTCGAGGCCGAACCGCGCACGGAGGCGGTTCTCGAGGAAGTAGGCGTACTCGCGGGTCACCCGTGCCCGGTTGTTGACCTGGATCGCGAAGCGCGGCGGGCGCTGCCCGATCTGCGCGGCGTAGATCAGCTTGAGGCGGTGGCCCTGCTTCATCGGCGGCTGACGCGCCTGCAGCGTCTCCGACAGCCAGCGGTTGAGCTCCGGCGTGGGGACGCGGTTGGTCGCCCGGTCGGCGAGCGCCAGCGCCTCACGCAGCACGCGATCCAGACTGCGACCGGTCTTCGCACTGACCGTCAGCACCTTGGGTCGCTGGCGCAGCTTCTGGTGGACCTTGGCGCGCTCGTGGATGAGGTCGTCCTCGTCCATCTCGGTGACGTCCCACTTGTTGAGGACGACGACGGTCGCGCAGTTCGCGCCCATCGCCAGCTCCGCGACACGGAAGTCCTGCGAGGTCACGCCCTCGGTCGCGTCGCAGACGACGATCGCCACGTCCGCGCGCTCCGCCGCCCGCTGCGAGCGCAGCGCCGTGTAGTACTCGACGTCCTGCGAGACCTTGGCCTGACGGCGCAGACCGGCGGTGTCGACGAGGATGACCCGGCGGCCGTCGACCTCCAGCGGGAGGTCGATCGCGTCGCGGGTCGTCCCCGCGACCTCGGACACGATGACCCGCTCGGCGCCCAGGAACTTGTTCACCAGCGAGGACTTGCCGACGTTCGGGCGCCCGATGACCGCAAGGCGCACGATGTCCTCGTCCTCCTCCGGCTCGTCCTCGGGCAGCAGCTCGACGATCCGGTCCAGCAGGTCGCCGGTCCCGAGGCCCTGGGCCGCCGACACGGCGACGGGGTCGCCGAGGCCGAGGCGGTACGCGTCGTCGGCAAGCGGCATGTCCTTGACGTCGTCGACCTTGTTGGCCGCGACGAGGACGGGCAGCTTGGAGCGGCGCAGGAGGTCGGCGACCTCCTCGTCGCCGGGGCGCACGCCCGCGCGGGCGTCGATGACGAGCACCGCGGCCTGCGCGTCGGAGAGCGCGGCCTGCGCCTGTTCGCGGATCGACCCGGCGATCGGGTCGAGGTCGTGCTCGTCCATCCCGCCGGTGTCCACGAGGGTGAAGCGCCGCCCGTTCCACTCCGTGACGATCTCGTTGCGGTCGCGCGTCACGCCCGGGCGCTCGTGCACGACCGCCGTGCGCGACCCCGAGAGGCGGTTGACGAGCGAGGACTTGCCGACGTTCGGATAGCCGACGATGGCGACCTTCATCGCGCGAGCTCCACGATGCGCTGCACGACCTCGTCGAGGCTCAGCCCGGTCGTGTCGAGCTCGACGGCGTCCTGCGCCGGCAGCAGCGGCGAGTGCTCGCGCGAGCGGTCGCGCGCGTCGCGTATGCCCTGCTCGACGAGGATCGCGTCGTAGTCCGCACCGAGCTGGTCCGCGCGACGGCGGGCGCGCTCCTCCGGCGTGGCGGTGAGGAAGATCTTCAGATCCGCCGACGGCGCGACCACGGTGCCGATGTCGCGGCCCTCGGCGACGTGGTCGCCGGCCGCGATGATCTCGCGCTGGCGATCGACGAGCGCCTCGCGGACCGCCGGGTCAGCGCTGACCTTCGACGCCATCTCGGTGACCTCGGGCGTGCGGATCTCGTCCGTCACGTCCTCGTCACCGAGCAGCACCCGCTCCCCCAGCGTCACCTTGACGCGGGTGGGGTCGTCGCCGCGCAGCGCGGCGAGTGCCGCGGCGCGGTACATGGCGCCGGAGTCCAGGAACTCGAAGTCGAGCGCGCGGGCGACCGCGCGCGCGACGGTGGACTTCCCCGCGCCTGCGGGTCCGTCGATCGCGATGAGCATGGGCGGCGTCAGCTTAGGGCGCGGCGCGCAAGCACCAGCCCGAGGAGCCCGGTGACGCCGAGCAACACGAGCGACGCGACCAGCTGCGCGGTCGAGCGATCGCCGATCGCGTCGCCCAGCGCGGTGTACGCGAACGCGCGCGGCGCGACGCCGATCGCGGTGCCCAGGGCGAGATCCCAGGGCTTCACGCCGACCGCTCCGGCGACGTAGTTCAGCGGCGCGTCCGGGATGCCCGGCAGCAGGCGCTGCACGACGACGGCCCACAGCCCGCGGCGCTCGAGGAACTCGCGGTGCGGGCCGTCGATCTCGCCCGTGCGGCGTCCGATCTCCCACCCGATCATCGCCGCGAGCACCGAGGAGGCGAGCGTGACCGCGAATCCCAGCCACGTGCCGAAGAGCACCCCGCTCACGGCGGCAAGCAGCGGCCCGGGCACCAGCATGCAGCCCAGCAGCGCGCTGATCACGGCGTAGACGGGCGCGCCCCAGTTCCCGAGCGGCTCGATCCAGGACTGCACGTCGTCCTGCGAGACGACGCGCAGGACGCCGAACACGACGAAGAGCACGAGCAGCACGGCCGCCAGCAGCGCGAGCCGTATGCGCGTGGTCATTGCTGCAGGTGCTCGAGATCCGCCGTGAAGCCGGGGTAGGACACGGCCGCCGCCTCCATGCCGACGACCCGCACGCCCTCGCGCGAGGCGAGGCCGGCGACGGCGCCGAGCATGGCCGTGCGGTGGTCGCCGGCCGCGTCGATGACGCCGCCGCGCAGCCCGCCGGTCCCGCGGACGACGAAGCCGTCGGGCAGCGCCTCGAGGTCGCCGCCGAGGCCGTTGAGCCCGTCCACGACCGCGGCGATGCGATCGGACTCCTTCACCCGCAGCTCCTCGGCGCCGCGGACGATCGTCTCGCCCTCCGCGAAGCAGCCGAGCAACCCGACGAGCGGCAGCTCGTCGATCGCGAGCGGGATCTCCTCACCCTCGACGGTCGTGCCCTGCAGCGCGCCCGCGCGGATCTCGACGTCCGCGACCGGCTCGTCGGGCGCGATGACGTCCCCGTCGGGCGCCTCGAGGTCGCCGCGGATGTCCGCGCCCATCCGCTCGAGCACGCGTGCGAAGCCGATCCGGGTCCAGTTGGTCCCCATGTTCGTCACGCGGAGCTCCGCACCCGGGACGATCGCGGCGGCGGCGAGCCAGAACGCCGCCGAGGACGGGTCGCCGGGCACGTGCAGGTGCCCGCCGACGAGCTCGTCGACCGGGACAACGGTGACGCGACGCCCGTTGCGGTGCACCGCGGCGC
>Ga0070665_100004116_pt1 | contig 15300 bp, 8 predicted proteins | sample KBSS13metaG_FD_65862 | JGI IMG/M metagenome (GOLD analysis project Ga0070665, IMG submission 65862) | Switchgrass rhizosphere microbial communities from Kellogg Biological Station, Michigan, USA - KBS S1-3 metaG | ecosystem: Host-associated > Plants > Roots > Rhizosphere > Soil ... | reverse complement strand
GGCTTCAACCTGGCCGATGGCGAGCGGCTGATCCGCATCGACGTGGCGAACCTGACCGGCCAGACCGTGACCGTCTATGGCCAGACCGAAGTGACGCGCGACCTGATGGAGGCAGCGCCGCAGCGGGGCCTGCAAGTGCTCTATGGCGCAGGCGATATGGCGCTGCATGATATCGAGAGCGACACGCCCTATCTCACGTTCACGCATGATGGCCGTGAGCAGCGGCTCGATGCGCGCTTCATCGTGGGTTGCGATGGCTTTCATGGCCCATCGCGCAAGGCCATTCCCGCCAGCGTGGCGCGGGAATACGAGCGGGTCTATCCGTTTGGCTGGCTGGGTATCCTGGCCGATGTGCCGCCATGCAATCCCGAGCTGATCTATGCCAACCACGAGCGCGGCTTTGCCCTTGCCTCGATGCGCAGCCACACGCGCAGCCGCTATTACGTGGACGTGCCGCTGACGGAAAAGATCGAAGACTGGAGCGACGAACGCATCTGGGACGAACTGGCGATCCGGCTTGGCCCCGATGCCGCCGCACAGATGGTGCGCGGCCCATCGATCGAGAAGTCGATCGCGCCGCTGCGGTCCTATGTGTTCGAGCCGATGCGCCACGGCAGCCTGCTCTTGTGCGGAGATGCGGCCCATATCGTGCCGCCCACCGGCGCCAAGGGCCTGAACCTGGCGGCCAGCGACGTGCACTATGCGGCGCAGGCGCTGACCGGGTTTTTCAAGGCGAGCGACCATGACGCCATCGCCGGCTATTCAGCCAAGGCCCTGGCGCGGGTGTGGAAATCGGAGCGGTTCAGCTGGTCGCTGACCAAGCTGATGCACCGTTTTCCCGATGACGGCCCGTTCGAGCGGGCGATGCAGGTGGCCGAGCTGGAATACATCTCCACCAGCCGCGCGGCGCAGACCAGCATTGCCGAAAACTATGTCGGCCTGCCGGTCTGACGGCGGGCTGGCCTGAACGGCATGACTTCTTTACCGGGAATGCACGAATTTTTCCCGGCAATGTGACAGTTTGCCCCTCATCGTCATGCGGCCGTCACAAAGCGCGGACACAAGGCGCCTGTTGTTTCCCCCAACAGGCAGCCCCATGCGCCAGATCGATATTCTGCTGACCAATCCGCTGGAAGGCGGTCACGACCCGTTCGCCCATGGTGACCTGAAAGTGGTGTTCCACCCCTGGCGGGGCGGCGGGCCGCTGCCTTTGCTCGATGGGCGCCCATGGGCCTTTGTCGACTGGCTGCTGCCCGAGCTTTCGGGACTGGAACTGTGCCGCCGCCTGCGCTGCGACATGCAGACAGAGGCGGCGCACCTGACCATGGTGCTGGAAGAGGACGATGCCGAGGCCAAGCGCCGCGCGCTGCGGGCCGGGGCCGACGACTATATCCTGGGGCCGATCGACCGGAGCACCGTGCTCGACCGCGTGCTGTCGGTGCAATTGCCCGAACGCGAGGCCGTGGCGCGCACGCTGCGGCTGGGCGACCTGAGCCTGGACCTGACGGCACTGCAGGCGCGGTGGAAGGAAAAGGCCATTGCCCTGATGCCCAACGAATTGCGCCTGCTGCGCTATCTGATGGAGCAGCCGGGCCAGGTATTTTCACGCCAGCAACTGATCGCCGCGCTGGGCAAGCAAGGCCAGCCGATCGACGAGCGCACCGTGGATGCCTGGGTCAGCCGGCTCCGCCGGGCCTTGCGCGACGTGGGCGCGGGCTATCCGCTGCGCACCGTGCGCGCGCTGGGTTATGTGCTGGATAAGCCTTGAGGTTTTGAGCCGGGAATCGACACCCCGACCTGATCCGGGCGTCACGCTCTGCCGGTGCTGTGCAAGGGTTCACACCACCCCCAGCCCCCTCCTCTCAAGAGGAGGGGGCTTTTTGGGTCGGCGCTTAGAACTTGGCGCCGGCGCGGATGCCGATCGTGCGAGGCTGGTTGGGCACGATATAGACGCGGTTGTAGCAGACGCCGCAGGCCACGGAGCGCGACAATTGGCCACGTTCGTCGAAGGCATTGGTAGCGAAGATTTCGAGCGAATACTTGTCCCACTCACTGCCCAACGCAAAATTGAACTGCGTGAAGGCATCGATACGACCCATCAACTGCGCCGGGTTGATGATGTTACCTGAGTTCGGCTCAGTGGTGGCGGTGCGCAAGTCGGCCGAGGCGGAGCTTTGATAGGTCGCGTTAGCCTGACCATAGACCTTCGCCGCTCCCACAGGGACGCTATAGCGCAGCGTGCTGGCCAGCTTCCACTTGGGCGTGATCGGCAAGCGGGTATTGGCCGGCGCCGCAACGAAGTTGCCATTGCGATTGCAGGCGTAGCTGAGATCATCGACTGCGCAGAGGTTCTTTGTGATTCGCGCATCAGTGTACGCGCCGCCAAAGTTGAACGACAGCCCACCCTGGACGACATTGGCGTCGAATTCGAAACCGCGAATGCGTGCATCAGGGCCGTTGTGGATTTCGGTGAAGCTGTTTGCGCCCAGATACGAGAACTGGAAGTTCTTCCAGTTCTGGAGATAGACGGCGGTATTGAGGCGCAGCAGGCCATCGAACAGCGTGGTCTTGAGACCCGCCTCGAAATTGGTGAGATAGTCAGGGCGATAGGCTGCCACGTCGGCACGGCGATTGATGCCCCCAGGCCGGAAACCGCGCGAGACGGTGATGTAGGCCGTGATATCCCTTTCTGGTTTCCAAGTGAGGTTGAAGCGGTAAGTACCGCCCTCGCCCTTGGCGCGCTTGGGCACGACGCCACCGTTCACGTAATCACCCAGGTTGGTGCAGGGACTGCCGCCAACCGCAGGTGGCAGCAAGGTGATGTCGGTCTCTCCCGCCGACTGAGCGTTGCGCAATGTCAGGCCGTTGGTCGTATAGCAACCGGCGACCCCGGTACGGCTGGAATTGGCTGCGTTGGGTGGGGGATTACCATCGGCGCCCTGATAGTAGGCGGGATTACGACCAAATCCGAAGAATCCGATCAGCGAGTTGTCGTACTTGAAATAGCGCCCGCCAGCCGTAGCCGTGATGGTGGGCGTGAAATCATAGCTGACCTCGCCGAACGCGGCATAGTCCTTGTCCACGCGGTCTTGCTGGGTCAGCCACAACGTGCCCGGCTTGCCGTTGACGGAAAGCAGATCGGCAAGGCCAGCAACCTGGTAATCCTGGTGGATGAGGTTCGATTGCCGCTGATAGAACAGGCCGCCCACGAACCGCGCCTTTTCGCCGGTGGGCGATGCGATGCGCAGTTCGTGGCTCATCTTCTTGAAATGATCCTGGCCGTAGACCTGCTGGATCGGGGTGATCTGGTTCCCGGCGTTGTCCTTGTAATAGAAGCAACCGCGCAGGCCCGAACAAATGAACTTCCCAGTATCGCTGTCGGTATATTGCGTATAAAGGGAGTCATATGCTTCCGCATAATCGGTGTAATCGCTAGACGAGAACGTCTTACGGTCAAGATAAGCACCGGCGTAGGTCATGTCCCACGAACCGATCTTTCCTTCGATGGTGAGGGAGGCTTGGGCGAAAATGTCGCGGCGATATTCAGGCAGGAAATGCTGCACCGCAAGATCGCCAACCCTAGGATCAAAGCCGTAGTTACCATGGCTGCGCGTATCCTGGTACATCACGCCGGGCGTCACCGTCCAGTTGTCGTCCAAATCGACCTTGAGCAGCGCGCGGCCACCCGAAATCTCGGTGTCATTGTAGTTCTTTTTTACAAACTTGTTGTTGTTGATCGTAATCCCGTTGTTGGCATTACCAATAAAATTGCCATCCGGGTCCGTAATCGCATCACCCAGGAAATTGCGGACGCCCGGCACGTTGTCGATGAAGCCCGCGTCCTTTTCATAGAAGCCGACAACGCGCAGCGCGGCCATGGGCGAGAGCGGGATGTTGACCATCCCTTCCACCTTGCCGCCAGTGCCACCCTTGTGGACCTTGTTGCCTTCCACATCCATGCGGCCATAGAAGCCCGAGGTATCGGGCTTGTTGGTGATGATGCGGATCGTGCCGGCTTCGGACGAGGCACCATAGAGCGTGCCCTGCGGGCCGGCGAGGCTTTCGATGCGGGCAATGTCGTAGACGTGCACGTCGAGGTTGCCGCCGATCGTGGTGACCGGCTGTTCATCGAGATAGACGCCCACCGAAGGCAGCGAGCCCGAGTGGTTGCCGTCCCCGCCCGAGGCAACGCCGCGCATGTAGATGATGTTGGTACCCGGTGTGCCCGCGCTTTGCGCCACGACGGTGGGCAATTGCTGGGTATAGCCGTTGAAGTTCGACACGTTGAGCTGGTCAAGCTTTTGCGTGCCCAGTGCCTGGATCGAGATCGGCACGTTCTGGAGGTTTTCCGAACGCTTTTGCGCGGTGACGATGATCACATTGCCGCCACCCTCTTCGGCCGGCGCCTGTGGCGCGGCGTCCTGCGCCATGGCGACGGTTGCCGGCGCGAGCAGCGCGGTGCTGGTCATCAGCAGAAGACGCGAAAGACCCCCGGAAGCGATGCGCATGCTTAACCCACCCTGTTGCAATTCTTGTTGGGCAAGGGTGTGCGCCGTGACATGATATTGCGTCAAGCGGTTACAATTTCCACCAATCGATCACAGATGAGCGTGGCAGTTTTGCAACGTATTTCCCGTTTCAGGCAAAATGTTCCGGCGCATCCGGATAGGCATCGAGCACGGAGCCGAGTGCAGCCTTCAAGGGATCGAGCCAGGGCTCGAAGGGCTGCCAAGCCTGCGTGCCGTCTCGAAAAATCGGCTGCCGCACCTGCTCTGAACTGGCCGTACGGACGGCGCGCTCGGTTTGGTGGAAGGCGAGGCAGGCCGGCTCGAACGGCAGGCCGCAGGCGGCCAGCAGCGCGCGCACTTCGTTCTCCGTGTCCTCTACCATGCGTTCATAGATCACGCGGTGGACAAGGCCGGGCCGCACGGCATCGACATGCGCCATCAACCGCACATAGTCGGCATAGTAGCGGCCCATGTCTACCAGATCATAAGTAAAGCCCTGCCCGCGTGCGAAGTGCTGCTTGAAGTTGGAAAAGCAGCAGCCCAGCGGATGGCGGCGCGCGTCGATCACGCGGGCATTGGGCAGGATCAGGCGGATCAGCGGCACGTGCAGCCAGTTGTTGGGCATCTTGTCGATGAACAGGGGCCGGTCGGTGTGGCGCTGGATGCGCGTGGTGCGCAGATAGCTTTCCCCCATGCGACGCAGCTCTGCCGGGTCCAGCGCGGCCAGGCCGGCAGGGTAATCGGGGACCTGCCGGGCGAGCTGGGCGATATCGGCCAGTTCGCTGGTGCCCTCCACCTGGCTGTGGCTGGCCAGGATTTGCTCGACCAGGGTGGAGCCGGCGCGCGGCATGCCGAGGATAAAGATCGGATCGGGCGCTTCGCATCCTGCGTCGGCGCGCGCGGCGAACAGGCCAGGCGTGGCCGTGGCGATCATCGCGCCCACCGTGGTGGTGGTGTCCTCTGCCTTGTAGGGAATGCGGCGGCGGCGCAGGGCATTGCCGGCAGCATAGTGCGCGAACGCGGCCTGCGCCTGCTGGCGATCCTCGAACGCCTTGCCCAGCGCGAAATCGAGGTGCCAGCGGTCTTCGGCGCCAAGATCGGGATCGGCCAGCGCCTGTTCCATCGCGGCAATGTCTTGATCGGAAAAGCGCACGGTCTTCAAGTTGGCGAGGCTCCACCACGCCTCCCCCAATCCCGGCATAAGGTCGATGGCGCGGCGATAGGCGGCAATGCCATCGGCCTGGCGACCCACGGTCTTGAGCATGTGCCCATAGCTCATCCAAACGCGCGGCTGGTTCGGCGCATCGGCGAGCACCTTTTCATAGAGCGCCAGCGCTTCGTCAAACGCGCCGATGCGCCCGTTGGCGGCAGCGGCCAGATTGGCATGGCCCAGGTTGTCAGGGTCTTCGGCCGTGACCTGGCCCAACTGTGCCAGCGCTTCTTCGGCGCGGTTGGTGCGATAGAGCACCAGCGCCAGGTTGGCGCGCGCCGGGGTGAAGGCCGGGTCAAGCTCGATCGCGCGGCGCAGCAGGTTTTCCGCATCGGCATAGCGGCCGATCCGCCCGGCCAGTTCGGCAAAGAGGCGGATGGCGCGCGCGTCGAACGGATCGTCCTTGAGCAGGGCGCGCAGCAGGGGCTCGGCGCGCGGCAAGTCGTTGGCGTTCATCGCAGCCGCAGCAGCGACAAGGCGCGGATCGTAGGCGGGGCGAAGCGGCAGAGTCACGGTGGTCATGCTGGCACACAACAAACATGGTGACGCCGCGCGATCAAGCGTTAGTCTCTGCCGATACCAGGCCCCGAGGAATGTATGGCGTGAGCGACACAGGTAAGGACAGGCCGGCACAACGCGGCCTGGGGTTCTGGATGACGCTGGCGCTGGTGGTGGGCAACCTCATCGGCTCGGGCATCTACCTGCTGCCCGCCACGCTCGCCCCGCTGGGTGTGAACCAGCTGGCCGGTTGGATGGTGACGATCGCCGGTTCGCTGTGCATGGCATTCGTGTTTGCCCGGCTGGCGGCGCGGATGCCGGCGCCGGGCGGGCCGTTTGCCTATGTCATGCAAGGCTTTGGCCCGGCTGCGGGATTTGCGGCGGCGTGGGCCTATTGGACCATGCTGTGGTCGGGCAATGGCGCGGTGGCGGTGGCGGTGGTGTCCAACCTCAGCCTGCTCTACCCGCCGCTGGGCAATACGCCTGGGGCACCGGCGGCATTGGCCGTGGGGGCGGTGTGGCTGCTCACGGCCGTGAACATTCGCGGCGTGCGCAGCGCGGGCGATGTGCAGGTGGTGACGACCGTGCTCAAGCTGCTGCCGCTGGCGCTGCTGATCGGCCTGGCGCTGTGGCTATGGCTTTCCGGCACGCCGCGCGTGGTGCAGCCGGCGCTGCCCTTGACGCCGGGCCTGGTGGCGAGCGCGGCGGGCTTGACGTTCTGGGGCTTCCTCGGGCTGGAATCGGCCACCGTGCCTTCGGACAAGGTGGAGAATGCCGGCCGCGTGGTGCCGCGCGCCACGATGTGGGGCGTGGCGCTGGCCGGCGCGATCTACCTTGGCATCGCGCTCGCCTTTCGCGCCTATATGCCCGAAGGCGCGGCGGGCGCCTCCCCTTCCCCGGTGGCGCAATTCCTGGGATCGCGGCTGGGCGGCGACGTTTCGGGCGTGGTGGCGGTGTTTGCCGCGATCAGCGCGTTCGGTACGCTCAACGGCTTTATCCTGGTGCAAGGCGAAGTGCCCTGGGCCATGGCGCGCGACGGGCTGTTTCCCGCCTGGTTCGGCAAGGAAACCCGCGCGGGCACGCCAGTGAATGCGCACCTGGTTTCCTCGGGCTTGCTGACCGTGATCACGCTGCTGAATTTCGGGCGGGACATGGGCAACCTGTTCACGTTCATCGCCTCGATCAGCCTGGCCGCCGGCATGCTGACCTATGTGGCCACGATGGCCGCGGCGATGCGGCTGCTGCGCGACGAATGGGCCGTGGTGGCCGTGGCCATGCTGGCCGGGGCATTCAATGCCTGGGCGCTCTGGGGCCTGGGACTGGAGGCCATTGCCTATGGCTTGGTGCTGGTGGCGCTGGGCGTGCCGGTTTACCTGGCGGTGCGGTGGGGGAAGAAATCGGCAGCTTCGTCACCCCGGACTTGATCCGGGGTTTGGCTTTTTTGAAGCTTTGCGCAAGGCTTCGCACCACCCCCAACCCCCTCCTTGCGAAGAAGAGGGGGCTTTTATGTTGCGCTCTTAGCGGTGCAGCATTTTCCACAGGAGCGAGCGGTCGCGGATGATTTCGGCCGCCGCGTTGTGGCCGGGGGCTCCGGTGACGCCGCCGCCGGGGTGGGTGCCCGAACCACACATGTAGAGGCCCTTGATCGGCGCGCGGTAATCGCCGTGGCCCAGAACCGGGCGCGCGGCCCAAAGCTGTTCCAGGCTCATGCGGCCGTGGAAGATGTCCCCGCCGATCAGCCCGAACTTGCGCTCCAGATCGAGCGGAGAGTGAATCTGGCGGGCGATCACCGCGTTCTTGAAGTTGGGCGCGTGCTCGGTGATCGTGTCGATCACATGGTCGGCCACCTGCTCGCGCACGTCGTCCCAGCTGCGGCCATCGGGCAATTGCGGGCTGAACTGCTGGCAGAACAGGCTGGCCACATGGCAGCCTTCGGGCGCCAGGGTCTTGTCCACCGTGCTGGGAATCTTGATTTCGACGATGGGCTTTTTCGACCAGCCATGGACGCGCGCGTCGTCATAGGCCTGGTCCATATAGTCCATGCCCGGCGCGATGATGATGCCGGCGGTGTGGTGTTCGGCCTGGGCCTTGCCGGGCAGCACGGAGAAATCGGGCAGTTCCGACAGCGCCACGTTCATGCGGAACGTGCCCGAGCCGGTCTTGTAGCCATCGATGGCCTGCGCGAAATCGGGCGCCAGGTCGCTGCGATCGACCAACTGGCGATAGAGCAGCGCGGGGCCGACATTGGCGGCAACGATGGGCGCGTAGAGTTCCTCGCCGCCCGCCAGCTTGACGCCCGCTGCCTTGCCGTTGTTGACCAGCACTTTGGCCACCGGGCTTTCCAGGCTGATCTCCACACCGGCCAGTTCGCAGGCCTTGGCCATGGCCTGGGTGATGGCGCCCATGCCGCCCACCGCGTGGCCCCAGGCGCCCAGCTTGCCATTCACTTCGCCGAACACGTGGTGCAACAGGACATAGGCCGAACCGGGGGTGGAGACGCCGGCAAAGTTGCCCACCACCGCGTCGAAGCCGAAGGCGGACTTGACGTGATCGTCCTCGAACCAGGCGTCGAGGAAATCGCGCGCCGACCGGGTGAAGATATTGAGCAGGTCACGCTGCGCAGCAATGTCCAGCTTGGCAAGCGGCCAGCCCTGCTTGGCGGCTGCGGCAAGTGCGTGCAACCCGCCCCCCACGTTGGGCGGGCACTGCAGCGAAATGTCGCGCAGCACTTGCGCCACCTTTTCCAGCGCAGCGTCATAGCGCGGATAGGCCTGGGCATCCTTCTGCGAAAAGCGCGCAAATTCGGCCTGGGTGCGTTCGGCGCCGCCGCCCAGCTTCAAATAGGTATCGGCGAAGGGGAAGAAGTTGCTGATCTGGCGTTCGAGCACGTGATAGCCGTGATCGGCCAGTTGCATGTCGGCAATCACCTTGGGCCGCAGCAAACTGACGGTGTAGCTGGCGGTGGAATTGCGGAAGCCGGGGTGAAATTCCTCGGTCACGCAGGCGCCGCCCACGATATCGCGCCGCTCCAGCACGCGCACTTTCATGCCGGCCTTGGCCAGGTAGAACGCGCAGACCAGGCCATTGTGGCCGCCGCCGATAATCAGCGCATCGTAGCGGTTGCTCATCGTGTGGGTTCCGTCGTGGGATCGGATGGAAAAGGTTTCAGCGGCCACTCCAGCCCGGCTCCGGCTGGTGATGCAGCCTGGCCTCGGGAATGAGCGTGCGGATCTTGCGGGCAAAGTTGCGCAGGCAGACCTCGCTGCGGCCGATCGGGCCGGCGCCGTAGCGATGCGAGTGCATGCCCTGCTGTACGTGGCTGATCAGCCAGGTATCTTCGCTGTTGACCACGCGGTTGATGCGCCAGTTGGCATAGCGCACCAGTTTCAGCTTGCGCGCCTGCCCCGGCGGCGTAGCGCTGTCGGGCAGGCTGAACACCATTTCGCGCAAAGTGCAGGTGGTGGGCGATGTGGGCAGCCACTGCATGAAATCCACCTGGTCGGCATAGATATCAAAGGCCATGTTGGGCCAGAGCTTGTAATAGAGCCAGCGCCGCTGCGCCGCATCGGGCAAGTGCGGCATGCGCGGCAGGTGCGCCTGGTAGAACCGCTCCCAGAAATTCGGGCTCGGCGCATCGACCAGATCGCCTTTCATGCGATCGACCCAAGGCTCGGCCGCAATCTCGTACGACTTGCCGAAAATGCGCGTCAGGCCATCGTGGGCCACGGGAATGTGCAGGTTATCCGAATAGTTGTCACCCACGTTCTTCCAGTTCACCGCGCGCGGGCGTTCGCGCACATCGCCCATGCGGCGCATGTCTGCCAGGCGATAGGGCGCCACTTCGGCTTCGTAGGGCGCCATCATGTCGGCAACGGAAGGGAAGCCGCGATCCTCCAGCCGCACGAAGACGAAGCCATGCCACAGCTCAAGGTCCACCGGGAACAGGCCGTTCTGCGCAAGATCGAGCGCGGGATAATCACGCTTCATCGGCACGCCGGTGAGCCGGCCGTCGGTTTCATAGGTCCAGGCGTGATAGGGGCACACCAGCTTGCGCGCGCAGCCCGCCGCGCCTTCCACCAGGCGCATGGCGCGGTGGCGGCACAAGTTGAGAAACGCGCGCAGGGCGCCATCCTCGCCGCGCACGACGATCACGTTTTCGCCGCAATAGGACAGGCTGCGCCAGGCACCGGGCTGATCGAGATCGCTTTCATGGCACACGATCTGCCACGACGGGCGGATGATCCGCTCCCTTTCCAGCGCGGCAAATTCGGGATCGTGGTAGATCCAACCGGGCAGGCTCCAATCCGCATCGGGATCAGGCGCGCCGCCGTGCCCTGCGCACTGGTTCATCACCGAATGACGGTGTTCATCAAGAGCAAGATCGGCCATGGATGATTCCCCGCACATCGCCTTATTGGACGATCGTACAACAACACTCGGGAAGTGCAAGATGCAAGGTGCCGATGCCCGGCCGGGGCGCCCGTCGCGTTCCCATACGCCCCGCGCCAGGAAACCCCGCCAGACGCGGCAGCGGGCAGAGCCCGACGCACGGCGGCAAAGCCTGATCGAGGCGACAATGCGCGTGCTGGCGCGCGCCGGTGCCAATGGCGCGAGCGTGCGTGCCATTGCCCATGAAGCGGGGGTTTCGCCGGGTCTGGTGGGGCATTACTTCACCGGGATCGACGCGCTGATCGCCGAAACCTATACCCACGTCGATGCCATGGTGACCCGCGCGCTGGATGCTGCCGTGGCTGCTGCGCCGGCCCTGCCCCACGCCCGGCTGGAAGCCTTCGTCACCGCCAGCTTCACCGCGCCGATCGCGCAGCCGGCGCTGCTGGCCACGTGGATCGCGTTCTGGAGCCTTGTCACCAGCCAGCCGCAGATCGCCCGCCAGCACGACGAACAATATGCCGGCTATCGCGCCCGGCTGGAACAGTTGCTGCGCGATGCCGGCGTGGCCGAGGCCGACCTGCGCCATGCGGCGATTGCAGTGACGGCGCTGGTCGACGGTCTGTGGCTGGAACTGTGCCTGTCGCCGCAGTGCTTTTCGAGCGACGAAGCCGGCGCGATTGCGCGGCGGTTTCTGGGGACGGTTTGCGGGAATGCCGCGCTCTAACAGACAGCGGCTTCATCACCCCGGACGCCTCGAAACCGATGGATTCCTTCCCGTTGCGGCGGCAGTGCGCGCGCTGGAGACACGCCCTTCCCGATCTTATTGCAAAAGCTCACCCGGTCATCGTTGGCTTGGCGGTTCGCACAAAATCGATATATCCCGAGCGGATAACGACGAACTTGATAGCTGGGAAATCGACTTGAAGAATCGTGGTACACGGATTGGTCTCTGCCTCGCGATGGGTGCGATGTGCCTGGCGGCAGCCCCGGCCGCCGCTCAAGCGCAGGATCGCCTTCGCACTTACGCAAACCCGATTGATTTGCCCTATCGTTTTCAGGCACCCTCGATGCCGTTCAAGACGCCACGGGTGCCTTTTCGCGAGGCGGCTGACCCTACTGTCGTGTTCTTCAAGGGCGAATACTGGCTCTTCGCATCGCACTCGCTTGGCTACTGGCATTCCAAGACGCTCGACAACTGGCAGTTCGTCAAGCCAAGCGGCTATGCGATCGAAAAGTTCGCCCCGACCGCGGTTGAGATGGACGGCAAGCTCTACCTGGCAGTGAGCGAGGGCGTTCGACAGATCTGGGTTTCCGACGACCCCGGTTCGGGCAAGTGGACCGTCGCGGCGGACATTCCGGCAGGTTACCAGGACCCTTGCCTGTTCCTCGATACCGATGGCCGCCTCTATATGTATGACGGGCTCGCGCCGTCCGGGCCGGTGCATGTCGCCGAGCTGGACCGCAAGACGCTCCTCCCCGTGCGCAAGGCGGACATTCCGCAATCGCGCGACAAGCCGCTTCGCGGTTGGGAGGTGCCCGGCAACAGCAACGAGCGGGTCAAATATCCGTCCTTTGTCGAAGGGACGTGGATGACGAAGCACGCCAACCGCTACTACCTTGAATATTCGGCGCCGGGAACCGAGTTCAAGACCTATGCCAATGGCGTTCTGACGGCCGACGATCCCATGGGGCCGTTCACCTACCAGCCTTATAGCCCGTTTGCCTTCAAGCCGACCGGGTTCATCGCCGGCGCCGGTCATGGCAGCACGTTTCAGGGGCCGCGCGGCGACTGGTGGCATGTCGGCACGATGACGATCTCCGTCCGTCACAATTTCGAACGGCGCCTCGGCCTGTTCCCAACCCATTTCACGGCATCGGGCGAACTCGTGACCGACACCTATCTGGGTGACTATCCGCATTATTACGATGGGTCACGCGGGCTGACCGGATGGATGCTGCTGTCGCGCGGAAAGGCGGCGACCGCGTCTTCCTTCGTCGATGGTTTCGCGCCGGATCGCGCCGCCGACGAGGATGTGCGAACGTGGTGGTCGGCCAAGACGGGCAATTCGGGCGAATGGTTCCATCTCGACCTGGGGGGACGCAAGACGATCCAGGCGTTGCAGGTGAACCTGGCCGATCAGGATGCCGTCACCATCGGCGAGAGCGACGGTGTCTTCCGCTACGAGATCGAGGCGTCCACGAACGGACGGACCTGGCACACGATCGTGCCGGCCACCGCGACGGGGCGGGACGCGCCGCACGCCTATCATGTGCTGGCACGACCCGAGCAGGCCCGCTTCGTGCGCATCCGCAACCTGCATACCCCTGACGGCGCAAAGTTTTCGCTTTACGACCTGCGGGTGTTCGGAACCGCGCCGGTCCCGCTGCCACCGGTCGTGGCCAGTGGGTCGGCCCAACGCGACCCGGCAGATCCTCGACACGCCCAGCTGGAATGGAAGGCGGTAAAAGGCGCCGATTTCTACATCGTCCGGCTCGGCACGCGCGCCGACCTCATGATCCAGAACTATCAGGTGTACGACAAGACCGCGCTCGACGTGCGAAGCCTGAATGCCGACACGCCTTACGTCTTCACCGTGGATGCGGTGAACGAGCGCGGGATCGCCAAGGGCAGGTTCGTCGCGGAAATACGCTGAAAGGCTTGCTTGTCCCGCGTCGAATCCAGCGCGCCGATGGAGCCGTAGCAGCAAGATGCAAGGTGCCGATGCCCGGCCGGGGTGCCCGTCGCGTTCCAATACGCCCCGCGCCAGGAAGCCCCGCCCGACGCGGCAGCGGGCAAAGCCCGCCGCACGGTGGCAAAGCCTGATCGAGCCGGGACGATGTCTGGCCAAGTCGTGAGTAGGTTTCGAGGCCGCGCGGTGCGGATGGCGCGAGGCAAAACGCGGGCTGGACCCCGGATCAAGTCCGGGGTGACGATAAATATTGATTAGGTAACAATTTCTTCGTCACCCCGGACTTGATCCGGGGTCCAGCTTTGTGTGGTGATCCCGAGCTTTCACCAAAGCACACGAAGTTGCTGCGTCAACCTTGCCTCTCGTCGAATTTGCTCGTGGAGCGGGAGACTGCAGATCAGAGCGCGTTGCTTCGATTCTATCGCCGTCCTGCGTTTGTCTTTCCAGACTTGCAGGACCCGATTGGAACTGAATGCGCGATGGGTGGCGTGCCCACCCTTAAGCAACACGCGGCGCATTGCCCTAAGTTGCGAAATATGGCGCTGCGCGAACCAATGCGCATGCGGGCTGTAGCGCTTCATAAATCGTGCGTAATTTGCCTGCTGGCTTGCCCGGTATTCTTTCCACTTTGGGTCTTGTTCGCGCGACATCCGGCTCATGCCAATGTTCCTTAACTACCTCGTTGATGACGGCTAACGTCGCGCCCTGCTTCCACCACCCCCAAACCCCCTCCTCTGAAGAGGAGGGGGCATAATCTTCACTTCGACAGGTCGGTGAAGAGGCTGGTGAAATAAACCACGCCCGGCGCGATGTTCGACAAGGGCACGCGTTCGTTGAGGCCGTGGGCGAATTCTTCGCTGTCCTTGATCAGCACGGGGCTGGCGCCATAGGCATCGACGCCGTTGACGCGATACCACATCGAGTCCGACGCGCCCGAGGCTTGGGCCGGGATCACGGCGATGCCGGGATAAGCCAGGTGAATGGCCTTGTTCGCGGCTTGCACGAAATCGGGGCGCATCGGGCTGGCGGGTGATGGGGTGGAGCCTTCGGTCACGTCGGTGAATTTCACCACCGGCGCGTTGGCCACCTTGGCCAGTTCGGCCATGATATCGTCGCGCTTGTGGCCGGGGAAGATACGGCAGTTGATATTGGCCGTGGCGCGTTGCGGCAGGGCGTTCAAGGCGTGGCCGCCATTGACCATCGTGGGCACGCAGGTGGTTTCGATGCGGCCGATGAATTCGGGCAAGGACCGCAGCGTGGCAATGGCATCGGCATTGGTGGGATCGGCGGCGAACGCGCGCATCGCGCCGGCCACCTGCGGGTTGGGTGTGATCTTGGCGGCGCTTTCAAAGAACGCCTTGGTCAGCGGGCTTTGTTCGGGCGTGAAGTGATAGGCACCGATATTCACCAGCGCCTGGCTCAACTGCACGATGGCATTGTCCTTGCGCGGGGCAGAGCTGTGGCCGCCGGGATTGGTGACTTCCAACTGGAAATCGGCATAGTTCTTTTCCGCGCCGTCCCAGGTCCACGCCAGCGGCTTGGCGGTGTCTTCGGCCAGCATGCCGCCACCGCCATCGACGTTGATGACCAGCCCTGCCTGCCCCTTCAGCCGTTCGGCGATCAGGCGGCTGGTCTTCATCGTGGTTTCTTCGTCACCCGAAAAAGCGATCACGATAGTGCGCTTGGGCTTGTACCCCTTGTGGCGCATTTCGATCAGGGTGGAGACGGCAAGCGCCGCGTTGAACTTCATGTCGAGCGCGCCGCGCCCGAACAGATAGCCGTTTTCCACCACCGGCACGAAGGGATCGCGCACCCAATCGGCGCGCTTGGCTTCCACCACGTCCATATGGCCCGACAGCACCAGCGGCTTGAGGCTGGGATCGCTGCCTTTCCAGGTGGCGATGAGATAGGCGGTATCTTCCACCGGCACGATCTCGATATCCGCAGGCGCCCAGCCGGCCTTGACCAGCGTGTCGCGATAGAGCGCGGCGACCTTGGGCGT
>Ga0070665_100004114_pt1 | contig 15302 bp, 22 predicted proteins | sample KBSS13metaG_FD_65862 | JGI IMG/M metagenome (GOLD analysis project Ga0070665, IMG submission 65862) | Switchgrass rhizosphere microbial communities from Kellogg Biological Station, Michigan, USA - KBS S1-3 metaG | ecosystem: Host-associated > Plants > Roots > Rhizosphere > Soil ... | reverse complement strand
GGGCGGTTAGCTCAGCTGGTAGAGCATCTCGTTTACACCGAGAGGGTCGGCGGTTCGAGCCCGTCACCGCCCACCACCACAACCACCACCTCCAGCGCCGCCTAGTTAGGCTAGAGCTTGCGTACCAGTCGCGCTGCCACCGCGAGCCAGGCCGGGTTGGCGACGACCTGCTGTCGCCCGCCGGCCTCAAGCGGGAGGACCTGAAGCTTCTCCTCATCGCGGTTGATCAGGCGGCCAAACAGGAAGCGGCCGGCCGGGCGCGGCACCAGCACATCGCGGTTGAGCGCCAAAGCGAAGGATCCAGGCTCCAGCGTATCGCACCACAATTCGTCGCCCGCGCGATAGTCGCCGAGGCTTCCGCTCACGAGGACCGCAACCTGGCCTTCCGTGGCGCGGGGTGGGACGACGATGGCTTCCTTGCGTGGCGCCGTCGCGCCGGCCGGCCCGAGAATTGCGACAACCGCCAGCTCGCTCGCCTCGCCGCCGTCCACCAGGTCCTGGGCCTCTACACCGAGCGCAAGGGCAATGCGGTTCAGCCAACCGATGGAAACAGTCCGTGTCCCAGTCTCCAGCCGACCGATAGTCTGCGCGGTCGTCGGCGGCTCGCAGCGGCGCGCGACATCGTCGAGCGTCAGTCCTCGCGAACGCCGAACTTCGCGAATTCGAGTGATCATATCCGCCCTCGTGGATAACCAAACCGGTTTTTCTCTGTCCTACACTTTTGCCGATGTGGCAAGCGATTGCGACTCACGGCACGGAGGGACGATGGCAATTTCACGAGGGCGCTTGCTTGAGGAGCGCGAGACCGATCTCGGCGGCAACGAACAACTCGGCAAAGCGCGCGGACGGCCTGCCCGCTCGACCACCGTCAATGTCGCGGAATCCCCTCTCGGCTGGCTGTTGGCGCACGATCATGTGAGCCGTCGCCAGTTCGAGGCGGGCGAGCGGCTGCGGGGCGACTGGGAGCGCGCCCAACTGGCTCCGCGAGTGACGATGGCGTGGGACGCGGCGCCATTAGCGCGCGGACGAGGCGGATCGTCCACCGGGATTGATCTCAACGGCGCACAGTTGGATGCCAAGCGGCGGTTCGACCAGGCCGTGGCGACGGCGGGGCCGGGGCTGGCCGACATATTGTGGCGGATCGTGTGCGCGGGCGAAGGCATGCGCGACGCCGAGACCGCGCTTGGTTGGCCGGCGCGCGCGGGAAAGGTCGTGCTTAGGTTAGCCCTGGACCGGATCGCTTCCTACTACCGGCTGCCTTAATCCTTCCGGCCGGTACGGTGGTCCGCCGGCGCTTTCGGTTGCTTTTCCGCGACGGCTGTATCGCCGCGGCCGAGGTCGCGGTGCCTTAGCGTGGGGTCGTGAAGATTGTTGCGGCTTTCGTCCTTACCGCTGTTGCTGCGCATGGCTTGCACTCCTAGTGGGCGTCCCAGGGCAAAACGGACGAGCCCGCGCGAATGTCCGCCGCTCGTCCCATCGGAGAGGAAAGCAGCCAATGATCATCTTCGGTTCGTCGTTGTCACCGTACGTTCGAAAGGTGCTGGCCTTCGCCGGCGAGAAGGGAATTGATTTCGAACTTCAACCGACGGGCTTCCCCAACCATTCTCCGGAATATCTGGAAGCCAGCCCATTCCGGAAAATGCCGGCCTTGCGGGATGGCGATTACAGCCTCGCTGATTCGAGCGCGATCATTCACTACATGGAAGCGAAGCATCCCGAGCCCGCGCTGATTCCGACCGACCCTGAGCTGCGCGGGAAGGCCATCTGGTTCGACGAGTTCTCGGACACGATCCTGACAGCATGCGGAACCAAGATGTTCTTCAACCGGATCGTCGCCCCGCGCTTCATGGGAAGGGAAGGAGACCTCGCCGCGGCCGAGACGGCGGAACGCCAGGAACTGCCGCCGATTCTCGATTATCTCGAAAAAGTCGTCCCCGATGCAGGCCAGTATCTCGTTGGCGACGGCATTACCCTCGCCGACATCGCGGTTGCGAGCCCCTTCGCCAACCTCGCACATTTGAATTGCGACATTGACGCGTCACGTCACGGGCGCGTGCGCTCCTGGGTCGACTCTATCCTTGCAAGGCCGAGCTTCGCGCCTTGGATCGAGCGGGAAGCCGCGATGCTTGCGAAGGAACCCGCGTAAAAGAAGCGCCGCGCTCCCGAGGGAACGCGGCGCTACCTTTTTCGACGGAGCTAAATCCTAGAAAGATCCACCGCCGCCGGAGGTGCCTGAGCCGGCGGGTCCGCTACCCCCGGACTGCCCGCTGTCGGACTCGTCTTCATTTTCTTCGTCGAGGGCGCCGCGGCCCTGGTTCGCGAAGTCACTGCCGCCGGTGGCGTTGGATGACGACGAGCCGCTGGCGCCGTCGGAAGCGTCCTGGTTGTCCTGAACGAGATCTTCGGAATCGCTGCCCTGCGAGCCGATGAAGCCTTCGCCAGAAGAACCGCCGCCCCCTTGGCCAGTCGTGTCGGACCCGGAGGTCGAGCCCTGGTCCGCCGTCATCGTGTCGCTGCCGCCGCTCGACTGCGTCTGGCCGCTCGAGCTTTGCCCGCCTGAGCTCTGGCCGCCGAAGCTGCCCTCATTGCCCTGGCTATCCGTTGGTTGCTGGCGCTCTTGGCCAAACTCGCTCTGCTGACCTTGCTGGCCGGTAGGCTGCTGGCCCTGCTGGCCAGTCGGCTGTTGTCCCTGCTGCGCGATCGGTTGCTGTTGGTTGTTGTTGCCAGTTTCGGCGGATTCCTGGTTTTCCCGTTCTTCAGCCATCGTGAAATACTCCTCAGCGAGGCCCCGCTTGCTCTAAGGTGCTAAACACCAAGGCGGTGGCAGCCGTTCCGACTGCCGAACGAACTTTGCGACCAACCGCTCGGCGCAGCGCGCGGCAAGGTTCAGAATGTCTGGAATGGGTGAAAAGCGGATATTAGCACCAACCTAGGACCAATGAATATTGTCGGCCCGGTCTTGGTTCTTGCGTGCAGATCGCGCGCTTGATCTCGCCTTTGCGTCGGACGTTCGCGCGCCGGCAAACGCGAGCAGTTCAGAAACCCATGGCCCCACGGTCAAAGCATCAACCCATAGAACCTGAGGGTCCTTGGCGCTGATCGTCATGTCCAGCACTAGTTGGCGGTCTACCAGGACTTTGAACGTGCCTACTTTCCCTTCGATCTCCTCCGGGAGAGCCGAAGGCCGCCACTCGGCGTCGAGCCGCCAGTGATGACCATCGAAGGTCCAGGAAGCCCAGGGAGCCTTCACATCATCGAGCCCTTCGATGTCTGTCACCCCCTTGGGCGGTGTCCATTTTTCGCCGCGTTCCTTGGATTTGCCAACCCAGAGCTGCGCCATTTCGAGTAACTCCGGGACGGCCAGATTCAATCGCGCTTCTGTCACCCACAGAGCCGCTTTGACGGCCTTGGCGAGCGCCAGCCTATTACGCTCGACTTCAGCGATGCTTGCCCGGTCGCGGGCGCCATCGAGCTGAGTGGCGATGTCTTTCGCGCGATCTGCCTCTCGTTCCTCAGGCGACATTGGTCGGGGACGGTCGGGCTTTGACCTTGCCGAACGCATGATCGCCCAGGTGGCAAGTGCGGTAGCGACGACGAGCAACAGGGACTGGATCACGGAAGCGCCCTCCGGGCTGTACCAGCATCGCACGGCACGGTTAAACAAGCCAGTCTCTGCAATGGATGGAAAGCTGGCGTCAGCTCTACCATCAGGCGATGTGGTGTTCCCCGCCAGCGAGCATCACAGCGCAATCAGGGTGTCTGCGTTGAACGACTTCAATCGCCTCGTCGACGGTTGCGGCTTCAACAATCTCCGTATGACCCAAATCCGAGGGAGCTTCGGCGGCGCTTCCTTTGGTATCGCTGTCGATACAGTACTCGCGCCACAAGTTTTCCTTGCCGCGTTTGACGATTGCCACTTTGAATTTGCGCATTCAGGCCTCCAAGCTTGCGCTAAGCTTAGCGCGGAAAACCGAGAAGGGGGCCAGCATCAGGAATCTAGGGAGCGAAATGCTGCCCAGACGGCCTGCTGCGTTAAGCCGCCACCGGCAAATGGGACTCAAATGTCGAACGGGTAACGTCCACCGTGAGCCCCTTCTTCGGCCATGAGGTCTCGGTGATCTGCGCGTTGAGCTGTTTGGCCAACGCGCCGATCAGGGCAGTTCCGAGACCAGTCGAGGTGTTCGGTTCTTCCTTGGCGGTCCGCCCGACCCCGTTGTCGGCGACCGTGAGCTTCCAGTCTGATTTCGCCATTTCGAATGTCACGCGGATTCGCGCCGATGAGCGGCGCTCTGGAAAAGCGTATTTGATGGCATTGATGATCAGTTCGGTGACGATCAGGCCGATGCTGACCGCGTGGCTGGTGGGCAGTGCGCCTTCGCCGGCACCCACGGCAATTTCGATATGCTGCTTGGGTCCGACCATAGACGAGGCGAGGCCTGCGCTGAGCTTCGTCAGATAAGGACCCATTTCGATTTGCTCGATGCCCTCAGAAGCGCTCAAGTGGTTCTGTACGGTTGCGACGGACATCACCCTTTGGTGGGCCGCGCGCAGCTCGTTCTTGGTTTCTTCTGACGAGACGGAACCAGCCTTCAGCAACAAGATGCTGGCGATGATCTGGAGACTGTTGGCAATACGGTGCGTCATCTCGCGAAGCAGTGTCCGCTGCTGTGCTAAAAGCTCTTCGGTATGCTCCAGCAGCCGCTGCTTCTCCTGCTCCGCTACGCGGCGATCGGTGATGTCCTTGATCGCGAGGAGGACCATGCGGCTCTCGCCATCGTCATCGCGAATGGGCAGAGCGTTTAGCTGGATCGTGCGCTTGCCGAGATGCGCGAACGACTTCTCAAACTCAAAACCTTCGACAGCCGTGCGTTGAGGGACCACGCTCTTGAGGAGCTGGCACAGACCCGGGATGTTCCATTGGCCGTCGGAAAGCTCGAACAGGGACCTCCCGTGAGCCTTCGCGGGGTCTTCGCCGAACACTTCGTAGAAGCAACGACTGCCAGCGAGCAGATGAAGCGTGTCGTCGAGGACCAGGAATGGCTCGGGGAGCGTATCGACGATCGCGAGCGCAAGGGCTTGCGCCTCTGCACGATCGTGAAGCTCCTTCATTTTGCTGTGCTCCTTTGGGCTGGAGCTTCGCACGTCTCTCAGCCACCAGCGCGCCAGGGATGCCGGTGATGGGACCATCCTACGCCACTTTAAGTAAGAACCGTAACTTAAATTGGGCTCGGAGCTCAGCTCTGGCTCGGTTCCGCTGTTTCACCTAAGTCAACAATCATGCCTGAAACAAAAAAAGGCGACCCAGACGGGCCGCCCTTTTCTGCTTCGTGCCGTCAGGGGATGATCGGCACTGCTGACCTAACCTCCTGGAGACGATGAAGTTCCTAACGGTGTTGTCTCATCGGAAGATCCAGCCGACGACGGCCAAGAACATGGCTGCGGTGCTCAAGCCGGCAGCCCAGAAAAGCAGCTCGGACGCGAACTCACCTTCAGACGGGTCCGTTCCGGTGCGCCCGTCGATTCGTTGCATGAGGGGACCACGGATCAGCTTGACCCATGCAACAATCGCCATCAGCAGCAAGGCGGCCGCCAAAACCCCCAAAACGTTGCCGGCCTCAACCATTGTAAGCACACCGAAGCGTGCCCTTCTTGCGGTTTGCCATGATCGAGGGTGGCAGGATGTCCGCCAGGTCTCTCGCCAGCGATCCGGCCGACATGGCCTTCAAACTGTAGCGCCCGGCAAGATCGTAATGCACGAGCCGGGCCTCCGAGGTGGTAGCATCGCGCGCCATCTGCACCGACGCCCGCTTGCGGCTGAGCCAATATGCTTGTTCCATGATGATCTCCTGCGAGCGAGAGCACGGCAGTGTCTCCCAGTCACAGGGCGCCCGGTAGCGATCTCAGGTGATGGGACCTTGTAGCACGTTTCAATGTGAACCGTGCATGAGGAGGAATAAATGTCCGCGATGGGTCGAAAACAGACACTGTGATGCCAAAAGAAAGGGCCGCAGTAACGGCCCTTTGCATGGACTGTGCAGCTGGGTTCCCGCCTTTGCGGGGAATGACGAGTAAGGACGCCTCAACGCCCACCGGAACCCAAGCATTCCTGCCAGCCGAGCAAGCCATTTTTCCGCATCGGAGTCCGGCAGCGGCGGCAATAGCTCCGCCAGCGCTTATCCGACGGATCGATATAGACTCGTGAGCGCGATCGCGTGTGTCCGAACAATCGGCACAGGAAGCGGGGAAGGAATTTCATAGAGAATTCTTAACTTCAAGCATTCCATGAATAAAAGTAAGGATATCTTCCTGTAAATAACACGAACAAGTTGGAGTTTCTATTTACACAGGCAGTCATTTTTATTTTTGTACGATCATTGAATATCAAGCATCGCAGGCGTATATGCTTTCCAGCTACCAGTCGCAATCGACGGTCCTTGGCGCTAAGTCGCTCCTCCGCCCTTCTTTCACGCCTCCTAGCGGAAGCGGCCATTCCGGCTGCTGCCAACCAAGGAACTCACCATGAAGTACTTCGGAACCGTCAAATCGTTCGACACGACCAAGGGCCACGGCGAAATCAAGCAGGAAGCGGGCGGCAACGACCTTCCCTTCGAGACGAGCGCGATCCAGTGGGACAAGACTGTCGCTCCGACGATCGGCCAGCGTCTTAGCTACGACGTCGGGCAGTCCAGCCAGCGCCAGCCCTGCGCACTGAACCTGCAGACCATCTAATCGGCCCGCGGAAGCCTGGCTTCCGTTTGTCTAGTAACGCGTTTGGGGCCGATCCCGGACGGCGGTTGAGCGACCTCGGTCCTCGCCGTCCGGGTGAGCCCGACTGAAGGGAGATGGAACGTGGAAGATACGTTTGGAAGCAATTTGCGGTCCAAGGTGCTGCCGCTCATCCTGACCGCGATCGTCGTCGGGGCAGCGCTCGGCTTCGCCTTCGCCTGAAACCCGCCCTCGTCCCGCGTGCCGCAATGGGAGAATGAAGCATGGAGCCGGTATCGCCACTTCGCAGGGACCAGTTTCCTTCGCTCGATGCGGATCGCCGAATGACTCCGCGCGACAGGCGCTCGCACGAGCAGTTTGCGCGCGAATATGCCGAGCAGGTCTTAAGGACCCGCGCGGCCCTGCTGGAGTCGACGAAGTGACCGCGCCTGAACCTGGCAAGGAGCCCGGCGCCAAGCCGGCTCGCCGCGGAATGACATTTCGCAAGAGCAACCGGGTCCCACCGCCAACGCCCGACCAATCGCGACGCCAGGGGAATGTCGTCCAGTCCGCATGGAGCCATTTCGGCGAACCTGGCCCGGTGATCGCATTCCTCAACACCCGCGACTCAGCGCTCGGGGGCCAGCCGCTCCATCTCGCGATCGAAAGCGACGAGGGGCTCGAGCGGGTTCAAGCGCGGCTCGATCAAATGACGCTGAAGGCTTAGCGCCGATTGACCGGCCTGGGAGAAGCATCATGCACGGTTCAGGGACAAATAAGAGCTTCACTGTATTCCGCTCCGCTGCCGAAGAGGCTGACATGAAGCGTAATGAGCAGGATTGGGACAATGAAGGCGGGCACATGAGCTCGACGGCAGGCCGCGTGACGCATAAGCCGCGAACCAAGCTGCCTTACATGGTTACGCTTGCACACCACCAATCCGATGAGACCAGGCACTCGTTCGCCTCGATGCGCGAGGCGGAGGCGTTCATCAAACGCAATACGCCCGCGCCTCGCGCCATCCTTCCCACGACCTACGACCGGCCAGCGCCTCAGCGCCAGGAATCCTCGTCCGACGGGTCATGCAGCATGAACGATGAGGATATCCTTGCGAGGCTAAAGGTCATCGACCTGCGATTGCGGCAAATCTCCGCAGATGAGGCCGCGTCAGTGCTGGCAGGCGGCCTGGCCAATGCCGGCATCGGCGAGCCCGAACGCCTTCGCCTGGTTGCCGAGACCGAGCGCATCCTCGATGAGCTGGATGGCAAGGTTCACGACTGAGCGATCGCGGCCACCTGCGGCAAGAGGCTAGTAGAAGGGCTTATGTCTGCTTTGGGTCGGAAGCGGCCATAAGAAACGGCCGCCGATCTTTCGACCGACGGCCTCATTTCTGTTCCCGTGAGGATGGCGGTTACGCCTGTTCCTCGTCGGCTGCGGCTTCGGCCTCGGTAGGTGCCCCTTCGGCCGGAGCCGCGGCGATCTCACCAGGCTCGGCGTTCGGATCGAACTCCTCGGTGAACTCGGCGGTGTCGCGCTCGAACATCTGGGCCATGACATCGACGCCCTGCGCCTGGAGGTCGGCTTCCTCGGGCGAACGAGCGACATTGACCTTGATCGTAACCGACACTTCCGGATGAAGCGCGACCTTCACCTCGTGCAGGCCGATCGCCTTGATCGGGCGGTCGAGCACGACCTGGCTCTTGGTCAGGTGAGCGCCTTCGCCCTCCAGCGCCTCGACGATGTCGCGCGCGCTGACCGAGCCGTACAGCTGGCCGGTGTTGGACGCCTGGCGGATCAGCTGGACGGTCTTGCCGTCGACGCCCTTGGCAGCCTTTTCGGCGTCCGTCCGGCGGTTGGCATTGTCTTCCTCGATCTTCGTGCGATTGGCTTCGAAGACCTTGCGGTTGGCTTCGTTGGCGCGGAGCGCCTTCTTGCGCGGCAGCAGGTAGTTGCGGGCGAACCCGTCCTTGACCTTCACCACGTCGCCGATGGCGCCGAGTTTCTCGACGCGTTCAAGCAGGATCACTTCCATGGGTCGCTCTCCTTACTTCACGACGTAGGGAAGCAGGCCGATGTGCCGGGCGCGCTTGATGGCGCGGGCCAGCTCACGCTGCTTCTTGGATGAGACCGCGGTGATGCGCGACGGCACGATCTTGCCGCGCTCGGACACGAATCCCTGCATCAGGCGCACGTCCTTGTAATCGATCTTCGGCGCGTCCTTGCCCGAGAAGGGGCAGGACTTGCGGCGGCGGAAAAACGCGCGGGCCATTATTCGACCTCCTCTTCACGGGCACGGAAGCTCGGGCGGTCGTCGCGGTCGCCGCGATCTCCACGAGGTCCGCGCTCGCGGTCCTTGTCGCCACGGCGCATCATGGCCGACGGACCCTTTTCGAGCTCGTCGACGCGAATGGTGAGGAAGCGGATGACGTCCTCGTTGATGTTCGATTGACGCTCGAGCTCCGCGATGGCTGGGGCGGGGGCGTCGAGGTCGAGCGCGACATAATGCGCCTTGCGGTTCTTGGCGATGCGGTAGGCGAGGGAGCGCAGCCCCCAGGTCTCGGTCTTGACGACCTTCCCGCCATTGTCGGTGATGATCTTGGTGGCGTTTTCCGCGAGCGCATCTACCTGGGCCTGGGCCAGGTCCTGGCGCGCGAGGAAAACATGCTCGTAGAGCGGCATGTTTCTTCGTCTCTCTTTTGGCCGATCGCTGACTTGCCCCAGTGGCAAGCCCCTCCGGCTGTCGAAAAAATACGGGCGCAGCGGTTTTGCCCCTGCGCCAGCGGACGGGCCTATGCCGAAAATCGCCCGCGAAGGCAAGGACAGACCTGCGCTCGTTCAGCCACGGTTTCGTTGGGCCGGCGTAATGGCAGTCTGTCTCGCTCTCGCTCTGCCCATGACGAGCGTTGGAGCCGACATGGGTCCTTTCGCGTTTTGGGAGCGAGAAGGAGTGTTTGTTATGACTTCAAGATCAATCAGGCTCGCTGCCGCGTCGCTGGCAGCGATCGCCATTGCCGGATGCACGACAAGTGGCTTCGGCACCGGACAATCGCAGAACGGCGGAATCGGCGTGACGTTCAGCTGGACGGAGACCGGGGCCACGCGCGGCACCATGATCGCGCAGCTCAACAATGGGCAGGTATTCCAGGGCCCATTCTTCCAGATCACGTCGGAAAGCATCGCTGATTATGGACCGCTTTGGTACGGCTGGGGTCCTGGTTATGGCTGGGGCCGCGGCTGGGGCGGCCGTTACTGGGGCTATGGCTGGGGCGGCTGGGGACCGTGGGGGCCGGACATGACGACCATCACCCACTATAGCGGCCAAGTGCTCGCCAACCTGCAGGGTCCTGGCGGCTTCATGCGCTGCGACTTCCGGCTGATGAGCCCGAGTTCGGGCATTTCGGGCGGTGCGCTCGGGCATTGCCAGTTGCCCACCGGCACGATCATCAACGCGCAGATCCCGCGCCATTGATGATCAAGGCGCCGGCGGATTGCTCCGCCGGCCCTTATCGTGGCAGATCGGGACACATGGCCACGCACCTTCGTCCGGTCGATCCCGCGGCTGATCCGCTCGACGGGATGAGCCTGCCCGGCTGGCTTTACTACGACCCGGAGTTTTTTGAGGCCGAGAAGAAGACCTTTCTGCGCGCGGCACCGCAGGTCGTCTGCCACGAGAGCGAGATCCGCGAACCTGGCGAGTGGCGCAGCCTCGAATATCTCGGCGAGAGCGTGTTCGTGATCCGCGGCGACGACGGCGAGGTCCGCGCCTTCTCCAACGTCTGCCGCCATCGCGGCTCCCGATTGGTGGACGGCAATGGCGGCTGCGCTAAGGTACTGACCTGCCCCTATCATGCGTGGAGCTATGCCCGCGACGGGCGGCTAGTCGGGGTTCCCCATCGCAATGAGTATCCCGGGCTGCGTGCTGAAGAGCTGGGCCTGAAACCCGTCGCGCTCGAACAGTGGCACGGCTTCCTGTTCGTGACGCTCGAGTCCGGTGCGCCATCGGTGGCGGAAATGATGGCGCCCTACGCCGACGAGGTCGCGCTCTACCGGTTCGAGGACTTGCGCGTCATCGGGCGCGTCACCATCCGTCCGCGGCCACTGAATTGGAAGACGATCGCCGACAATTATTCGGACCACCTGCACATCCCAATCGGGCATCCTGGCCTGACGCGCCTGTTCGAGCGCAATTATCGAATCGAAGCGCGGGAGCATGTCGACCGGATGGAGGGCGACCTGGTCGAGACGGAATCGGGCAATCCCTCAGAGCGGGCCTATCAGCGGCTACTGCCACGGGTCGAGCATTTGCCTGAAAGCCACCAGCGGAAGTGGCTCTATTACAAGCTGTTCCCCAACGTCGCGTTCGACATCTACCCCGACCAGGTCGACTTCATGCAGTTTCTCCCGGTGAGCGGGACGGAGACCGTGATCCGCGAGATCAGTTATGCCCTTCCCGACGAACGGCGCGAGATGCGGGCGGCGCGCCACCTCAACTGGCGCATCAACCGTCGCGTCAACGCCGAAGACACCGAGCTGATCACGCGCGTACAGCTCGGCATGCAGAGCGCGAGCTATGAGCCGGGGCCGCTGGGCACGAGCGAGGTCTGCCTGCGGAGCTTCGCGAAGAAGCTCAGGAAATTTATTCCCGAGGCGCGGCTGGACTCGTCACCGCCGCCGGGGTGGAGCCGGCTCGCGAACGCGTGAAGTGCATTGCCAGCCGTAGTGCATAGCCGATAGCAAGCAGGACCAGGCTCCAGCCGGCCGCTTCCGCCCCGACACCGTAGAAAGCGAAAGCGACGAAAATCAGGGCGACGACGGTCGTTGCGCGCTGGCCGATCTCGCGGCTCTGTTTCCATGCGGCGAGCGCGCCCACGCCGTAGAGGACGAGCACGCCGGCGGTCGAAAGCAGAATCACAAAAGTGAACAGGCCGGCGGTGGCGCGGCTGCTGTTGGCGAGGATAAGCAGGATCGTCAGCACAGCTGCGAGCAGTTGGGCCATGACGGGCGTGTTGGGGCCGCGGGTACGGGCAAGGACTCGAGGCAGGTCACCGCGCAGCGCCATCGAAAAGCCGAGCTCGCCGGTCGCGAGAATCAGGCAATTGAGCGCGCCAAAGGCGCTGATGGCGATGGCCACGGCAGCAAGCGTCGCGGCTCCGCGACCCCATTGGGCCGAGATGGCGTCGGCAAAGGGTGCGCCCGAACCCGCGACGACGTCGGCTGGAAGCAATAGCTGGATGCTACTGCTCGATAGCAAATAGAGCAGGGCGACAAACGTCGTTCCGCCCATGATCGCCAGCGGAAGCGTGCGCGACGGGTTGCGGACCTTGTCGACGGGCGTCGTGGCATTCTCGAACCCGGTCATGGCGAACAACGTGAGCGCCACCGCTGAGGCCACGTTTGGCACATTGAGTGGGACTGGCGGCAGCGGCTGGAACATGCCGCCGACGCCACGGATGATCATGATCGCCATTACTGCCAGCAGCGGGAATAGCTTGATGGCCACGGTCACCAGCGCCAGGCCACCGGCGGAGCGCACACCCGTGGCATTGACCGCTGTTAGCACGACCACTGCGGTGATTGCCGCTGCAACCACGAACCACGGGCCGCCGAAGCCCGGACTGATCCAGGACAGCGCGGCCGCGAACGCGATTGCAAGTCCGGCATTGCCAGCCCAGTTGGAGGTCCAGAACGACCAGGCGACGAGATAGGCGACCGTCGGTCCAAACGAATTCTCGATATGCGCCTGGATTCCCGCGCCCCCGGCGCGCGTCAATTGAGCCAGCGAGAAGGCGATGCACAATGCGCCGACGCTGCTGATGACCCAGCCGACGATCGCGTTGACGCCGAGCGGCGCCAGCGTCACCGGCAGCAGGAAGATTCCCGCGCCGATCATTGATCCGACTACGATCGCGCTCGTCATCCAAAGTCCGAGCTGATCTTCCGGCCTCGTTTCGAGTTCGATCGGGTTCGCAGTTGCAGCAATGCTAGTCGCGTTCATCGCGTTCCCCTCTGTCGGCCTTGGCAATCGCGACGCGTCGGCCTAGTCGCCCCGGCGGTTCATAGCAGGGGTTGAGATGCGCGCATTCATTTTCCCGGGGCAGGGCAGCCAGGCGGTCGGCATGGGTGCGGCGCTCGCCGGAGCGAGCCGGGCCGCGAAGGACGTGTTCGACGAGGTCGATGAGGCGCTCGGGCAAAATCTTTCACGGTTGATGCGCGAGGGGCCGGATGAGGAGCTGAGGCTCACCGAGAATGCGCAACCCGCGATCATGGCCAATTCGATTGCCGTGCTTCGAACGATGGGCGTGAAGCTGAGCGACGTGGCGGATTTCGTCGCAGGGCACAGCCTTGGCGAATATTCGGCTTTATGTGCGGCCAGCTCGTTCGACCTCGCGACGACGGCGAAGCTCCTGAAGCTGCGCGGCCAGGCAATGCAGCAGGCGGTTCCCGTCGGCGAGGGGGCAATGGCGGCACTGCTCGGTGCCGATCTCGCACTCGCACAGAAGATCGCCGATGCGGCGGCACAAGGCGAGGTGTGCACCGTCGCCAACGACAACGACCCGTCGCAGGTCGTGATCTCGGGCCACAAGGCAGCGATCGACCGCGCGATCGAGCTTGCGAAGGAGATGGGCGCCAAGCGCGCGATTGCGCTTCCGGTTTCCGCTCCGTTCCATTGCCCTTTGATGCAGCCCGCGGCCGAAGCGATGCGCGATGCGCTGAGCTATGTCATTCTCGAAGCGCCCGCGGTTCCCCTGTACGCCAATGTCACTGCCCAAGCGGAGAGAGATCCGGACGCGATCCGCAACCAGCTGGTCGAGCAGGTCACCGGCATGGTTCGTTGGCGCGAGAGCGTCGCCAACATGTTCGACGCGGGCGTGCATGAGTTCGTCGAGATCGGCGGCAAGGTATTGGGCTCAATGGTCAAGCGCATCGCGCCCAACGCGCAGGTGACGAGCGTTGTGACCATCGAAGACGTCGAGGCGCTGGCCAAGGAGATCGCATAATGTTCGATTTGACCGGCATGACCGCACTCGTGACCGGCGCTTCGGGTGGTCTCGGCAGTGCTATCGTAAAGGCGCTGGCTGGGCAGGGCGCTCGGCTCGCGGTCTCGGGCAGCAATGTCGACAAGTTGGAGAGTTTTCGCGCCGGACTTGGCGGCGATCATGTCGCGCTTCCGTGCAACCTCTCGGATGGCGCGGCGGTCGACCAGCTCGTTCCGCAGGCGGTCGACGCGCTTGGCGGCAAGCTCGACATCCTCATCAACAATGCCGGCGTGACCCGCGACAACCTCCTCATGCGGATGAAGGACGAGGAGTTCGAGGAGGTCATCAGCATCAACCTCGAAGCCGCGTTCCGCCTCATGCGCGCCGCCGCAAGACCGATGATGAAGGCGCGCTTCGGCCGCATCATCTCGGTCGCCTCTGTCGTCGGGATCACCGGCAATCCCGGCCAGGCCAATTATGTCGCCTCGAAAGCCGGCCTGATCGGCATGACCAAGGCGGTCGCGCAGGAGCTTGCGAGCCGCGGAATCACGGTCAATGCAATCGCGCCCGGGTTCATGGCCTCGGCAATGACCGACGCGCTGAACGAGCAGCAGCGCGAAGGCATTCTTTCGCGCATCCCGCTTGGCGCAATGGGTAGCGGCGACGATATCGGCGCCGCCTGCGTCTATCTCGCGTCGAAGGAGGCTGGCTACGTCACCGGCCAGACGCTGCACGTCAACGGCGGGATGGCGATGCCGTAAGCGGCAGTTAACGCTTCATTGCGGCGCTCCTTGTCGCTCAATTCATCGCACCTATATCCCGAGGGAAATCAACATTTCGGCTGCCTCTGAGGGGGGCCGAGAGGGGCTGAGAGAAGAGGGAAAAGAATATGGCCAAGGTCATTGGCATCGACTTGGGCACGACCAACAGCTGTGTCGCCGTCATGGAAGGCGGCAAGCCGAAGGTTATCGAAAATAGTGAAGGCGCGCGCACCACGCCTTCGACCGTCGCTTTCACCAAGGACGGCGAGCGTCTGATCGGCCAGCCGGCGAAGCGCCAGGCGGTCACCAATCCCGACAACACGATTTTCGCGGTGAAGCGCCTGATCGGCCGCCGCTTCGACGATCCGATCACCAAGAAGGACACCGAGCTGGTGCCCTACAAGATCGTCAAGGGCGCCAACGGCGACGCTTGGGTCCAGGCCGGTGGCAAGGACTATTCGCCGTCGCAGATCTCCGCCTTTATCCTCCAGAAGATGAAGGAAACCGCCGAGGCCTATCTCGGCGAGACGGTCACGCAGGCGGTGATCACCGTTCCCGCTTACTTCAACGACGCGCAGCGCCAGGCGACCAAGGACGCCGGCCAGATCGCCGGCCTTGAAGTACTGCGCATCATCAACGAACCGACCGCGGCCGCGCTCGCCTACGGGCTCGAGAAGGAAGACGGCAAGACGATCGCCGTCTACGACCTTGGTGGCGGCACGTTCGACGTCTCGATCCTCGAGATCGGTGACGGCGTGTTCGAGGTGAAGTCGACCAACGGCGACACATTCCTCGGCGGCGAGGACTTCGACGCTCGCATCGTCAACTGGCTCGCCGACAAGTTCAAGGCGAAGGAAGG
>Ga0070665_100004109_pt1 | contig 15308 bp, 11 predicted proteins | sample KBSS13metaG_FD_65862 | JGI IMG/M metagenome (GOLD analysis project Ga0070665, IMG submission 65862) | Switchgrass rhizosphere microbial communities from Kellogg Biological Station, Michigan, USA - KBS S1-3 metaG | ecosystem: Host-associated > Plants > Roots > Rhizosphere > Soil ... | reverse complement strand
ATCAGGGCGGCGATCGACGCGGCGCGCGAGGGCGGCGGCGGGACCGTTTACTTCCCGCAAGGCCGGTATCTGATCTCGGACATGCTGGTCATTCCGCCCCATGTCAGCATCCGCGGCGAGCGAACCGACCTCGTCAATCTACTCTGGCCGGACTTTGCCAATGCTCCGGCCGCCCTTCTGCAGGGCACATCGCATTTTTCGATCGAGGACGTCACGATCTACGCCTCCAACCACATGCACGTCATCTCGGGCGGCTTCGTGTTTCGCGACACGCAGGCGCCCGACGCGGGAGACATCGCCATCCGACGCGTCCGCATCCGCGCCTCGGTCTTCCGCGTGCTGCTGGACGTCGAGACCGCCGTCAAGCGCCTGAGGGATTTCCACCAGCTCTTTCCGGAAGGCGCTCCGGATACCATCCGCCTGACCGGAAGCAGGATCGAGGTGTCGGATTGCGATGTCCTCGGCTCCGGCAATTCCCTCCGCCTGTTCAAGGCGAGTGACGCCGTTGTTTCCGGCAACGTCCTAAACAGCGGACGGGATGGCAGCTACTATATTCTCGGCTCTCGCCGGGTCATCTTCGAGAACAATGTTGTGACCGGCGCGGATCTCCAGGCGACAGGCGGCGGAATCACCACCTTGTCGAGGATGGTGACAGCGTCGGAAAATATCTTCGCAGGCGGCAACACGTTCAAGGGAATTTACGGCCTGGATCGGGAAGGACTGACCAGCGACGGACCGAGCGGCTATTATTTCGGCCATGTCGTGAGCAACTCCCCCGACAATCTGGTGCTTGCCGACCCTTACACCCCTCCGCCGTTCCAGCACTGGATCGGCGCCATGGTGATGGTGGTGAACGGCCGCGGCGCGGGTCAATACGGTCGCATCGCCGCAACGGCCGGCTCCGCGCAGGGGATGTCGATCACGCTCGACCGGCAATTGCAGGTCGCGCTCGACCAGACGTCGGAAGTCACGATCGTTCAGGCCCACGAGAACTATTTGATCACCGACAATTTCTTCGAGGATACCGGCGTGGCGGCGCAGAGCTTTGGAACAGCGCTGGGGCATGTCATCGCCGAGAACCGTTCGAACCGAACCAGCGGCTTCGCCGCCATCGGCCAGTTCTACGGCCACTTTCAACCGTGCTGGCGCGTCCAGATACTCAACAACCATATCCTCGAAGGAAACGTCTATCGGGCAGGCCCGGACAGAAATGTCATTTCGAACGAGGCTTTGATCTTCGTCCGGGCCAACCAGGTTCCCGCCGCGGCCGGCAGGCCGCCGCTCGTCCAGGCGGTCATCGTTCGTGGAAACCGCCTCGACCAGGACGCCCATATCCAGGTCGAAGGTTTTGCCGGCGCCTCGTTCGGCGTCCGTGACGTCGTCATCGAGGCGAACACGAGCGGCCCGTCACGCGTCGGGCTCGTCGTCGATCGCGGGGTCGCCTCGTGGCTCGGCCGACGCAACGTCGAGGGACGACGCATCGGGCGATAGGCCGCCGGCCGGCGATCAGCGGGGTGACAACTTCGTCCGTGCCCCCGCGCTCGCGGAGGGAAACAGCGCGAGGCCATCAATCCAGCGGCGGGCGGGCGTCTCGATGAAAAGATACGAGATGCAGGAGACGGCAAAGATGCCAGCGTAACACACCACGCCGATGATGAGCATCAGGCCGGGGCCGGCATGCAGCGCCTTGTCGCCGATCCCGTTCATCAGGACCGTGATCAGGATCGAATGCCACATATACATCGAGTATGTGAGCTGCCCGAGCGGTGCGAGCCGACTGACCACCGATCCGACCGAGCCTTGCATATCAGCCGCAATCGCCGATCCCGCGACGACATAGACAAGGGCGAGGCTGGCGATATCAGGCATTCCCGTCGTCATCGCAACCAAAGCGATCGGCAGACACGCGGCCAGGATGAGCCCGGGCCTGGGGATGCGGCGCAAGGCATCTCGCCAACAGAACAGCGATATCCCGATCAGGAACGATGGCAGCGCTCTGGGGACGGGCGGGAGCAGCTCCCACGCGCCGCCTTCGACCCGATGAGCCGCCGCGACAGCAAGAAGCACAACCAGCGTCGCGACAAGAAAGCCAGTCTTCGTCCGGCAGGCGACCCATGCAAGCAGCGGGAACAGCAGGTACATGACCATTTCGGCGCCGATCGACCAGGAGACGCCGTTGAACGATATGCCGTTGCCACAGTTGACGATCGCATGGAGAAAAACGGCCGTCTGCGCAATGCAGCGCGGGTCGAACGAGGGCATGCGATTGACCGTCTGCCCCAGCGTTGCCGCCATGCCGATGATCACGATCGACACGGTCAGCGTGAGAAGGTGAAGCGGCACCAGTCGCCCGACCCTTCGCTGCATGAAACGACCGAAATCGGCGAGGCTGCCGATCTTGCCGCCATACACATAGGCAATCACGAAACCGGAGATGACGAAGAACAGATCGACGAACAGCGACAGGCCCCGCGTCTGCTCGTTCAGCGCCTCGCGATAGGCCTTGGGCACGAAGAATTCGAGCGAATGATATGCCACGATACCTGCGGATGCGACGAAGCGCAGGAAGTCCAGATTGAGCAGCTCGCCGGATGCCGGGCGCAGCCTGGAAAAGAGTTTCGCTCCGGGGACCCACATTTGCGGGTACCCTCAGCCCGTCGCCGCTGGGAGCATGAGACCTTCCCGCTCCCGCAGAAACGCTGCGTAGGCAAGCCGCAGGCCTTCGCGCAGCGACGTCCGGGCGCGCCAGCCGAGTTGCGACAGACGGCTGACGTCGAGCAGCTTGCGCGGCGTGCCATCGGGCCGGGTCGGATCGAATTCGATCGCACCACCATATCCGACCGTGATCGCGACCTCGGCGGCAAACTCGGCAATGGTGATGTCTTCGCCGGTCCCGATGTTGATCGGCTTGTCGCCCGAATAGTCCTTGATCAGGAACACGCAAGCGTCGGCGAGATCGTCGACATACAGGAACTCGCGCCTCGGAGCGCCGGTCCCCCACACGACGACGCTCTGCGCTCTTGCAAGCTTGGCCTCGTGGAATCGCCGGATCAGCGCGGCGACGACATGACTGTGCTCCGGGTGATAATTATCACCAGGGCCGTACAAATTGGTCGGCATCACGCTGATGAAGTCGACATCGTATTGCCGTCGATATCCCTCCGCCAGCTTGATCCCCGCGATCTTCGCGATCGCATAAGGCTCGTTGGTCGGCTCCAGCGGCGCAGTGAGCAACGCTTCTTCGGCGATCGGCTGCGCGGCCAGTCTCGGATAGATGCAGGACGATCCCAGGAACATCAGCTTCTCCACCCGATTGACATAGGCGGCGTGCATGACGTTGGTCGCGACGACGAGGTTGTCGTAGATGAACTCGCCGCGCAGCGCATTGTTGGCGGCGATGCCGCCGACCTTCGCTGCTGCCATGAACACCACCTGCGGCCGGTGGGCGGCGAACCATCGGTTGACGGCGGCCTGGTTGCGCAGATCCAGCTCTGCGCGTCCGGCGGTCAGCAGGCTGACATTCTCCCGAGCGAGCCGGCGCTGCAGCGCGCCGCCGACCATCCCGCGGTGTCCGGCGACAAAGACGCTCTTTCCGTCCAATTCAAAGGGCATAGCTGGCAACGGCGGCCTCCCTCTTGGCTATGGCCAAGTCGCTTGCAACCATCTCCTTCACGAGCTCGGCAAAGCTCGTCTTCGGCTTCCATCCGAGCTGCTCTCGCGCCTTGCTGGCATCGCCGATGAGCAAGTCGACCTCGGTCGGCCGAAAATAAGCGGGATCTACACGCACGAGGGTCCTGCCCGATCGCCGATCGACGCCGGTCTCTTCGACCCCCTCTCCCCTCCACTCGATCCTGCGATCGACTTCAGCGAAGGCAGCCTCGACGAATGTGCGGACCGCATGGGTCTCGCCGGTCGCCAGGACGAAATCATCAGGCGCATCGGCCTGCAAGATCATGTGCATTCCGACGACGTAGTCGCGCGCGTGACCCCAGTCGCGTTTGGCGTCGAGATTTCCGAGATAGAGACATTGCTCGAGACCGGCTTCGATCCGCGAAACGGCGCGCGTTATCTTTCGGGACACGAACGTCTCGCCACGGATCGGGCTTTCGTGATTGAACAGAATCCCGTTCGAGGCGAACATGCCATAGGCCTCGCGGTAATTGACCGTGATCCAGTAGCCGTAGAGCTTGGCCACACCATAGGGTGAGCGGGGATAGAACGGCGTTGTCTCCCGCTGCGGCACCTCCTGAACCAGTCCATAGAGTTCGGAAGTCGACGCCTGGTAAAAGCGCGTCTCTCGCTCGATGCCGATGATGCGGATGGCCTCGAGCAGTCGCAGCACGCCGATGGCGTCCGAGTTGGCCGTATATTCGGGCGTCTCGAAGCTCACCGCCACATGGCTCTGCGCCGCAAGATTGTAGATTTCGGTCGGCCTGATCTGCTGAACCAGGCGGATCAGACCGGCCGAGTCGGTCATGTCGCCATAGTGCATCAGGAAGGGCACATCGCCCGAGTGAGGATCCTGGTACAGATGATCGATCCGTGCCGTGTTGAAGGACGACGAGCGTCGCTTGATCCCATGGACGGTGTAGCCGAGGCCGAGGAGATATTCAGCCAGATAGGCACCGTCCTGCCCGGTGATGCCGGTGAGAAGCGCGACGCGGCCGTTCGATACTCTATTCAACATTGAAGTCGGTCCTAAAACTGGAAATAGATGAACTCTATCCGCCCCATCACACCGAAAAGCAGAACGTAGTAGCAGAGCCCGACGCCGGCGGCGGTCGGCAGCCTCGGCATCGTCGCGAGCGCGACGAGCCGGTCCGGCCGATAGGCGATATGCCAGTCGACGATGAAGAGGACGCACAGCGACACGCACAGCGTCGCGAGTTCGAAGCTCGGCAACCCCAAAACCTTGAACGTGCCGTACGACAAGGGTCCAAAGCTGCCAAAACTCTGGAACATCGCAACAGCATGGCCAAAGGTCGGTGCCCGGAAGATGATCTCGCCCATGGTGAATATCGAGATCGCCCAGAAGCAGCCGAGCACGGTCGACAATCTGGGTCCCAGCCACTTCTCCGGTTGGATGTTTTTCGACACGTAGCGCTCGACAAGCAGCCAGACGCCGTAGTAGAGGCCCCAAACGATATAGGTCCATGCCGCGCCGTGCCACAGGCCACTCGCCAGCCAGACGATCATGATATTGCGCGCCGCCTTGACCTCGCCACCCTTGCTGCCGCCGAGGGGAAAATACAGATAGTCGCGGAACCACGAGATCAACGACATGTTCCAGCGGCGCCACAGCTCGCTGATGCTCGTCGAAAAGAACGGCTGACGGAAGTTGATCATCAGATCGAAGCCCATGATCCGGGCTACCCCCCGCGCGATATCGGAATATCCCGAAAAGTCTCCGTAGACCTGAAGAATGAAGGCCAGCGCGGCGATCAGATTATAGGTGCCCGAATAGGCCTGCGGCTCGGCGAAGATCCCGTTGACGATCGGCGCCAGCGCGTCCGCGATGCACATCTTCTTGAACAGCCCATAGCCGATCAGCCATAGCCCGGGCGGAATGTTCTCGAACCTCAGGCTCTGCGCGCGGTGGAATTGCGGCAGCATGTGCGGCGCGCGTTCGATCGGTCCCGCCACGAGCTGCGGGAAGAATGCGACATACTGGGCATAAGCGATGAAGTTGCGCTCGGCCTCGATGCGGCGATTGTAGACGTCAAGCGTGTAGCCGATCGACTGGAACGTGTAGAAGGAAATGCCGACCGGCAGGATGATGCCAAGCGCATAATCCGGCAGATGGTGGCCGAGCAGGCCGGACAGTCCGATCACGTTCGAGATCATGAAGTCGAGGTACTTGACCGTCCCGAGCACGCCGAGATTGATCGTCAGCGCCGTGATCATCGCGGCTTTGCGCCCAGCCTCGGTGCGCGCCTTCGCCATCATCAGCGCAGTGGTGTAGTCGACGACCGTCGTGAGCGCGAGCAACAACGCGAAGGACGGTCGCCAGCCCATGTAGAACATGTAGCTGCCGATGATCATGATGAACGGCTGGAAACGCACCGGCAGCGAGAAATACACCACCAGAAAGGTGGCGAAGAATGCGAAGAACTCGAAGGAATTGAACAGCATCAGTCAACCACTCCGGTGCTCTTCAGGAGCTTCGCGAGATCGGCGGTGTAGGCCAGCGCGCCCTGCAGGTTCATGTGGACGGGATCGGCGAAGAGCCCAGGCGGATAGTTGAAATAGTCAGGCCCCATGATGCGGATACGCGGATGGTCCGACAGGGTCGCGAGCCGCATATTGTCCGAGGCGGGTGCGGGCGCAAATTCGCCGATCCGATGCGGCACCGGAATAAAGATGATCTCGAATCCGTATTTCGTCGCGAGTTGCTCGAGACGCGAGCGCGCGTAGGATTTTTCCGGGAATTTGCGCTGGTCGATCCGGTTCGGACGATCCGACGGCAGCGCGTAGTCGTCCGGCAGGCGATCATTGGCGTAGTGGCTCTGCGACTTGATGAAGTAATAGCCACGCTCTTCGAGCATGTTGTCGCGCTGCTCGCCGACGTCATGGACCGCCTCCGCGAGCCTGTTCCTGTTCATGAACAGGAACGTGCCGGCATCGCGCGGAAACGTGCGGAACGGCATCACGACCTTGGCGATCTCGAGATCGTTACGCAGGAAGTCCATGAAGCCGGGCTTGTCGAGCTTCTTGTCCCAGGGCAGCGTCAGGAAGACGTGCGTCGGGACATTGCCGGCCTCCAGTGCCGCTTCCAGCATGGGAAGAAACTGCTCTTCGCCGGGCAGGCCGAGATTATAGGACCGGAATTGCGTGCCGATCGCAGCATCAAGCTCGCGAGGGCGCACGGAGGTGAGCGCTTTGCTGTGACCGAACACCATGACCCGGTACCGGTGCCCGGAATCGAACATGCGCCCCCGCACCAGGGTGTCGAACTTCGCGTCCGCGATCACGACAGAGCCGGGCCGCATGAACGGCAGCAGGGCGTAAGCGGTATAGAGCGACAGCCACACGGCCGCGAACAGGAGAAGAAAGCCGACGACCGGCTTCGACCAGTGACCCGCGTCGATTGCCGGCCGCTCTCGCTCAACCGTCGGCAGCGCCGCGGATGACGATGGGGAGGTGTAAGCCATTGCGACGCCTCGTTCCTGAACTCATCGAAAGCAGGGAAGTCAGGTCAGAACTTCGGCGTCGACGCAGCCTCACCCATCCGGCAATTCCCTTGCCGGCGAACTCGAACAAGCCTGCTCACGATCGCCGGGCACCGCAATGCGGCCTCGCCTTTCGCGTCAGGATCAACCGCGTGCGCAGTCGGGCCGGATCGCACAAGCCTCGGCAAGCCGGGCGTATCGCATCACCAGTGAAACCGCCGACTGAATCGGCGGCCCGACGCACCTTCGTCCAACCCCTTGAAAATCCAGCCCCGCCATCACCGTGTTATATTTGATGCGACGATTAACAGAGCCACATTACAGTTTGACGATGCGCGACGGCGGCCCGGTCACGCGACGCGGGGCCGCTCGCCGGCTCCGTGAATTTCGCATCATTATTATGATATTGTCACACACCAAATGATATCACCCTGCAGCGCAACAGCTCAGACCTGTGCTGGGGCGTCGATCTTTTAGTCTGCCTGCGCTGGGGGCGTCGCAGTCGATCCTACCAGGCCCTGGAAATGCCGCATGACGTTTCAGTCGGGTCCGCCGCGCGGACACTGAACGGCTTCGCTTGGCCAAGTGAGGACGATCATGCGGATCCTGATGATTGGGATAAACTACGCTCCCGATCTGATCGGTGTTGCAAAGTATAACACTGAATTGTGCGAAAGCCTGGCCGCTGCGGGTCACGACGTGCGGGTGGTAACCGCGCCGCCTTATTACCCCGATTGGAAAGTCCCGCCGGGATATCGTTCGGGATGGTACAGTCGTCAGCGCCTCAACGACGTTACCGTCATCCGTGCCCCCATCTACGTACCGGGCCGGCCGTCGGGGGCCAAACGACTGCTCCATCACGCATCATTCCTGCTATCGGCTGCAATCCCGGTCGTCTCGACCGCTCTGAGGTGGCGCCCGGATGTCGTGTTCGCGGTCGCACCGTCGTTGCTATCCGCACCGCTCGCGGCAGTCGTCGCAAGGATGACCGGGGCGGTGTCCTGGCTTCATGTCCAGGATCTCGAACTGGATGCTGCGCTCGAGCTCGGAATGCTCGGAAAGACAGGCGCGGCACATAAGCTCATGCTTGGCGCGGAACGGCTGATCCTGGGCATGTTCGACCGCGTTTCGACGATCTCGCCGCAAATGATGGACTGTCTGCAGCGCAAGGGGATCCCGCCGGACAGGCTGGGGAAATTCCGCAACTGGATCGATACCGGCGTCATCGTACCCGGCTCCGGCCAGACGAAGCTACGTGCCGATCTGGGCCTGAAGCCGACCGATGTCGTGGCGCTGTATTCGGGAGCGATGTCGAACAAGCAGGGACTGGAGCTGATCATCGAAGCCGCCGCCGCAACCGCCGGCAGCCATCCGTCGCTGCAATACGTTCTCTGCGGAAATGGTCCGATCAAGCCCACCCTGACCCGGATGGCGGAGGGCCTGAACAACGTCCACTTCCTCGACCTCCAGCCCAGCGCGCGCGTCTCGGAACTGCTCAACACCGCGGACATGCACCTGCTGCCGCAAAAGGTTCAGGTCTCCGACCTGATGCTGCCGTCCAAGCTCGCGGGCATGCTGGCGTCCGGCCGGCCGGTCGTTGCGATGGCAGCTCCCGGGACAGGCATCGCGTTGGAAACGGAGGGCGCGGGTCTCGTCGTCGCTCCCGGCGACGCGCAGGCGCTCGCATCCGCAATCGTTGCGCTGGCCGGCGACGAAGCCTTGAGGGCTCGCCTTGGCGCCGTCGCGCGCGCCCGTGCCGAACAGAGATGGGATCGCGCATCGATCGTGAGCTCGCTCGAGCGCGAATTCCTCGCCTTTACGCAACGGCCAGCGGCTGGAGGCTCTCGCGCTCCCCAGCCCACAATACCGGTTCGTTCGATCGAACAGGTGACGACCGGCAGCCGCCGCAGGCCGGAGTTCGTCAATCGTATCACCGCAGGTCGCGCGCGCCGTCACGCGGGCAGCGTCAGCTTGGGCAAAGAGTAACGTTGCGGATGATAGGGGATCATGCCGCAGACGACTGTCACATCCTCCGGATATAGAACTGCTCGCGGAGGGCGGGATTGTCCGGCGTTTTCGTGCCCGGCCGACGTCGGAGTGAGACGCTCGTTTCGAGTTCTCCAGACCTACGCCGCAGCAAAGAGGTATCCATGACGGAAGCAGGGACATACAACGCGGGTTTCTACCAGGATCTGCAGGACACCTCTTACGCGTCCGCCGTCAGAGTTCTCTCCGTCGTATTCGACGTCCTCGATATCAAGTCCGTGGTCGATTTCGGCTGCGGCACGGGCGCCTGGTTGCGTGCGGCGCGGGAACTTGGAAACGTCAGGGCGCTGGGGATCGACGGAGACTGGGTCAAGCCCGACATGCTGGTATGCCCGGACATGGAGTTCAGGCCCATGGAGCTCGAGCAACCGATTCGGCTTTCCGAGACCTTCGATCTGGCCATGTCATGTGAAGTCGGAGAGCATCTTTCCGAGGCGCGGGCAGACGGATTTGTCGCCGATCTCTGCGCCGCCGCGCCGCGGGTGCTGTTCGGGGCGGCCATCCCCGAACAAGGCGGCTCGTCTCACATCAACGAGCAATGGCAAAGCTATTGGGCCAAGAAATTCATCGCCAACGGCTTCACGCCGATCGACGTCGTTCGCCCCCAGGTCGCCGCATACGACGATGTGCTGGGCTGGTACAAGAACAACCTCCTTTTGTACGTCAAAAACTCCGAGGCGGCCGAGCTTTACGGCAAGCTTCTGCGCGAGAACAAACACAAGCTGTTCGTGACCGATCTGGTCGTCCCAGACATGTATCAGTCTCCGGGACTTCGCAAGAGCCTCGCGGTTGCGGGCGAGATTCCCCGCAAGGTCCTCCATTCCGTGAAATGGCGGCTCAAGATCGGCCGGATGTAATTGGAACGACGATGTCGGTCTGCACATAGACCGACACAGGAGCAGAGACCCGCCGTGTCGTGGTCACTTCGGTATCCAACCGGTGGCGCCCGCCCCGCTCTCCTTGACATAGAGGGTGGATCCGGCACCACCGTTCGTCCGGGAGAAGAGCGATCCGATCGGCGCGACCACGTGGCCCTCGGGCGTCCCTGTTCCCGAGACCCAGAATGGCCCGCCGGCGCCGCCGATCCGAACGCCACCCGGGACATGAGGATAATTGCTCTCCGGATTCCCATTGAATTGAGGCTTCGTCAGCCACGGATGTCCATCAGTATCCCTGAAGATTACCTCCAACAAAGCTGAAAGCTCGATGCTGGACGAAAATGGCGTCGTACCGATGAACATCGGCACGACACGCGCGCCGGCGCCGGCGCCGGTGATTGGCGTCACGTTGTTAGGGGCAGCAGGTGGCGGCGAATCGTAAAGACCCGGTACCACGACCGATACCGCCGTCACGTCTCCGGCGGCGCCGACCCTCGCGACTCTGAGTTGCGCTGGCGCGCCGCCCGAATGCACGGCGCCGCCGACCACCGCCAACAGGTCATTGAGTTGGTAGCCCGAGCCGCCGACTGAAACCGTTGCAGCCGTCATCGCAAGCGGCGTCAGCGAGGCCGATAGGATGAGGCGTGCTCCATATCCGGGCGTTTCGGCCTTGATGCCAAGCTCGGCGTCGTGAGTCGTTGCCGTTATCGCAGGCGCTTGATCTTCGGTGAATCCATCGTAGCGCGCCGAGAACACCCCCGAAGGCAATCCGCCACCGACGTGCAGGGCACCCTGGCGCATCAACGATGCATTGGCCAAGTCGGGATTGGCGGCCTTCTTTCGGGCCCAGACAGAGCTGTATCTCAGACTGTTGTCGAACAATTGGACGAACATGAATGGCCCGATCACGGCAGCCATGTTGGGCTCTTCGATGCTGCTGTAACCAACTAACGTTCCGGCGGAATCGAACAGGAAGCCCTGTGCGCGGGGCGGATCGATGAACACACGGTAGGTGTAGATTTCGTTCGGTGAAAGAAGGTAGAGGTTGCTGATATTCCAGGCTGGAATGTTCGAGGGAACCCCGTTCTTCCAGAACGTAAAGCCGAACTGAGTTGGCCCAACCTGGAAATGAAAATTGTTTTGCGAGAAACCGTTAAGGGCGGGATAGCATGACAGCGTCGGCGTCGGCGCCACTGTGTCGTATTGGAACGTGCAGCCTATCTCGTCGGGAATCTCGCCGAGTGCCATCTGAGCGTAGGCGGTTTCAGGATCGCCTCCAGGCCCGAAATAGAGATACCCGTTTCCCGAAAGAGCGCGATCAGGATTCGCAGCGACGCTCCAGGCGCTGGAGCCGACAGCCGGCAGCTTTCCGTTCAATGCCGAAGGCGTCCCGCGAAAGTTGTCGAACACCAGGAAGTCTGCCGTGAACGGCGACGTCGGGGGGAGATGCAGCTGCAGCACATCTAGCTCCATTCTCAGCGCCGGCGCGAGGGCCCGGGCGCTCGTCTTGTTACGCGATCTGCCTGACGATCTCGTGACCGCTAAGATTGCTCTGCGCTAACTTCGCGACTCGACGGCGTTGCCCGCAGCGCCGCATATACGCCGAGCTGAGCATTGGCATGCGCCGAGAAGGAATAGCGTTTCGCGAGCGCCAACGCGTTCTCTTGCATCGCGCGATATTGGACCGATGCCAGCTTCGAGCATCCGGCGAACGCGCCGGCCAGGGATTCCACCTCTCCCTCGACCACGAATCCCGCCCGCATCTCGCGAACGTCGTCCGCAATGCCGACCCGCTCACTCACGATCACCGGTATCCCGCGTATCAACGCTTCCGCCGCGGCCATTCCAAAGCACTCGTATTCGGAAGCAAGGACGAGAACATCGATGCTTCGAAAAAACTCCTCCCTTCCGCCCTTCTGCACGAAGCCTAGCCACTTGACGCGGTCGTCCGATCCCGACAGCGCGCGGACGGAGTCCTCGTAGTCCTTCGGTCCGCTTCCCGCGACCAGTAGTTCGACATCCGCGGTCCGAACAGCCGCGGACACGATGGTCTCGAGTTTCTTCTTGAAATGAAACCGGCCAAGATAGCCCAACTGTCTCCGGCCGGCCGCCGCAAATCCCTCGCGGACCGCGGCAGGTCTTCCGCCCTCGGTGTCATCGAATACGGGATGCGGGACGACGACGGCGTTGGGATGCCTGAGCGAGTCCCGCTGTTCGAGCGCGGACGAATACACGATGCTGTCGATCACCGTACCATAGTAAAATCTCAGCAACCGCTTGATCGCGAGCCGAAACGCAGATTTCGTCCGTTGCAGCTCCTCACATGTGAGAGTCTCATGCGGTGTGACGACCGTGGCGCGCCCCGTCAGCTTGGCGAGCGCGACTGCAAGGATGCACAGCGGATCCCAACAGCCGTCGACATGCACGATGTCGAATGAAATTATCGAACGGCCGAGGAACAGGGCTGCCTCGGAGACGTTCCGGAAGGCATGTACCCTGACACCGCGCTCGACCATTCGCTCGTAATCGGGGAATGTGCTGATGTCCTTGCCGGGCGTCAGCAGCGTCAGGCATTCGATCTCGGCTCCCGCGGCGGCAACGGATATCACCGCAGCGCTGAATACGCTGACGGGGCCACCGGCCTCCGGATTGAGCGTTGAGACGATCCTGAGAATTTTCATCGGGATTTTGCCACGTGGGCGTTACGGGCGAGCAGCCACCGCATCGGCAGCCGGAACATCTTTTCGGCGATGCGATTCTGCCGGCATGCCCTCGGCGTTCGCTCTGACAAAGAGAAAATCCGCCTGGATGGGGCCGACCTCTGGCTCGACCGAGGGATTGAACACCCCACGGAGCGCAAAGCCGTGCTCTGCCAGAAAGCCGATGATCTCGCCGGCCAGAGGCTGGTGCTCGTACAGACTGACGAAGGAGGCTTCGGTATAAATCACGTCGACGAAGGGCAGCACGTCGGCCGCCCCTTTCAGCACGTCCAGTTCGCCGCCCTGAACGTCAAGCTTCATCAGAACGGGGCCAGCCAGACTCCTGACGTCAATGGCATCGTTCAAACGCACGACCGGAACGGTCTGCGACGAAGCCACCGTCACGCCGGCGACGCGCTCGTGATCCTTGCTCGGCTTGAACAGCGAGGACGAGTCGGGTCGCGAAGCGACGTAGAAGCTGGCCGTTGCCGGCTCTGCGCCGAGCGCCACCGCGTAATGCTTGACCGGCCCGCTGACGACCGACTTGAAGATCTCGAACTCGGTTTCCAGCGGTTCGAATGCGTGAATTTCGGCATCGGGGAATCGTGACCTGACCACGAGGGAAAACTGTCCCTTGTTGGCTCCCACGTCGATCACGCTCCGGACATCGATGCACGCGAGGGCCTCGGCATGCTCGATACCCGGCATGACGCCCTTCGCGAGCGCCGGCCAGAAATCGGGCGTGGACGCTGCACGGAGGTATTTGCCGAGATGGAAGTGTTTGACGCCGTTAAAAATGTTACGCCCCTATCATATCGTAATCATTGGTAACGCACGGGCATGTCGTCCGGGTGACATGCGCGATGTCCGCACCGGAACGGGACCGCGAACCCAAATTCATCACATGGCCACGCGTTCGAGCCTCGATCCCCTGAGACGACTGAAGCGCGATATATCGATATGCATCAGCGCAAATCCCAGACTATGGGATACCAATTCTCCGGCCAGAATGGCGTAGAGACCAAGAGGTCCGACGAGAAGGCAACTTGCGGCAATTCCGGCCGCGGCGCCTATGGCTGTTATTCTTGCCACCGCGGCGAATGTTCCGAGCGCGATCATTCCCTGCGCCATCATGGCCGAGAACGCGGTAGTCAATATCGTGGGAGAGAACATCAGGAGGGCGTGGGCCGCAGCGGCGAAGCGGCTCTGTGGCACGATGAAAGACAGCGAGGAGACCAGGATTGCGCCGATCGTGAAGGCGACGGCGCAGAAGAGCGTCGTCTTCTGGGCTTCAGCGATCGTTCGGAAAGTCGGCTCTGCCGTTCGGGAGACTTTCTGCACCAGGCCAGGAAAATCGACGCGAACCACCGTCATGATGACCATCGTCACTGCATTGACGATCTGCTTGACGTAAGTCAGCACGGCCGTCGTCTCGGGGCCGAGATAGACCGCGCTCAGCGCGAGCTGGACGCGCCAGCCGATCTGACCCGGCACCAGCTGGAACGACATGGCCGCACCGTTCTTGAACGCCGGAATCAGGCCTGCCGCGGTCGCCTTCTTGATCCGGGGCGCCCAACCAAGGCGGCTCAGGATCGTCCATTGCGTCAGCACCGCCAGGAAGTAGCCGCCGGAAAAGGCTGCTCCCAGGATCAAGCCGGCCATCTCGGGAGATGCATTCGGCACGAGAGCCAGAGCGACTGCGGAGGCAACGTAGGCGAGCGAGCCGGTCATTCCACCGATACCCGACAATCTGAGACCGTCGAGCAAGCCGGTCGGATTGCCGGCCCAGAACAACAACCCGGGCAGGATGCACAACAGATAGGATCGGGAAAATCCGTCGGCGGCCACCGACACGATATAGACGACAGCTGCGAGGCCCAGCAGCACCACGACCGACAGCCTGAACACGACAATCGCGCAAAACGACCGCCAGAATTCGTCCGACGAATCCTGACTGCTCGACAAGCGAGCCAAGTCGCGGGCAAGGATCGTGCTGGTACCGCCGTCGGTCAGAATGATGCCGAAGATCGCAAAGGAATAGTGGGTGCCGAACCAGGAGAGCAACTCGAACCGCCCGTTCGCCAGCAACCAGGTCTGAACGCCGAATATCGCGCCCTGACCGAGCGCCATGGCGGCGATCAACAGGCCAAGGTTCATGATGTGTGGCATATGAGGAGTAACGCGGCGGACTGGCTCGGCATCCGCAGCAGGGAGCTGCAGCACGGCCGCAATCTGCCCAGCCTCCGATCGTCCGGTTGATCTAAATTCCTGCACCTGCACCAATTCTGATCTGACGCCGTCGGTCAACCTGGCTATAGCAGTAAGATCATCAGCGGATGACAGGACACAATGATCTCGTTATGTCAGGGTCACATGAATGATATCGTAAAGTAATTTGTCACGATTCTGTTCAAATGCGTCCCTAGAAAGGAGTGGTTGGACGGACGGCGATGCGTGACGACGGGAAAATTCTGGACCGGGCGCTGTCCTTGCACAGCAAACGGGATATCGCGGGC
>Ga0070665_100004108_pt1 | contig 15309 bp, 16 predicted proteins | sample KBSS13metaG_FD_65862 | JGI IMG/M metagenome (GOLD analysis project Ga0070665, IMG submission 65862) | Switchgrass rhizosphere microbial communities from Kellogg Biological Station, Michigan, USA - KBS S1-3 metaG | ecosystem: Host-associated > Plants > Roots > Rhizosphere > Soil ... | reverse complement strand
GGGCGGGCAAGATCGACCTCGACGCGGTGATCGATACCGGCTCTGAGGTGACGATCGGCAATAGTGCCCTGCGCGACAAGCTGATCGGCCGCCGGAATGTGAAGTTCTGGACCGCTGAGGTGACGGGTGTCACCGGAGTGACCGTACCGATCCAGATGACTTACATCGACCGCCTTCAACTAGGGCCGGTTACGCTCGAATATGTGCCAATCGCCTTTGCCGACGTGCCGCCGTTCGAGATGTTCGGACTGTCCGATCAGCCCGCCTTGATGCTCGGCACCGACCTGCTCGAGAAGTTCCGTCGGGTGTCGCTCGACTTCAAAGCTCGCAAGGTGCGCTTCCAGCTGCGGCAGTGCAAAGAGGAAGGCATCAGGATCAATACCGGGTCGGACACCATGATCCTGTCCCGATATTCGACGAACGTAGCCGAGGCTTGCATCCGCTAAAGCCACCGCGAAATGCGGACCCCTCAACAACCATTTATTCACCACTCGGGCGCCAAAATGGGGGCAAGGGTAAGGATATTTATGGCTCAGCCTAAGAAGCAGCAGGAACCGGACCGCCGCAAGGTAGAGCGCATTGCGCTTAGGCTGACGGCGACGATGCGTGACGGGACCCGCAGCCGGGTCAAGGTGCGGGTGATCGACATGTCGACCCGCGGCTGCCGCATTGAATGCTCCTCCACCCTAACCGAGGACAGCTGGATCTGGCTCAGCATCGCCGGGCTGGAGACGCAATTCTGCCGGGTCGTCTGGCATTGCCAGGAATTCGTCGGGCTGGAGTTCGAGAAGCCGCTGTCGGATGCGGTGTTCGAGCGGCTGCTCGCGGACCAGCAGGCACTGCCGGAGGCCGCGATCAAGGACCTTCGCAACATTGCCAGCCGCACGCATTGGCTGGCACGCAAGGCCGAGGATTCGGACATTGCGATCCTCGCCGAGCTGAGCCGCCGCTGCGCGGTCGATGCGGTGGTCGAGGGCCTGCGCCGCGGCGAAGGCGGCAAGCCGCCACGCAAGAACGGCTAGTTCTTAGCTTTAGATTGGCTGAAAAGGCCGCCCTCAGGCGGCCTTCTTCTCGCCGTTGAGCACGCCGGCGATCCCGCCGGCAGCCTCGATTTCTTGCGCCAGGCAGCCGCGCGGAAGCTCCTGGTCGAACGCCCAGGCGAGCACCGCTTCGAGCTGCTTGATCGTCGCATCGTCGCACATGCCGGCGAATGCCAGCTTGACCACCGGCTTCATCGGCGAGCGCAGCTGGATCTTGAGACCCTGGGTCTCGACGAGCCGAAGATATTCCTCAGGCGCCTCTTCGGCGTCGAGCGCGAAGTCGTAAGCGGCGCTGAGGCCCTCGTAGAGCGCGCTATTGGCGCGCAGCTTGGCGAGCCGCGCCTCGTCGGCCTTGGCCCTCACATCTGTAAGCTTGTCCTGCAACGGTCCCTCCGTTTCGCGACTGGGTTGTTCCGTCCGTTTAGCCGGCTGCTTGGCCGCGACCGGCTCTTCAATTTCGAGTTCTGTCTCGGCCAGAGCCTCAACTTCGGGCTCTTCAGCTTCAGGTTCCTCGACCTCGGGCTCTTCGGCGACGGGCTCCTCGATTGCCGGTTCGTCGGCGACGGGTTCCTCTTCGATCGACTCCGGATCGGCGGCTGGCTCTTCGACGAATTCTTCCGGCTCCTCTGCGGCCTCCGGAAGCACCGGCTCGACCTTGACCGATTGGGCATGGAAGCCAGTCAGCCCGGCGAGGCTGTCGAATAGCTTGGAGAAGCCCGGAGCGGCCTTGGCCGGCGCCTTTTCCGGCTTGGCCTCGGCGACAGGCTCAGGGTCGTCGATCTCCTGTTCAGACTCCTCGATGGCCGCCTCTACAGGCCCTTCGATCTCGTCGACGGGTTCCTCGGCGATCTCTTCAGCCGGCTCTGCGATCTCCTCCGCGGGAGCTTCGATTTCCTCGACTTCGGCGACCGTTTCCTCAGTCTCCTCGTCGACTTCGGGCTCGGGCTCCGCCTTGGCGGGCTTCGCAGAGGCCTTCGTGGCCTTAGCCGAGTCACCCTCGAGGCTGACCAGCGCATAAACATAATCGACCCAGGCGCCGCCCGCGCTAAGGGGAAGCAGCGTCACCCAGCAGCGAGTCGAACCCGAATCGTCCGAAAAGTCATCTTCGAAGGCGAGGAAGTCGCGCGAGATGGCGACGATCGGGAGTTTCTTGGCGATGCAGGAGAGAACCGAGTCGCCGGAAGCGTCCATGATCCGCTCGGGCCAGTCATTCCCTCCGCGCAGCGCCTCGCCGAGATGGCGGATTTCCGCGTCGTGACCGCCGCTGATAAGCTCGAGCAGCGCGCTGTTCGGCCCGGCATCGGACAATTCCAGCGGATCGAGGTCGTGCAGCGGCGGGAATTCCTTGTCCCCACGAATCGACAACCAATAATTGAGCACGCTGGCGTGCTTGCGGCGCTCGGCCGCTTTGATCGTCTTGAATGCGCCGAGCAGCGCCTCTGCTGACGCCTGCTCGCCTGCCTGCATCCCCGAAGAGGGCGCCCCCATGTAACGACTCCGCTTGTCTAATCCCAACGCTTGTGCCCGCTTGGTGCTTAGAAAGGGTTAAGACGGCGCTTGCCGAGATGCGAAAACCGCCGCTGGTTTTCCCAGCGGCGGCGTCCGTCCTTCCTGTTGCGTTGAGGTATTAAGCGAGCTCGCGCTCCTCCTGGTCAGCCATAGCCTCCGGCAGGCCGGCGTCGGGGTCGACAGGCTCGGCGATGCCCGCGGCCACATCGCGCTCGCGCTTATCGAAGAAGGCCGCTCGGCGGAGCCTATTCTTGAGCGAGACCGATGGATTGTTCGCGCTCGGCCCGCGATATGCGCGCTCGACCCAGGATTCGCCCGGCAGCCGGTCGTCGTCCGAATCGCGCTCGCCTTGTGGAGCTTCGGGCTCGTGACCCCAGCTAAAGGCCGACGGCCCGACGATCGCCGGCTGCTCCTCGTGCACGACCGGGTCGTGACGCGGCTCGACCGCGGCGGGAGTGGCGGCAGCCATCGCGACCGGCTCCTCGTCGATCACATGCTCGTGATCGGCCACCGGCTCGTCAGTCCACTCGCCATGCCACTCTTCTTCGCGACGACGGCGTCTTGCGATTGAATAAGCGATGCCGCCGAGCGCGATCAGCGCCAATGCGCCACCGCCGATCTCGAGCATTTCATTCGTCGTGTTGGACGGCTTGGATGCTTGAGCCGGCGGGTTGGCGGGCTTGGCCGTCATGTCGACGACCGGCGCCACCGCCGACTGCGAGTTTGCATTCTGCGCAGGGGCTGGAGTGGCCGGCGTTGTCGGGGCAGTGGCGGTTTGGGTCACTGTCGTCCGGGTCGTCACCGGCCGGCTGGGCGCCGGGGCGGGGCGTGCCGCAGCGGTACGCGTCGCTCGGGTAACCGTCTTGGTCTTGGCCGTCGTAGTCCTGACCGGCGCGGTCGACGTCGAGGACTCAGTCGTCGTCGTTTCGGTTGTGCTGGTGTCCGGAGTCGTCGGAGCCGCATCCGTCGCTGGCGGCGTCGTTACCGGTGGCGTCTGCGCAACCGGATCGGTCGGCGACGTGGTCGTAGGCACTTGCTGGGCAAGCAACGGGGTTGAGGAAAGCGCCAGGGCCGCGGCAATCGCGGGGAGGGCGCTGGTTCGCGCTTTAAGCATAGTTGTTTTCAACATCATGCCCGGACCAACCCGCGCGCGCGGGTTGAGCGCCACGGTTATCGTTGTTTCGCGCGGTAACCCCGACGAGCCGAGCCGCCGGCGCGTGAAGTGCTACTTGAGCGCCTTCACGGCCGCGAGCGTCTTCGCAACATGCTCGCTGAAGTTGAGATCGTCATGGACCATGGCGACCTTGCCGTTCTTGCCAATGACGTAGGACGTGCGCGTCGTGATCCCCGGATGCGCCGCCCAGGCCACATCATAGCCTTTCTGGATCTCAGGCGTCGCGGTTGCGACCGGGAAGGCGCTTCGGCATTCCTTGGCGGAGAAGTCATGAAGTGTCTTCAGGTCGTCGGCGGACATGCCGATCACCTGCGCTCCGGCTTTTTTGAAGTCGCCAATCGCTTCGCTGAACGCGTGGGCTTCGGCGGTGCAGCCGCTGGTGAAGGCCTTGGGGAAGAAATAGAGGACCACCGGGCCCTTCTTGAGCTGCTCGGCAAGGTGGAGCTTGAACTCCTTGCCTCCGACCGCGCCGGTGGTGGCGAAGTCCGGCGCCTTGTCGCCGATCTTGAGCGCGGCGATGGCCGGCGCAGTGAAAAGTGCGGATGCCGTTAGTGCGATAAGAAGCTTGCGCATGGACGTGGGTCTCCTTGCTCCGCCGGCTGTTTACCTTGCCTTCTCAAGCAGCGCGAGAGTGCGTTCGTCTGGTCGGTCAAAGAATGCATTGAGGGCCTTTTCGAAGAGAGCGCCTGGGCCTGCGGCATTGAAGAGCGTGAGGGACGATCGGAGTTTCATCGCGTCGACAGCGCCGAAGATCTGTTCTGCGGTGCGGCGTCCGGACCACTGAAGGATCGCGTGAACGCACTCCTCCAGCCGACTGTCGAGCGGTGCATGGCTAAAATAGGCTCGGGCCTCTTCGAGTGAGGAGATGCCGTAAAATTGCGCGGTAGGACTGTGGCCGAGGCCAGCGAGCTGCGGGAAGATGAACCACATCCAGTGGCTCTGCTTTTTGCCAGCTTTCAGCTGGGCAAGTGCAGTCGCATAAATACCCTCTTGGGCATCGACGAAGCGCTGCAGATTGTAAGGATCGCTCACACCGGCATTTTGGCCCTTTGACTGCCGGCGGGGAAGAGCGGCTCGCGCCTATTGCCTGGGCGCGAGCAGCCCCGTCAGGACATAAAAGAGGATCATCACCGGGCCGGTCAGCAGCGTCAGAGCGACGAAGCCGAGGCGCAGGATGGTTGGGTCAACGCCGGTGTAATCGGCGAGACCGGCGGCGACGCCCATGACCTTGGCGTCGCCGCGGTTGATCAGGAAACGACCGTTCATTTCGGTTTCCTTTAAGCTCGAGTGACCTCAGACGATCGGCAGCGAGGTGGCGGCCGAAACAAGCAGAAGCATCGAGATAAACGCACCGGCGAAAACGGTCGCGGTCTCACGGAAGGAAGCAGTCATTGTCAAAAACCCCTTTTGCATTTGCATCGAACCCGACCATTCGGGTCCGTGCCATTATCAATGCACGGGGTGTGCCAATTCGAAAAAGTTGTTATTTTTCAGAGATGCGGCAAGAGCGGCCGCGGATATCCCCAGCAATTCACGCCACCAGTTGGCGCAAAATGCCAAACGGCCGGCCTCAGCTGGACGTGAAGTCTCCGCCGTCGGGGTGGAGCACCTGCCCGATCATGTAGCTTGAATCCTCGCAAGCCAAGAACAGGAAGCTTGGTGCGACCTCGTTGGGCTGCCCGGGCCGGCCCATCGGCGTGTCCTTGCCGAAGTCCTTGATGTCCTCTGGCTTCTGGCCACCGAACGGGTTTAGCGGCGTCCAGATGGGACCCGGAGCGACCGCGTTCACGCGGATGCCTTTTTTGACCAGGTTCTTGGCGAGTGACCGGGTGAAGGCGGTGATCGCACCCTTGGTCGCGCTATAGTCGAGCAGCTGTGACGAGCCCTTGTACATGGTCACCGACGTGCAGTTGACGATCGCCGATCCTTCCTTGAGGTGCGGCTCAGCGGCTTGGGTCAGGAAGAACATCCCGAAGATGTTGGTCTGGAAGGTGCGTTTCAGTTGCTCCTCGGTGATGTCGCGGATGTCTTCGTCGGGATGCTGCTCACCGGCATTGTTGACGAGGACGTCGAGGCGTCCCAGCTGATCGACCGTCTGCTTGATCGCTTCCTCGCAAAACTTCCTGTCGCCGACGTCACCGGCGACCGTAATCGCCTTGCGCCCCTCTTTTTCGACGATCTCCTTCGTCTTGGCGGCATCGTCATGCTCGCAAAGGTAGAGAATCGCGACGTCGGCGCCTTCCCGCGCGAACAGCGCTGCAACCGCGCGGCCGATTCCGCTGTCGGCACCGGTGATCAAAGCCACCTTGCCCTTCAATCGTCCTGAGCCTGGGTAACGCGGCTGCCAGTCGGGCTTAGGTTCGAGCTTGCTTTCGTGTCCGGGAAGCCGATCCTCGTGGATCATCGGTTCCATGACATCGGACATGACGGCTACTCCTTCGCGGCTACGCCCATGCCCTCCCGCTCGAACTCATCAACGGTTGCCTCATGATTCTGCTCCGGCCGCGTGGGCTTTTTGCCTTTCGCGCCCCCTTTCGGCTTCCGGCTTGCTCCGGCCACTTGCTGCTCCTTTAGCAACCGCCAACGGTGAGCCATCTTAGCTGCTTAGCTAGGCGGTTGCGATGCGAACAATTTGCCGCCGTCGACCAGCATTCCTACGTAGGGGTCATGGCCGCGGCGGAGACGAAACAGCAAAAACCGAACGCCGGGCTCGCCGCGCTGTGGCGCTTCCTGCCGATGCTGTGGCCGAAGCGACAGGCCGAGCTCAAGGCGCGCGTTGTGATCGCGGTGGCGCTGGTACTGGCCGGCAAGGCGGTCACGCTGCTCGGGCCTTATGCGCTGAAGCTGGCGGTCGACCGGATGAGCGCGCACGCCGCCTTCGCCGTCGTCGCCGGACTGGTGCTTGCCTATGCCGGGGCGCGCTTCGGCGGAGTTTTGTTCGACAACCTCCGCAACGCCATCTTCGAGAAGGTTGGCCAGGACGCCGCGCGGCGGCTCGCCGGGCAGGTCTTCCGGCACGTCCATGATCTATCGCTGCGCTTCCACCTCGAGCGGCGCACCGGATCGCTGACCAAGATCGTCGAGCGCGGGACGAAGAGCATCGACATGATGCTCTATTTTTTGCTGTTCAACATCGCCCCCACGGTGATCGAGCTGACGGCGATCTGCGTCATATTCTTCGTCAAATTCGGCGCAGGGCTGGTCGCCGCGACGCTCACCATCGTCGTCATCTACATCGCCTTCACCCGTAAGGTCAGCGACTGGCGGACGCACATCCAGCGCCAGATGAACGACGTCGACAACAAAGCGATCGGCCGCGCGGTCGACAGCCTGCTGAACTATGAGACAGTGAAATATTTCGGCGCCGAGGACCGCGAGGCCTCGCGCTACGAGGAAGCGGTCGGGGCCTTCGCCCGCGCCTCGGTGCGCAACGAGGTCAGCCTCGCCTGGCTCAACATCGGCCAATCGCTGATCACCAATGTGATGATGGCCGGCGCCATGATCTTCACCGTGTGGGGCTGGAGCCAGGGCCGCTTCACGCCCGGCGACGTGGTGTGGATCAACGGCCTTCTAATGCAACTTTTCCGGCCGCTCGACATGCTGGGCTGGGTCTATCGCTCGATCCGCCAAGGCTTGATCGATATGGAGGCGATGTGGGACCTACTCGACACGCCGGCCGAGGTCCTAGACGCCGCCGATGCTCCGGCATTGGCGGTCAAACGCGGCGCGATCCGCTTCGAGAATGTCCGGTTTGGCTATGATCCTGGCCGCAAGATCCTGCAGGGTCTCGACATCGACATTCCAGCGGGCACGAGCTGCGCCGTGGTCGGACCTTCCGGCGCGGGCAAGTCGACCATCGCGCGGCTGCTCTACCGCTTCTACGATCCGCAGGGCGGACTCATCCTGATCGACGGACAGGACATTGCCGAAGTCACCCAGAAGAGCCTGCGCGCGGCGATCGGCATCGTCCCGCAGGACACGGTCCTGTTCAATGACACGATCGGCTACAACATCGGCTACGGCCGCGACGGCGCCAGCCAAAAAGAGATCGAGAAAGCCGCGCGCGGAGCCGCGATCGATCAGTTCGTCGAGACCCTGCCCGACAAATATGAGTCGATGGTTGGCGAGCGCGGCCTCAAGCTCTCAGGCGGCGAGAAGCAGCGGGTGGCGATCGCGCGGACCTTGCTCAAGAACCCCCCGATCCTGGTCCTCGACGAGGCGACTAGCGCGCTCGACAGCCGCACCGAGCAGGCGATCCAGGGAACGCTCGACAAGGTCGCGGAAAGCCGCACGACGATCATGATCGCGCACCGCCTGTCGACGATCGTCAACGCAGACCAGATCGTCGTCCTTGAATCCGGCAGCGTCGCTGAGCGTGGCACGCACGAGCAGCTATTAGATCTCGGCGGCCTCTATGCCGACCTGTGGTACCGCCAGGCCGCCGAGCAGATCGCCGAGGAGACCGCGCAAGCCGCGGAATGAGCATTCAGGCTTGCGTCAGGCGCGAGTCGGATGGAGAGGCGCACCATCGAGATTTCCACTTCGGGGACGACCGTCATGATCCGTCATCTACTTTTTGCGACCGCTGCTTTCGCAAGCGTCGCCGGCGCGCCTGCCGCAGCGGCACCGAGCAAGACCAAGGCGTCAGGCACCGCATCAGCGAAGCTCTCCGCCTCCAATCCATTCGCTTCGCCCAGCACACTGCCGTTCCAATCGCCTGATTTCGCACGCATCAAGAGCAGCGATTACCTTTCCGCCTTGCTTGCCGGGGTCGCCGAGCAGAAGGCCGAGGTCGAGCGGATCGCGAACAACCCGGCGGCGCCCAACTTCGCGAACACCGTGGTGGCAATGGAACGGTCGGGCCTGCTGTTCGAGCGCACCAATCTCGCCTTCCAGGCGGTCAAGGGCGCGAACAGCGATCCTGTGCTGGAAGACACCGACACAAAGGCGTCGCCGCTGTGGGCGCCTGAATATTCGAAGCCCGACTACATTTTCCTCAACCAGAAGCTGTTCCAGCGCTTCAAGACGCTCCACGACCATCGGGCCGAGCTCAACCTCAACCCCGAGCAGGCGCGGCTGCTCGACATCTACTACGGCCAGTTCGTCCACGCCGGCGCCGAGCTACCCGCTGCCAAGCAGACCGAGCTCAGGGCGCTCAACAAGCGCATCACCGCGCTGGAGACCGCGTTCACCCAGAAGCTGCGCGCAGCGGCCAAGGCCGGAGCGCTTCATTTCGACGATCCGGCGGCGCTCGCCGGCCTGTCGCCGGAGCAGCTGGCGGCGGCGCAGGAAGCGGCCAAGGGCCGCAACCTCGGCGGTTATTTGCTGCCGCTGCAGAACACGACCCAGCAGCCGTCGCTCGCTTCGCTGACTAGCCACGACACGCGCCAGAAATTGTTCGAGGCCAGCCTCAATCGCGGCGAGCATGGCGACGCCAACGACACCCGCGCAATCGCCAGCGAGATCGCGCTGTTGCGCGCGCAGAAAGCGGCTTTGTTCGGCGCGGCCAACTGGGCCGACTACACGCTCTACGATCAGATGGCGCAGAACCGGGCGACGGCCATCGGCTTCCTCGACCGGCTGGCGCCGGCGGTTTCCGCGAAGGAGCGCCAGGAATGGGCCGATATCGTCTCCCTCGCCAAGTCGCAGGGAGCGACGTTCCAGCCGACCGCCGCGGACTGGAATTTCTATGCCGAGCAGATCCGCAAGCAGCGCTATGCGATCGATGCGGACCAGCTGAAGCAATATTTCGAGTTCAACAAGGTGCTGACCGACGGCGTCTTCTATGCCGCCAGCCAGCTCTACGGGATCACGTTCAAGGAGCGGCACGACATCCCGACGTGGAACGCCGACATGCGCGTGTTCCAGGTCTACGACGCCGACGGCAAGGAACTGGCGATCTTCATGATCGACCCGTGGAAGCGCGACAACAAGAATGGCGGCGCGTGGATGGACAACCTCGTCAAGCAGTCCACGCTGCGCGGCACCAGGCCGGTCGTCTACAATGTCGAGAACTTCACCAAGCCCGCGCCCGGCCAGCCCGCGCTGATCAGCTGGGACGACGTGACGACGATGTTTCACGAATTCGGACATGCGCTTCACGGCATGTTCGCCGCTGAGACCTATCCGAAGATTTCCGGCGCCGACACCGCCCGCGACTTCGTCGAGTTCCCGTCGCAATTCAACGAGAATTGGGCGCTCGATCCGAAGGTGCTGTCGCACTACGCGGTCAATACCCGCACCGGCCAGCCAATCCCGCAGGATCTCGTCGACAAGATCAAACGGTCGCGCACGTTCAACCAGGGCTATGAGCTGGGCGAAGTGCTCGAGGCCGCCCGGCTCGACCTCGACTGGCACTCGCTGCCGGGGACGGCACCGCGTCAGGACGTCGACAAGTTCGAGGCGCAGGCGTTGGCCACCGGCGGCTTCGACACCAAGGACGTGCCGCCTCGCTACCGCTCCAACTATTTCTTGCACATCTGGAGCAACGGCTATTCCGCCGGATATTACGCCTACCCGTGGACGCGGATGCTCGGGCAGGATGCGTTCGCCTGGTTTGAGGCCAATGGCGGACTGACGCGCGCCAACGGCCAGCGCTTCCGCGAGATGGTCCTGTCGCGCGGCAACACTATGGACTATGCCGAGATGTACCGGGCGTTCGCCGGGCATGACCCGCAGATCCAGCCTTACCTGGACTATTACGGGCTGAGCGGTGGAGGGGTTGCGGCACCGGCTCCGGCACCAACAGCCGCGCCGATGCCGGTCCAGGCGCCTGCTGCTTCGGCGCCGAAGAAGGGCGAAAGGGGATAGGCTCATGATCCGCCAGCTCGACGACAAGGTGATGGTCAGCGGCCAAATCGCGCCGCAGGAAGTCGCGGGGTTGGCCGCGCAAGGGGTGACGGTCCTTATCAATAACCGGCCGGACGGCGAGGAGCCCGGACAGCCGCTTGCGGCCGATATCGAGGCCGCAGCGGCCGAGGCCGGCGTGCCCTATCATTTCGTGCCGATCATCCGCGGCATCGGTCCGGCCGACGTCGAAGAGATGCAAAAAGCGTTGCGCGAGGCCGAAGGCGGCAAGCTGCTCGCCTTCTGCCGATCAGGCAGGCGCTCGGCGATGGCACTGGCGCTCGCGAAGCGCGATGAAGGCGCCTCGGCAGACGAGGTGATCCAGCAGCTCAACCAGGCCGGGTTCGATCACGGCCCGATCGCTCACCTGCTCTGATTAAAATGGCGTGACCTCTCCCGCCGCGATTTCATCGGGTCGCGGCGCCCGGCCGAGAATCGCATTGCGGTGAGGGAAACGGCCAAAGCGGGCGATGATGTCGCGGTGCCGCTTGCCATATTCAATCTGCTCGGCGTCGCCGATTTGCGTGAACAACAGCAATGCGCGGTCCTGGTCGGCGAGATTCTCGCTGTGCTGAAGCGGCATGTACAGGAACTTGCGCTCCACCCGCTGAAGATCTTCATCCATGCCTTTGTCGATCGCCCGCTTGGCGATCGCGAGCGCCAATGGATCCGTCGCGAACTGCTCGGCATGACCGCGGAACATGTTGCGCGGGAACTGGTCGAACAGGATGACGCCGGCAAGGGCGGCCAGCGGATCGGTTAGAAAACTCTCGGGCGGAAGCTGGCGCTTCTCAGTCCATAGCTTGAGGAAGTCCTGGCGGATGCTATCGTCGAAATCTGGCCCACCGCTCCACCATTGTGCCGGCTCCAGGCCGAACCAGAATTTGAGGACTTGCGAGCGCCAATCGCTCAAGCGGCGGTGCCACCGACGGTAAGCCCATCGATCAGCAACGTCGGCTGGCCAACGCCGGCCGGAACGCTCTGCCCGCCCTTGCCGCACACGCCGACGCCCTCGTCGAGTGCAAGATCGTTGCCGATACCCTTGACCCGGGTGAGGACAGTTGGGCCGTCGCCGATCACCGTGGCGCCCTTGACCGGCTCGGCGATCTTGCCGCCGCGGATGCGATAAGCTTCGGTACAGGAGAAGACGAACTTGCCGCTGGTGATGTCGACCTGCCCGCCCCCGAAGCTCTTGGCGTAGATGCCGTCCTTCACCCGGCCGATGAGGGCTGCCGGCTCCTCCGTGCCGGCAAGCATGAAGGTGTTGGTCATGCGCGGCATCGGCGCGTGCGCGAAGCTCTCACGGCGGCCGTTACCGGTCGGCGCCATCCCCATCAGCCGCGCGTTAAGCCGGTCCTGCAGATAACCTTTGAGGATTCCATCTTCGATCAGGCATGTGCGGCCCGTCGGTGTGCCCTCATCATCGATGGTCAACGAACCTCGGCGAAGGTTCATCGCGCCGTCGTCGACGACCGTGACTCCGGGCGCCGCCACGCGCTCGCCGATACGACTGGAGAAGGCGGACGTGCCCTTGCGGTTGAAATCGCCCTCGAGGCCGTGGCCAACCGCCTCGTGCAACAGGACGCCGGCCCAGCCATTGCCGAGCACCACCGGCATTTCACCGGCCGGCGCCGCGACCGCCTCGAGATTGACGAGCGCCTGGGCGAGCGCGAGGTCGATGGCGCGGCCCCACTCCGCCTCATTGAACAAGTCGTCGTACAAATAGCGGCCGCCAAGGCCGTGATAGCCGGTCTCGCGCCTGCCATTCTGCTCGGCGACGATCTGGACGCCGAGGCGGACCAGTGGACGAACGTCGGAGGCGACGAAACCGTCGGCGCGGACGATGTCGATCACGCTCCAGCTAGCGGCGAGACCGACGCTGACCTGGGCGACACGCGGGTCGCGGGCACGCGCCGCGGCGTCGATGCGCTGACACAAAGCGACCTTGTCGGCGAACGGCACTTGGGCAAGCGGGTCGTCGGCGCCGTACATCGCCTGGTTGGTTCGCGCCGGCGGCAGCGCGGGCTCGCCCTTGCGGGGATCGAGCAGCTTCAGAGTCGCGGCGGCGCGCTCGATCGCCGCCTCGCTGATCTCGTTGGCGTGGGCGAAGGCGGTCGTTTCGCCCGAAACGCCGCGCAGGCCGAAGCCGGAGCTGGTGTGAAAGTCGGCGGTCTTCAGCCGCCCGTCGTCGAAGCCGAAGGATTCGGTCGTGTTGTACTGAAGGTACAATTCACCGTCGTCATGCGGGGACAAATGCGTCGCCGCGAGGCGCTTGGCAGCGTCGGGATCGAGTCCGCGGTAGAGGAAGCGGCGCGGATCGACGGAAGCCATCAGGCCGCCTTCGAGTCTGCAGGTCCCCCCTCAAGGACGAAACGGCGGTCGCAATAGCCGCATTCGACGAACCCAATCCCCTCGTCGATGCGGAGGAACACTCGCGGGTGGCCGAGCTCGGGCGAAATCTCGCCCGAGCCGTCGCAAGCGACCTGAAGCGTCGTGACGCGGAAGGTTTCGGGCGGCGGGATATCCATGGCTACGAGGTAGCAACGCCTCCGCGCCGGTTCAATCATGGATACTGAACGGTCACGTCGAACGTGCCGAGATACGTGCCTTCGACCTGCCCTGCCCCGATGTTAAGGGTCGCGCCGACGCGGAAGGTGAAGCTGTCCGCTTTTGCCAGCGTGCGCTTGCTGAGCCCGCCTTGAAGCTTGAAATTGGAAGCTGTCATGGTCTCCGTGCCGCCGACCCGGGTCAGGGTCGCCGGCTGAGTTGGCACTTTGATGATGACGACGGCGTTGCTCTGCGCCGCACCGACGAACTCCGCGCAATGCGGCGCCCCGCCGACGGGCGTCGCACCTCCCGTGACCGATAGCGTATCGGAATCCGGGTCGAGTACCGCAGTTCCGGCAGTGGTCACGGCAAGAGAGCCGAAATCCATGTCCTGAAGCTTTGTCACCGACATCGGAAGGATGATCGTCGCATTGGACGTCGCGTCACTCAGCGGCGTGACGGCAGCCGCCATCGTCGCCGGCGCAACAAGCGCCAACGCCGCAACTCCTATACGCAGGACGCAACACGCGGACATGGCATTGAACGTACAGGGTTAACGTCAAACTCACTCTACCGCTCATGGTAAACGGCGCATTTACTTGTCGCATCCGGATGCCGCTCTTATGCGCCGGTGCGAGATGGACGAACCGGCGATCCGCATCGAATCCCTTTCGAAGACCTATGCCGCCAAAGGCGTGGAGCCCAAGCGCGCGCTCAATGAGGTCAGCTTCGACGTTCCCCGAGGGCAGATCTTCGGACTGCTAGGCCCCAATGGCGCGGGCAAGTCGACCCTGATCAACATCCTCGCCGGCCTGGTCGTGAAGACCAGCGGCAAGGTGACGATCTGGGGCTTCGATGTCGACGAGCATCCCCGAAACGCGAAGCGGTCGATCGGCATCGTCCCGCAGGAAATCATCTTCGATCCCTTCTTCACGCCGCGCGAGACGCTGGAGATCCAGGCAGGACTGTACGGCATTCCGCCGAGCGACCGCCACAGCGACGAATTGCTCGCGGCGATGCATCTTGCGGACAAGGCGAACGCTTATTCGCGCACCCTGTCGGGCGGGATGAAACGGCGGCTGCTAGTCGCCAAGGCGATGGTTCATTCGCCGCCGATCCTGGTGCTCGACGAGCCGACCGCTGGAGTCGACGTCGAACTTCGCCGTCAGCTGTGGGATTATGTCCGCCAACTCAACGCGCAGGGCGTCACGATCGTGCTGACGACGCACTATCTCGAGGAGGCCGAAGAGCTGTGCGACCGCATTGCGATCATCCATCACGGGCGGGTTATCGCCAATGAGCCGACCCGCGAGCTGGTGTCGAAGGCTCAGGAGAAGGCCGTCGTCGTCACGTTCGACCGCGATATCGCCCAGGTGCCGTCTAATTCCTGCTTCGAGAACATCGAGCTGATCGACGAGCGGACGCTGTCGATCTCTTACCGCAAGGACAAGGTGAACGCGGGCCAGGTGCTGGCGTCGCTGACCTCCGAAGGCCTGGCAATCGTCGATGTCTCGACCCGCGATCCGGACCTCGAGGACGTGTTCCTCAGTCTCACCGCGGCGGAGCAGGACGCGGCGTGAGCGTCAGCGCCGACGTCCTCATCGTCGGCTCCGGCGCGGCGGGCCTGACGGCGGCGCTCAACCTTGCCGAGACGCACAAGGTCGCGGTCATCGCCAAGGGCGCGCTAGGCGAGGGCGCCACGAGTTGGGCGCAGGGCGGCATCGCCGCGGTGCTGGAGGAAGGCGACAGCTTCGACGCCCACGTCAACGACACGATGATCGCCGGGGCTGGTCTCAACGACATCCGCGTCGTCGAGCATGTCGTCGAGGCCGCGCCGCGCGCCATCCAGCATTTGATCGACCTCGGCGTGCCCTTCGCGCAGGACGGCAACGCGCTGCACCTGACCCGCGAAGGCGGGCACAGCCACCGTCGCATCGTCCATGTTGCCGACGCCACCGGCTATGCAGTCCAGCAGGCGCTGGAGACCGCGGCCAAGAAGCACCCCAACATCACTCTGGTGCCGGACATGGTGGCGATCGACCTCGTCACCGGCCGCCATGCGACCAACTTCTCGACCAGCGGCGCGGTGCACGGGCTCTACGCCTACAACCGCAAGAAGAAGCGGGTCGAGACGCTGACCGGCAAGGCGACCATCCTTGCCACCGGGGGGGCGGGCCGCGCCTACCTCTATTC
>Ga0070665_100004107_pt1 | contig 15310 bp, 9 predicted proteins | sample KBSS13metaG_FD_65862 | JGI IMG/M metagenome (GOLD analysis project Ga0070665, IMG submission 65862) | Switchgrass rhizosphere microbial communities from Kellogg Biological Station, Michigan, USA - KBS S1-3 metaG | ecosystem: Host-associated > Plants > Roots > Rhizosphere > Soil ... | reverse complement strand
TGTTGGCGATCGCCGCGCCCGGCGCCGTCTGCGGGTTGACCCGCGCGACGATGGTGATCGTCGCCGAGTTGTTGAGCGGCAGGCTGGCGAAGGCGATGGAGACGGCGTTGCCGACGTTCGAGCAGACGCCGCCGGAGTTGGCCGCGCACGACTGCAGGGTGAGCGAGGAGGGCAGCGTGTCGATGACGCGAACATTGGTCGCCGGGTCAGGTCCCGAGTTGGAGACGCTGATCGTGTAGGCGATCTGCGACCCCGGTTCGGCGGTGGTGCGGTTGGCGCCTTTGATGATGCCGAGATCGGCGCCGGGGCCGATGCGCGCCACCCAGCCGTCGGTGAAGCCGCCCTGGAAGACGTTCTGGTAGGGGTTGACCCGCGGGAACGTCGTGCCGGCCGTCCAGCCGCCGGCCACGGTCTGGCCGGTGCCCGTCGCCGCGACGGCCATGCCGTCCTCGTTGACCTGGATGCTGCCGAGGAACGTCGAGAAGGTGAGTGCGCCGGTCGGGCTGAACCTGGCGATGAAGGCATCGTTGGCGCTGGCCAGCGTCGGCTGCACCGGCTGGACCAACGGAAAGACCGACGAGCCGGTCGTGCCGACGATGTGGATGGTGCCGGCGGGGTCGACGGCGACGTCGCGCACCACGTCGCGCTGATTGCCGCCGAAGTAGGTGGCGAACGCCGCGGTCGTCAGGGTCGCGTTCAGCTTGGCGACGAACCCGTCGCGGATGCCGCCCTGGTAGGCGGTCTGGTAGGCATTGACGGCCGGGAAACCGGTCGTGGCGTTGGTCTCGCCGACGATGACGATCTCTCCGGTCGGGGCGAGCGCCACGTCGCTGATCTGGTTGTCGCCGTTCGATCCGCCGAACCAGGTCGACGCCAGGATCGACTGGCCGTTGGCGCTCACCTTGGTCACGAAGCCGTCGTTGGTCGAATTGTTACGGACGGTGCGGAACGCGCCAGCCGTCGTCGGGTAGTCGGGCGACGACGTCAGGCCGGAGATGAGGACGTTGTCCTGGCCGTCGATGGCGTGGCCGCTCCGATAGAACGAGAACTCGTCGCCGATGCCGCCGATCAACGTCGAGAAGACGAGACTGGCGCCGTTCGCCTCGAGCCGGGCCACGAAGGCGTCGGCCGCGCCGGCCAGCGTCGTGTCGATGGCGTTGACCAGCGGGAAGCCCTCCGCCTGGCTCGAGCGCGTCCGGCCACTGAAGGTGATGTCGCCGTCCGAGGCGATGGCGATGCCGTTGATGTGATCGGTGTCCTGGCCGCCGAAGTAGGTCGAGTAGCTCAGGACGCCGGTTGCGGTGAGCCTGGCGATGAACCCATCGGCCGGATTGTTCGCTCCGCCGGCGTAGGACGGCTGGAAGGCGTTGCCGGTCGTCGGGAAGTCGGCCGAGACCGTGTCGCCGGCGACGTAGACGTTGCCGTTGCCATCGAGGGTGATGCGGCCGGCCGTCTCCGTCGCGGTGTTCTCGTTGCTGGTGCCGCCGAGATACGTCGAGAAGAAGACGGTCGTGCCGGCCGGATTGAGCTTGGTGACGAAGGCGTCGGTGGTGACGTTCGTGCCCGGCTTGGTCCCCTGGTGCGCGTTGGCGGTCGGGAAGTTGGTCGACTTGGTGACGCCGGTCAGGTAGATGTTGCCGGTCGCATCGACGGCGATGGCGCGGACCTCGTCGTCGCCGTTGCCGCCGAAGTAGGACGCGTAGGCGAGGACGGGGTCGATGACCAACGGCTGCCGGCGGTCGTAGTCACCCAGCGCGATGGCCACGTGTCCGCCGCCGAGGAGGCGATAGTCGGCGCCGACGGCGCGCCGGCCGTCGCCGGCGATTTGGTAGGCCACCGGGCGGTGCTGGCGGATCGTGCGCCCGCCGACTTCCAGGAGCAGGTCGCCGGTGGCGTCCACCGTGGCCCGAGCGACGCCGTCGAAGGCCATCGTGATCCGGCTCGGGTCGGCGCCGGCGGCGACGATGAAGTCGTATTCGAGCTGCCGGCCGCGCCCGTAGTACTCGACATCGATGCCCGGGTAGATACCGGTGGCGCGCACCCGGCTGAACGTCGGGACGTTCGTCGCCCAGGCGTTCGGATCGTCACCGCGGTAGTAGTGGGTCGTGCCGGGCAGCGCCTCGACGCCGGTCATCGATCCGGCCGCCTGGCCGCCGACGAAGCGGACGCCGATCTGGCGGGAGGCCGCGTCGCGCTCGACCAGCGCGAGCCGCGCACCGGTTGGACCGAGCGCCACCTCGTATCCGTCGCCACGGCTGGCGAACCGGACCAGGTGATCGAACTGGCCGTCGTTGCGCTCGAAGGCCAGCGGCAGCCGGGCGAACAGACCGGGCGTGGCCGCGGCGGGGGTGGTGGCAGCGGTCGGGGTCGCGAGCGGGCGGATGTTGCCGTAGGCCAGGGCGACGGCGATGGTGCACGCAGCGGTGACCAGTGACCGGCGGCGCGGGATGCTGGACGTCATGATCTCGATGGCTCCTCTGTCTGATCACCGGCCCGACTGAACGTCGAGCCCAACGACCGACGCGGGTGGAAACGAGCGACGGAACAGCCGAGTTGCAAAGGCCCGCCAAAGAGTTGCCAGCGCCCCGGCAAATAATCTCCAAAGCCCTTGCAAATGCTGAGCTATCCTGTTGAGAAGACTGGTAGTTGATGGGACAGCGCTACGAGTTCGCGGAGTTCGTGCTCGACCCGGCCGAAGGGCTATTGCTGAGGTCGAACGAACCGGTCAGGGCGACGCCGCGGCTGCTTGCCCTCCTCGAGGTCCTGGTCGACCGACCCGGGCGGCTCATCGAGAAGAAGGAACTCCTCGATCGGGTCTGGGCCGGCACCAGCGTCAGCGAGGCCAACCTGACGGTCCAGGTGTCGAAGCTGCGCCGACTGCTCGACGAGAGCGAGGCGCGCGTCTTCATCGAGACCGTGCCCACGCGCGGTTACCGCTTCCTGGTTCCGGTGCGCGTCGTGACCCCAGGTCCGCCGGTCGTCGAGCGGCCTCCTGCCCCGATGACCGAGGACGCGCTGGCGTCGCCGTTCTATCTGCCGCCCGCCGTGGCGCCACCGTCGGTCGACACCAGGACGCTGGTCCGGCGCCCGGCCCGCTGGCGGAAACTGGCGCTCGCCGCCGGCATCATCGTCCTCCTCGGCTGGCTGGCTTCCCGCTACCTGGTTGGTCGCCCGGCTGGTCGACCGGAGGTGGCGGCGGCGGTCGGGGCCGACGTGCAGCTCGGCCCGGACGGGACGCTGCGCCTCACCTCGAACGTGGCCGACGACTCGGAGCCGGCCGTGTCCCCCGATGGGCGGACGGCGGCGTTCGTCAGCAATCGCGATGGCGCGCCGGCGATCTACCTGCTGGCGCTCGATCGGCGGGACGAAGCCCCGGTCCGCGTCCCGACCAAGGGCCCGGCCAGCGCGCCGGCCTGGTCACCGGACGGCACCCGCCTGGCGTTCGTCTGTCAGCGGGATGGACAAGGCGATATCTGTCTCGTCGGGCGCGACGGGAGCAACGAGCGGCTGCTCGTGTCGCAGCCGCAGGACGAGCTCGACCCCGTCTGGTCGCCGGACGGAAGGCAGCTGGCCTACAGCCTGGTCAGCGGCCGCACCTGGCAGCTGCACGTCGTCGAGGTCGAGAGCGCGCGTGTCCGAGCCGTGGGACCGGTGGGATGGTCGGCGCAGGCGCCCGCGTGGTCGCCCGACGGGAGCCGCCTGGCCGTCGCGCGCTGGCGGACGGCCGAAGGCTTCGACATCTGGATCGTCCCGCTCGACGGGTCGGCGCCGACGCCGATGATCGAGAACGCCGAGGGCACCTTCGACCCCGCCTGGGCCCCCGATGGCTCGCGCCTGGCCTATGCCACCAGTCAGGGTCTGTTCGTCTTCGACGTGGGCGCGAAGCAGGCGACCGCGGTGCCGTCGACGGATCGCGCCGATCGCCGGCCAAGCTGGTCGAAGGATGGCCGGTCGCTGGTGTTCGAGAGTGGCCGCGACGGCAATGCCGAAGTCTATCTCGTGCCGGTGCCGCCGCGATCCGTTGCCACCGACGCGCCGCAGCGCCTGACCGATGCCACGGCGGCCGACAAGGATCCGGCCTGGTCGCCGGACGGCGCCCGCATCGCCTTCGCCAGCAACCGCGACGGCAAATACGAGCTCTACCTGATGCGCTCGGATGGCAGTGAGGTCGAGCGGCTGACGCGGAACGACGACAACGACGAGCGACCGAGCTGGTCGCCCGACGGCACGAAGCTGGCGTTCATGCGCGAGCATGCCAGCGTCCACGACATCTACACCATCGACCTCGGCACCCGGCGCGAGCAGCTGCTGACGCCGCAGCCGGGCAGCGACAGCGAGCCGGCGTGGTCGCCGGACGGCACGCGCATCGCCTTCAACAGCTCGCGGTCCGGCAACTTCGAGATCTACGTGATGCAGACCGACGGCTCGCATCAGGTCGCCATCACCAGCGATGCCGCTCGTGACACCTATCCGGCCTGGTCGCCCGACAGCCGCGAGATCGTTTTCTCCAGCAACCGGGGCACGACCCACTTCTACGACAACGACCTGTTCATCACGGCGGTGGCTGGGAAGGTGCCGCCGCGCCGCCTGACGCACACGCCGGCCTGGGACGCGTTTCCGGCGTGGTCGCGCGACGGCCGCTCGATCGCGTTCGTGCGCAGCATCAGCGAACGTCACGACATCGTCGTGATCGACGTCGCCTCCGGCGCCGAACGGCCCCTGACGCAGGATCGCGCCAACGAGGATCAGCCGACGTGGTCGCCCGACGGCCGGCGCATCGCCTACTTCGCCAACCCGTCCGGGAACGCGGATATCTACGTGCGAGCGGTGCCGTAGCTCTCTTGCGTGTCAGCAGGCGAGACGCCGCTGATGCGGTGCGGGTATTCCTTCGCGTGCCGGGACGGCCTGCGCCGGTCACGCGCGCTCCCGGCCGCTGTGTGTGAGAAGAGCAACGGTCGACCTGTGTCGACCGTCACGATGTGAGCCTCCCGCCGCGCGTGACGCTCGCCGCGTCGCGGCTGCGCCGCTCGCTTACTCGGCGAGTCGGCTAGCCTCACGGCCCGCGAAGGAACACCCGCACCGCCTCCACCGTCGGCGTCCTGAACCGCTATTGCGACGGAACTCTACACACGGCGCGCGCAGCGCGGATCAGCAAGAGGCCGACGTGGCGCGAGAGTCCGGCAGGCGTCTGGCGTGCGCCCTCTACGGCCCGTGAGGCGAACTGACCTCGTAGTCACGACGCCGACGGCGGAAGCGGGTCGGGTGTTCCCTCCGCGATCCGTGAGGCAAGCCGACTCGCCGAGTAGGCGAGCGGCAAAGCCGCGAGGCGGCGACCGACACGCGCGGCGGGAGGCTCACAGACACGACGGCGCACGCAGGTGCGCCGTTGCTTGTCGCGCAATCAGCGGCCGGGAGCCGCGCGTGACCGGCGCAGGCCGTCCCGGATCGCGGAGGGAATACCCGACCAGCATCAGCGGCGTCGCGCCTGCTGATGCCCCTAGACTGGCTTCCGCCGGCGAAGCCCGAGCCTCACCGCTTGGTGACGAGGACCTCGAGGTACTCGGCCGGCACCACCATCGTGCCGTCGCCGCCCTCGTTGAACTGCGCGATCAGTTCGTGCAGATCGGCGTCGAGGCGCGCCTGGCCGTCGGCCGGCAAGGCCGCGAAGGCTTTGTGCACCGGGCCATACCAGGTGCGGAAGACGTCGACCCAGTGATCGGCGGATCGGTAGCGCATCATGAAATCGCGCGGCGTCGTGCGGATCTGCGCGGCGCCCGTGCCGAACAGCAGATCGAGATGTTCGGCCACGCCCCACCGCGATGGCGGCGTCACGCCGGCGGGCGGCGGCACGTGCCTTCCGATGACCCCGAACAGGCGCCCGATGAAGCCGGTCGGCGTCCAGTTGGCCATCGCGATGGTGCCGCCGGGGCGGACGACGCGGAGCATCTCGCTGGCCGAGCGCATGTGATCCGGCGCGAACATCACGCCGAACGACGACAGCACGACGTCGAAGCTGTTGTCGGCGCACGGGAGCGCTTCGACATCGGCCTCGCGGAAAATGATCGGGAGCCGCTCGGCGGCGGCGCGGCGGCGTCCGTCCTCGAGCAGCGACGGCACGTAGTCGGTCGAGGTCACGTCGCACCAGCGGCGGGCGGCCGCCAGCGAGCAGTTGCCGTTGCCGGCGGCGACGTCGAGCACCTTGGCTCCCGATCGCAGGTCAACGGCCTCGCATAGCGTTTCGCCGACGATCTGCAGGGTCGTGCCGATGATGGCGAAATCGCCCGAGGCCCACGTCGCCTGCTGGCGTTGCTTGATGGCCGCAAGGTCCGGCGCCGCGGCGGGCGCCTGCATCTGTCCACTGGTCATGTCTGTCTCTCTCCTCTGAGAGAGACAAACGCCGTGTCACCAGGCACCGAACCCGGGTCAGATTCCCGGGAAATCTCCGCTATATCCCCTGGAAATCGATGTGACCGCGCTCGGCGTCGGTGTGCACGAGCCGAACCCGGACGCGCTCGCCGACGTCCATCCCGGCCTCTCCCCGGACGACCCGGCCCTCGGCCGGCGGCGACAGCAGGCGGACGTAGGTGGCGTTGCCCTTGACCCCCGTGACGATGGCGTCGAAGGTCGCGCCGATGCGGCGCTCGAGTAGCAGCGCGGCGGCCGCCTTGCGAGCCATCCGCTCGACTTTGTTGGCGCCGTGCTCGCGCTCGGAGCAATGCTTCGCGATCGCGTCGAGCTCGTCGTCGGAGTACGGGGCCGGGCGGCCGGCGATCGCCGCCTTGACCAGCCGCTGCGTCACCAGGTCGGCGTAGCGCCGGTTGGGCGCGGTCGCGTGCGTGTAGTCCGGCGCCGACAGGCCGAAGTGACCGACGTCGTCGGCCGGGCCCGGCCGATCGAGGACGTACTCGCCGGGCCCGAGCAGCTTGACGACGCTGAGCGAGAGATCGGGGAAGCGCAGCGGATCGGCGGCTCGCCGCGCCGCCAGGAAATCGGACAGCGCCTTGTTGTCCGGCGTCGCCGGCAGGTGGAGGCCGTAGGAGGCGGCGATCTCGGCGATGCGATCCCAGCGTCGCGGCTCGCGGACGACCCGTCGGATCCCCGACCGGCCGGCGGCGGCGAGGAAGCGCGCCACCGCGCCGTTGGCGGCGATCATCAAGTCTTCGATCAGATCGCGGGCGCGGTTCTTGCGATTGATCTGCAGCGACTCGATGACGCCGTCCTTGGCGATCGGCGTCACCTGGACGGTGTCGAGATCGAGGGCGCCGGCGCGTTCGCGATTCCGCTTCAGCAGGCCGGCGGCCCGATCCTGCAGCCACAGCTGCGATTCGAGGGCGTCATCGGCAGCGATCTTGGCCGGCTGCGGCCCCCGGCCTTCGAGCCAGGCGCCGATCGACTCGTAATCGAGCTTGGCGTGATTGACGGCGAGGGCCCGATAGATCTCGTAGTGGCGCAGCGTGCCGTCGCGAGCGATGTCGAGCTCGGTGACGACGACCAGCCGTTCGCCCCCCTCGACGAGCGAGGTGCGATCGGTCGAGAGCAGGTCGGGCAGCATCGGGAACACCGAGATGCCGGTGTAGACCGAGGTCGAGTTGCCGGCGGCGAAGGCGTCGATGGCCGATCCCTTCGGCACCAGCGCGTCCACGTCGGCGATGCCGATGCGCAGCCGGATGCCGCCGTCGGTCGTCGCCTCGGCGACTTCGATCTGATCGAGGTCCTTGGAGGTGACGTTGTCGATCGAGCTCCACAGGAGACTCCGCAAATCGCGGACGTCAGGCCCCGACGCCGGAGCCGGGAGCGCCGCCAGCTCGCGGTCGACCGCGGGCAGCGGCTCGGGTTGGAAGCCGTTGTCGACCATCGCCCGCAGCGCGACGCGTTCGAGTGAGATGCTCATGCGGCCCCCTGGGGCGATGCGGAGTGGATGGCGACGACACGGCGTTCGCGCGCCGAGACGCGCGCGGCCTCGAGCACGTCCATCATCGCGACGGCTTCGCCGGCGGTGACCGGCGGCGGCGCGCCGGTCGTCAGTGCATCCGCCACGCCGGCGTAGAAGCGCGGATAGTCGCCAGGCTCGCTCTCGACCGGGCGGACCGCGTCGCCGGCGCCAAGGCGTCCCCAGTTTGCCTCGGCCTCGCGACCCCAGTCGGCGCCGCCCGGCGTCGCGCCGGCCAGCAGCGCGTCCTCCTGCGGGTCCATCCCGAACTTGACGAAGGCGCCGGCGCTGCCGAGGACGGTGAAGCGCGGTCCACCGATGCCGACCGTGGCGCTCGTGAACAGGTGCGAGCGGACGCCGTTGGCGTGGGTGAGGGCGACGAAGACGTCGTCGTCGACGTGCACCTGCGGATGCCGGCGATCGAACTCGGCGTAGACGTCCCGAGCCGGGCCGAACAGGACCAGCGCCTGATCGACGAGGTGGACCATGAGGTCGAGGAGCAGGCCTTCGCCGCGAGCGCCGGCGCCCTCGGCCGTCCAGCGCGGCTTCGGCGTCGGCCGCCAGCGCTCGTAGCGCGACTCGAAGCGATGGACCGTGCCGAGCGCGCCTTCGCGCAGGAGTCGCTGCAGCGTCAGGACGTCCGCGTCCCAGCGCCGGTTCTGGAAGGGAATGGCCAGGCGGCCGTGTCGGGCGGCCAGCGCCGCCAGCTCGCGGGCCTCGACGGCCGAGACCGCGAACGGCTTGTCGATGACCACGTGGCACCCGGCGGCGAGCGCCGCGCTGGCCAGCGGCGCGTGCGTATGGTGCGGCGTCGACACCACGATCACGTCGAGCGGCGGCGTCATCGTGAACAGCTCGTCCGGCGTCGGCACGACGCGGGCCGGTGGATACCGGGACGCCGCAGCCTGGACGCGGCCCGGGTCGCTGGTCGCGATGGCCGCCAGCTCGAGGCCCGGCGTCGCGCTGATGAGCGGCGCGTGGAAGGTCGAGCCACCGAGGCCGTAGCCAATGAGACCGACGCGTTGCGAGCGGGGTGGAGTCACGACCCGACAGGGTACTCCAAGCCTCAGACGTCGTCGTCGCGCCAGACGACCTTCACGTCGACGACCGGCGTCCCGTCGATGGCTTCGAGCGGCCCGACCCGCAGCCTGGCGCCATCGATGGCGCGGATGACGACGCGGTGCAGGCCGAGCGGATTCGGCCGATGCGGCGAGCGCGTGGCGAACACGCCGATCTGCGGCAGCGACGGATCGTTGCGTGGATGGGTCTCGAGGATGCCCCGGTCGGCGCGATCGAGCCACGTGATCAGCAGGATCGCGTCGCCGGGTTGGAGTCCGGTGAGGGCGCGGGCGAAGGCCGGGTCGACCTCCAGCCAGGCGTCAGGGGCGCCTTCGTCGCCCTGGCGGGGTGCGTCCTCGAGCGAACGGAGCGTCGAGCGGATGGTGCCGATGATGGTGAGCGCGCCGATGGTCACCGGCGGATCGTGTCAGATCGCCACCGTCAGCGTCGAGGTGTAGCCGCCACTGACGCTGCCCATCACCGTGGCCAGCTCCAGCGACGAGCCGTCGCTGAACACCATGTCGCTGGCCAGCGAGACCTGCGACAGGTTGCGGATGCTGGCTTCGTAGCCGGCGCTGGCGTAGACCTCGTCGCACGAGGCCTTGGGCAGCGCGATCTGCGACGTGCCGACCTTGTTGGCCACGCTCTGCGCCGCGGCAAGGGTCGGATAGACCTCGAAGTGGATGTGCGGCCACCGGCCGGCGTAGCAGGCCGGAAAGATCGAGGTGAAGACGACGCGCCCGCTGGCGTCGGCTTCCTGCACGCCGCGCAGGTAGTTCTGGTTGGTGACGCCGCTGTTGTAGAGCGAGTAGCGACCGAGCCGATCGCAATGCCAGATGTAGACGGCCCGCCCGGCCAGCGGGGCGCAGGTCGAGGCCGAGACGATGGTCAGCGCGATCGTCAGCGGAATGCCGTCGGCGGTGCCGCTCAGGCCGGCGAAGCTGGATCGGATGTCGCTGCGGACGGCGCCGGTCAGCGGCAGGACGTTCGGTCCGTTCGAGCCGTCGCCGGGGAACGGCCCGGCGGTTTCCTCGGGGACCCTGGTCGCGCACGTCGCGCTGCCGCCGCCGGTCGTGCCGGTGGTGCCGGTCGTACCCGTGGTGCCGGTGCTGGTCGACGGCGAGGTCGGGCTGTCGTCGCCGCCGCAGCCCATCAGCTGCAGGGCGCTCAGGCTGGCGCCGATGCCGCCGGCGAACTTCAGCAGGCGGCGGCGACCGAGCTTCTGGCCGGTGGCCAGCAGGTCGCGGTGGAGGCCGCCGAAATCGTCGTGGTCGTCGTGATGGGGCAATGACATCTGTCGGGTCCTCGGGCAGCAGGCCGTGCGCTACGCAGTAATCTACGGACGAAATGTTGCAGCTCTATGGCAGTTCCCGGTGAGGCCCGGCGGGCCCTCGTCGTCGAGGACGAGCCGGCCATCCGCGCGCTGCTCGAACTGCACCTGACCAGCGCCGGGTTCGCGGTCGAGACGGCGGCGGAGGGCACGTCGGCGCTGCGCCTGCTGCAGGAACGCCCCTTCGAGCTGGTCGTCCTCGACGTCATGCTGCCCGGCGTCGACGGCGTCTCGATCTGCCAGCGGACCCGGGCCGGCGGGCCCAACGCTGCCGCCGCGATCCTCATGGTGACGGCGCGGACCACCGAGGCCGACAAGGTACGCGGCCTCGAGAGCGGCGCCGACGACTACATCGCCAAGCCGTTCGGCGTCCGTGAACTGCTGGCCCGGGTGACGGCGGTGACGCGCCGGCACGCCCGCCGCGACGAGGCCGCCGAGGCCGTGACGACGGGCGAGGGCCAGGCGCTGGTTCGCGGCGCCTTGCGCATCGACACCGCCAAGCGGGTGGTGAGCGTGACGCGCGAGGGCGGGCCTGGTGAACCGATCGAGCTGACCCGTCAGGAATTCGACGTCCTCTACCACCTGGCGGCCAGGCCGGGGCGCGTCTTCAGCCGGACGGCGCTGCTCGAGGCGGTCTGGCCGGACGACGTCTACGTCACCGACCGCACCGTCGACACCGTCATCAGCCGGCTGCGCCGCAAGGTCGAACAGGATCCGCGCGATCCCGAGCTGATCCTCACCGCCTGGGGCGTCGGCTACAAATTCGCGGACGGGGTCTGACGGGCGACGTCCGCGGGCAGGACAGCGGACGAAGCCGAGAGTGCCTGACGGTCGGCGCCGCCGTCGGCGACACTGGCCTGCGGCAGCGTCACGGTGAAGATGGTGCGCCCGGGAACGCTGGTCACTTCGATGCGGCCGCCGTGGCGCTCGACGAGGGCCTTGACGATCGACAGCCCCAGGCCGCTGCCGCCGCCGGCCGCCGCGCGGGCCGGATCCGCCTTGTAGAAGCGATCGAAGAGGTGGGGCAGGTGCTCGGCGTCGATGCCGCTGCCGCTGTCGGCGACGGTCAGGATGCCGGCCTCGCCGGCGATCGAGGCCCCGAGCGTGAGGCGGCCACCGTCCGGCACATAGCGCAACGCGTTGGCGACGAGGTTCTCGATCACCTGTTCGAGGCGATCGGGATCGCCGGAGAGCTGGTCGGCATCGGCGGCGACGTGGATGTCCATGGTGACCGACCGGCTGAGCGCCTCCCGCTCGTGCCGCCGCACGACCCGGTCGAAGAGCCGCGCCGGCGCGAACACCCGCACGTCGAGGCCGCCGGTCTGCGTCTCGACCCGGGCCAGATCGACCAGATCGCTGACGATGCGCTCGAGCCGCAGCGTCTCGTCCATGACCGTGCCGAGGTAGCGGCGCCGCCGATCGGGCGGCAAACCGTCGTCCATCTGCAGCGTCTCGAGGTAGCCGCGCATCGCCGTCAGCGGCGTCTTCAGCTCGTGCGAGACGTCGGCGAACAGCTGCCGGCGGGAGTGCACCGCCGCCTGCAAGGACGCGTCGCGGCCGGCCAGCTCGGCGCTCATCACGTTGAAGGCCCTGCCGACCATCGACACTTCGTCGCGCCCATCGTCGGGGGCCCGGGCGCCGAGATCACCGCCGGCGACGCGGAGCGCCGCGGCTTCGAGGCCGGCCAGCCGCCGGCGGGCCGGGCCGACCAGGATCAGGGCGGCGAGCGCCGTGAGGCCGAGGAGGAGCAGGAAGTTCGGCGGCGACAACACGCGGGTGAACTCGCGAAGGACGCCGCGTGCCGGCGGCGGCGTCGCGATGACGACACCCTTCAGCGCCCCGTGCGCCTGGATGGGCGCGAACGTCGCCGGCCCGCCCGTCGCCAGCTGCTGGGCGGACTGCGGCGTCTCGCGGCGCAACATGAGCAGCGCCGTCTGCCGGACGCCCTCCGGCACCGGCCCGCCGTCGTCGGCGATGGCCGTACCCTCGGTGAAAACCACGTAGAGGGGACCGCCCGGATCGACCTGCCGCCGGAGGATGGCGTCCACGTCGACCGGCGTCCCCTGCTCGAAGGCGCGGCCCAGATCGGCCGCCGCGGTCAGCAGGTGACGCAGTTGCGCCTGGCGTGGCCCGGACTGGCCCGGCCGGTCGACCCAGTAGATGAAGATCGCGCTCTGGACCAGGAGCAGCGCCACGACGAAGACGACGAAGCCCAGCCCGACCCGCCAATACAGGCTGTTCCACCAGCGGGCTCGGCGTTCGCGGCCGGTCGTCGTCATCGGCAGGTTCGCAGTACGCCGGCGGCCGGCGTTCGTCTCGAAGGCAGCCTAAACGCAAAGTGTGGGAAAAGTGTGGCTGCTCGCCTCAATGCGGGCGGCGGCCCGGCCCGGCATCCCCGAGCAGCTCGTCGACGAGATCGAAGAGCAGCTGGCGCCGGAGCGGCTTGGACAGGTAGGCGTCCATGCCGGCCTCGAGGCACCGTTCGCGATCGCCGACCATCGCGTGGGCGGTGACGGCGACGATCGGCGTGTGCGGCCGGCCCTCGGCATGCTCGAGGGCGCGGATCGCCGCGACGGCCTCGAAGCCGTCCATCTCCGGCATCTGCACGTCCATCAGCACGAGGTCGAAGCGGCCGGCCTGGAAGGCATCGACGGCCTGGCGGCCATCGTCGGCCAGCGTCACCGACAGCTGTCGCTTGCGCAGCAGCTGCTGGGCGACGCGCTGGTTGACCGGGTTGTCCTCGGCGACCAGCACCCGCAGCGGGTGCTCGGGGCCGGTCGCGGCCGGGTCGACCGTGTCGGCCGGCACCGACACGACGTCGGCAGTGAGCCGCCGTGGCTCGGCGGCGCTCGGCAGCACGTCGGCGGCGGCGGCCGGCCACGCCGGCAGCTGGACCACGAACTCACTGCCGACACCTTCGGTGCTGCGCACGGTCAACGTCCCGCCCATCAGCGACACGAGGCGCGACGAGATGGTGAGGCCGAGACCAGTGCCGCCGAAGCGGCGCGTCATCGACGTATCGGCCTGGGTGAACGGCTGGAGGATCGCGTCGACGCGCTCCGGCGCGATCCCGATACCGGTGTCGCGGACGGCAAAGCTCAGCGGAACGCGACCGTCGCCGAGCGTGCCCCCGGCCGAGACCGCCAGGGTCACCGTCCCCTCGCTGGTGAACTTGACGGCGTTGCCGAGGAGGTTGACGAGCACCTGGCGCAGCCGGCCAGGGTCGACCAGCACGGCCGCCGGCAGGTCGGCGGCCAGCTCGCAGCGAAGGGTCAGCCCCTTCTGACGCGCCCGCAGCTCGAACGATTCGACCGCGGCGCGGGCCAGCGTCGACAGCGCCGTCGGCACCGGCTCGATGCTCAGGTGGCCGGCCTCGATCTTCGAGAAATCGAGGATGTCGTCGATGATGACGAGCAGCGATTCGGCGGACCCGCGCAGGGTCTGCAACTGCTCGCGCTGGGCCGGCGGCAGCTGGGCGTCGAGCGCCAGCTCCACCATGCCCAGCACGCCGTTCATCGGCGTGCGGATCTCGTGGCTCATGTTGGCCAGGAAGTCGCTCTTGGCGCGGCTTCCTTCCTCGGCCCGATCCTTGGCCTGGGTCAGCTGCGCGGTGCGCTCGGCCACCTGCTCTTCCAGATGGCCCTGATAGCGCTGCAACTCGAGATCGCGAGCCTGGATCTGCGCCAGCATGTCGTTGAAGGTGCCGACCAGGACATGCAGTTCCTCGACCTTCGGGTCGTCGTCGATGCGCAGGCCGTAGTCCTGCGTCGACGAGACCCGCTTGGCGGCCCGGGACATCGACTGGATGGGCCGGGCGATCGGCCGCTGCAGGCGCTGGCCGAGGGCGATGGCGAGCGCGGTCGACAGGAAGAACACCAGCGTCGTGATGCTGACGGTTCGCCACACGCGCGCTTCGAGCTGATTGAGGTTGGACCGGACGAAGACCCGGCCGATCGGCTGGCCGGTCAGCGTCACCGAGCGAATGACGGCGAATTGCCGGCCGCTGGCCAGGACGCCATCCGGGGTGGTCAGCGCCGCCGGCGCCGGCTGGCCTGTCCGGGTGTAGTCGGCCAGCCGCTCGCCCGACGCCGTATAGAGCGCGGCGGCCTCGACATCGGGACGCACCGAGAGCGACCGCAACGTCTCGCTGGCCGCCGCCTTGTCGCCGAAGGCCAGAGCGGCGGTGCTGTTGTTGCCGACGAGGTCGGCCAGCGCCTCGACGTCGCCGGTGAGGGCGTAGCGGTAGGTGGCCAGGTCGTAGACGACCAGGGCGGTCGCCGACAGGGCCAGCGCCAGCGCGCTGGTGACCGCGATCGTCAGCGTCAGCGCGCGGCGAATCGACGGGAGTGGCAGCGCGATCATCGAGCAGGCGCGCCGGCCGCACCCGGAACCTCGATGTAGGAATCGGCGCCCGGACCGAGGAGCGTGAATTGCCGCGGCTGTGGTGGCGACGCGGCGTAAGCCGCCGATGTACGATCACGCCCCTGAGCACGCGCGAAGGGGTGATGTGTGCCCGACGGTGCGTGACGCAGCCTTCCCCCTTCGCCGCCGCCTGATCTGCCGGGTCTGCCTGTCGCTGGTGGCCGCGTCGCTGCTGTTCGCGCCCTCGCGCGCCATGGCGCAGTTCGACGACCGGCAGATCAAGGCCGCCTTCGTCCTCAACTTCCTCAAGTTCGTGACCTGGCCGGTGTCGGACCGGCCGGCCGGGCCCATCGACGTGGTCGTGCTGGGCGCCGACGACCTGGGCAAGGCCGTTGCCGAGGCGGCGGCCGGGCAGCAGATCGCCGGCCGGGCCGTCGTCGTGCGATCGGTCCGCCGGTCGGCGGACATCGGCATCCCGCACCTGCTCTTAATCGGCGCCTCCGAGCGCGAACGGCTGCCGGTCCTGTTGCGGCAGTTCGAGGGCCATCCGGTCCTCACCGTCGGCGACGCCGCCGGATACGGCAGCGCCGGGGTCGTCCTCAACTTCTACACGTCGGACACCCGCATCC
>Ga0070665_100004104_pt1 | contig 15320 bp, 18 predicted proteins | sample KBSS13metaG_FD_65862 | JGI IMG/M metagenome (GOLD analysis project Ga0070665, IMG submission 65862) | Switchgrass rhizosphere microbial communities from Kellogg Biological Station, Michigan, USA - KBS S1-3 metaG | ecosystem: Host-associated > Plants > Roots > Rhizosphere > Soil ... | reverse complement strand
CGCATCAGCACGTTGGTGATGCCGCCCTGCACGATGATGCCGAGATCCGAGCGCTCGCCCGGAACGAATTCGTTCAGGCCGTGCTCGACGATGAAGCGCTCCGCCGCCGGCTGGCGGACCTCGACCTTGACCTTCTCGTGCACGTAGGTGGACGGCGGATGCGAGATCCGGTCGTAATTATGCGCCGCAGGATTGGAGAGCCGTCGGTTGCGTGAGATCGCCGGCGCCTTGTTGTCCCTGGCGACGAACTCGCCGGTGACGTGGCAGGCGCGGATGCGCAGTTCCATCATCACCGGCGTGTTGGTCGCCTCGGAAAGCTCGAACGCCTTTTCCGTGCAGCGCACGATGGTGGGAAGCGACGGCCGCGGGTCCATCAGCCAGACCGAGGACTTCAGCGCGTAGGCCTGCGTGCGCTCCTGGATGACCGAGGCGCCCTCGCCATAATCCTCGCCGACCACGATCAGCGCGCCGCCGATCACGCCGGGCGACGCGAGATTGGAGAGGGCGTCGGCCGCCACGTTGGTGCCGACGATCGACTTCCAGGTGACGCAGCCGCGCATCGGATAATTGATCGAAGCGCCGAGCATGGCGGCCGCCGACGCCTCGTTGGTGCAGGTCTCGAGATGGACGCCGAGCTCGTCCAGCAGGTCCTGCGATTCGACCAGCACGTCGACCAGATGCGAGACCGGCGCGCCCTGGTAGCCGCCGACATAGGACACGCCCGACTGCAGGATCGCCTTGGTGACGGCCAGGATGCCTTCGCCGCGGAAGACCTCGCCGTCGCCGAGCCGCAGCGAACGCACCTCCTCCTTGAAGGACCGCTCCGGATTGGTGCGCTGGGCGACGGGCAACTGCGGCTGGTCGAGCATGGTGGAAATATAACCTCATGGCTGGGACCGCGGCACTCCGTGCCGCTCTTTTCTTTGAGCGCCACGGAGTGGCGCGGTCCCAGCAAAGACTCAGCGCCGCCGGCGACGATCCCGTTTGACCGGCCGCATCCCGTCGGCGCGGGCCTTGGCCAGCAGGGCGCGGAACGGCACCAGCAGCTTCTCCCGCACCGCGGCATCGCCTTCGAGGACGGCGAGCGCCAGGCCGACCGCTTCGAGCGTCGAAACGGCATCGGGCCGGGCTTCGCGGCGCAGGTCGCCGTAGAGCGAGGGTCCGTCCGGCACGACCACGAAACGGCGCAGCTTGGTCAGCCAGGCATTGCGCCACCACAGCGCCTTGGCCTGCGCCCAGTTGCCGTCGAGCGCGACGAGGCCCTTGAGCCCCGCCCTCGCGCCGTACTGGTCGGTCAAGGGCTCGCCCTTGCCATCCAGCGCGACGAGCGGGCCCTTCTCTTTCGCGGCACGGGCCGAGCCGAGATAGAGCACACCCCAGTCCTTGCCGTCGGCCGGCGCGCCCAGCGCATGGCCGAGATTTCGCCACGACAGTCCGACCGTGAGCCTGGCGTTCGCCAGCGTCGAGCAGATCAGCCCGGCCGTGCTCAGCACATGATCCTGCTCCTGCGGATGCTGCAGGATCAGCACGGCGACTTTATTCTCGACGGTCTCGGGCATGCCGCACATATACTCCCTCCGTCGCCCGACAAGAGAACAATGAGTGTCACCCTCCTCATCCTCGACAGCGTCACCAGGCTGCCGCCGGAAGCCGCCGGCGCGGTCGTCGTCGGCGCCTCGCACGGCGCCGTGTCGGCGGCTCAACTGTCGGCGAGCGGCCACGTCCGGGCCGCCATCCACCATGACGCCGGCATCGGGCTCGACGAGGCCGGCGTCGGCGGTCTCGCCTATGCCGATTCACTCGGCATGGCGATGGCGGCGGTCGCGACCGCAAGCGCCCGCATCGGCGACGGTGCGGACCTGTATGCGCGCGGCATCATCAGCCGCGCGAACCGCCTCGCCGCCGCCTGCGGCGTGACGGCCGGCATGGCCTGCCGGGAGGCCACGGAACGGCTGAAAGCGGCAACCTGGCCCTATCCCCTGCCGCCGCCCAAACCCGAAGGCCGGCACCTGGTCGAGGGGGTGCTCTGCATGGACTCTGCGGTTCTCGTCGTGCCGGAGGATCGCGGGCTGGTGATCGCCGCCGGAAGCCACGGGGCACTCAACTCGGGCCGCACCATGGCGCCGATCCGGCCCGCGCTGGTGCTATTCAACGACGCCGGCCCGGGCATCGATCGCGGCGGCGTGCTCGGCGTCGACCTGCTCGACGGCGAAGGCATCGCCGCCGGCGCGGTGGCTGCCCTCTCTGCACGCATCGGCGATGGGCGCTCGACTCTGCAGGACGGAACGCTTTCGACCGTCAACCGCGCGGCCGAACGTCTCGGTCTGCATGTCGGCGGCTCGGCGCTTGCCTTGGCGCGCGCGGTGGCCGAAAAGATTGGCTGAGCAGCACGCACGGGAGAAGAGCGGGACATGGCCGTCGTCAACGTGAAGTCGGAAATCGCCGGCAATGTCTGGAAGATCCAGCTCAAGCCCGGCGACAAGGTCGAGCTCGAGGGCGAGATCATGATCCTCGAATCGATGAAGATGGAAATCCCGGTGCTGTCGCCGAAGGCCGGCACGATCAAGGAGATAAAGGTGAACGAAGGCGAAGCGATCGGCGAAGGCCAGCTCGTCGCCGTGATCGATGCCTAGCAGCGTCGTCGTCGACGTCGCCCGGCTCTGGGCTCCCGACAATCTCAGGAAGGTCGCCGCCGGTACCGCGGTCTCCGCGCTGATCGCCGCCGTCGCCTTCACCGCGGACGTGCGCGGGTGGACACATTTCAGCAACGTCTTCGTGCCGCCGCTGATCATCGCGCTGGCGATCGGCATGGCGCTGCAGCCGCTCTCCGCGCGCCCGGCGCTGAAGGCCGGCATCGAATTCTCCGGCCGCACCCTGCTGCGCGTCGGTGTCGCGCTCTACGGCGCGCGCCTCACCTTCGGCAACCTGATCGACGGCGGGCCACTGCCGGTGCTGATCGCCCTGGCGGCCGTCGGCTGCACGATCGTCTTCGGCGCCGTGGCAGCACGCGCCTTCGGCCTGAGCCGCAATTTCGGATTGCTGACCGGTTGCGCGACCGGCGTGTGCGGCGCCGCCGCAGCGATGGCAACGTCGGCCGTGCTGCCCAAGCACGAACATTCCGATCGCGACCTCGCCTTCACCGTGATGGGCGTCAACTTCATCAGCACCATCACCATGGTGGTCTATCCGACACTGCACCAGGCGTTCGGCTTCTCGCCGCTCGAGATGGGCGCCTTCCTGGGCGGATCGATCCACGACGTGGCGCAGGTCGCCGGCGCCGGCCAGACGCTGGGCCCGACGATCCTGGGCGATGCCATCATCACCAAGCTGCTGCGCGTGGCGTTCCTGCTGCCGGCGGTCATGGGCATCGCGTGGTGGGTGGCGAGGAGTGGCGAAAAGGCGGGCGAGGCGCGGCCGACGCCGCCGGTCTTCCTGTTCGGCTTCCTGGCGCTCGCCGCGCTCAATTCGCTCGGTCTCGTGCCGGCCGAGGTGAAGGCTGCCATCACGCAGGTCTCGTCCTTCCTGATCATCCTGGCGATCGGCGCTCTCGGCATGAAGACCTCGCTGCTGGCGCTGGCCCGCATCGGCCTCGCGCCGGTGATGCTGCTCGTGGTCCAGACGCTCTTCATCGGCGCCCTGGTCGTGGGCTTGGTCTACGGACTGCGAGGCATCGTGACCTGAAGCCTTCCTCCATTGTAATAGAAAATAAATCCATTATGCTGGAGGAATGGATCTCAACCAGCAGATCGCGGCGCGCGTGCGTCAGCTCAGGACAGCGTGCGACTTCTCTCTCGAGGCGCTGGCCGACCGAAGCGGCGTGAGCCGCTCGATGATCTCGCTCATCGAGCGCGGCGAAACGAGCGCCACCGCCGTCGTTCTGGAAAAGCTCGCGGCTGCCCTGAACATCACCCTGGCCGCGCTGTTCGAACCGCCGGTCACGAGCGCCGCCCCGCTGAGGCGAAAGGCCGATCAGACGGTCTGGCGCGATCCGGATTCCGGCTACGTGCGCCGCAACGTCTCGCCGAGCAGTACACTCACACCGATCCAGATCGTCGAGGTCGATTTTCCCGCCGGCGCCCACGTCGCCTACGAGACCGGCGGCCGCGAACCGGCCGCCCATCAGCAGGTCTGGGTGCTGGAAGGCCAGATCGACGTGACCGTCGGCAGCGAGCAGCACAGCCTGCACGAGGGCGATTGCCTCGCCTTCGTCCTCGACCGACCGACCGCCTTCCGCAACCGCACGCGCAAGGCTGCGCGCTATGCCGTGGTGATCGTGTCGTGATCCGGCGGCTCGAAGCCCTCTCCGACACCGACATCGGGGAGCTTGCGGACGTTCTGGTCGACTGCGTCGAAGGCGGCGCGTCGGTGAGCTTCATGCTGCCGCTGACGCGCGATCGCGCCCGCACCTTCTGGCGGAGCCTCGCGGAAGATGTGACGCAAGGCCACCGGCTGCTGTTCGTCGCGCGCGATGCCGCGGGCATCGTCGGCACGGTCCAGGCGATCCTGAGCCAGCCCGAGAACCAGCCGCATCGCGCCGACGTCGCGAAGATGCTGGTCCATCGCCGCGGTCGGCGCGGCGGTCTTGGTGCCGCGCTGATACAGGCGGCCGAGGACGGTGCGCGAGCTGCCGGCAAGACGCTGCTGGTGCTCGACACGGCGACGGGTAGCGATGCCGAGCGTCTCTACGAGCGGCTGGGCTGGCAACGCGCCGGCGTCATTCCCGATTACGCCTTGTGGCCGCACGGCGGGCTCTGCGCCACGACCCTCTTCTATCGCCGCCTCGCCTGATCGCATGGACGCCTGGCAGGTCGGCGCTGCCCTTCTCAGCGCGGCGCTCCATGCCGGCTGGAATGCCGCCGTGAAGTCGCACGCCCGGCCGGCCGACGTGATGACGGCGCAGATGATGCTCGGCGCCGTGCTCGGCCTGCCGGCCCTCTTCTGGACCGGCTTGCCGGCCGCCGCCGCGCTGCCGTGGATCGCCGGCTCGACCTGCATCAATCTCGCGATCGTCACCGCCCTGCTGCGGGCCTATGCGCTGCTCGGCTTCGGCACGGCCTATCCCGTGGTGCGGGCCCTCTCGGTCATGCTGGTCACGCCGCTCGCCATATTGCTGTCGGGCGAGCTGCTGAGCGTTTACGGCCTGTTCGGGATCGGCCTGATCGCGGCCTCGCTGCTCCTGCTTGCCGCCGGCAGTCGCGGTCACGCCGCCATGCCGCGCAGCGCCCTGTTCTGGGTGCTGCTGGCCGGCCTCGCCACCGCCGGCTACGTGCTGTGCGATGCGCAGGGCGTGCGCCGCGCCGGCTCGCCGCTGGCCTACGGCTTCGTCGTCTCGGCGACCAATGCCGCGGCGATGTTCGTCTTCCAGGGTTTCGCCGCCCGGCAATGGCGTGGTGCGATCGCGCAGGCGGGCATCGCCCTGCCGATCGCCGCCGCCTCCATGGCATCCTACCTGCTGATCCTGTGGGTCTGGAGCCAGGCGCCGGTCGCGCCCGCCTCGGCGCTGCGCGACACCAGCTCGATCTTCGCCATCGTGATCGCCATCGTCTGGTTGCGCGAGCCGTTCACCAGGCTGCGCCTGTGCGCGATCCTGCTCTCGGCCGCCGCCGTGCCGCTGCTCCGACTGGCGTAGCGGGAGCGCCGCCGTTGCGTCACCCTGCACTCAGTTTGTGAGTTTTTGATTTCAGAGGGTTTTATGCTGGGGGCGCGCCACTCCAGTGGCGCGTCTTCCTCATCGTTGCAACACTGCATGACGCGCCACTGGAGTGGCGCGCCCCCAGCGGAACTCACCTGAAATCAAAAGCCTCACAAACTCTCAGGGAACCGCAGACCTCCAGGTCCGCTCATGCTTGACGTGTGATGGAATGTCGACGGGCATGAGCGGGCCTGGAGGCCCGCGGTCCCATGAGAACGACTACGCGCGCGCCGTTGGGCGCTTGGACACCGACGCCCACCAGCGCGTCAGGTTCCTGTGATCCTCGGGGATCGGCAACCTGGCGACGCCGCGCGCGGTCAGCAGGGCGACCTGCGCGGTGATATCGGCCATGTCGTAGCGGTCGACGCCGATGAACTCCTTGCCTTCCAGCTCACGGTCGAGCCAGCGCATGCGCTCGACCAGAAGCTTGCGCTGCGCCTCGCCCCACACCGGAAGCTGTTCCTTCTTGCCGATCCAGAATGGATGGGTATGCACGAACACGTCGATCACCGGCAGCAGCAGCTCGTGCTCCATGCGCCGGTTCCACATCTCGACCTGGGCGCGCTCGAGCGTCGAGCGGCCGAACAGCGGCGGCTCGGGCACCATCTCCTCGAAGTAGCGGCAGATCGCGATCGACTCGCAGAGCACCGTGCCGTCGTCGAGCTCGAGCACCGGCAGCTTGCCGAGCGGATTCCTGGCGAGGAAGGCCGGTGACTGGTGCTCCCGGGTCTCGATGTCGAGCGCCTCGACCGGCAGCGAGATCTTCTTCTCCGCCAGGAAGATCTTCACCCGGCGCGGATTGGGTGCGTTCTTGAGATCGTAGAGCTTCACCGCTCGTCCCTACGCACTCCGCTGGGGCCGAAACAGGCAGACGGCGATCACCAGCAGCGGCAGCGAGAGCGCGACCCACGACAAGCCCCACCACATGCCGCCCTCGCCCAGCAACGCGGACAGCAGGCCGAACACGGTCAGGAGCGCGAGTGCCGTCGGCCAACGCCAGATCCGCCACGCAGTACCGTTCATCTCATCGCCTCCAATTCCCGTAGACGCGCTTCGAGAGGCACGCGACGGCGAGATAGCCACAGGTAAAGACCGCTTGCCAGCACGACGATCGTCACCAGGTCCAGGACCAGCCAGACGACCTTGAGCGGCATCCCGCCATAGTCGCCGAAATGGAGCGGCCGCGACACCTCGAGCGCGCGCAGGTACCATGGCATCTCGAGGATTTTCACCGGCTCGCCCGTCCGCGCGTCCACCAGCACCGGATTGAAGAGGCGCGAGGTCAGCGGTGAGGCACCCTTCGTCCAGACGAGATAGTGATAAGGACTGCCGACCTGCTCGTTGGGAAAGACCACGCTGGTGACCACGTTGCCCGGCAGGGGGCGCTGCACCGCATCGTAGGTGCCTTGCACCGAGGCCAGGGACGCGGCAGCGGGCACGGGCTGCCCGCGATAGGGCTGCAGGAAGGCCTGGACGTCGGTGCGTTGCCAGATCCGGAACAAGGGCTGGGCCAGCTCATTCAGGATTCCCGTGGCGCCCACGACCAGCATCCAGGCCAGCAGGACGATGCCGAGCACGTTGTGCAGGTCGAGCCACTTGAGCCGCGTCGAGCGGTTGCGGCGGACCTCGCCGAAGCGCTGCTTGCCGGCAAACGGTGCATACAGGAATATTCCCGAGATCAAGGCGAGGACGAAGAGCAGGCCCATGCCGGCCAGGAAAAGCTCGCCCGGCAGGTCGGCAAACAGATCGGTATGGAGCCGGAGCATCAGCGCCATGAAGGTCAGCGGCCGCTGCGCGAAGGGCTCGATCTCCTTGATCAGCGCGCCGGTGCGCGAATCGAACTTCAGGGCGCGGCCGAGCTTCGGTTCCGCGCCGGCGAAGGGCAGCATCCCCACCAGCACCTTGGGCTCGTCGTCGTCGACGAAGACGTACCAGATGACGTGATCGGGATGACGCATCCGCGCCTCCTCGACCATGCGGTCGAGGTTGGCCATCGGCGTGCCCGCCGGCAACGCGGCGTAGGGCGGATCGTCGCTCAGCAGCTCGTCCAGCTCCTCGTGGAACACCAGGGGGAGCCCGGTGACGCACAGGATCAGCAGGAACACGGTGCAGATCAGGCTCGTCCATTTATGGATGAAGGCCCATCTCCGGAGCGCGCGCTGCGAGGTCATCGGCGGATCAGAAATCCGCCGTCAACGACAGGAGGAACGTGCGCGGCGCGCCGTTGGACAGGCCGAAGGTCGAGCTCGCCGCCGCCCAGTAGTTGGCATCGAAGAGGTTCTCCACGTTGAAGCGGGCCGTGAGCGGCTTGCCGTCCGGCCGTTCGAAGGTGTAGCGCACGCCGGCATCGAAGCGCGTCCAGGCCGGGATGCTCTGGGTGTTCGCCGCGTCGAGATACTGCATGCTGGTGTAGATCATGCGGCCCGAGAAGGTCAGCCCGCGCAGGAAGCTCGCGTCCCACTCGGCGCCGAGATTGAGCTGGACGTCCGGCACACCCGTCGCCTTCTTGCCGCTGGTGAGCGGCGAGCCGGTGTTGACCAGCACACCGTTGAGCAGGGTGATGCCGCCGAGCGGCCGGAAACCTGGTATCGGCTCGCCGAAGATGTTCCATTCCAAGCCCTGGTTGCGCTGCAGGCCGGCGACCGAATAGGTCAGGGTCGTCGGATCCGTCGCGCCCGACGGCTGCTCGATCGAGAACGCGCTCAGGGTCGTCGCGAACTTGCCGAAGTCGAACTTGGCGCCGACCTCGAACTGGCGCGACTTGACCGGCGCGAACATCTGGCCGGAGTTGGTCGTACCGACCGGCGCGGTCGGGCCCTGCTGCAGCCCCTGGATATAGTTGCCGTACAGCGAGAACTCCTTCCACGGCCGGATCACGAAGCCCACGGCCGGCGATATCGCATCGCTGTCGTAATAGGAGGTCATGGCGCCGGTCGCGCTGCTGAAATTGCCGATCTGCACCCGCTGGTACCGCGCACCGAGGATGAGCTGGATACGCTCCTCTGCCATCGACACGATATCGGCCAGCGCCACGCTGGTGAGGACCGTCGTGCCGGTCTTGGGCGGGTTGAGCGTCGCGATGTTCGGCTTGTTCACGAAGGTCGGCGAATAGATGTTCGATGCCACGCTGGTGACGACGGGGAAGACATTCCCGGTCACGAGATCGAAGCGGGTTCCGGCAAGCGACAGGCCGTGCTTGAAGGGCCCCGTTTCCGCCTTGCCGCGGATGCCGATCTCTTCGGTGTTCGTCTGTGCCCAACCCTGGAAGTTCAACGGCGCATCGGTCATGGCGCCGCTCGCGTTCGTCACCGTGCCGAAGCCCATCACGCTGTCGAGCCGGTAGTTTCGCGCGCCGGCGGAGCCGAATACGGTCCAGTCGGGTGCCAGATCATATTCGAGGCGCACCGCCCCGAAGAGATCGTCAATGTTGGCATAGCTCCATGGCTGGAACCAGTTCGACCGGCCGCCGGGCGTTGCCGGCACCGGCACGCCGGCGGCAACGTAGGTCGGTCGCAACGGGGAATTGAACCTCTGCTTCTGGTATCCGAGGTCGAGCGATGCCCGGAACCTGTCACCGCGGAAATCGGCACCGAAGACGGCTGCCGCCATCTCCTGTGTCTCCCGATCGACCGAGGTGTCGCCATTGCGATAGACCCCGTTGAAGCGCACGCCATAGGCCTTGTCGGGGCCGAAGCGCCGCGAAAGGTCGACGTGGCCGCCGAACTGGGCGTCGGAGGCATAGGTCGCGGTCAGCCGGTTGATATCCTGATCCGGCGCCCGCTTGGGCACCAGGTTGATCGTGCCGCCGATGCTGCCGAACGGCGCCATGCCGCCCAGCAGCGCGCTCGGGCCCTTCAGCACCTCCACCCGCTCGAGATATTCGGGCGTTACCGTCGCTGCGGGCGCGATGCCGAACAGGCCCCCGAAGGCAATGTCCTGGTTGCTGACGGGAAAACCGCGAATCAGCAGCGGCGCCGTATAGCTGACGCTCGACCACTGATTGCGCACCGACGGGTCGTTGGCGACGACGTCGGCGAGGCTCCGCGCCTGCTGGTTCACCATGAGCTGCGAGGTGTAGGAGGTCTGATTGAACGGCGTATCCATGAAGTCGCGCTCGCCCAGCATGCCGAGCTGGCCGCCGGTCGCAACCTGCCCTCCCGCGAAGGGCGGCGGCAGGTTGCCGATCATGGCCTGCGCCGGCGGCACGCTGCCTTGGACCTGCACCGGATCGAGCTTCATGGCCCCCGATCCTGTGCCCGCATCAGCCTGACGCACCTGCACCGAATTGGCATTAGTGAACTGGAAGACGAGCCCGGTGCCGCCGAGCAGCCGGCTCAGCGCGTCCGCGGAGGTATAGTTTCCTGAAACGCCCGGCGTGCGGAGCGATGCGGCGGCGGTTCCGTCGACGGCAACCTGCAGGCCGGACTGGTAGCCGAACTGCACCAGCGCGTCAGCCAACGGCTGGGGTGGAATATCGAAACGTCGGAGCGAGCTCTGTGCCAGTTCCGTCCGATCGCCGGCGGCCGTCGACTGGGCCCATGCCGGCACGGCGGAGGCGGCCGACATCAATCCGACCGCTCCGAGCAGGATTGCCGAAAATCCGAACGCCCTGGCCGGCCCACCGCACTGCAAATCTCTCACGTCGCACTCCCCGCGCTTCACGACACGGAGAACGGGCCTCGCTGGCGGCGGCTGTTCGAGCGCACCCTCTCCATGAATGTGACGACGCGGGCCGGTGCGCTTTTCCGGACTTTCTTGCCGGAAGGGCTCAGCTTCGGGAAACGATCAGGAGCCAGGGGGTGATGCGGATCACGCGCCCGCCCTGCGGCCCGACCAAAACCTCCAGGGCGCGCACGGGATCGGCAGCATCGAACACCCCCGTCACGGACTTCCGGCCGACCTCGCCATCGGCGATCACGATACGGCCCGCGAACCATGGCCGGATGCGCTCGATGACTTCGGCGACGGGGCGATTGCGCACCCCGACCCGATGGTCCGGCCCGAGCACGAAGAGACCCGGCCGCTCGTCGCCTCTTTCCGTCGACCCGTCGGCTGCCACGCGCACCCAGTCTCCCGCGCGCAAATCGACGGGTTGAGCGTCGCTGTGGGACGACGCCACCTGCACATGGCCGCGCGCGACGACGACCGACGTGGAGCTTTCCAGGAGCGATACATCGAAGCGCGTGCCGATTACGGTCGTGACGGCGTCCCGCGTCACGACGCGGAACGGGCGCGTGGTGTCGGCGGTCACATCGAACAGCGCTTCGCCGGCAAGGATCTGGACGCGGCGCTCGCCGCTGGAGAATGCCACGCGAAGCGCGCCGCCCGGGCCCAGGCGCACCGAACTGCCGTCGTCGAGATGCAGGGTCCCGATCTCCGCGACTCCCGTTTGATGGTCGGCCTGGAGGCGCAACACGATCGCGGGCCCGACGATTGCCAGGACGCAGGCGGCGAGTGCGACGGCCGCGACGCCGAGCACGCGCCGTGGCCGCCGCCGAACGGCCGCGGCGCGCCGGGCTTTGGAAGAGGCCGTCGAGCCGGCAGAGGCGCTTCGAAGCTTGTCGGCGTCCGTGAGCAGCACCGCCGTGCGGCCGACGGCCTGCCACGCATCGCGATTGGCGCGCTCGGCATTCAGCCAGGCGTCGAACTCGAGCCGGCGAGCGACATCGTCGGGATCGTCGTCGAGCAGGACGAGCCACATCGCCGCTTCTTCGCGCGCACGGTCGATGTTCGACATGGAAGCCAGGCGTTTCCCTTCGGCGACGATTGCAACGATCCGCTCCGTCGCCCGCTTTCGTGGACTGCAACCGCCCATACGACATAGACGTCGCGGCACCTAGCCCTTTTCCGCGATTCCCTGGTTGTCCCGGGAAGCGCGAGCGCGCCAGCGGTCGCAGTGAGCGATGGCCGAGGCGATCAGAACATGCGTCCGGGTCACCGACATGCCGAGGCGATCGGCCACCTCCTTGAGCTTGAGTCCTTCCACCCGGTTCAGGTGGACGGCGAGCCGGGTCCGCTCCGGCAACTCGGCCATCGCTTCGAGCACGAGGCGCAATTCTTCCTGTCCGGCGAAGGCCTGCTCGGATGACGGCGCCTCGTCGGCGACGAAGTGCGCGGCCTCCTCCGGCGCGCTGCGCCCGAGTTCCCGTGCGATCTTGCGGCGCGTGTCGATCGCAAGGTTGTGGACCAGGCGATAGAGATAATTGCGCGGTTCGCGGACCACGCTGAAGTCGTCCATGCGACTGACCCGGAACCACGCCTCCTGGACCACGTCCTCGGCATGCGCCCGGGATCCGACGATGCCGGTCGCGTAGTCGACCAGCGGGCGCCGATGCGCAATGAACAGGGACATGGTATCTGACGGCACGATACCGTCGTCTGTATCGCGAACACGAATCATTCGCAATTTGGTTTGCGAACACACCGCCTGCAGGAGCGTGACGGGTTCGACCTCCCTCTCCCGTCTTCGAGCGCTCCCTAGTTGCCGGGCTTGGTCCCGGTCGCCTTCACCACCTCGGCCCAGGTCGCCATATCCTTGGCGATGAAGGCGGCGAATTCGGTCGGCGTGAGCGGGTCGGCGAGCGTGGCGCGGTCCTCGAACTGGCGCAGGACCGCGGGATCGCGCATCAGGGCGACGAGATCGGCATTCACCTTGCCGATGATCTCGTCCGGCGTCCTGGCCGGCGCCACCAGCCCGGACCAGCCGGCCGAATCGTAGCCGGGCACGGTCGCGCCGATCGACGGAACGCTGTCGAGACGCGGCGCGGGACGCGCGGTCGTAACCCCGAGCGCCTTGATGCGGCCGTCGCGGATCGCGCTCAGCGACGAGGCGGTGCTGTCCATCATCAGCTTGACGTGGCCGCCCAGCAGGTCGGCCATCGCCGGGCCGCTGCCCTTGTAGGGAATATGAACGATGTCGAGCTTCGCCATGAGCTTGAACAGCTCCATGCTGAGATGCTGCGCCGTACCGGGGCCGGCCGAGGCGTAGGAGTGCTTGCCCGGCTCCTTGCGGGCGAGTTCGATCAGCTCGGCGACCGTGCTGGCGGGAAAGCTGGGATGAGCCACGATCACCAGCGGCCCCTTGATGATATTGGTGACCGGCTTGAAGTCGGCCAGCGGCTTGTAGGGCAGATCGGCATAGAGGCTGGGATTGACGCCGAAGGTGCCACTGGTCGCGACCAGGAAGGTGTAGCCGTCGGGCGCAGCAGCCTTGCCGGCCTCGACGCCGGGGATGCCGCCGCCCCCGCCCTTGTTCTCGACCACGACCTGCTGCTTCCAGATCTCGGTCAGCCGCTCGGCCATCAGGCGGGCGAAGATGTCGGCCGCCTGCCCCGGCGGGAACGGCACGATGAAGCGCACCGGCCTGGTCGGCCACGGCGCCTGCGCCCAAGCGCGGCTCGCGATGAAGGGTGCAGCCAATCCCAACGCCAGGGCGCGGCGGCGTGTCGTGACGGTCATTCGTTTCCTCCTTGCCGACTTTCTCTGCTTCTCATGATCCCTTGGGTTGCAAGCCCGCTGGTATCCTCTCTTCCGTCGTCCTGCGGCCGGCGAACTTTCTAGTTGCCGGGCTTGGTGCCGGTTGCCCTCACCACCTCGCCCCAGGTCTCGATCTCCTTGGCGATGAAGGCGGAGAATTCGGCCGGCCTGCCGGGTGCCGGGATGCCGGCGCGGTCCTCGATCTGGCGGATCACCGCCGGATCGCGCAACAGCGCCTGAACGTCGCTGCTGATCCTGTCGACGATCTCCGGCGGCGTGCGCACCGGCGCGGCAAGGCCCGACCAGCCGGCGGCATCGAAGCCCGGGATCGTCTCGCCGATGGTCGGAATCGTGTCGAGCGGCGCCGGTGCGCGGCGGCCGGTCGTGACCGCGAGCGCCTTGATCCGCCCGTCGCGGATCGCGTTCAGCGCCGACGCGGTGCTGTCCATCATCAGCTTGACGTGGCCGCCGAGCAGGTCGGCCATCGCCGGACCGGAGCCCTTGTAGGGGATGTGCTCGATGTCGACCTTCGCGCGCAGCTTGAACAGCTCCATGCTGAGATGCTGCGACGTGCCCGGACCGGCCGAGGCGTAGGACAGCTTGCCCGGCTCCTTGCGGGCGAGCGCGATCAGCTCGCCCAGCGTCTTCGCCGGAAAGTCGGGGTGCGCCACGATCACCAGCGGCACCAGAAAGATGTTGGAGATCGGCTTGAAGTCGACCAGCGGCTTGTACGGCAGGTCGGGATAGAGGCTGGGATTGACGCCGAAGGTGCCGCTCGACACGACCATCACCGTATAGCCGTCGGGCGCGGCCGCCTTGCCGGTCTCGGTCGCCGGAATGCCACTGCCGCCGGCCTTGTTCTCGACCACCACCTGCTGCTTCCAGACGTCGGTCAGCCGCTCCGCCATCAGCCGCGCGAAGATGTCGGCCGCCTGGCCTGGCGGAAACGGCACGATGAAGCGCACCGGCTTCGACGGCCACGGCGCCTGCGCCTCGGCCCGCGCCATGATGAAGGGGGCAGCCAGTCCCAGCGCCAGGGCGCGGCGGCGCGTTGCAGTAATCATCCGTGTCCTCTCGATATGCTTTTGACGACAGGCTAGCACGGGCCCGGGAGAATGCAGACATGCTGACGCCAGTCGAAATTTCCCCGCCGCGTTCGCCGGCCGACAACGACGCGATCGAGGCGCTGATGCGCGAGTACGCCCGATCGCTCGGCTTCTCGCTGGCCTATCAGGACGTCGAACAGGAGCTCGCCGACTTCCCCGGCAAGTATGCGCCGCCGGACGGCGCGCTGCTGCTCGCGACGGCCGGCGGCGAGGCCGCCGGCACGGTGGCGCTGCGCTAGCTCGACGCGATGACCTGCGAAATGAAGCGGCTCTATGTGACGCCGGCGTTCCGCGGCCGGCGCACCGCCGACGGCCGGTCGATCGGCCGGGCGCTCGCCGAGGACATCGTCGCCGCCGGGCGGGAACGTGGCTATCGACGTCTCAGGCTCGACACAATCGGCGGCAAAATGCTCCAGGCGCTCTCGCTCTATCGTTCGATGGGGTTCGTCGACATCCCGCCTTACTACGCGAGCCCGATTGCCGATACCGCCTACATGGAGCTGGTGCTGTGACCGATCGCTACTTCGACGACTTCAAGACGGGCGAGCGCTTCATCAGTGGCGGAATGACCATGACCGAGGCGGGCATCATCGAGTTCGCCCGCCAGTGGGATCCGCAGCCGTTTCATGTCGATGCGGAGTTCGCGCAGAAGTGGCAGTACGGCGGGCTGATCGCCTCCGGCCTCCACACCATGTGCGTCACCCTGAAGCTCTGGCTCGAGCTCGGCGTGCTGAGGTCCTGCAGCCTGGGCTCGCCCGGCCTCGGCGAAACCCAGTTCCCCCGCCCGGTTCGCCCCGGCGACACGCTGCGCGTCGTCACCGACATCGTCGAGCTGCGCCCGTCCGCCTCCAAGCCCGACCGCGGCATCTGCCGCCTGCGCCAGGTGACGATCAACCAGCGCGGCGAGCACGTCATGGAACAGGAGACAACGGTCTTCCTGAAACGCCGCCCGCTGGCGGTGGCCGCCGCCCGCTCATAGCTCCCTCCTCCGTCTTCGCACGGCTGTCCGGGGAAAAATCGGAGAGTTGCATTGCTCCTCAATGCCA
>Ga0070665_100004103_pt1 | contig 15320 bp, 10 predicted proteins | sample KBSS13metaG_FD_65862 | JGI IMG/M metagenome (GOLD analysis project Ga0070665, IMG submission 65862) | Switchgrass rhizosphere microbial communities from Kellogg Biological Station, Michigan, USA - KBS S1-3 metaG | ecosystem: Host-associated > Plants > Roots > Rhizosphere > Soil ... | reverse complement strand
TTGGTCTACGTGACGGTGGGAACCGGAATTGGCGGTGGAATTGTTCTGGATGGAAAGCTGTACCGCGGCGCAGCGGGATCGCATCCGGAAATTGGGCATCATGTGATGGAAGCGTCGGGGCCGGACTGCACCTGTGGCTTGCGCGGCTGCTGGGAGGCGCTGGCGGCGGGGTGCTCGATGGAGAAATGGTACGCGGAAAACTGTCCTGCGGCGGAGCGGAACAGCGGTCCCGCTAGTGCACGAAAAATTTGTGAGCTGGCGCGAAAGGGAAGTGAGTTCGCGAAGCGCTCGGTGGATCGAGAAGCTACTTATTTGGGTTTGGGCCTGGCGAATCTGATTGGGATGTTCGTGCCCGACGTGATAGTCCTCGGTGGCGGGATGATGCAGAGTGCGGACTTGTATCTGGGAAAGATCCGCGAGGTGATTCGGAGCGGATGCCGGTTTGTTCCCGCCGAGAAAACCGAAATTGCGTTGGCCTCTTTGGGAGATGACACGAACCTGATAGGAGCGGCGATGACCTGGCGGCACCGCTATGAGAATTTGTCGGCGGCCGCCTCCTAGGGGCAGCGCATTCGTTTTTCGTTATCGAGGGTCCTCCTCCCATAAATTCTTTTTGCCCCTGAAAAAATCCGCTTGACAAAAATTCGTTTTGCGTTTACTTTGCGGTTACCCTCAGTTACAAGCTGCGGAAGTGAAGCAGTTCCCGCTGAGCGTGGAGAGCAATGAGTGTCGTCTGAAAAACAAACCGACCCCGTGAATGACTCGGGATCGCTCGGCGACGCACTGTGCTTTCGCATGCTCGTCCGAAGGTAAGCTCCTAATTCATTCATTTGGAACAGGTTAGATGACGGGAAGGCATTCCCGGGATGGCGTAGTTCACGGTTACTTCTGGTACAGCCGAAAGGCTGGGGTTCGACGCCCCACACCCGTGAACGCTAGTTCCTCCCTGGAACTGTGGTTCCTGTTAGCTAGATGGTGAACAGTTGTGCGTCCAGACGAACGCGCTACGGGTGTGCGCGAAGGACGAAGAAGGAAACGAGGCGCAGGAAGGTAAGACAAGAGAACCGAGTTTGTGGCGTGGTGAAGGCTTGGGTTACTTCGACTAATCCGCTGGTCGTGGGTTCGATCCCCACCAATGACGGTCCGCGAGGAAAGTCGTTGTAGCTCAGTGGCAGAGCATCGGAACAAAAGTCCTGAGCCGCCGATTCCCGCCACAAGACAGAAGCCGGGATGGCGCAGTGCAGAGATACTTCGTCTGTCACACGAAGCGGGGCTGTCGCCCCGCGACTCTGTTCGATTTTCCTCCCGGCGCGAACTTGCAGAAGGATTGCGGGTTTCAGGGTTGTTTTATAACTCTGAATGCTGAACGTGGTGAAGGACAGGGTTACTTCGCCTATGGAGCGGGAGGTCGTGAGTTCGAATCTCACCTGGTCCACAAAGTCTCTCGAACGATGAGAGCCGGCGGGCCAGTAGCTCAGTGGATAGAGCGCCTAATGTTCCCTGACCGCTTGTTCCCGTCCAGCAAGTTTTGCAAGGAGAGGCTATGAAAAACGAGAAGCGCAGCATGAAAACGTATGTGGACGGTGGCGATGAGTCGCCTTCCTAAACAGAGGCACATTCCGACCGCAAAGCCGGTCTTAGAAAGGAAAACGCAGTGGGCAGTAATTTGGAAAGGTTTTTTTTCCAGATGGGAGCACGCGTAAAGCAGGTCGAAGTTGCTCCGGAACCGATGGGATGGAGGCGAGTGAACTCGCGCGGAGAGGATCTCCCGGTTGTGCTTGATATCAAGCGAGACAACCGCGGATCGTTCTTCGAGGTTCGCACGCTGATCGGTACGCGTCAGGAACTTCTCGTGCTGAACGCCGAGCCCAGGAAAAAGCATCTGCTCTTGCTCAGCCGGCAGTTTGATTCGGCTGGGCGTGTTGTGGCCAAGCAGAAATTTTTGTGCGGCCATGAGGAGCGGCACTGGTTCGTCGCAGCGATTCCAGAGGACGAGCCGGTGAGCACCGTGGCGGGAGCGCAAACCGCGCTGAAGCCGACGGAAGTTCGGCTTCGCGAGGAGACGCTGGGAATCAAGCGAGAGCAGGGTTTCCGGCGCCGGAATGCCGCGTTTATTCGACAGGGCGAATGGTTTTTCGTCCCGGCGAAGGGCGTTGCGCCGGATCCTTTAAGGCTCCTGCGCAATGAACCGCTGTCGCGCGGTAACGGAAGCAAAGCGCACTGGGCCGAGCTTTGCTACCGCAGCGGCGGGGAAACGGTCTACGTTTCCGCAAAGTATCCCGGCGGGTTGAGCGTTGACGATTACAAAGCGTTGCCGGAGCAGGAACGCAAGTTCGGTTTTCGAATGATGAAGCGAGATGCCGCGGTTTATGTGAAGGGTGAAATCACGCACCCGGATCACAAGACCGTATTCCTGGAAGGTTGGCATCGCGTTTTCATGAACACCGAGAACCGTTCGATGGCCATGCGGTTTCTGGCGTTTCTCGACTAACCGCCCGGAAGGCATTGGCTCCGGGACAGAAGTTCCGGAGCCAATGCTCCGAGAGAAAGGAGGAGAAGGAAGATGGCGAAACTGAATGTGTGGAAGCGGATGTTCCCGGAGCGGACGCACGAAGGAGCGGTGGCGCAGCGCGTGGATGCAAAGCGTGAACTGCGGCGCAGCGTGCTGACGTGCCTGCTCTGGGAAGATACGTTCTACGAGAAGAGCAATGAGGTCGCAAAGCGAATCGCGGAACTTGTGGCTCGCAACAAGCCCGAAGATGTAGCCGCGCTTGCATGCGAGGCTCGAGACACGATGCAGCTGCGCCATGTTCCGCTCTTTCTGACGCGAGAGCTGGCACGCCGCAAGGGTGCCGGGCCACTGGTGGCGGATACGCTCGAGAGGGTCATTCAGCGCGCGGACGAACTCGGCGAGTTCGTTGCGCTCTACTGGAAAGCGCGGAAGGAGCCGCTCTCGGCGGGAGTGAAGCGCGGGCTGGCAAAGGCGTTCACGAAGTTCGACGCCTACCAGCTGGCGAAGTACAACCGTGAAAGCACCGTGAAGCTGCGCGACGTGCTGTTCCTTTGCCACGCCAAGCCGAAAAACGCAGAACAGGCCGAAACCTGGAAAAAGCTCGTTGAGAACACGCTCGAATCTCCCGACACATGGGAGGTTGCCTTGTCCGCAGGGAAGGACAAGCGCGAGACTTGGGAACGGCTGCTGCGCGAAAGCAAGGTGGGCGGAATGGCCGTGCTGCGCAACCTGCGGCTGATGCTGGCTGCGGGGGTTACGCCGAAGCTGATCGCAGAGCGACTCGAAAAAGGCGTTGCCCGGGCGTTGCCGTTCCGCTTCGTGACGGCGGCCCGCTATGCTCCAAAGCTTGAGGAAGCGATCGAGAAGGCGATGCTCAAGGGCATCGCCGGATTCGAAACGCTTCCGGGAGTGACCGGGCTGGTGGTGGACGTTTCCGGCTCCATGAACTACCGGCTCGCGAAGAAGGGCGAGACGACTCGCATGGATGCGGCTGCGGGTCTGGCCATCCTGCTTCGCGAGAAGGCCGAGGAGTTCTACGCCGCCACGTTTTCGGACACTTGCGTTGCGGTTCCTACGCGGCGAGGGTTCGCTCTGCGAGACGCCATCGTAAAGTCGCAGGCTCACTCCGGAACCTACCTGAAGCGCGCATTGAGCACGCTGAAGGCATGGACGGAGTGGAGCAATGTGGACCGCGTGATCGTGATCACGGACGAACAGTCGCATGACGTGATTTTGCCGGCGTGGACGAAGAAGGCGTACGTGATCAACGTGGCGCCGTACAAGAGCGGGATCAGCTATGGAAATGGCTGGACGCACATCGACGGATGGAGCGAGCGAGTGCTCGACTACATCGCGGCCGCGGAAGCAGAAAAGGTCGAATAAAGGCGCAAGTGCTGCGCACTGCCGGCGAAACCGAGCCGCTCGGAGACGCTTTCGAGCGGCTCTTCTTTTTGCAGGCTCAGGTCTGGTCACATTAAGACAGCACTGGCAGTAGAGTCCGCGGCGCGAAAACAGTCGTCTCCTCACGTGCCCACCGCGAGGAGCGGACTGTTCAAGCGTGTCAAGTACGCAGCTCGAGAGGAGAGCTAGCGAGAAGGGGAACTAAAGGCTTCTCCGCAAAGCGCGGGAAGCAGTTTACGTCGGCGCCGACATCGACGCCAGGAATTCACCGTTGCCCTTCGTCTTCGTCAGGCGGCTGAGCAAAAGTTCCATGGCTTCCACGGTGGAAAGAGGGCTCAAGACCTTGCGTAGAACCCAGACGCGGCTGAGTTCATCGGGCGGAAGGAGCAGTTCGTCCTTACGAGTGCCGGAGCGCTGAATGTCGATGGCGGGGAAGACGCGCTTGTCGGAGAGGCGGCGGTCGAGATTGATTTCCATGTTGCCGGTGCCCTTGAACTCTTCAAAGATGACGTCGTCCATGCGGCTGCCGGTGTCGATCAGCGCGGTGGCGATGATGGTGAGCGAGCCGCCTTCTTCTACGTGGCGCGCAGCAGCAAAGAAACGGCGCGGGCGCTGGAGCGCATTGGCGTCAATACCGCCGGAGAGGACCTTGCCGGACGGCGGAGTGACGGCGTTGTAGGCGCGAGCGAGGCGGGTGACGGAGTCGAGGAGGATGACGACGTCGCGCTTGTGCTCGACCAGGCGCTTGGCCTTTTCGAGAACCATTTCGGCGACCTGGATGTGGCGCTGCGGAGCTTCGTCGAAGGTGGAGCTGATCACTTCGCCCTTGACCGTGCGCTGCATATCGGTGACTTCTTCGGGGCGCTCGTCGATGAGCAGGACGATCAGGGCGACTTCGGGATGATTGGTGGTGATGGAATTCGCGATGGATTGCAGCATCATCGTCTTACCGGTGCGGGGAGGAGCGACGATCAGTCCGCGCTGGCCTTTGCCGACGGGGCACAGTAAGTCAAGCACTCGCCCGGTCATGTTTTCCTTGGCCGTTTCCATCTTGAGGCGGCCCTGGGGGTAGAGCGGAGTGAGGTTATCGAAGAAAATTTTGTTGCGTGCAACTTCGGGATCTTCAAAATTGACCGCTTCGACCTTGATGAGGGCGAAATAGCGTTCGCCGTCCTTGGGGGGACGAACCTGGCCGGAGACAGTGTCTCCCGTGCGCAGGTCGAACTTGCGGATTTGCGAGGGCGAGACGTAGATGTCGTCCGGGCCGGGGAGATAGTTGTACTCGGGCGCGCGGAGAAATCCGAAACCGTCGGGGAGACATTCTAGGACGCCTTCGGAGAAGATGAGGCCGCTCTTTTCTGTTTGCGCGCGGAGGATCTGGAAGATCAGTTCCTGTTTGCGCATGCCGCTGGCGCCGGGAACGTTGAGTTCCTTGGCGATCTTGGCGAGGTCGGTGATGTTGCGTTCTTTCAGCTCAGCCAAGCTGATGCTGATTTGGTTGTTTTGCTCTGCAGTTTCTTTAGCCATGTGTCCTTAACTTCTTGGTTTTTGAGTATTGAGAGTTTCCAGAAATCAGATTGGTTCACGGGATGGATTGCCGCTCCGCCCGTGCCGCAGCTTTATTTCAGGGTTGTAAAGAGAAATCCTGAAACGCGAGCGCAAGCAGGAAGGCAAACCGTTTTTGATTGGCAACTATCGCAACCCGCGTGAATTTCGTGAGTAGCGCCGGCGGAGGAACCGCAAGCGAAGCGGAATGCGTCAGTTGGTCAAACTCTTATCTTTCTCGGCCTCACCGGCAAACTCACCGGCGACGGTTGCCACAGCGACGGGCACAATCGGCCGCTCGAGCGCAACCTGCAGTACTGCATCCATGGTCTCGACAAGATTTACCGTGAGACTTGCGAGGATCTCCTGCGGGATATCCGCGAGGTCCTTCTCATTGTCCTTCGGAAGCAGTATCGTACGCAAGCCCATTCGGTGGGCGGCGAGCAGTTTTTCCTTGACGCCGCCGATGGGCAGAACCTTGCCGCGCAGGGTGATTTCGCCGGTCATGGCCACGTCGCAGCGGACGGGAATGCGGGTAAGCGCGCTGACGATGGAAGTACAGATAGTGATTCCGGCAGAAGGTCCGTCCTTGGGGATGGCTCCTTCCGGCACGTGCACGTGGATGTCGAGGTTACGGTAAAAATCTTTCGGCAAGCCGAATTGCGCAGAGCGCGAGCGGACATAGCTCATGGCGGCCTGAGCGGATTCCTGCATGACGTCGCCAAGCTTTCCGGTGAGGATGGGACGTCCCTTGCCTTCCATGATTGTGGCTTCGACCGCAAGCACCGAGCCGCCAACTTCGGTCCAGGCCAAACCGGTGGCCAGGCCTATCTCGTTGTGCTTTTCCAGCCAGAATTCGCGATATTTGAGAATGCCAAGATATTCGCCAGCGTTGGCCGCGCTAACTTCAAGCTTTACACCGCTGCCGTCGGTGACGACTTTGCGGGCAACCTTGCGGGCGATGTTTTGAATCTCGCGTTCGAGGTTGCGGACACCGGATTCGTGCGTGTAATGCCGAATGATGTGCAGCAGGCCATCGTCGGTGAAGCTGAGATTTTCTTCGGTGAGACCAGTGGCTTCGCGCCCACGCTTGAGGAGGAAGCGCTTGGCAATTTCCAATTTCTCCTGCTCGGTGTAGCCGGCGAGGCGCAGGATTTCCATGCGGTCTTGCAGAGGCTGCGGAATAGTGTGCAGGACGTTCGCGGTGCAGACGAACATGACCTTGGAGAGGTCGTATTCAACGTCGAGATAGTGATCGGTAAAAGCATGGTTTAGCTCGGGATCGAGAACTTCCATCAGCGCAGCCGAAGGATCGCCGCGGAAGTCCGTGGACATTTTGTCCACTTCGTCGAGCACGAAAATCGGGTTCGTGGTACCCGCCTTTTTCATCATCTGGATGATCTGGCCGGGCAGGGCGCCGATGTACGTTCGGCGATGTCCGCGGATTTCCGCTTCATCGCGAACGCCGCCGAGGGAAACACGAACAAACTTGCGGCCAGTGGCGTGGCCAATAGACATCGCGAGAGAAGTCTTGCCGACGCCCGGAGGCCCGACGAAGCAGAGAATCGAACCTTTGGGATTCTTGACGAGCTGGCGGACGGCAAGGAATTCCAGGATGCGGTCTTTAATTTTCTCGAGGCCGTAGTGTTCTTTGTTCAGGATTTCTTCGGCGAGCTTGATATCGCGAATTTCCTTGGAGCGCTTCTTCCAGGGCACGGCCAGCAGCCAGTCCAGATAGTTGCGGCTGACGGTGGACTCCGCGGACATCGGCGGCATGAGCTCGAGGCGTTTGAGTTCGGTGAGCGCTTTTTCTTGAACCTCAGGAGACATGCCGGCAGTTTCAATCTTCTTTTTCAGCTCGTCGATTTCGCTTTTTTCGCCGCGGCCGAGTTCTTTCTGAATGGCCTTGAGCTTTTCGTTGAGGTAATACTCTTTTTGCGCGCGCTCCATCTGGCGCTTCACGCGAGTATTGATGTTGCGGTCTACATTCAGTTTTTCGAGCTCGATTTCGAGGATGTCGGAGATACGGGTTAGACGCTCGACGGGATCGGTCGTCTCGAGCAAATCCTGCTTCTCGTCCACGGGAAGCTGCAGGTTTGCAGCGATCGTGTCGGAGAGGCGAGCTGCGTCGTCCACGCGGGCAGCAGCGATCATCGTGTCGTAATTAAGACTTTGCGAAAGCTTGATAAATTGCTCGTAGAGGCCGGTGACTTTCTGGACGAGCTGATCGAGTTGAGGCGAGGGTTCGACGCGGGCTCCCAGCAGACGGATCGAGGCGCGGAAGAAGCCTTCTTCAGCGGCGATAGAAATTGCCCGGGCTCGCTCGACGCCTTCAACGAGAACTTTGATATTGCCGTCAGGCAACTTGACGCTCTGCACGATGTTGGCGAGTGTGCCTACGGCGTAGATCTCTTCCGGCTTCGGATCGTCAACAGATGCGTCATGTTGGGTGGAAAGAAATATCTTTTTGTCGCCGGCAAGCGCCTCTTCGAGCGCGCGAACGCTCGCTTCGCGGCCAACGATGAATGGCGTCATTTGCTGCGGAAAGATGACCATATCGCGTACGGGCATCATGGGTACGCGCTTCATTTCCTGTTTTTCGCGATTAAACATTAGACCCCTGAACTCTTGGAACCGATCCGAATAGGACCGGGAAAATCAGGCGACTCCCTGAAGTCGCAACAACTGCAAAACTATCCCGCTTTTTCGAGCAGGCTCCAGTTGATTTCGTGGCCGCGCACCATGTCCGCGGTAACGACGAAATCGCGAACCTTACGCTGCATGGGCAGGTGGTACATCAATTCCAGCATGAGGTCTTCGAGGATCATGCGCAAGCCGCGCGCGCCAACCTTGCGCTGAAGAGCCAACTCGGCAACAGTTTCCAGAGCTTCGTCGGTAAAGCGCAGGCGAACATTTTCAAATTCGAAGAGCCGCTGATACTGCTTGAGCAGCGCATTTTTCGGTTCGGTCAAAATCTTCATGAGGGCGGCTTTGTCGAGGTCGTTCATCACGCCAGCGACGGGCAGGCGGCCGACAAACTCGGGGATCAGTCCGTAACGGATCAGGTCACCCGGCTGAACCTGCTCGAGTAGTTCGGTATTGCGGCGTTGGGCGGTACTCGGCGCGGCATCGGTGTGGAAACCAAGGGCGCGAGTGCCGGCACGCTTTTCGATGATTTTCTCTAGGCCAACAAAGGCGCCACCGCAGATGAACAAAATGTTGGTGGTGTCCACCGGCGTAAATTCCTGGTGCGGATGCTTGCGTCCGCCCTGCGGGGGAACGTTCGCGACGGTTCCTTCCAGAATCTTCAACAGCGCCTGCTGGACGCCTTCACCCGAAACGTCGCGGGTGATCGACGGGTTTTCGTCTTTCTTGGCAATCTTGTCGATTTCGTCGATATAGATGATGCCTTGCTGGGCTTTCTGGACGTCGCCGTCGGCGGCTTGCAGCAGCTTCAGAATAATGTTTTCGACGTCTTCGCCAACGTAACCGGCCTCGGTGAGGGTCGTTGCGTCGACGATCGCGAAGGGAACATCCAGCATGCGCGAAAGAGTCTGCGCAAGAAGCGTCTTGCCAGTGCCGGTCGGGCCGATCAATAAGATGTTGGACTTGCTGAGCTCAACGTCACCTGGCTGCTTGTTCAGGAAAATCCGCTTGTAGTGGTTATAGACCGCGACAGCTAATTTCTTCTTGGAGCGATCTTGGCCAATGACGTAGCCATCGAGAAATTGCTTGATTTCGGGAGGGCGGGGAAGCCGGCGCGCTGGCGCTGCAGCCTGTTCCCGCTTTTCATCCTCGAGAATCGTCTCACACACGCTGACGCACTCGTTGCAGATGTATGCGCGCGGATAGTCCGAAGGCGAGCTGATCAGTTTCTCGACCTGCTCCTGCGTTTTATGGCAGAAGGAACAGCGGAGCGGTTCGTCGGAGCTGTATTTTTGTTTCACGTGTGTGAAGGCCTCGCCTCAGCCGAGCCTGCGACCGAGTGCTTCTCCATGCTTGTCGAACCCAGGGTTGCTGCAAGCAAATCCTGAGCCTTATTGGGCCAGGACTCATCGATGGAACCCTGAATCTTTATTCTAGGCCGAATTTGTGTTTGTGCCAAAAACAATCCGCAACGGCTACTAACTTTTTGGAACGCCCAACTGAGCATTCCCTCGAGGGCTAGCGGTGCTTGAAAATAATTTCGTCGATCATCCCGTATTCTTTGGCCTGATCGGGATTCATGATGTAGTCGCGCTCGACGTCTTTTTCGATCCGGTCCACGGGCTGGCCGCTGTGCTTCGACAAAATCTGGTTGATCGTGGTGCGCATGCGCAGAATTTCTTTTGCATGCAGGTCGATATCGGTGGCTTGGCCGCCGAGACCGCTCATCCACGGCTGGTGAATCAGCACGCGGGCGTTTGGCAACGCGAAGCGCTTCTTCGGAGCGCCTCCCGCCAGCAAAACGGCGGCAATCGACGCAGCCTGGCCGACACAGGTTGTAACTACATCGGGCTTGACGAACTGCATCGTGTCGTAAATCGCAAAACCGGCAGTGATCGAGCCGCCCGGCGAATTGATATACAGCTGAATATCCTTTTCCGGATCTTCGGCCTGCAGGAAAAGCATTTGCGCCGTAGCCAGGTTCGCGACGTGGTCGTCAATCGGCGTGCCGATAAAGATGATGTGTTCCTTCAGCAGGCGTGAATAGATGTCGTAGGCGCGTTCGCCGCGGCTGGTTTGTTCCACCACCATCGGTACGAGCGTTGTGCCGCGGTATACGGGTTCGTCGTGTCTGCTCATATTCCCTAGAATGTCCGTTCTGGAAGTGGATTGGATGGTTGCAACGGGTTTCCGGTCACGCCTGCCGGTTCACGAGCCTGCCGCTGCGGCTGCGGTGCGAACATTGGCGTTTTGCGCGAGCCAATCGAGAGTTTTATCGCTCCGCAACTTAGCTTTCATCCTATCCAGCGCTCCTTGCTTTGTCAAACGAGCGCGAATCGCCTCTACCGTTTCGCCACTATGGCCGCCGAGGTGTTCGAGCTCCTGCTGGATGTCTTCTTCCGTGACGTCGATGTTTTCCGTCGAAGCGATACGGTCAATGATTAGTTCGGCCTTCACGTCTTCCGTCGCGCGCTCTTGTTGGCGCTGGCGAAGGCTGACCCAATCCAGGTTGACGGCTCTTGGATCCACACCTTGTTGTGCCAATGAACGCACGACTCGCTCGAGCCGAACGTCTTTCTGGTGTTCCACCAGCGACTCAGGAACAGGGAAGTCGTGACCCTTTACCAGTTCAAAGATGATTTTTTCGCGCTGCAAGTCTTTGCGGCGGTGTTCGCGCTCATGTTCCAGGCTTTCGCGGATCTTTTTCTTTAGCTCGTCCAGAGTTGTCGCGTCGCTCACATCCTTGGCAAAGTCGTCGTTCAGTTCCGGAAGCTTCTTGACCTTAATCGCGGTGACGTCGGCATCGTAGTGGAATTTCTTGCTTGCAAGTTTGGCGTCGGGATAATCAGCGGGATAGTCCACGTCAAACGTCTTGTGATCGCCCACGTTTGCGCCTAGCAGGTTCTCGTTGAAGGGCTGCATGGTTTCTTCGGCGCCGACGTGGCACATCACGCTGTCGGCCTGAATGGGGTCACCACCGCCGTCGGGAGTGCCAGCCAGCTTTAGCTGTACGAAATCGCCGTTCTCGACGGCGCGGCCCTCGACCGGGGCGAACGCCGCAGCGCGTTCACGAGTCTCGTCGAGCGCCTTGTTGACGTCGTCATCCGTTACTTCCATGGCCGGCATCTCGATATCGAGGCCCTTGTACTTGGCAAGCTCAAATTCCGGCAGAACTTCAAACACCGCGCGAAACTTCAGCGGCTGGCCTTCGTTGAAATCCAGCTTGTCTACTTGTGGCTGGGAAACCGGGTTCAGTTTTTGCTCAGCAACAGCCTTTTCAACTTTTTCGGGAACGAGGGACTGCAGGACTTCACCCTTGATGTCGTCCGCGAAACGGCGCTTGATCAGCGAAACAGGAGCCTTGCCGGGGCGGAATCCGGGAACGCGGGCGACGCGCGCGATTTCTTTCGCGACTTTCTCGGTCGCTTTACTCACATCTTCCGCGGGAATTTCCAGTTCAAGCTCGCGGCGGCATGTTGCTTCAGCCATGCTTCGTACCTCGTTTCAAGTTTGGGATACAGCTGAGGGAGGGCGCCTGTTCCTTCGCGCGTTAGATTGCCCGAAGACGCTGAATAGTCCAGACCGTGCCGAAGCCACCCTGCAGTGCGAAACATAAGTATAAGAGAGGCGCCACGGATGGGTCAATTTGTGGCGCGGCAGCCGTCGTACAATAACCGCCCAACGGAGAAGTATCGTGAAAAACAGTGCGGTGTTACTGGTCCAATGCCCGGACCGCAAAGGCCTCGACGCAGCCATCGCCGAATTCCTCTATCGGCATGACGGAAATATTCTGAATTTTGAGCAGCACTCGGCTGGGCAGGAACGTTTCTATCACGCTCGAGTGGAATGGGATCTCGGCGGGTTCAAGCTCGACCTTGACCAGTTTGATGCCGCGTTTGGGCCGGTTGCGCATCGGTTCGGCATGAATTGGAGCGTTGCTCTGAGCAGCCGTCGCCCGCGAGTTGCGATTTTTGTGTCCAGGTACGATCACTGCCTGGTGGATCTACTCTATCGCCAGCGGGGAGGCGAGCTGGCTTGTGACTTTTCAGTGATTCTCAGCAATCATCCGGATACGAAGCATCACGCGGACTTTTACGGCGTGCCTTTTCGCCTGATTCCAGTCAACAAGGAAAACAAATCTCAGGCTGAAGCCGAGCAGTTGCGCTTGCTAGCAAGCGAGAGGATCGATTTGGTCGTGCTGGCGCGCTACATGCAGATTCTTTCGAATGATTTTGTGCAGCGCTTCCCGCGGCCGATCATCAACATTCACCATTCATTTCTGCCTGCGTTCATCGGCAGCAAACCTTACCACCAGGCGTACGATCGAGGTGTAAAGCTGATTGGTGCTACCGCGCACTACGTTACTGAGGTTTTGGACGACGGCCCGATCATCGAGCAAGGCGTGACACGCATTTCACACAAAGATGATGTGGATGACCTGATCGAAAAAGGCCGCGATCTGGAAAAAGTCGTGTTGTCGCGAGCCGTGCGCTGGCACGTGGAGAATCGGATTCTTCTCGACGGCAACCGCACAGTAATTTTCGAATAGGCAATCGGCGCTTCAATCGGCTGCTGCCGCAGCTTGCCCGCCGCGCGTAAGGTCCGCGTGCAACAAACGGTGGAAGAGATGCTCGCCGGCTTCGCGGCGTACGGAAAGGCGCCCTGCGACGTAAGCGCGTGAGGCAAGCCCTTTCTGCACCGCATCGCAGATAGCCATATCTTCGTCCTGGACGACTTCGCTGACACGGATGCTTTCCTTGTTGCGGCTCGCCGCCGCAGCGCTCGTATCTGCGAAATAGTAGTCGAACACCACGGCGCATTTGTCCACGGCCAGCGGCAGGACGAGGTTAGTGTCCATGACGCCTTCGTAGGCGTTGATCATGAAATTGGGGTAGAGCCAGAGATAAAAAGCTCGACCCTGGCGAGTGCTGGCGACGCTTGCTTCGCTCGAAGAATCCGAAGACAGCGGACTGGATTGCAGACACGAGCGGGCGAAATTTTCGATGGTGTAGCTGGTGTACTCGATGACGCTGCTCAGGCCCTTGTGTGCGTGAGGAACGTGGTAGCCGCCGTCCAAATAGTTATCGACGTAAACCTTCCAGTTGCAATTCAACGTGTAAATGCGACGGTCAAAGAAGTGCAGTTTTTCAGTTAGCCGGAGCGGAGCAACAAGGTCTGGGATGTTGTCGAGAAAAGTCTTGAGCGAGCCAGCTTGGCCGTCGAGGTTGACGAAAACGAAGTTCTCCCAGGTACCCACCGGAACAGGCAGCAAGCCATTTTTCGCTCGGTCAAATTCGCACACGCCTTCGAACTCGACCATGCCTTTCAGCGCGCCGTCATTGCCATAGGTCCAGCCGTGATATGGACAACGAAACTGCTTGGCACATCCTTGAGCTTCCGTGACCACCGCAGCAGCATGATGCCGGCAGACGTTGTAGAAAGCGCGCAATACACCGTCTTCACCGCGCGCAACCACGATTGGCTCTTCCCCTAGGTCCACGGTGAAGAATTGCCCTTTCTCATTCACCTGATCGAGTCGCCCCGCGACTTGCCAGTTGCGCGCGAAAACCCTTTCGTTTTCCAGGCCTGCGATTCGCGAATCGAAATACCAAGGCGAAGGAATCGTGGAAGCCCTCTCGAGCGGATCCTCGGGATGGTACAGATTCAGAAGAGAGGTAACGCTGCGCTCCATTCGAGTTCCTCGCGGGGGTCGAAACAGCTATGCGGGCAATTAAATCGTGGATAGGGCAAATTTGAAAGGGAAAAGGTAGTCCGAGGCTGACCATGGTGCGGGAGAGAGGACTTGAACCTCCACGGTTTTTAGGCCACAAGATCCTAAGTCTTGCGCGTCTGCCAGTTCCGCCACTCCCGCACGGGCACTATGAATATACACGCAATTTTCGCTGCGTTCACCGCGGCCCAGGTATGAACGGACAGTGCTTACTGGCAGTACGTCGGTACTATAGCCATGGAACTGAAGGATTGTAAACATCGTGTCCGCGGGCATTGACTCGCAATTGCGCGTGTCTCTTGGGCCTGTCCCGAGAGCATGTCCACAGGAAGCACGCCCTTTAACGGGACGACGGACTTGGCATCAACCGTAAACATGAGATCTGGATTCCGGACCATGGGCGTTCTGCACCCAGAGGGACAAGCCCCGGACGAGCCAGTGGCGCTGGAGACCGCAGTCGTTGCGACGGGAGCACGCCCTGGCGATGTCGGCGCCAAGCGCGAACTTTTTTCAGAGGAGACGCAGACGGTTCTGGTGTTCGAAAAGGGAGCGGTCATCCGCCTTTCGGCAGGAGTTGCTGATGGGCAGCTGCTTTTCCTGACCAATAAAAAGACCGGCAGGGAAGTAGTGACGCAAGTTGTCCGCAAGCGCAGTTTTCGGCCTACCAGCTGCTATGTGGATTTGGAATTTACCGAACCCAGCCCGGGCTTCTGGGGCATGGAGTTTCCGAAGTCGGCGCCAGTTCTGCCTAGCCAAGTCCCGAGCGATTCCAGCGACGAAAATAGTGACTCGGTCAAGCAGGCGGCTCCCCCTGATCAGCAGGAAGTGGAGCGCCTGAAAAACGAAGTAGCGGAGTTGCAGACCCAGCTCAAATCGCTGACCGGAACCGCCGCTGGTAAGGACGTTGCAGGGCCGCCATTCATCGCCGTCGCGGGTGATTCTCCGGCCAGCGAATCGGCGATTCAGCAGCACGAAGAAAAAATATTGGCGCAGTTGCTCGCACAGGAAGCACAGCAAGAGCAGCTTCACGGTCCAAAGCGCTTGGTAGCCTATCCGAAAAAGGAAACAAGTTCGGTCGTGAAAGCTGCTAGCAAAGTGGCAACCGCCGGCGCTTTCGCAGCAGTTGTTGTGGCTGGCGCGATCGCAGCTTATCGTTTTGGGCTGCTGGATTCGTTCATTGGGAAATCCATTTCTGCCAAACCGGCTGCAAATCAGGTTTCAGTGAACTTGAATTCCCCTGCGGCGCCCGCGCCGAAACCCGTTAACGCTGGTTCGGCATCGGCGACTTCCCCTGCGGGGGCTTTGCATTCCGCGCCCGAACGGTCGAGTCTAGCGGCCGAGAGTTTTGTTGGCAAGAACGGAACGGAAACCGGCTCACTCCCGGCAACAGTCAATTCCAGGCGCGTCGACGCAGCACCGGCGCCGACCGCCGCAAACACAGCGCCTAAGGGCCCGCAACGGCGTAACGGCGCTGGGACAAATGGC
>Ga0070665_100004102_pt1 | contig 15321 bp, 10 predicted proteins | sample KBSS13metaG_FD_65862 | JGI IMG/M metagenome (GOLD analysis project Ga0070665, IMG submission 65862) | Switchgrass rhizosphere microbial communities from Kellogg Biological Station, Michigan, USA - KBS S1-3 metaG | ecosystem: Host-associated > Plants > Roots > Rhizosphere > Soil ... | reverse complement strand
ACAGCCGGGCGACGCCGACGGTGAGTAATGGCAGTACATAGACGAGCAGGAAAATGATCGCCAGGGCGCGATAACCCCTGGCGATCAGAGTGACCAGCCCAAACCGCTGCGCCAGCAACATGCAGCCGGCGAGTATCACGAGCGCTATGGTCAGACGCGCCGGACGTGTCAGGGATGGCCGTTGATGATTGCGCAGAGTGTTGCTGATGCGTTCGTTGATCGCATGCACTGCGCCCGTGCCGCTCTCCAGGAGAGCCGCGAATATCATCAACTGAAACGCGAGATGGAACAGCGGCAGGTTCAGGCGCTGCAACAGGAAGTCGGACGGTAGAGTCTCGTTTGCTATACCCGGGTAGTAGGCGACCATGCAGCAGAAGAACATCAACGCCGGAAGCATTGCCAGGGGTGCGGCAATCAACCCCGCGACGACCGCGTCCCGATCGCTCGTCAGATGGCGCAGGACGGGCAATATCACGACCGCGCCAACAATGTTGTAGCTGGCGTAAGTCAGGCCCCCCATCGCCCAACCCTCCATGGGCACCGATATTCCAAACCCGGCCACAATCCTGTCGCCGAAATGCGTGAACGACAGGATCACGAACAGCACGTACACGCCATACAACAGGAACGAGACATACTTGAACAGGCGTTCCACTGACGTGTTACCGAAAGCGACGACGAATGCGATAGCGCCCATCAGGGCCAGTGTCCCGAAAATCTCGGGCGCACCCAGAGTCGCCTTGCCGATCGCACCGGCCGCCGCGCCGAAGACCGCCAGTATCAAGACAACAAACAGCAGGTAGGCCACTTCGAACACAATCGAGGCGGGCCCCAGCAGAGCCCGGACGAATGTCCGGTAGTCGAGTGCCGCATAACGCCGGGCGAAGAGGAAGGTGGCCACGCAGACGACTGCCCAGATCACCGTCGCCAGCAACATGGCCGCAACGCCGCCCCACGGCCCACTGGGCATGAAGAACTCGGCCAGCTCGCGTCCGGTCGCGTATCCGCCGCCAATAACCACCGCCTTGAAGGCGAACCCCGGTAACAGGAAGCGTTGGAATCGCGACGACATGGGTTATCTCTCAGATTCGATTCGGGAGGTCGACCGATCCAGTGTCAGCAATAGGAGGCCGGCGCCGATCGCCAGCGCTGCCAGCATGGCAAAGAACTGGGCGTGATTCACGCTGCTCCAGAGCGTACCCACGGCCCCTGCGGTCAGGCTTCCCGAGAAGGTCGCCAGGAACCAGGCGGCGACCGTGGTCGCAGCGAGACCTGCCGGGGCCAGACGCGCGAACAAGCCGAGGCCGGTCGGCAGAATGTGTAACTCACCCCAGGTGTAAACCACAAAGAACCCCACCAGCCAGATCCAACTCGCAGTCGTGGCCAGCGCCGCCACGCCCGCGAGCAGAGCATAGGCGAGTGCGACGATAAATGCTCCGGTCGCCATTTTGCGCGTAGCAGTGGGTTCGGTCCGCTTTCGCCAGCGTGCGAGCAGCAGCGGCGTCATCAGAAACACCAGCAAGGGGTTCAGGGCCTGGAACCAGGTCATCGGTACGACGGCGTTACCTACCTGACGGTCAACTCCGGTTTCTGCCCACAGCGCGACTGTATTGCCCACCTGTTCGTATGCACCTCGAAACACAGTGACGGCCACGCCGATCCCAATCAACAGGAGGACTGTGTCTTTTGACGTGGGTGCCGATTTGCGCTCTGCTTTTGGGACGCGTTGAACGACTGGGAGGTACTTGCCGCCCGCGACATAGACAAGCAGGCCGAGAAACATACCCACGCCGGCCGCCGCAAACCCCCAGTGCCAGCCGTAGAACTCACCAAGCGTCCCGCACACCAGCGGTGCGAGAAACCCACCCAGGTTGATACCAACGTAATAGATGTTGTAAGCACGGGCACGTCGCGTGTCGTGGGGCTCATACAGATCGTTGATCTGACTGGGGAGGCTCGGAAGAAACAGGCCATTGCCCAGCGCAATCGTGGCCAATGCCACGTACAGAAGGGAATCGAACGTCATCAGAAAATGGCCGATGGCCATGATGGTCCCGCCGATGAGGACAGCACGCCGGTTGCCGAGCCAGCGATCCGCGATGATGCCGCCAAAGATGGGCGTGAAGAATGAAGTCGCCGTGTAGGCGCCATAGATGAGCGATGCCTTCTCCTGACCTATCATCAACTGCCGCGTCATGTAGTAGACGAGCAGTGCGCGCATACCGTAGTACGAAAACTGTTCCCACATCTCCGTGAGAAACAGGATGGTCAGCCCACGGGGTTGGCCGAACCAGGCCGGCTGTGATCTCATGCTGTCGGCGAGCGACCGGAACCCCACACCTCTTCGCCACACCGGATCTGCCCGTCAACGTAGGTCGCGGCGGGTGTGCGATCGCGTGACAGGAAGATCGGCCCGTCCAGATCCACCACGTCGCAAAGCTGTCCCAACACAAAGCCCGGCGCCATTGCAAGGCTCGTCCCGACCATGTTTCCCACCATGACACCGAGACCGATCTCGCGGGCCTTGCGGGCCATCGCCAGCCCTTCTGTCAGGCCGCCGCACTTGTCGAGCTTGATGTTGACGATCTGAAAGCGGCCGATCAGGCCAGGCAGGTCGGCCAGGCACAGCGCACTCTCATCCGCTGCAACGGGTATGGGCGAAATGAAGCCCTGCAGATCCGTCTCGCGGCCACGCGGCAACGGTTGTTCGAGCAGCGACACCTTGGCGGTGACGAGCTCGGGGAGCAGCTTTTTCAGGGTTTCGATGCTGTAGCCCTGATTGGCGTCGACGCCGATCCAGACATCGGGTCGCGCGGCGCGGACCGCCTGGATTCGCGCTATGTCGGTGTCCAGATCGCCAGTCAGTTTCAGCTTGATGCGGCGGGCGTGATTGTATTTGCGCGCGCCGTCGGCCATCTTTCGCGGCTCGTCCGCCCCCAGCGTGAAAGTGGTAGTCAAGGGGTGCAGGGTGCCGATGCCTGCCAGCTCGCCCACGGGGGTTGCTTTGCGGGAGGCTTCCAGTTCCCACATTGCGCAGTCGACGGCGTTGCGTGCGCCGCCGGGTGGCAGCAGTCGTTGCAGCGATCCGCGGTCCAGCCCCGATTCAATCGCAGTCCGCCGGGATTCGATGCTGGTCACGATGTTCTCGATCTTGTCATCGAGATAGTAGACACCGGACGCCTCACCACGACCGCGATGACCCCCGTCGTGCAGCTCTACAACAGCGACATCCTGTTCCTCGAACACGAATCCCGAGATACGAAATGGCGCGGCCAGCCGCAGCTTCTCGACCCTGACTTCCAAACTAACGCCGGACATCAGTAGCTCGCTCCGATGCGCAAAAGGTTGAATACGAATCCAACCCAGATAACGAAAAATCCGGACAGGACGAGGACGATGCTCCAGACCTTGGCAGGCCAGCGACGCTGCCCCGCCCACACGGCATTCAGATTCTGGAGGATCAGGACGAATCCGCCGATGAAGCCAACGATTCCCAACGCCTGCGTGAAGTACAGGAAGCCGTCGAACTGCGAGGTGAGCTTGGTGAGGTCGGACAGCATCAACCCGATGGTGGTGCTCCAGAGAGCGATGGCGATCACAATCGCGAGCGCTCCGAGCTTGCTTTGCCGGTAGGCGCGATAGGAGCGGGGATCCAGCGTCAGGGGCGCACCGTAACTTTTCCTGACCAACGCCGTGACGGGCCAGAAGATCACAGTCAGGAGTAGGGCAACTGCGCTCGCAACAAACACCGGGAGCAGCCAGGACGTGTCCTGGTACCAGGGCGCGCGGTCGAACACGATGAAGGGCGAAAGCTCGTCGATACTGAAGCGAACCGCCTTGCCGTCGATGACCTTTGCGGCGAGTCGCTCGTGCGAGTCCCTGTCGCGCCAGACAAAGGGCTCGTACTCGATCCAGTGGCGCGGCTCGCCATTCAGGCCCGGGAAGGGCGGGGTGAGCAGCTCGCCTTTGTCATTGACTCCGAGGTGGGTCTGGCTGACCAGGTCGAGCGCGGCCAGAAAGGTCGTTTTCGAGCTGCGCGAGTTCGCCCAGCTCCCGGCCAGCATGGCTGCATGGGTCGCCGCGGTTTTGGCATCCACCCGGGTCGCCGGCACGGGGGCCGGGAAATAGCGGTCGGAGAAGTCGAAGAACAGGGCGTTGCGCAGTTTCCCGGCGGCCCCTTCCTTACCCAGGCTGTTGAAGGAGACATAGAAGCCGACACCTTCCTGCAGGAACAGATGCAGCGAGGTGTGGAAGTTATCCGTGTCACCGAGATGAGCAATCACTTCGTGACCGTTGATGTTGGTCTCGAAAAAGCCCAGCTCCATGCGGTTGAGCGGCGGTATCACCGTCAGGGGGCTGTTGTGCATCTGCTCGGCGGTCGCCGCGCTGAGAATTCGCTGGCCCTGATACTCGCCGTTCTGCAGGTGAGCGATCATGAAATGCGCCATGTCCTGCGCGGGCGCGGCCAGCGAGCCGGCAGGCGCGGGACCGATTATTTCGTAGGGCTTTGGATCCTCCGAGGCGCGGGGATAACCCTTCGACATCAAGGGGACTAGATTCGCAGGCAGCGGCTGGCGGAAGCTCGAATACTGCATGTCGAGCGGCGCGAAGATGTGCTTCTCGATGTAGGCATCGAACGGCTCGCCGGAGAGCCGCTGGACGATATAACCGGCCAACGAGGCGCCGTAGTTGGAATATGAGGGGGTCGTGCCGGGAGCAAACACTCTGTTCGGTGTCCAGGCTTTGAGCAGCGACTCGAAGCTCGGCGATTTGGGATCGTCCGTCAGGATTCCCTTGGCCTGCTCTTCGAAGCCGGCAGTGTGCTGCATGATGTTGCGCATCGTGACGGGCTTGCCGTCGTAGGCCGGAATCTTGAAGTCCAGATATTGATTGACGTCGGCATCGAGATCGATCTTGCCCTGCTCGACGAGCTGCATGACCGCGGTCCAGGTCAACAGTTTGGATACTGAGCCGGGACGGAATAGAGTCTGCTTGGGATCAACAGGTGTTCGCTTGTCGACATCGCTGAAGCCGTAGCCACGCTCGGTCAGAATCTTGCCATCCTTGACGATGGCAACCACCGCGCCGGCGATGTCGCCGCAGTGCAGGGCGTATGGCATGTATCCATCGAGCCATGCATTCGCGTCCTCCTCAGTCAGAGGCTGTTGTGCCCTGGCAAGCGCAATACCGCAGGCCAGGGAACCGATGAGCAGCTTTTTGAGGATTCGCATTTTTTGCAGCCTCAGGCCAGACAGGCGTCGACCAGGCGCTCGAACTCCGCGCCGCCGCGGATCGGGTCCGCCACTGGCATCCCTAACCGTTGTGATTGCATCGCCATGAGGTCACGAGCCGCGCCGTCCTCGAGTTGGGACGTATTCAAGGAAACGCCCGCGCACCGGATGGCCGGATTCGTACGGCTTCCCAGCCGCAGGTTCAGATCAATCGTTTCTTCCAGGGAGGGCAGGGGATAATCCGATTTGCCCAGGATGTGCGTGCGGCCGGCCTGGTGGCACACCACGAGCACATCCGGCTGGCTCCCATGTAACAGTCCCAGGGAAACGGCCGCATAGGAGGGATGAAACAACGAGCCCTGTCCTTCGATGACATCCCAATGCTGCTCGGGGCTGTCGGGGCTCAACATCTCCGCGGCTCCCGCCTCGAAGTCCGAAACAACGGCATCCATGGGAATGCCACGGCCGCAGATGAGGATGCCGGTCTGGCCTGTGGCCCTGAAGTCGGCTTCCACGCCGCGGTCCTTGAAGGCGCGGGTGAGAGCGAGTGCACTGTATTTCTTGCCCAGCGCACAGTCGGTGCCGACGGTAAGGAGTCGCTTTCCCGTTCGCTTGCGGCCGTTGGCCACCGGTATGTTGGCTGGAGGGATGCGTACATCGATCAAACGCCTGCCGAGCCGAGCGGCTGCCGCTCTGAGCGGCTCGATGTCATGGAGCTTTGCATGCATTCCGCCGACGATGTCGAGGCCTGCTTGCAGCGCTTCCAACAACGTCGGCATCCAGTTTTCCTGGATGATGCCTCCGTAATTCGCCACTCCGATCACGAGACTGCGCGCCCCTCGGGCTTTTGCCTCCTGGGGCGATACGCGCGGAAGGCCGGTTGTGACTGAGGTGTCACCACAGGACCATTCGCCGATACAGCGATCGGGCGCCCAGTCGCGCAGACCAAACGCCGTTTTGGCGAACAGGGGTTCCTGCGTGTCCCCCAGGAACACGAGATAGGGAGAAGGCAACTCGAGCATCATCGGCCCTTACATAGGCTTGTCAAACGAATAACGAACTTCCACTCCCAACTCGCGCGGGCGCAGCATGTATACGAAGCCGCCTTGTGTCGGATCGTCTGTGGCTTCCGCCGCCCGTTTGTTCGTGAGATTGCGGGCGAAGAATTCAACACCGAACTGCTGATGCTGCAGCTGGAGGCGGAAGTTCGCCTGTCCATAGCCGCCTTGGAGGAGGTCGGTCTGCGCCGCACCGAGTCCGAATACGTAGTGAACGTCGCTGACAAATACATAGTCGGCGCGGGCATAGCCGCTCCACGCGGGATTCAGGGCGAAGTTGTACTGCAGACCGGCGCTTGCATTTTCCTCAGGGGCGCCGGGTACACGGTCACCTACTTCGTAGCCCACGCTCGGCTTCACACTGTTGAACTTGTTATAGACATACGAGGCAGTCAGATTGGCGCTCAGTGCCTTGGTCAGTTGGGCGGTCATCTCCAGCTCCGCGCCGTTGCCGGAGGCGTCGCCGCCGTTGACTGTGGCGTTGAATCCGCAGGGCTGGGTGGCTGGCAGCTGCACGCCCTCCCATTTCTGGTGGAACACAGCGACGTTCGCCGCGAGTCGCTTTTCGAGCCAGGTGGACTTCATTCCCAACTCATAAGTCCACAACGTATCGGGGTCGGTCAAAGGTCCGACACCGTCTGCCGCGGCGGTGGCGCCGCATGGACCATTCGGGTCGTAGGCCAGAGCCTGGTTCGGTGTTCCGCTGCGAAAGCCGCGTGCTGCCTGCACGTAGAACGTCATATCTTCGTTGGCTTTGAAGCGCAGGTAAGCCGACGGATTGAAGTCCGTGTTGCGCCCACCAACGGGCGGTGAAGCGGCCTCGGTGCCGCCGACCAGAAGTCCTTCCGCTGCGGGGCTGAAGGACTCGATATAGTCCCTCAGATAACGACCGCCGACGCCTGCAGTGAATTGCGAGGTGATGTCGTAGCTGACCTCGGCGAACACCGACTGCTGCTTGGCCTTCTGGCCGATGGTATTGCCGATGGTGCGGATGGCGAATGGCTGTTGAAACAGCACTTCCGGCAGACAGGCCGGGCAGGAATAGTCCGGAACGTATTGACCGAGATCGAAGTTCGTGTTGGTGTAGAAATAGCCGGCGAGCCACTGGAAGGGGCCCTCGCCACGGGATTGCACACGGACTTCCTGCGTGAACGATTCGGCCTTGCTGCGATCCAGCAGCGGCCAGAGCTGGTTACCCAGGCCGGCTGCGTCGGCGAGGAAACCGATGTCCGCGTTCTCATAGCGGGCCATGCGCGTGTAGCTGGTTGCCGAGGTGAGGGAGACTTTGCTCCAGTCGTAGCCGACCACGAGTTGGCCGATTCGCTCCTGTTCCATTTCTTCGCCGCGGGAGTACAGATCCAGCGAGCGCTGCACAACGTAGTCGCCGAACGCCGGCTGAGCACCTGCTTGAGAGTTGAGTCGGACTTCCTGTGCTACATAACTCAGGTCAACGTGCAAGGCGTCCGTAGGCTTGTAGGCCAAGGCACCACGCACGCCCCAGGTGTCCTGGGAGTTGATGTCCTTGCGGGTGAATGCGTCGTGGCCAGGAATCACCAGCGTGCCATCGGGCGCACCAAAGCCGGCGCTGTAGTCGTTCGGGGCGGCAGCCGGAACGATGTTGTCGAGAAAGCCTGCAATGTGATCCTGATAAGCGACCACGCGCGCGGCGAGTTGACCGCTGATCAGGGGGAGATTGATCACCCCTTCAAAATGCTCGCTGCCGTCGCCGGAGTGGGCCGTCGACCAGCCGCTTGCGGCGCCTTCAACCTCGAATTTGTTCAGGTTGGGCGCGTTCGGCACCACGCGCAGCACACCCGCCAGCGAGTTGGCGCCGAACAGGGTTCCCTGCGGTCCGCGCAGAATCTCGACCCGGTCGATGTCGACGAGGCGCAGGTTTGCAAAGCCGCCGTTGTTGGAAACGACGCTCGTTACTGCCTCGCCGAAGTAGGTGGCCACCGGGAATCCGGAAGACCCCTTGGCGACGAGGCCGCGGATGTAGATCTGCGACTTGCCGGGGCCCTGGTCCTCCATATACATGTTGGGGACGCTGTTTACGAAGTCGTTGTAGTTGGTGAAGCCGCGTGCTTCGATGTCCTGAGAGGTGAGCGCGGTGACCGCAACAGCGACATCCTGGAGGCTTTCGGATCGCTTGGTCGCCGTGACGACGACCTCTTCGAGACGGATGGGCCCGGAGCGTTCTTCACCGCTTTCCTGTGCCAGGGCGGGAATCGAGAGAGCGAGAGCCGCACACGAGGAAACTCGGCCGGCCCACAGTCTGGTCGTGTTGGTCGTCATGATTTCTTCTCCACCTGGGGTTGTGGGGTCCAGGACTCCCCGAGCAGCCGGCGGAAGTTGCCGCCGAGTACCGCCTGGACGTTGCTGTCGCTGTAGCCGCGCCTGAGCAGCGCGTCGGTCAGGTCATAGATCTTTTTGGGATGATTGAAGCCGTCGGTGTCGATCTTGTCGCGGAAGGCATAGCTCGCTTTGTAGGCGGCCTTCAGCTTTGCGTACTGGTCGGGCTGCATGTGGTCATAGCCCATCAGGTCCGAATCGGTGCCGATGCCGACGTGTTCGATACCGACGAGCTTGACCACGTGATCGATGTGGTCGACGACGTCTTCGACGGTCGTGGGCTCGCGGTCCTTTACGAAGTTGCGAACGCCGGTGATGCCCATGACGCCACCCTTGCGCGCGAGTTTTTGAATCGCTTCGTCGGTCTTGAGGCGCGGATGGTTGTTGAGGGCGCGGCAGTTTGAGTGAGTAAAGGCGATGGGGCGGGGTGACAGCTCGATGGCATCGAGTGTGGTGCGGTCGCCGCTGTGCGAGACATCGATGAGCATGCCGACTTCGTTCATCGCTTTGATGATTTCGACGCCGTAGTCGCTGATGCCGCCGTCGATTCGATCGGTCGAGCCGCTGCCGATGTAATTCTGTGAGTTGTAGGTCAACTGCGCGCAGCGCAGCCCGAGTTGGAAGAATTCTTTGACGTCCTTGGGCTCGCGGAATTGCTCGGCATTCTGCAGGCCCATGATGACGGCGATCTTGTGTTTGGTCTTGGCGTGGTCGAGGTCTGTCGCGACGCCGACCAGCGAGAAGACGTCGCTGTTGCGGCCCGCGAACCCGCTCCACGCAGAGATGAACTGCAGCGCTTCATCGTATGCGTTGGGACCGCCAACACCGACGGAGTTGTGGAAGGCAGTTATGCCGCAGGTACGGAACATGGCGGCGTCCTGCTCGCTCAGCGGCTCGGCATAGGCCTCGGGCCTGAAGTCGAGCTTCAGGGGGCCGAGCATGTCGATGACCAGGGAGCGCTCGACCAGGTCGATGACTTTCTTCGAGTACTTGTCCTTATCCGCTGGTGCTTTGGCCAAGGCGGGCAGACTCAGAAGCGACGCGGCGGCGCCGATTCCTTTCAGGCAGGCACGACGGTCCAGGGAGAAACCACGGGACATTCTCCACCCCACTGTTATTGTCTTGCACAGGAGAGTACCGTCCTAATTAGAAAAAAAGCAACTGCGATTTTCCCATTGGAAAATTTGTACGAAGTGGCGGGGGCTGTATCCTTGCCGGCACATGGATATGAAAACTCGCCATCCCACCCTGGGCAGCCTTTTGCGGGGCCTGCGTTCGCGCAACGGCTGGACTCTGAAAGAAATGAGCGAGCGCACCGAGATTCCCATCTCGACGCTCTCCAAGGTGGAGCACGACCGGCTGACACTCACTTATGACAAGCTGCTGCAGGTGAGCCAGCGGCTCAACGTGCCGCTGTCGGAGTTGTTTGCCGATCCGCTCGTCGGGGCGGACGCGGGACCGGCGGTGACGGCCCGGCGGAGCATCGGGGTTGTCGCAGATGCAGTGCGAGTCAACACTCGCAATTACGACTACTACTATATGTGTCCGGAGCTGCGCCGGAAGCGGATGATTCCGATTTTGACGCACATCCGCGCCAAGAGCCTGGCGGAGTTCGGCGAGCTCGTTCGCCATCCCGGCGAGGAGTACATCTATGTCCTCGAGGGGAGTATCAAGGTGCACACGGAGTTTTACGACCCGGTGGTGCTGAAGTCAGGCGAATCCATCTACGTGGACAGCAACATGGGGCACGCCTATGTCGCTGAGGGGTGTGACGAGGCGACGGTGTTGGGGATTTGCTCGAGCGCGGATGAGAGTTTGATGGAGTCGCTGATGTCGCTGCACGGGGATGCTTCGGCGACAACGGCATCGCAACCCGCCAAGCGACTGGTGCGCCCGGCGTCCAAGAGCCGCAAACGCTAAGGAACCACGGCGCCCACGTTGGCGCGGGCGACCCAGCCGGTGCGGCCGGTGCGGGTGCGGATGAGTATGAAGTCCTCGTGTTCGGCGGTCATTGTGACCGTCTCGGCCTCGCGTAGGACGAAGGCGGTGTCGCCCATGGGGACGGGGGAGACGCGGGCGGGGGTTTGGTTGATGAGGATGACCGCGTCATGCAGGTGGGGCCACAGGAGGGCCGCGTTGGAAAGGGTTAGCGCGATGTCGGTGATGCCGAGCAAGGCGGCGATGACTCTGAGAGCGCGGTAGCGGCGAGTTGCCTTGCTGGCTAACAGGGCACCGCCTAGCAACGCTATACCGATGACGCCCAGCCACGCCGCTGTCGTGGGGGTGGTTAATCGAGCAAAGCGAGTGAGCCGCGTGTGCGGTTCAGTTGGGACTTGCGCGGTTGCGCGGACGTATTCGAGGTTTGAGGTGATGTCCGGGTCGTTGGGCGCGAGGAGGGCGGCGCGCTCGTAGTTGAGCACGGCGAGGCCGGGCTTGCCGGCGCGGGCGTATTGGTTGGCTAGGTTGTACAAGCCATCCGCAGAGTAGGTCGTCGGGGGAGACGCAGCAGCCTGCGACGGCAATGCTGGGGGCGAAGTCGGTGCCGATTGCGCGGCGAATGCGATTGCGGCTGAGAATGTCAGCGCGAGCGTCAATGTTGTTTTCGTGGCGGCGCGCATCAGGGGGCCTTCAACTGGGCGCGGACGAGCGCCAGCCAGTGTTGGAAGTCGGTGGTGCCGGGCTCGTTGGAGTACAGCGCTTCGTCGGCCAGGGCCCATAGGCGCTCGAACTCGGCACTGGCGGTACCGAGGCGCGAAGGAAACTCTGTAGGGGTGATTTGGTCGCGCGGCATACCCCAGCGGGTGGCGAAGGTCTGTAGGAGCGCTTCGCGTGCCAACTCGAAGAATGAGGCGGCGTCGCCGGACTTTGCCGCCGCGGCCAACTGGGCGAGCAGGCGTGCGTTCGTCTGCGCATTGACTCGCGCTGGGTTCGGGCGGACGACGAACCAACCGCCGGCGAGAATCAACGCCAGGGTGGCCGGTACGGCCAGGAAGGTGGGCTCGAAGTAGAGGGGCCTCAGGTCACTGACTGAGCCGCCGGAGCGAGGGTGGTCGGGCCGCAGGCCTCGGCGGAGTGTAGCGGCGTCAGCCAGCGATCCCGGGGAGCTGTTGGCGAGCGAAGCGCCGATCGCCACCTTGATCGGCTGTGTCTGCGCGCGCTCATAACGCCGCGTGTTGGGATTGAAATAACTGAACGCCAGCCCCGGAATCGTCTGATCGCCGGACTGTGCCGTGATGAGCGGTTGCTCAAACACCTTCTCGCCCTTGTATCCCACGGCGTCGCTCTTGGTGAAGGAGGACTTGGGTGGATACGTCTTCCAGTGCTCGAGCTGACTGAACATCGGTGAATCGACGCGATCGAAGTTGCCGGTTCCGGTGACATGGAGCCGAAGTGTCAGCGGGTCACCGGCAGCGGGGTGAGCGGGGGCAATGTCGCTGGATACCTGGAAGTTGCCGACCGCGCCCGTGAAGTCCGTGGGGCGACCCTCCGCAGGCAGCGGCAGCACCTTGAGGTCCGAGGTGGGGCTCGAAACAGTCATTTCTTTCGGCCTGATGGACGCGTACAGGCTTTGCAGGAAGGGGTCGCCCATCCTGGCGGCGATCGAGATTTCCTCCGCCGACAGCGTGTTGATTTTAACGCTCATCGGAGCCTCCACTGACAGGGCAAAGTCGCCAGGTTTCACCGCTGCCAGCACGCTGTGCCAGGTCATGAGGAGGAATTGATTGCCGCCGTAGATTTCGTCGCGTCGCTCGGGTTGCCTGGACAGGTTGTTCAACGTGAAGTCGCCGCCCGTGACGGTGGGGAGTCCGTTCAGGGAAGTGACGATGCCGGGGCGCAAACCCACTTCGATATCGACCGGGACGCTTTCGCCTACGTAGATGTCTCGTGTTGGGATGACGAGCCTGACGAAAGCCGCGCCGCCGGCTTTGAGCTCGGCTCCTTTGGGGAGCGATGCTGTGGCTTTCGGCGGCGGGGGTGGAGGGGTTCGCTTGTACGCCTGCCAGGCCATGGGGTTGTTGGTTTCGGCGGCGACGACTTCGAGTCCCAGCGTGCGTGACTTGGGAGTGAGGCCGGGAATGGTGAATACGCCGGTGAATTCCGGGGTGACCTTGATCAGCACGTACGAGGAGGGGATGGGTTTGCCGCTGACGAACTCGAAGCCCTGTTGGCGGGCCACGATTTCGAATTTCAGGCCGGTGACGTTGGGTAACGGGACGTTGTCGAGATAGCCGTCCAGGCTGGTGATGCGGATGATGGCGGATTCGCCAATGCGGATGCTGGGCGGCTCGATCTGCTCGTAGGCGAGCGACAGATCCGCGCCGGCGCAGACGTGGGTGATGGGAGCGAGCAGGCCCAGGAAGAGGACCACCCACTTGCTCCACTGCATGGGCCGGATTCGCATCACCAGTTCTTGAAGGGTTTGTCCGGTGAGGAGTCGGGCGGGCGCGGGCCTGAGGGCACCAGCAGGGAGTGGTGCTCGTCCGACTTGGCTGAGTTCAGCAGGGCGTTGGCCTCTTCGGCGCTCATTTGGCCTGGGGAGGCGGGGGTGTCCGCTGCGTCCTCGGGTTGGCCGTCGGACGGGTTGTTGGACCCGGCTGCCTGCGGAGGCGCATTCGGGGGCTGGCCCTGGCCTGGCTGAGTGGGTTGCGGGCGGAATTGGCCCGGTGAGGGCTGGCCTGGTTGCTGGCCCTGTGGCGGTGGGGGCTGGCCGCCCGAGCCGGGCTGTTGGGGCGGGGGTTGTTGGCCCTGCGAGGGTTGGCCTTGCGGTGGCGGGGGCTGACCTCCGCCTGGTTGCTGAGGCGGTGGTTGGGCTTGCGACGGCGGAGGCTGGCCGGCGCCGGACTGCTGTTGCGGCGGCTGGCCCTGTTGGTTTTGGGGCGGTTGTTGGCCTTGTGGAGGCGGAGGCTGGCCCTGTCCCTGTGGAGGAGGTTGCCCCTGGCCGCCATTAGGCGGGGGTTGGCCCTGTCCTGGCGGAGGCGGTTGTCCTTTACCGTTGGGCGGGGGCGGTTGGCCCTTGCCACCGCCGCCGTTGCCCCCACCGCCTTGGCCGCCGCCGCCGCCGCCGCCGCCGCCGCCGCCCCCGCCCCCGCCCCCGCCGCCGGAGCCGCCACCGCCGGAGCCGCCACCGCCGCCGCCGCCGCCATCAGGCGGGGGCTGCTGAAGCGCATCAATCTTCCGCTTCACGAAATCCCGATTGAACTTGCTATCCGCATCGTCCGCCCGCAGCTGCAAGGCGGTCTCGTAAGCCTTCACCGCGTCAGTCCACCTGGCAATGGCCTCCTGGGGCGCCGTCTTCTCGAGCTGCTGCCCAGCGCGATATAGCGCGTTGCCGAGGTTGTAGTAAGCATCCTGCTGGTCCGCCAATCGCCTGGCATCGCTGCCGGGAGAAGCGTTGATTGAATTCTGGAACGCCTGTGAGGCCTGTGGAAATTTCCCGGCCCGGTAGGCAGCCGTGCCGGCGTTGTAGTCGGCCAAAGGCGAATGCGAAGTGTTGGTTTGGTCTGCCGCCACCGTGCGTGGCGGAGCGGCCAACACTCCCACAGCGGCCAGCAGGGCTGCCGCAGGCCCGGCCGCGACAGAGGGCCGGCGCTTCGCGCGGCGCGTCCCCACCATCAGGCTGGCCAACAAAAAAACCAACGAAGCCGCCAGCGGCCATTGATAGCGCTCGATATAAATCCGTTGTTGCCGATACACCAGGTCATGCTTCGTCACCGCACCAAACACCGATCGCAGGAACGCCTCGAAATCCTCACCCTGCCCGACGAGGTGCACGTAAGAGCCCCCGGTGGCCGCGGCAATGGCTTTCAACCCGCTTTCATCCAGGTGTGACTTCACCAACTCGCCCGACTCATCCTTGACGTACCCGCCCCCGAGATCCGGCGGCAGCGGGATCAGTTCGCCGTCGGCGGTCCCCATCCCCACAGTGTAGATCTTGAGCCCATCCTGTTTCGCTGCATCCTGAGCGGCAGCGAGAGCGTCACCCTGAAGATTCTCCCCATCCGTCACCAGGATGAGAATCCGATCGCTCCCCGGCCGCCGCCGCACGGCGTCCTGCGCGGCAACGATCGCACTGGCGATATCCGTCCCGCCGAGCGGAATCGTATTCACGTCAATCGCATCCAGCGATTGTTGAAAAGCACCATAGTCGAGCGTCAGCGGACAGACGAGAAACGCGCTACCGGCGAACGCCACGATTCCGATCCCGTCCCCGTCCAGCTGCCGAGCCATATCGTCAATTGCCAACTTGGCCCGGGTCAGCCGATTGGGCCTGACATCCGGTGTCAACATGCTGCGCGACGTGTCGATGGCAAACACGACTTCATTGCCGCGCCGGCTGATCTTCTCCCAATAGAAGCCCAACTGCGGGCCGGCCAGCGCTCCAAACAGGCACGCAACCGACAACAGCAGGAGGCTTCGCTGCAGGATGCGGCGGAACCCCGACACGGAGCCCGTCAACCGCGCCCGCAAATGCGGCGCAACAAAGCTCGCAAGAGCCGCGCGCTGCCGAACATCATGTCGTCGCCACAGCCACACGAGAGCCACGCAGGCGAACCCGCCGGCCCACAGCCAGTTTGGATCGCTGAACCTCACGGTAACCTGCGAAACCTCGTGTTCTGCAAAATCACCCCCAGCCCCAACAGTCCCAGCGCCGGGAACAGGGTCCAGCGATACAGGTCTTC
>Ga0070665_100004100_pt1 | contig 15326 bp, 15 predicted proteins | sample KBSS13metaG_FD_65862 | JGI IMG/M metagenome (GOLD analysis project Ga0070665, IMG submission 65862) | Switchgrass rhizosphere microbial communities from Kellogg Biological Station, Michigan, USA - KBS S1-3 metaG | ecosystem: Host-associated > Plants > Roots > Rhizosphere > Soil ... | reverse complement strand
GATCAGGCCCGCGACGAGCCGCCCCCAGTCCTTCCGGAAGCTGAGGGCGACCGCGTCACGCGCCTCGGTCACCGGTCCGTCACACGGCCAGTGGGCGGATGTCGAGCACGCCGCCGTCGGCCACCGGGTGCCCGGCAGCGATCTGGATCGCCTCGTCGAGGTCGGTGCACTCCAGCACGTCGAAGCCGGCGATCTGCTCCTTGGTCTCCGCGAACGGGCCGTCGGTGGTCATCACCCGACCGTCGAGACGGCGCACGGTGACGGCCTGTGACGGGTGCTGCAGCTGCCAGCCGTACAGCCGGCGGTCGCCGGCGTCCGCGATCCAGCGCTCGATGACTGCTTCGTCCTCGGCGTCCTCGTCCGCGGTGGTGTCGGCGGAGTCGGGCGAGCCGCTCATGGCCGCGCAGACCAGCATCATGTAGCGCCGCCGGTCATCGGGCACCGCATCGGGCACCTGAGGGTCCGGCCCCGCGCCCTCGAACGGGCGCACCTCGATGGCCCCCACCTGCGTGGTGGGGTGGGCGGCCGCCACCGCGATCGCGGCGTCGAGGTCGGGGCACTCGATGACGTCGTACCCGGCCACCTGCTCCTTGGTCTCGGCGAAGGGACCGTCGGTGACTACGGCCGAGCCGTCGGCCGCACGGCGGACGGTCGTCGCGTCGGAGACCGAGTGCAGCCGCGCCCCGTCGAGCTCGACCCCGCGGCCCACCATCTCGTCGGCCCACACCCGGAGGTCGTCCTCGATCCGGGGTGGCAGGTTCTGCAGCCGCGACTCCTCGACCGTGTGGATGAGCATGTACTTCATGGTGTCCTCCTGAGCTCGCTGCGGCGCCGGGATGCGCCGTCACCTGGGGGACGAACGGGAAGCTGCCCACCAGGACACCCGGGGTCGGGTTTCTCGTTGCTACGGGCGGCAGTCACGCACGGCCGCTAGCGTCGCAGCGCCCGGGAGCCGGCGGAGCCGTAACGGCGCTCCGGGTTGGCGCCGAGCGTGGGCTCCGGGGCGGCCTGCTGCGGAGCCGCCTTCTTCGCGGGTCGCTTCCCAGCCCCCTCCTTCGCCGGCGCCTTCTTCCCAGCGGCCTTCTTCCCAGCGGTCTTCCTCGCCGCGGCCTTCCGGGTGGTCTTCGTGGCCGTCTTCTTCACGGCCTTCGTCGACGTACGCCGGACTGGCGCCGATGGGGCCCCGGGTTCGGTCCACTCGTCGACCCAGGCGTCGATCAGCGGCCAGGTCCCGGTCCGGGCCTTCCGGCCGGTCAGCATCCCGAGGTGTCCGCCGGGCACGATCTCGAACCGCACCTCCCGCGACCCGGTCAGCAACGGGACCGCCGCCTTCACCGCCCCGATCGGCGCGATCCCGTCGTTCGCGCCGCCGAGGACCAGCACCGGCACCGTGATGTCGGCGATCGACAGGGTGCGGCCGTCGTCGAGGTCGAAGGTCCCGTCGACGAGAGCGTTGCCCTTGAGCAGCCGGTGGTAGAGCTGCCCGAAGGTCCGGCCGGGGTAGGCGATCATGTTCGCGGTGAACCGGTCGACCGCCTCGATCTGGGCGAGGTAGTCGGCGTCGTCGAGGTGCCGGGCCAGCGCCAGGGGCTTGGTCACCAGCTTCTGGAACGACGACAGCTGGAACGCCCAGCGCACCAGCGGTTGCGGCGCCCCACCCGCGGCCTGGTAGATCCGGGTGATCGCGCCGCGCCCATCGGTCAGGCTGAGCAGCGGGCGCAGGGGAGCCACCAGCGGCACCTGTCGTACGTCGAACGGCGAGCCGACCACCGTGATCGACGCGATCGGCAGGGCGGCGTCGGCGGCCGCGGCCAGCAGCGCGAACGTGCCTCCGAGCGACCAGCCGACCAGGTGGACGGGCCGCCCACCGGCGTGCGCGGACACCTCACGCACGGCCGTCGGCACGACCTCCTCGATCCAGTGCTCCATCCCGAGGTTGCGGTCGCGGAACGACACCGTGCCGTACTCCACCAGGTAGGTCGGGCGCCCGGCATCGACCAGGTGCTCGACCAGGGAGCAGCCGCGACGCAGGTCGTAGCAGAGCGCCGGCGCGGCCAGCGGGGTCACGAGCAGCACCGGATCGCCCTGGTCGCGGGTGTGGGCGGCGGGTCGGTAGTGGTAGACCTCGCGCAGCGTGCCCTCGTCGATCAGGGTCCGCGGCATCGGCCGGAGGTCGGCCAGACCGCCGTACACCACACGGTGTGCGACGTTGCCGGCGGCGGAGACCACCTGATCGGGCTTCGGGATCAGGTCCACGTGCCGAAACTACCCGAGCCCCCGGACTCGTCCGGAGGTCGCTCGGTCCGGCGTCGGCCCTGCTCCTCGACAACGGACCGCGCGGGGGACTACACACGGCTCCATGAAGTGGTCGCGCGTGGCCGGAGCCGGAGCGGCCGCACTGGCCGGGATCGCGGCGTACGACGTGACCCAGCGGCCCCACGCGATCCTGCGGACCTATCCGGTGATCGGTCACCTCCGGTTCCTGCTCGAGAAGTTCGGCCCCGAGCTGCGGCAGTACATCGTGACCTCGAACGACGAGGAGCGGCCGTTCAACCGCGACCAGCGCAGCTGGATCTACCAGTCGTCGAAGCTGGTCAACAACTACGTCGGCTTCGGCACCGACAACAACGTCGAGGAGACCGACGGCTGGCCGATCATCAAGCACCGCACGTTCGCCGACACCGGTCTGGACTCGGGACGGCACGCGGGCGAGACCGTCCCGCTGCCCTCGGCGAAGGTGCTGGGCGGCCCGCGCGGGCGGCGCCTCGCGTTCCGGCCGGCGTCGGTGGTGAACATCTCCGGGATGAGCTTCGGTGCGCTCTCGGGCAACGCCGTCAGCGCCCTCAACCGGGGCGCGCAGCTCGCCGGCTGCCTGCACAACACCGGCGAGGGCGGGCTGTCGCCGTACCACCGGCAGGGCGGCGACCTGGTCCTCCAGATCGGGACGGCGTACTTCGGCTGCCGCGACGCCGACGGCCGCTTCGACCTGGCGCGGCTCCAGGACCTGGTCGCCTCGGCCCCGGTCCGGGCGCTGGAGATCAAGCTGTCCCAGGGCGCGAAGCCGGGTCTGGGCGGCATGCTCCCGGCGGCCAAGGTCTCCGCCGAGATCGCCGGCATCCGTGGCATCCCGGCGGGCGTGGACTGCGCCTCGCCGAGCCGGCACACGGCGTTCACCGACGTCGACTCGATGCTGGACTTCGTCGAACGGGTCGCCGAGGCGACAGGTCTGCCGGTCGGCATCAAGTCCGCCGTCGGGCACCTGGACTTCTGGGACGAGCTGGTCGAGCTGATGGGCTCACGCACGCGCGGCGTCGACTTCGTCACCATCGACGGGGGTGAGGGCGGCACCGGCGCGGCACCGCTGATCTTCTCCGACGCCGTCGCCTACCCGTTCCGGGTCGGCTTCGGCCAGGTCTACCGCCGCTTCGCCGCGGCCGGGCTGACCGACGACGTGCTCTTCATCGGCTCCGGCAAGCTCGGCCTCCCGGAGAACGCCGTGATCGCGTTCGCGCTCGGCGCCGACATGGTCAACGTCGCCCGCGAGGCGATGATGGCGATCGGGTGCATCCAGTCGCAGCGCTGCCACACCGACCGCTGCCCGACCGGCGTCGCGACCCAGAACGCGTGGCTCTCGCGCGGCCTCGACCCGACCCTGAAGGGCGTGCGGGCGGGCAACTACGTCGTCTCGCTGCGCCGCGACCTCTTCAAGGTCTCCGAGGCCGTCGGGGTCATGCACCCCGCCCTGATCACCGCCGACGACGTCGACGTGATGGACGGCGTGACGGGCTCGCGGACACTGCGCGAGGTGTACGGCTACGAGCCCGACTGGGGATCTCTCGGCCCGAGCCTGTGCGACGACCTGCGCGGGCTGCTGGTCACGCCGGCCGAGGCGTCCTGACCGCGAACGAGCCGGCGCGGAGAAGATGCCCCGACCCGCGCCGGCTCTCGTGACGTTCGCGCGCCACTGGTCCGTGCAACGACGACGCTCCCGCATGGTTACGGGTGAGACGCCGGAGGTTGGGGTGAGGTTCGGTGACTCACGCGGTCGGTGACGGCTTGAGCTTCTTGCCGTGGGGCGGGCGAACGTCGTCCAGCTCGTCGAGGAACGCCGTCGCCCAGGCCGCGACGTCGGCCTGCTTCACCGTCTTGCGCATCGCCCGCATCCGCCGCTGCCGGTCACGCGGCTCGGCCCGGGCGGCGTCGAGCAGGGCTGCCTTCATCCCGTTCAGGTCGTAGGGGTTCACCTGCCAGGCCTGCCGGAGCTCGGCCGCGCTCCCGGCGAACTCCGAGAGCACCAGCGCGCCCCCCTCGTCGTAGCGGCACGCGACGTACTCCTTGGCGACCAGGTTCATGCCGTCGCGGTACGGCGTCACCACCATCACGTCGGCGGCCCGGTAGAGCGCGGCCATCTCCTCGCGTGGGTACGACGAGTGCAGGTAGCTGATCGCCGGACGGCCGATCCGGCCGAGGTCTCCGTTGATGTGACCGACGAGTCGGTCGATCTCGTCGCGCAGGACGCGATACTCCTCGACCTTCTCCCGCGACGGCGTCGCGACCTGCACGAAGACCGCGTCGTCGACGTCGAGCTCACCGTCGCGGAGCAGCTCGGAGAAGGCACGCAGCCGGGCGTAGATGCCCTTGGTGTAGTCGAGCCGGTCGATGCCCAGGAACACGACCTTCGGGTCGCCCAGCGCGGTCCGGATCGAGGCCGCTCGCTCCTGCACGGGCTCGGAGCGGGCCAGCTTCTCGAAGCCCCGGTAGTCGATCGAGATCGGGAACGCCTCGGCCCGGACCGTGCGGTCGTCGGGCAGGTAGACCAGGTCGCGGTGGGTCTTGTGGCCCACGCGCTGCCGCACCAGCCGGACGAAGTTGGCGGCGCCGCCGGGCAGCTGGAAGCCGATCAGGTCCGCGCCCAGGAGACCCTCGAGGATCTGGCGTCGCCACGGCAGCTGCTGGAACAGCTCCGCGGGCGGGAACGGGATATGCAGGAAGAAGCCGATCCGCAGGTCGGGGCGGAGCTGCCGGAGCAGCTGTGGGACCAGCTGGAGCTGGTAGTCCTGGACCCACACCGTCGCATTCTTCGCGGCACGGTCGGCGGCCCGCTCGGCGAAGCGGCGGTTGACGTCGACGTAGCTGTCCCACCACTCCCGGTGGAACTCCGGCTTGGCCACCAGGTCGTGGTAGAGCGGCCAGATGGTGGCGTTGCTGAAGCCCTCGTAGAACCGCTCGATCTCCTCCGCCGACAGCGCGATCGGGTCGAGCGTCATGCCGTCGTGCTCGAACGGCTCGACGTCGACGTCCGTGCCGCCCGGCCAGCCGACCCACAGGCCCTCGTTGGCGCGCATGATCGGCTCGAGCGCCGTGACCAGGCCGCCGGGCGAGACCCGCCACTCCGTGCTGCCGTCGGGCTTGTCCACCCGGTCGACCGGCAGCCGGTTCGCCACGATGACGAGCTCGGCCGAACCGTTCAGAGTCACGCCTCGACCCTAGTGCCGCTCCCCGGGCCGGACCTCATCCCTCGGTGGGGGAAGGCAGGGTCCGATTCTCGCCAGCACCGGAAGCACCGGCGGGGTGGACTGGTGCGCATGTCCTCCTCCTCAGCGACCGTGACCAGGACCGCCGCACCGCAGCGCCTGCTGGGCGTGCTGCTGGCGGCGCCGTTCCTGGCCCAGATGGACGCGACCATCGCCAACGTCGCGACGCCGTCGATCCACGCCCGCTTGCACGCATCGGGCGCCGAGCTCGAGCTCACCATCGGTGCCTATCTGGTCTCCTACGCGATGCTGCTCGTCACCGGGGCGCGGCTCGGCCAGACCCACGGCTACCGAAGGGTGTTCGTCGCGGGCATCGCCACCTTCACCCTCGCGTCCCTCGTCGCGGGCCTGGCCCCGTCCCCGCTCGTCCTGATCGCCGCCCGGGCTGTGCAGGGCGCCGGGGGAGCGTTGATGTTCCCGCAGGCCCTGACCGGCATCCAGCTGCACTTCCTCGGTGGGGAGCGGGTGCGCGCGATCGCCCGGTACGCCGTGGCGCTGTCCTCCGGCGCCGTGACCGGCCAGCTGCTCGGCGGCGTGCTCGTCTCCGCCGACCTCTTCGGCAGTGGCTGGCGGTCGATCTTCCTGATCAACGTCCCGATCGGAGCCGCGGTCATCGCGGCGGCGTTCCGGTTCATGCCGGACGACGGCCAGCACACCGGCCGCGAGCTCGACCTGCGCGGCGTCGGGACCCTCTCGGCGGCCGTGCTGCTGGCCGTGCTTCCGCTCGTCCTGGGGCCCTACCAGGGGTGGCCGACGTGGACCTGGTGCTGTCTCGCCGCGAGCGTCCCCGCGCTGGCGCTGTTCGTCGCCGTCGAGCGGCGCGTCGCCTCGGCGGGACGGGCGCCGCTGCTCGACTTCGCCGTGCTGGGAGTGCCGTCGGTCGCGCGCGGGATCCTCGTCATGGCTGTCGCGACCGGCACCTACTACGCGCTGCTGTTCACGTTGGCGCAGTACCTGCAGGTGGGAACCGGTCACAGCGCGCTCGACTCCGGTCTCATGGTCGTGCCCTGGGTCGCTGCCTTCGGCCTCTCCGGTCAGCTGAACCGTCGCCTCCGCGACGTGTGGGCAGCGCGCATGCCCTTCGTCGGGTGCGTGGTCCTGGCTGCGGTCTACGTCGCCATCAGCATCGACCTCCTGCACGGTGACCACGGCCAGGCGAGACTCGCCGTGCTGCTCGGCGTCGGTGGCCTCGCCCTGGGCATCCAGTTCAACGGCACGATCGCGCAGATCACCGGAGCGGTCTCGGAGCGGCACGCGCCCGACGTCACGGGGGCGTCCTCGATGCTGATCCAGATCGCCGGGGTGATGGCGATCGCGGCCTTCGGCACGCTCTACGTCCGCCTGGCGCACCGGCCCGGATCGAGCGTCGACGCCGCCACCCACGCGTTCGCCGTGACCGTCGCCCTGTTCGGGGTCGCCGCCCTGGTCGCCGCTGTGACGGCGTGGCCGTCCGGGCTCACGCGTCTGCGGCGTACCGCACCCCGAGCTGACGGCGCAGGTCGTCCATGACGCCGAGCAGCTCCAGGGTCTGGGTGCGCGGGACCAGGGGGCTCTCGGTGAGGCCGTCACGCAGGCACTCCTGCACGTGCGCCGCCTCGTTGCCCAGCCCGGTCCCGAGGACCGGTGAGGGCGGCTCGAGGCGCTGCGGCTCGCCTCCTGCCGGCGTCCAGACGGCGTACGACGGGTGGTGGAAGTCGGCGGGCAGCTCGAGCAGACCCTGGTCGGTCGCGATCGACGCCGAGCGCGGGCTCTCCGAGGTCATCGAGGTCGTCAGCGCCGAGACCGCCCCGCTCGCGTGCCGGGCCGCGACGGCGACGTCGAGGTCGATGCCACTCGGGCCGAGGTCACCGGCGGCCACCACCGTCGCGAAGGGGCCGAGCATCAGCCGGGCGAAGGTCAGGGGGTAGATGCCCATGTCGAGCAGCGCCCCCGCCCCCAGGGCCGGGTCCCACATGCGTCCGCCGACGTCGGTCGGGACGACGAAGCCGAGGTCGGCGTGCACCTGTCGTGGCGTCCCGAACTCGCCGGCGCCCAGGCGCTCGCACAAGTCGCGCACCAACGGGTGGCAGGCCATCCACATGGCCTCCATGCAGAACAGGTCTCCGGCCGCGGCGAACAGCGCCTCGCCGTCGGCTCGGGTGAGCGCGAGCGGCTTCTCGCACAGCACCGGCTTGCCGGCCGCGAAGGCCAGCCGGGCGTGCTCCAGGTGGTGGGAGTGCGGGCTCGCGATGTAGACGACGTCGACGTCGGGGTCCGCGACCAGCTCGTCGTACGACGCGTGGACGTGCGTTGCCTCGTCGCCCAGCTCGGCGGCGAACGACGCGGCCGAGTCGCGTGAGCGCGAGCCCACGGCGGCGATCACCGCGTCGGGGGTGTCGTGGAGGTTCGCCGCGAAGGCACGGGCGATCTTTCCGGTGGCCAGAATGCCCCAGCGGGTCGTCATGGACCCATCTCACCGGGATCCGGCGACGCGCCGCAAGCGAATGACATCGCTGTGATTCCTCGCGTAGACTCTGCATCGTCGAGCAGAGGACCGCCGCTCACGAGGGAGACATTGCATGGACGCCGCAGCCGCACAGCCGAGCCCCGCTGAGGGCGCCGGCCTGGGCGAGCGCGACCGCGACATCCTCGAGTTCGAGCGGCAGTGGTGGAAGTACGCCGGCGCGAAGGAGACCGCCATCCGCGAGTCCTTCGACATGTCGGCCACCCGCTACTACCAGGTGCTCAACGCCCTGATCGACCGCCCCGAGGCCCTGGCCGACGACCCGCTGCTGGTCCGTCGCCTGCGCCGGATGCGGGCGGAGCGCCAGCGGGTGAGGTCCGCCCGTCGTCTCGGCTTCGAGGTCTGAGGTCCGATGTCCTCTCGGCGCACGCGCGGCCAACGCGGGGTCGTCTTCCCCTCGCCGGTGATGATCCTGAGCATCCTGGCTGTGGCCATGGCCGGCGTCGCGTGGTTCGCGACCCGACACCACGATCCGACCGAGCGGCTGGTCACACCGAGCGCGCAGCAGTCGCCCAGCGCCCACAAGTCGACGTACCACCGGCCGAAGCAGCAGCACACCTCCCAGAAGCCGGCGTTCGACCGCTCGAAGGTGATCGTCGCGGTCTTCAACAACTCCAGCATCCACGGGCTCGCGGCGCGGGTCGCAACGCAGACCGCCCACGCCGGCTGGCAGGTCGTCGGCTCGGACAACTGGTACGGCACCATCCCGGCCTCGACCGTCTACTACCCGCCGCGGCTCACCAAGGCCGGCCACCAGCTGGCGCTCGACCTCGGCATCCACCGGGTGATGCCGGCGGTCAACCCGATGCGGCTCGACCGGCTCACGGTCATCCTGACCGGCCCACTCGCACCCGCGGGCTGACCACTCGTCAGCGCCGGCAGGCGGCGTGACAGGGTGAGCGCCGTGCGCTTCACCTCCGCCGACGCCGAGCAGCGGTACGCCGCGCTCGTGACGGTCGCGAGCTCCGCGGTGGTCGGACTCGACTTCGACGGCACGCTCGCCCCGATCGTCGACGACCCCGCCTCGGCCCACATCCACCCCGAGGCGCCCGGTGTGCTGCTCGAGCTCTCCGGGGTCGTCCGCGCCGTCGCCGTGATCACGGGTCGGCCGGCCCGCAAGGTGCTGGCGCTGGGTGGTCTCGAGGAGGTGGGCGCCGAGATCGGTGACACCGGCCGTGAGCTCTTCGTCTTCGGCCAGTACGGCTTCGAGCGGTGGAGCTCGACCCACCGCCGGGTCGTCTCGCCCAGGCCGCCGCAGGGCCTGTCCGGGTTCCTGCGCGAGCTGCCTCGCGTGCTGCGCGAGGCCGAGGCGCCCGACGCCTTCGTCGAAGACAAGGGCCTCGCGATCGCCGTCCACACCCGGCGCCTGGACGACCCGGCCGGCGCCTTCGAACGGCTCGAGCCGCGCCTGCGCGACCTCGCCGAGCGACACGGGATGGTGGTCGAGCCCGGCCGCAACGTGATCGAGTCGCGCTCGCCCGGAACGGACAAGGGCTCCGTCGTCCGCGACCTCGCCAAGGAGACCGATGCCGGCGGCTTCCTCTTCGCCGGTGACGACCTCGGCGACCTCGAGGCCTTCGAGGCGGTGGGCGAGCTCCGGGAGCAGGGCCTGCCGACCCTCCTGGTCTGCTCGGCGTCCGACGAGGAGAGCGCCCTGGTCGAACGATCGGACGTCGTCGTCCGAGGCCCCGACGGGGTGCTCGACCTGCTGCGCCGGCTGATCGCGGACGCCCGCGTCTGAGTCTCACAAAATGAGACACACGCCCAACATGCGGACACGGCGTACAGCTCACCCGACCGGCCTCCTAGGCTGCGGTCAGCTCATCGAGAGGGACTGAGGGAACGGCCCGTCGACGTCCCGGCAACCACCACGAACCTCCCGCCGTGCGCGTGCGGTCGTGGACCTGGTGCCAATTCCGTCCTGGGGCGAGGGTCGCCCCGGGGAAGATGAGAAGGAGGACTTCATGAGCGCCGTGGTCACCGAGACCCGCACCACCACCCTGCGTGAGGGCGCCTTCGGGCACGCCCGCGCCCTGGTCTGCCGGGAGTGTGGCCACGAGGTCGCGCTCGGGCCGCACTACGCCTGTCCGGAGTGCTTCGGGCCGCTCGAGGTGGCCTACGACTTCCCGGTCGTGACCCGCGCCGAGATCGAGGCCGGGCCGCGCAACATCTGGCGCTACCAGGCGCTGCTGCCGGTGCCCACCGACATCACCGAGAGCCCGAACACCGAGCCCGGCTTCACCCGCCTGCTCCGCGCCGACAACCTCGCCCGTGAGCTGGGGCTGGACTCGTTGTGGGTCAAGGACGACTCCACCAACCCCACCAACTCCTTCAAGGACCGCGTCGTCGCGTGCGCGCTGAGCGCCGCGCGCGAGCTGGGAGCGACGGTGTTCGCGTGTCCGAGCACCGGAAACCTCGCCAACGCCGTCGCCGCGGCCGGAGCCCGGGCGGGGATCAGGACGGTCGTCTTCATCCCGTCGGACCTCGAGCGGCCCAAGCAGGTCAACAGCGCGGTCTACACCGAGAACCTGGTCGCCGTGAACGGCACCTACGACGACGTCAACCGACTCGCGTCCGAGATCGCCGGCGAGGAGGAGGGCTGGGCGTTCGTCAACGTCAACGTCCGCCCGTTCTACGCCGAGGGCTCCAAGACCCTGGCCTTCGAGATCGCCGAGCAGCTCGGCTGGCGGCTGCCCGACCAGGTCGTGATCCCGGTCGCGTCCGGGTCGCAGCTGACCAAGGTGGAGAAGGGTTTCCGCGAGCTGGTCGCGCTCGGGCTCGTCGAGGACAAGCCGTACAAGATCTTCGGGGCCCAGGCCACGGGGTGCTCGCCGGTCGCCACGGCGTACAAGGGTGGCACCGACGCGATCCGCCCGGTGAAGCCCGACACGATCGCCAAGAGCCTGGCCATCGGCAACCCGGCCGACGGCGTCTACGTCCTCGACATCTGCCGACGCACCGGGGGAGCGGTCGAGGACGTCGACGACGACCAGGTACGCGCGGGGATCCTGCTGCTCGCGCGGACCGAGGGGATCTTCACCGAGACCGCCGGTGGCACCACCGTGGCCTGCCTGCGGAAGCTGGTCGAGACCGGGCAGCTCGACCCGACCCTCGAGACCGTCGTGATCAACACCGGGATGGGACTGAAGACGCTCGACGCGATCGCGGACTCGGTCGGCCCCGCGGCCACCATCGACCCGTCGTACGCTGCTTTCACCGCCACCGGCATCGCCTGACCCGTCCCGCGATAGTCCGAGATGTTCGGGTGGGTTTCCGGCCCCGAAACCCACCGAAACATCTCGGACTACCTTCAAGACCGAGGAGACCACCCATGAGCGTGTCCGTCCGCATCCCGACCATCCTGCGCACCTACACGGGCGGTGAGTCGGAGGTGGCGGCGAACGGCGACACCCTGGCCGCGGTGCTCGACGACCTCGACAGCAACTACTCCGGGATCAAGGGGCGGATCGTCGACGAGCAGGGCGCGCTGCGACGCTTCGTCAACGTCTACGTCGGCAACGACGATGTGCGCTTCCTCGAGAACCTCGACACCTCCACACCCGAGGGCACCCAGATCTCGGTCATCCCGGCGGTCGCCGGCGGCTGACACCCGCCTTGGTCGTCGCGCGAGACTGGCCCCGTGCTCGACCATCTGGCGCCCGCCCGTCGGCGGCTGGTGATCGGCCTGCTCGGCCTGATCGCCGCCGCAGCGCTGGCTCTGGCGGCCGCGGTGGTCCTGCCGCGGCTCGGTGGCTCGAGCGTCGACCCGGTGGCGCAGGACGCGCAGCCGCCGGTGCTGCTCGTGCCCGGGTACGGCGGCGGGACGGCGGGCCTGGACGTCCTCGCCGCGGCCCTCCGCAACGAGGGCCGGGACGTCACCGTCGTCCAGCTCGCGGGCGACGGGACCGGTGACCTCCACGTGCAGGCCGGCGTCGTGCAGGAGGCCGTACGCCGACTCGTCGCCGCCGGCGCGCCCTCGGTGGACCTGGTCGGGTACTCCGCCGGCGGGGTCACCGTGCGGCTGTGGATGAGGACGTACGACGGCGGGTCGGTGGCGCGTCGGATCGTCACCCTCGGCTCTCCGCACCACGGCACCGACCTGGCGTCGCTCGGCGCCGACATCGCGCCGTCCGCCTGCCCCGAGGCATGTCGGCAGCTGGCCACCGACAGTGACCTGATCCGGCAGCTGGACCGGGGCGACGAGACGCCGGCCGGACCGCGGTGGGTGTCGATCTGGACGACCGACGACCAGATCTCCACCCCGCCCGACACCGCCCGGCTGGCCGGCGCGCTGGACTTCTCGGTGCAGCAGGTCTGCCCAGGCGCCGAGGTGACCCACGGCCAGCTCCCCGAGGACCGGGTGGTGATCGCGATGGTCGAGGACCAGCTCCGGCGTACCCCTCCTGTGCTGCCGGGCCGCGAGGTCTGCGCCTAGTCCGTGACGTCCTTGGTGACGAAGTTCGCCCAGGCGGCCACCAGGAACACGACGACGTAGCCGCCCTGCAGGAGCACCCCACGCACGACGTCGTGCCAGAGGATCGGGTCGCGGAAGAGGTCCACGAACGAGAGCCAGTAGCGGGTGACCAGGTAGGGGCGGAGCACGTCCGCGGCGTCGAGGGTCAGCAGCAGGGACGAGCCGATCAGCAGCGCGAGCGCGCCCATCGTCGCCGCCAGCGGCGACCGCACGATCGTCGACAGGAAGAGCGCGACCGACGCGACCCCGAGCATCGACAGCAGCGCGTAGAGCAGGGCCAGCCCGGTGCGCCAGGCGAGCTGGGAGCTGCTCAGGCTGGTGCCGGAGAACGTGGTGGTCGCCTGACCGGGGGAACCGTGCCCGAGCAGCACGGAGCCCAGCACGTACGCCGTGGCCGCGACGACCAGCAGCGCCAGCAGGGCGAACGCCATCACCGAGACCAGCTTGGCCAGGAGCAGCCGCGTGCGGCCGACGGGACGGACCAGGACGTAGCGCAGCGTGCCCTGCTGCGCCTCGCCGGCGATGGCGTCACCGGCGGTGACGGCGATCGCGGCCGGGAGGAAGAGCGGCAGCACCATCGCGATCGCGGCGAGCGGGTACAGGGTGCCGTCGGTCAGCACCGCGGAGAGGAACGCCGGTCCGGTGCCGGGTCGCGGCCCCGCGTCCGTCGTCGCCAGCAGCACGGCCACCAGGGTCGGCAGCGCGTCGATGACCGTGATCGTGACCCAGGTACGCCGGCTGCGCAGCAGCTTGCTCAGCTCGACGCGGATCACGGCGCCCCCAGGCTCATCGGGCCACCCGGTCCGACCCGGACCGCGTCGCCGCGAGCACGACGTCCTCCAGGGAGCGATGCTCGGGCGCGAGCCCCTCGACCCGCACCCCGCCCTCGACGAGGAGCCGGTTCAGGGCGGCCGCGTCGTCATGGCGCACCAGCAGCTCGTGGGCGTCGGCCTGCTCCACCTGACCGTCGAGGAGGGCACGCGCGGCCGCGACGTCGGGCGTCCGCACGTGCAGGCGTCCGGTCGGACCCCGGAGGGCGTCCAGGCGGTCCTGCACGACCAGCGTCCCGCGGTCGAGGACCCCGACCCGGTCGCAGAGCTGCTCCACCTCGGCGAGCAGGTGCGAGGACAGGAAGACCGTGGTGCCCTCGCGATGGAGGTCGAGGAGGAGGTCGCGGATCTCGCGGATGCCCTGGGGGTCGAGGCCGTTGGTCGGCTCGTCGAGGATCAGGAGCCGAGGACCGCGGATCAGCGCGGCCGCCAGCCCCAGGCGCTGCCGCATGCCGAGCGAGTAGGCGCGGACCGGCCTCCGGTCGATGCCGCCCAGGCCGACCCGCTCGAGCGCGTCGTCGATCCGGCCGGCCCGGCTCGCCCGGACGCCACTCGCCCCCATCGCGTCGAGCAGGGCGAGGTTCGCCCGGCCGGACAGACCGGCGTACGCCGCGGGGCCCTCGACCAGCGCGCCCACCTGAGGCAGCACCTCCGCGGACCTCGCCGGCATCTCGCGTCCGAGGACCTCGATCGTGCCGGACGTCGCCAGCACCAGCCCGAGCAGCATCCGCACCGTCGTGGTCTTGCCCGAGCCGTTGGGCCCGAGGAAGCCGTAGACGTCGCCCTCCTCGACCTCGAGGTCGACCCCGTCGACCGCGAGCACCCGACCGAAGCGCTTGGTGAGGCCCTGGGTCCGGATCATCGCGGACTCGTGCCCGCCCGGAGGCTCTCGGCGGCCGCGGCGAGCGTGTCGTCGGTGACCGTCCCGGCCAGGAGCCATCGGGTCCCGTCGAAGAGGTGGGTCCCGGTCACGGTCACGCCGAGCGGCCCGACCCGCAGCAGCTCGCGACCGCCCACCTTCGTCGCCCCGGACGCACGCAGCTGCCGGGCGAGGTCCGCTGCCTCGCGGACCGGGAGTGGCAGGGCCATCAACCGGGTGAGGCCCACGCCGTAGATGCCCGCCGCGCCCGCCTGCCCGGCTGCCCGGTCGAACCCGGCCACCTGCGCCGGAGGCCGCACCGGGGCGAACTGGTTCGCGGCGTCGGCGATGTCGAGGACCGGGTCGAAGATCTGGTGAACGCCCGGGACGGCCCTGAAGCGCGTGGTCGCCAGGGCCGGCGTCGCCCGCGAGAACGTCGTGAACCTCGAGGTCAGCACGGGGCTCGATTTGGTGCCGTAGACCTCGACGTCGAGGGCCAGGCCGCTGGCGGGGTCGACCCAGAGGTCGACATGGTCGATGCTGCTGCGCGGATCGTCGAGGTCGACCCTGAGTCCGGCGGCCGCGACCCCTGCGACGCGTCGTGCCGAGATCCGGCTGACGGACGACGTCGGCACGCCTTCGAGAGCCCGCGTCGCGATCTCGGGCGGGATCAGGTCGCTGTCGCGGGGCAGCCGGACGTGCGGGTCGGGGCCCGTGCGCGCCTCCTGCCGCTCGTAGTCCCACGAGACGGTCACGTTCTCGTGGTGGAAGAGGTCCTGCTCGCCGGTCGTCAGCAGCCGGTCGACCCGCCAGTCGTCGCTCCCGCGCCACCAGACCCGGAGGCGGGACTCGCCCCCGAACAGGTCGGCGAGGTCGCTGAAGTGGTCGGCGATCGGAAGTCCCAGGTGACCCTGGACGTCGACGGTCCCGGAGTACGCCGTTTCCGACGAGTCACGCACCCGGGAGAGCAGGTCGGCGGTCGACACGTGCGGATCGTGGGTGGGGCGGAGCGCATCGGCGTACGGCGTCAGCAGGGCCAGCGCGGTCACGATGCCGGCCAGGCCCCACCGGTGACCCCGTCTCATGCTCAGAAACTACGTCTTGTCCGGGCACGCGGTTCGGTGGG
>Ga0070665_100004098_pt1 | contig 15327 bp, 15 predicted proteins | sample KBSS13metaG_FD_65862 | JGI IMG/M metagenome (GOLD analysis project Ga0070665, IMG submission 65862) | Switchgrass rhizosphere microbial communities from Kellogg Biological Station, Michigan, USA - KBS S1-3 metaG | ecosystem: Host-associated > Plants > Roots > Rhizosphere > Soil ... | reverse complement strand
GTATATTATCGGTTGCGGCTTTTGGTGCTACGTTTACCGGCTCTTCTACCTTAATTATTTTAGTAGGGGGATGCAGGTGATATAAAAGAGAGGAGTTGGATGAAAAACCTTCTGTGCTGAATAGTTGTTCTGAATATAAGCTGCCGTCAGGTTTGCGAAATTGAGTATGGCGCTTATGGGGGATATTGCCTAAAGAATAATAATGTGGCATTATTTATCTAAGTTTTTTCAAAATTACGATTTTGCAATGCTATTAACAATGAATGAGCGTTAAAACATGACGAAAATCATAGAAAGGAAAGCCCCATTTGTATAAGTCCAATCACGAAGCCCAGTACACCGCCTATAAGCTCCACAAAACGAAATTCTTTGCTCATAACCGCAGCAAGTATTTCTTCCAGCTTGTCTGAGGAAAAATTGGATACTTTTTCAGTCACCATCCGTTCTATATCAATCTTTTCTGAGAGGTTGTTCGCATATTTACCTATTATTTCCGGTAGTAAAAGATCTATCTCTTCCATTAGGCCTTCCTTTATTTTTTGTAATGTCCCTTCGCCTACAAACATAGATATGACAGGTAACTTCTCTTTGAGTTTCACTTGGAGAAAATTCTCGACATGCGTTTCAATAGCCGGTTTCAATCCGGACAGTTGGTCAGGGTCGGTGATATGTTGCATTATATCGTTAAAATGCAAAAGCTCGTTAGCAACAACAGCACCCAGTTTGGCTGCAAACATTTTTTGACGCTTTGGGAAAATGCCTTGTATTGTAATGCCAAAGAAACGTTTGGGCTCGCGAGGATGGAAGAGCATAAAAATAGCTATCCATGTAGTAAACCATCCGGTAAACGCAGCAATTAAAGGCTGCAGGTAAAACATAATATTATGCATCATTGCTCAGGTAGTAATGTCCGTTCTATAAAAAGCCCGCTGTAACTACAGCGGGCTGCGAAGATAAATTTATTTTAGGAGCTGTAAATATTAAAGCTTCCCTATCAGGTCTTTAAGATAGCTGCCATAGCCACTTTTAGCATATATATTGGCCTGTTTTTGCATTTGTTCATCATTAATCCAGCCATTACGGTAGGCAATTTCTTCTATGCAGCCTATTTTAAGGCCTTGCCTTTTTTCTATTACTTCTATAAACTGTCCTGCTTGTATCAGCGAGTCGAATGTCCCTGTATCCAGCCATGCAGTACCACGATCCAATACACCTACCTCCAGCTTACCATTTTCAAGATATGTTTTATTGATATCAGTTATTTCCAGTTCTCCGCGCGGCGAAGGCTTAATCGCCTTTGCAATAGCTACGACATCGTTATCATAAAAATATAAGCCCGGAACCGCATAATGAGATTTAGGGTTTTGAGGTTTTTCTTCTATGCTAAGCACTTTGAAGTTTTTGTCAAATTCAACCACACCATAGCGTTCAGGGTCGTGTACCTGGTAAGCAAATACTACCGCTCCATCAGGGTTCACCTTTTCATGCAGTAGGGTGCCCATACCGGAACCATGAAATATATTGTCGCCCAGTACCAATGCAACAGGGTCATTGCCAATAAAATCAGCCCCAAGGATAAACGCTTGCGCAAGGCCTTCCGGCTTCGGCTGCACTACGTACTCAAAGCGGCAGCCAACCTGGCTGCCATCGCCTAACAGCTTTTTAAAACCAGCCTGGTCTTCAGGTGTAGTAATGATAAGTATTTCATTAATACCCGCCAGCATAAGTGTAGAAAGGGGGTAGTAGATCATTGGCTTATCATATACCGGCATCAACTGTTTACTAACAGCTATAGTGAGTGGGTAAAGGCGTGTGCCGGAGCCGCCGGCAAGTATTATTCCTTTCATGTTTTTATAGCTAGGACTGTGTTGCGTATTGTGTTTCGTAGTATTTCTGGTAAACACCTGAGGTGATGTCATTCAGCCATTCCTGGTTTTCGAGATACCAGTCAATCGTTTTTGAGAGACCTTCTTCAAATGTTACCGACGGGTACCAGCCCAATTCTTTATTTATTTTGGTGGCATCTATCGCATAGCGGCGATCGTGCCCTGGACGATCTTTTATATAAGTAATCAGCTGTGCAGATGTGCCGGGTTCGCGGCCCAGTTTTTCATCCATTTTTGTACATAGCAGTTTTACCAACTCTATATTTTGCCACTCGTTAAAGCCGCCAATATTGTAGGTTTCTGCATTTCTTCCCTGATGATAAACCAAATCGATTGCTGCTGCGTGGTCCACCACATAAAGCCAGTCACGTGTATATTTACCATCACCATACACCGGTAAAGCTTTGTTCGTACAAATGTTATTTATAAAAAGAGGAATGAGCTTTTCAGGAAACTGATTAGGCCCATAATTGTTGGAGCAATTAGTAATAACAAAAGGCAGCCCATAAGTATTACCATAAGCCCTCACCAGGTGATCTGAAGAAGCTTTTGACGCAGAGTAGGGTGATTGCGGATCATAAGGAGTCGTTTCTAAGAAAAAGCCTTCAGCGCCTAATGAGCCATATACTTCGTCAGTAGAAACATGATAAAATCTTTTGCCTTCATAGTTGCCCTTCCATGCTTCACGTGCCGCATTCAGCAGGTTAGCAGTGCCCATTACATTGGTTTGTATAAAGGCATTAGGGTTAGTAATAGAACGGTCTACATGGCTTTCCGCAGCAAGATGTATTACGCCATCGAACTGATGTTGTACAAACAGGTTATTAATAACTTCTGCATCAGTAATATCTGCCTTTACAAAAGTATAGTTGGGGTATTCTTCAATATCCTTCAGGTTTTCAAGGTTACCTGCATAGGTTAGGGAGTCTAAATTATATATCTGGTAATCCGGATATTTCTGAACAAATAACCTTACCACATGAGAGCCTATAAATCCGGCCCCGCCTGTTATGAGCAACTTTTTTTGCATGCCGCTAAATTACTTTATATTACTAGAAGGATAAATTTTATATAAAAGAAAAAGAGCTTCACAATGTTGCATTGTAAAGCTCTGATGTCTTAGTTATTCTTATACAAGGTTAAAGCTTTCAATAAATTTGGTTGTAAAGTTCCCTTTCCTGAAATCTTCATTCCTCATCAACTGTAAGTGGAAAGGAATAGTCGTTTTCACGCCTTCTATTACATACTCGCTTAACGCACGCTCCATAGTATTTATTGCTTCCTCGCGTGTTTGTGCCACTGTAATGATCTTAGCAATCATAGAATCATAATACGGAGGTATTACATAACCAGCATATATATGAGAGTCCACGCGTACACCGTGTCCACCCGGTGTATGCAGCACAGTTATTTTACCAGGACTAGGGCGGAAATCATTGTACGGATCTTCTGCATTTATGCGACATTCTATAGCGTGCATTTCAGGTTCGTAGTTGCGACCGCTGATAGGCACACCTGCCGCAATCTTTATTTGCTCTTTTACCAGGTCAAAGTTGATAACTTCTTCCGTTACACCATGCTCCACTTGTATACGGGTATTCATTTCCATGAAGTAGAAGTTGCGATGCTTATCTACCAGGAATTCAATAGTACCAACACTCTCATAGTTTATAGCTGATGCTGCCTTAATAGCTGCTTCACCCATTTTCTGGCGTAGCTCCGGCGTCATAAATGGCGATGGAGACTCCTCCACCAGCTTTTGGTGACGACGCTGGATAGAACAATCACGTTCACTAAGATGGCACACAGTACCAAACTGGTCTCCGGCTATCTGTATTTCTATATGGCGTGGCTCTTCCACAAATTTTTCCATATAGATGCCGTCATTTTTAAATGATGCACCTGCCTCTGCCTTAGCAGTATTGTATGCTTTCTCTATTTCGCTTTCTTCCCACACCACACGCATACCTTTACCACCACCACCTGCCGTAGCCTTTAGTATGATGGGGTAGCCCATTTCTTTAGCCAGTTTCTTGGCCTCGTCCACGCTTTCCAGCAAACCTTCAGAACCCGGTATTACAGGTACTCCGGCCTTTATCATTGTTTCCTTAGCCGTCATTTTATCGCCCATCGCGCGAATCATTTCAGGGGTAGGGCCGATAAATTTAATATTGTATTGAGCGCATATTTCAGAAAAATTTGCATTCTCTGCCAGGAAGCCGTAGCCTGGGTGTATGGCATCTGCATTGGTTATTTCTGCAGCCGCCATTATATGCGGAATGTTCAGGTAAGAGTCTGCACTTTGGGCCTTGCCTATACATACTGCTTCGTCAGCAAAACGCGTATGCAGGCTATCTTTATCTGCAGTGGAATAAACAGCTACTGTTTTTATACCCATTTCACGACAAGTACGAATGATACGTAGCGCTATTTCTCCGCGATTGGCAATTAATATTTTTTTAAACACGATACTTAATTAAAAATGAAAAATTACAATGTAAAAAGAATGCAAAATGTGATGGAGCATTGATACCTCATCACATTTTGCAGTTTACATCTTTATATTTAAGCAGGTTCTACCAGGAATAATGGCTGGTCATACTCAACAGGTGAAGCATCGTCAACCAATACTTTTACGATTTTACCACTCATTTCACTTTCAATTTCGTTAAACAGTTTCATTGCTTCTATGATACAAAGCACATCTCCCTGTTTTATATCATCACCCACATTTACGAAAGATGGTTTGTCAGGCGAAGAGCTACGGTAAAAGGTACCAATCATAGGAGATTTAACTGTTATCAACTTGTCATTTGCAGGTGCTGCGACAGGTTGTGCGGCAGGAGCAGTTTGCTGTTGTGGTGCTATCTGTTGCTGTGGTGCAGGTTGAGGCATGTGCATAACCTGCGGTGCAGGCATAGTTACATACTGCAGTTCACCGGAGGCGTTTTCCTGCTTTATAGTGATCTTGAAATCACCTTCTTCAATGCTTAGTTCGCTAATGTTAGACTTATTAATCGCTTTGATCAGTTCCTGAATTTGTTTGAACTCCATATGGAAGTTTTTTAAAATAAGGTGAATAAAAAGATTATTCTTTTACGCGCTCTACATAAGCACCGGTGCGGCTGTCAACCCTTATTAGTTCATCTGTATCTACGAAAAGAGGCACCATTACGGTTGCTCCTGTTTCCATAGTAGCAGCTTTAAGCGCACGAGTTGCTGTATCACCTTTCAAACCTGGTTCTGAGTAAGTAATGCGTAAAACCACGTTTGGCGGCAATTCTACGCTCATAGGTGTTTCAGTTTCTGTATTTACAATAACAAAACATTCCTGCCCATCTTTATATAGCTGTGGGTTGTCAATCATGGATTCAGGCATTACTATTTGCTCGAAAGAGTTAGTGTCCATGAGGTTGAAACCGCTTTCATCCTTGTACAGGAATTGATAAGGACGGCGCTCTACACGTACCGGGAAGATATTATCGCCGGAGTTCCATGTGTGTTCTATAGAGCGGGTGTTGTCTACACCTTTCAGTTTAGCCCATACCTTAGCTGCGGCACGCGCTGTCTTGTTTTGTCCAAATTCTACTACTGAATAAAGGCTGCCATCCAATTTGATGATCATACCCATTCTAATGTCTGCTGTTGTAGCCATGAAATGTGTTTGTTCGGACTGCAAAAGTAATCATAAAAGCCAATAAGAGAAATCTGAGAAATGACTATTTTTCCCCAAAAACAGCCTCAATTCCGTTAAAATTCATAGGAAATTAATAGATTTTATGCTTTTTTATCATTTTTAGCCGGAATATACCGCGCCGTTCAATATCATTTTATCTACCGGATTGTTTCCAAAATCATAAGGTATAAAGGCTAATGAAGGTATCTTTTTTGTAATAATAAGATTTGCCCTTTTGCCAATAGCTATCGTTCCCAGCTCATTTTCCAGTTCCATTGCAGCAGCACCATTTATTGTTACGGCGTTTATTGCCTCTTCAGGTGTCATTTTTAGTTGGGTACAGGCTATTGTTAGCAGTAGAGGCACATTACCTGATGGGCAGGAACCGGGATTATAGTCTGTCGCCAGGCATACAGGTAGCCCGGCATCTATTATTTTTCTCGCAGGCTGGTATTGTATTCCCAGGAAGAATGCAGCAGCAGGTAGCAGGGTAGGTATCGTATTACTCCCTTTTAGTGCTTCTATTTCTGCATTACCTACACATTCCAGGTGATCCACGCTTATGGCTTTGTGTTTTACGCCCACTTGCACACCACCTGAATAATGAAGTTGGTTAGCATGTATCTTAGGTTTTAGTCCATACTTAGCTCCTGCCTCAAGCAGTCTTTCAGTTTCGGCTACGCTAAAAAAGCCCTCTTCGCAGAATACATCTATATAATCTGCAAGACCTTCATCGGTTATTTTAGGTAGCATTTCATTAATTATCAGGTTTAAATAACCGTCGTGATCTTTCTTATAATCAATAGGATATGCATGAGCCGCCAGGAAATTTGCTTTTATGGGCACTGCGCTGTTTTCTTTCAACTTTTTTATTACCCGCAGCATTTTCAGCTCTCCTTCCAGGCTTAGCCCATAACCGCTTTTTATTTCTATGGCACCTGTTCCCTGCATTATTACTTGCTGTAGTCTGTTATAGCTTTGCTCGTACAGTTCTTCTTCACTGGTTTCATTAAGCTTCTTTGCTGAGTTCAATATACCGCCCCCACGACGGGCTATTTCTTCGTAGCTCAAACCTTTTATTCTGTCTTCAAATTCCTGGTCGCGCGGTGCGGCAAATACCAGGTGGGTATGAGAGTCGCACCATGCAGGTAATACCATCTGCCCGCTTATGTCCATTATCTGCACACCATCAGTTTCCGGAATATCCTTCATTTCGCCGAAGCTATGTATCAGTCCGTCTTCTATCTGTAGCCATGCATGCTCTATCACTGGTAGCGTAGCCATTTCTTTACCACCTACGCTTCGTTTCCTGTCTGTTCCTGTTTCTACCTGGCAAAGTGATTTTATATTGGTCAGTAATAAGCGCATGAAATGTGTTTTGTATCCTCAAAAATAGTGAAATAGGACCGTGCATTTCAATTGCACAATTATTTGATAACGATAAGGACATCGTAATTTTTTTATCTTTAAGGGGTTAAGCAAAAAATATTTTTAATAATTAAACCACATTGACAATGGAGTTTACTGCCAAACAGATCGCTGATCTGCTAAACGGGGAAATAGAAGGTAATGCAGACGTGAAGGTTAGTACCTTATCTAAAATAGAAGAAGGTACTCCCGGTTCTATTTCTTTCCTGGCTAATCCTAAGTACACTCCATATATATATGATACCAAAGCATCTTTGGTAATAGTCAATAAAGATTTTGTTGCTACCGCACCTGTCAGCACTACATTGATAAGAGTAGAGAGCGCTCAAAATGCCTTTACTAGGTTATTGGAAATATATAACCAGATAAAGCTGAATAAAACAGGTATTTCCCCGCAGGCGTTTATTTCAGAAAATGCTAAAGTCGGTACTAATATATACGCTGGCCCATTTTCTTTTGTAGGTGAGAATGCAGTAATAGGCAATAATGTAAAGATATACCCACAGGTATATATAGGCGATAACGTGGTAGTAGGTGACAACACGACGCTGTTTTCCGGCGTAAAGCTATATTCAGAAACACAGATAGGTAAGAACTGCATTATACATTCAGGCACAGTAATAGGGAGCGATGGTTTTCGCTTTGCTCCTGAAAACGATCACCAGAAAATACCGCAGATAGGTAATGTGGTAATAGAAGATGATGTAGAAATTGGTGCCAATTGTGCCATAGACAGGGCTACCTTAGGCTCTACTATACTGAGAAAGGGTGTAAAGTTCGATAACCTTATTCATATTGCACATAATGTAGAGGTGGGAGAGAATTGTTATCTCGCAGCCTGCAATGTAATAGCAGGCTCTACAAAAATTGGGAAAAACTGTATGTTCAGTGGCCAGGTAGGTATTGTAGGCCACTTGGATATAGCCGATAATACCATCATTACGGCCCAATCCGGCATTTCAAAGAGCATTACAAAAAAAGGCGAGGTCTATATGGGTTCCCCGGCGTTCGATGCTAATAAATACAGGAAGGCCTTTATCCATTTCCGTAATCTGGATGCCATAGTGCAGCGAATAGATAAACTGGAGAAACAAAACAGGGAGAATTAACAGCTTCGACTTAGTTTAATTCTTTTTTCGTGGGTAAATTGCAGCCACATGCGTTTTTTTAAGAAGGTAATGAAGTTCATCGGCTATATGTTGATGATATTTCTTGTATTTATTTTTATTTTCTGTATTTATGTTTGGAAGATATCCGATTTTAAGCCACCTGTGGTTGATACCACCGCCATGAGCTTACAAAAGGTGCATGTAGAGGGTAGCTTATATACAATAGGGGATAACTGGATAAGGAAAAATAAGTACGGCCTTTGGGAAATGTATGTCTCCGGCAGCCCTTTTGAGTTAGGGGTAAAGAATGGCAAGCTCTCTCAGCAACTAATAGTCGATCAGGAAATAGCCTTTACACAACAGATAAGACAGATGATACCATCTCCTGGCTACCTGAAGTTTCTACGATATGTTACGGGGTTTATAAATAGGAATTTGCCGGACCATGTTACCGAGGAGTATAAGGAAGAAATATATGGTGTGTCTATGGCTGCTGCAGACTCCTTTAGCTGGGTTGGTACTAAGTATTCACGTATATTAAACTATCATGCAGCACACGATATAGGCCATGCTTTACAAAACCTGATGCTGGTCGGCTGTACTTCCTTTGGCGCCTGGGATAGTAAAACGATAGATGGAGCTATGCTGCTCGGCCGTAATTTCGATTTCTGGGTAGGGGATAAGTTTTCCGAAAACAAAATAGTCGCATTTTATAAACCTGAAAAAGGGAATAAGTTTGCTTTTGTTACCTGGGGCGGTTTTACAGGTGTGGTTTCCGGTATGAATGATAAAGGCCTTACTGTAACAATTAATGCTGCCCGTTCAGATATCCCCTGGGCTGGCGCCGCAACACCGGTGTCGCTGGTAGCACGGGAAATACTACAATATGCCGCCAATATTAATGAAGCCATAGCGATAGCTCATAAAAGAAAGATGTTTGTTTCTGAAAGTTTTCTTGTAGGCAGCGCAGCAGACCATAAGGCAGTATTAATAGAGAAAACTCCCGATACGCTGTCTATTTACGATGCCGCTTCAGATCATTTGCTTTGCACCAATCATTATCAGAGTAAGCTCTTCCAGCAACAAAAACTGAATAAGGCACAGAAGGCTAATAGCGCATCTGTATATCGCTACGAGCGCCTGCAGGAGTTGCTGCAACAGAACTATCCACTCACGCCGGAAAAGATAGCAAATATTCTTCGTGATAGGCGTGGATTACATAATGCCAATATTGGCGATGGCAACGAAAAAGCTGTAAACCAGCTAATAGCGCATCACTCAGTAATATTCCAGCCGGACAGCTTACGTATGTGGGTCAGCACGCAGCCCTGGCAGTTAGGTACTTATGTTTGTTATGATTTAAAAAAGGTATTTGCATTGCATGGTCTGCAGCATGATGTGGAAATAGCAGATACAGCATTGAACATTGCTCCTGATTCATTTTTGCAAACACAGGAATTCAGGAACTTTGAGATCTTTAGAAAGAATAAGTTAGCACTGCTGCAAAAACAACCGGTAGATACTGCCGAAACGGTACATAGTAACCCCTATTTTTATGATGCTTACCGGGTAGCTGGTGATTATTGTAAGCTCAATAAATGGTACACTGCCGCTATTAATTATTACACAGAAGCCTTGCAGTATGAGGTGGCAACTGTTACGGAACGCAATGCTATACAGAAGAAGATAGCCGAATGCAAAAAGAAACTGAAATCATAGCTATGTCTCTGCAGCCTGACAGTTATATATTATTTCAGCAGCTTAAAGCATGTGTATTGATACCTACATATAATAATGCAGGTACCTTGGCACGGGTTATTGATAGCGTGTTGGAATATACTGACCAGGTAATAGTAGTAAATGATGGTGCTACAGATAACACAAAAGAAATACTTAGCCAGTATCCTGATATTTATATAGTAAATAATGAAAGAAATAGGGGCAAGGGTTTTGCATTAAGAATTGGTATTAAGGAGGCAGCACGTCTAGGATACGATTACGCAATTAGCATAGACAGCGATGGGCAGCATTTTGCCTATGACTTGCCGAAATTCTTACAGAAGGTAATAGAGACCCCTCATGTATTAATAATAGGCGCCCGCAACATGAGCCAGGAAAATGTACCGGGCAAAAGTAGCTTTGGCAACAAATTTTCAAATTTCTGGTACACGTTAGAGACAGGTATTAAACTACCTGATACGCAATCGGGTTACCGCCTATACCCTGTAAAGAAACTGGCAAAAAAAATATACTTCACACGTAAATACGAATTCGAAATAGAAGTAATAGTACGTGCAGCATGGAGTGGGGTAAAGGTAGTGAGTATACCGGTATCAGTGTATTATCCGCCCGCTGGCGAGCGGGTGTCACACTTTAGGCCATTTAAAGATTTCACGCGCATCAGCATTCTCAATACGTTCCTGGTGCTCATCACATTTCTGTGGATTAAGCCGCGTGATTTTTTTAAAGGTTTGTTTAGAAAAGAAGCCTGGGTTAATGCCTGGCAAAGCATATTTGTACATCCGCAGGAAAGCAATCAGCGCAAGGCAGCATCTGTAGGCTTTGGTGTATTTATGGGTATTGTGCCTGTATGGGGTTTTCAGTTAGCTATCGGCATTCCGCTTGCTTTATTGTTTCGGCTTAATAAAGCACTTTTTCTTATCGCGGCCAATATCAGTATTTTTCCTTTTACAGCGCTTGTACTACTGGCAAGTGTCTTAACAGGTAATTGCCTCTTAGGAACACATACGATTTTGCCTGATTGGCATCATTTATCGCTGGCTGATGTAAGACATGCAGGTATCGCATTTTTTTTAGGTGGCACAGTGCTTGCCGTCGTTTCCGGTCTGCTGGCTTATACGCTTACTTTACTTATACTCCTCTTAACACGGCCAAAGCGATTGGCTCAAAACTCTTTAAGCAACGAATAAACTTTTTCATTCTTTCGTAGTCTTATATAAAATTGAAACTATGAAGAGAATAATTATAGCCATACTGCTTTTAGGCGGTGTTAACGTAGCTGCCCTTGCGCAGGATCAGGAGCAAACATCCGCTCCTCAAATGGGTACTCGTCAGATGAAATCTCCCGAACAAAGGGCTCAGATGCTGACGAATAAAATGGAGAAAGAACTAAACCTTACTTCCGATCAGAAAAAATCTGTTTACGATATTAATCTGAGTGCAGCGCAAAAGATGACTGATGCTATGCAAAACAAGGATAGGGGAGCGATGAAAAATATTAAGGAAGAAAGAGATGCAGCTATGGAAAAAGTATTAGACGCTGGTCAGTTGCAGAAATATCAGCAAATGGAAGCGGCAATGATGCAAAAAAGAATGGCAAACAGGCAAAACAAAATGAATAATAGCGGTGGAGAATAACCTATAAAGTAGTTAATTTCATAGGTACTGTTAAAAGTGGCGCTGCATATTCCATGCAGCGCTTTTTTATTCTTTACAATCTTTATATTTGACTATAACCTGAATATTGTATGAAAAAATTAATTCTGGCAAGTATCATATTGTTGTCTTTGGGAAATGTAGCGGTAGCACAACAAAAACATATACAAAAAACCAATAACACCGAGTTGTCAGCGGCACGGCTTGCAAAAGAAAGAACAGAGCAGGATGCGAAACTATATTCGTTTACGCCTGAACAAAAGAAAAAAGCTTACGAGGTGAACCTGGACATCGGCAAGCAACTTGTTGCAGCAAAAGAACATATGAATGATAAAGAGCTTTTAATGATGACTGAGCAAAGAAGGCTTGAGCGTTATAGAACTTTCCTAACCGGTGAACAAATGTCAAAGTTTGTTCAGGAACGGGATAGGAAAATGGAAGAACTAAATAAATAATGTGCTTTCTTTATTGGTATCAGTCATTGTTTATTGCAATGATTGGTTCCTCATTTTGTTTCTATACACACTTATCAGCCATAGTACAATACCAAAAGACAAGAGCGCAGCCAGGTATTTTATTACAGCAGCAAAGTTTCCATCCCTTAGTATTATTTCATTTATAGCAGCAAGCCCCCAACGTAGCGGCGATATGTTGGCAAGGCGCTGCATGGTTTCGGGTAATATCTCTACAGGTATCCATATGCCCCCGATAGCTGATAAAATAACAATGGCTATTGAGCCAAATGGCAATGCCTGATTAGAGCTTTTAAAAACACTACCTATAAAAGTGCCAAACGAAGTAGCCGCAAAAGAAATACAGATGGCAATAGGTAATAATATCCAGGGGTGCATGCCAAGAGTCAAAGCAGGTAATCCAAATACAGGCATCAGCCACAGTCCTATACAAAACATAATGATGAATTGCACGGTACACACTATAGTATAGAAAATAATTCGGCCCAACGCCAGCGATGTTTGACTATTAGGTATAAGACTCAACCTCAGCGCGCTTCCTTCCTCTCTTTCTCTCAGCAGGTGGCTGGCAAGAGGCACTACAATGAAAAACATACCAAATATGGCCCATGCAGGTACATTATGTTGCACCGAGTTTATATGCAATACTTCTTTTATGTTGTCATTTACGGCTTCTTCTTTTATGCCAAGTCCTGTAAATACTTTTTTAAGGTCCTTTGCATTCGCCTGGCTGGTATCATTTCCCGCTTTACCAAGTTGGGATAATCTTGTTACCAGCATATTGGTACTGGCATAGGTAATATATTTATCCAGCCCCGCATGTATCATCGTCCGGAAAGTAGGTTGTGTAACAGGGTCGAAGTATATTTTTATATACATACTATCCCTTGTATTGCGTACAGGCAATGTATTGCCAAGCCCTATTTTTTCACTTATGTTATTCGCTATTATATTATTAAGGTTCACTATTTCAGCAGTAGCACCTTTAGGTATTACAATGCCAATTTTGTATTCCCCTTTTAATAATAATTGCTTCAGTATAGCATCGTTAAGTGCTTCGCCCTTTACAGAATCTATAACGTGAAAGTTTTTGCTTTGCTTTAATCCCTTTATTATATCGCGCGAAAGTGTTCCATTATCATTATCTGCAACCAGCAAATCAAAGCGCAGGTCTTTGTAGCTTTTAAAGGGCGCGTCCTGCACCAGGGCCATTACTATTATCAGCACGGCAGGCATAAGTAGCAACAGCAGCATGCCCGAAATATCCCTTCGTAGCAGTATCCATTCCTTTTTTATTGTTGCCGCTATTTTCTTCATTTTCTATGGTAGTGTATCTAATCCCTCAGCACTTTCCCCGTATAGTGCAGGAAAACCTCTTCCAGGCTATGGCAATTATTTGTTTCTTTTATCAGCTCTTTGGTTTCGCCACCGGCTATATATTTCCCTTCATCTATTATCACCACCTCATCACATACTTTCTGGGCCTCCTCCAGCAGGTGAGATGTATAAAGTATTGTTTTGCCTTGCTGCTTGTATTTTATAATGAACTCTATTATCATAGCCCGCGAGTGTATGTCCACACCTGCCGTCGGCTCGTCCAGTATCAGCAACTCAGGGTCATGCAGCAGGCTGGCTATAATATTAGCTCTGCGTTTCATGCCTCCGCTGTAATGAATAATGCGTTTGTCCCCATGCTTTTCCAGGCCAAATTCCTGTAGGTAATTATTTATCCTTTCTCTCATCACTTTCTTCTCCAGCCCATACATGCTACCAATATAATTTAGGTTTTCCCTGGCAGTAAGGTGGGGGAACAGTGCAATTTGCTGCGGCACTACGCCTATCACTTTGCGCACCTCTTGTGTTTCCTTTATTGCATCTTTGCCTAATAGCTGCACATTGCCTTCATCCGGCATTATCAGTCCGCACATTATATTTATAGATGTTGTTTTACCGGCGCCGTTTGGTCCCAACAATCCCACCACCTGGTTCTTTTTCACTTTTAGCGACAAGCCGTTCACAGCAGGCGCCAGCGCACCTTTATACTGTTTATAAAGGTTGTTTATTTCTATCGCATACAGCATTCGCTATGTATAATACTATTCTGTGTAACCCAATTCTTTTACAAGTGATGCAGGTAGCTTAGGCAGTTCATTTCGGGGCAATAAATAGGAAGTAAGCTCTGCCAGTTCTTTAAATATATAATGACTGTCAGCTGCCGAGCGTAAGTAATCTGCGCCACTGCTGCCACCGGTTCCTACGCGTTTGCCAATAGTGCGTTGCACCATATGTATATGCCTGTGTCGCCACAGTGAGAGTAGTTCATCTATTTCAAGTAATGTACTCAGCAATTCATAAGGTAGGTGCAGGAGCGGGTGATCGCGGTATAGCATTATAAAGAGTGCATTCCTGTTGGCATCTGCACTAAATCTTCTTCCGGCCGGGTATTCGGCATCATTTAAAAACAGCAGATCAAATGTTTTAGTATTTTGCTTTTCTCCTTCCTGCAGGCTATTTACATAAGCATTGCGATAGCTTTGCCAGAAATCGCTATTATCTTCTACCTCATTCCAATAGTTCTTGTCTTTTACAAATGGCATCCTTTCCAGCCAGTTGTTGATTAGCACTATCAGTGATTGTTCGTCTTCTGCTTTCTTTATTGTATCTACATCTTCGGGCTTTAGTTGGCTCAGGTAATATCCTTTGCCGAACCGCTGCTCATAACCCAGTCCTAATGCAGCTTCTATTATCTTAAATTGTATACTTTGAAATCCTGATGCCGGCTTCAGCAGATCACGAAAATCCAGGAAGTCAAGCGGTGTCATCGTTTCCAGTACCGACATCTGGCTTACCGCTATATTCAGTATGCTGCATATTCTTTTTAGCCTGTGCACACTATTATATATATCGGGGGCATTGTTGTGTATGTTAGGCTGCTTGAAGATGCTTCTTACTATATTTAATTCATGTATTATTTGTTTAAACCACAGCTCATAAGTCTGGTGAATGATAATGAAAAGCATTTCATCGTCGGCGCGTATGCCTTCTTTGCTGCTCTCTGGTAGTTGGGCGTTTAGTATTTTATTTAGCTGCAGGTATTCGCTGTAATATACAGGGGGTCTTTCTTTCTTTTCCATCGCGGAAAGTTAATAAATGTTCCAGCAAGGAGAAAATCTATTTGATTTTACCCAGCCTTATATACAATGGGAAAAGCACTTCCTTTAGCTCGTCTGCTGCCCAGTGTGCATACAGTTCTTCGCGTATCATGGCTATAGGGTCTTTACCTTCTTTCTGTATATAATGTTGTAGCCCCGACCATGTACCAAGGTAGCCTAATACCTGCTCTCTATCCCACTGTAGTA
>Ga0070665_100004097_pt1 | contig 15329 bp, 10 predicted proteins | sample KBSS13metaG_FD_65862 | JGI IMG/M metagenome (GOLD analysis project Ga0070665, IMG submission 65862) | Switchgrass rhizosphere microbial communities from Kellogg Biological Station, Michigan, USA - KBS S1-3 metaG | ecosystem: Host-associated > Plants > Roots > Rhizosphere > Soil ... | reverse complement strand
CGGAGCACGATAACATATGGACTGGCCTGCCTAGCCGCCTGCCTCCTCCGGTTTCGGACGCGGGCAACCTTGCGCATGAACGCACCCCACCCTCCCCTTCTCGATTACCCGCACGCCGCGCCGCCGCCGCCCGGCGAGACGATCGAAGTCGCCCCGGGCATCCTGTGGCTGCGCATGCCGCTGCCGTTCGCGCTCGACCACATCAATCTGTGGCTCCTGCGCGACGCGGACTGCTTCACCATCGTCGACTGCGGCTACGGGGACGCGCCGACGCGCGAACTGTGGCGGCGCCATGCCGAGACAACCCTCGCCGACGTACCGGTCAGACGGATCATCGCCACGCACTACCATCCCGACCATCTCGGCAACGCGGCGTGGCTGTCCGAGCGCTTCGGCTGCCCGATCGCAATGACGCAATCGGAATACCTGGCCGCGCATGCGATCACGGACCAGCGCGCGAGCTACTCGCTTGGCGACACCTGCGCCCTGTTCCGGCGGCACGGGATGCCCGAGGAGCATGTGAGCGCGCTCGCGGTCCGCGGCAACAACTACAGCCGGGGCGTGCCGGAGCTTCCGCGGTCGTTCGTACGCATGATCGCCGGCGACCGCGTCGCTGCCGGCGGGCATCTGTGGACGGTGATTCCCGGCTACGGTCATTCGCCGGAACACGCGGCGTTGCATGCACCGTCCGCCCACGTGCTGATCGCAGGGGACATGCTGCTGCCCCGGATCACGACCAACGTCGCGGTGTGGCCGGCGGAGCCCGACGGCGATCCGCTCGCGCGTTTCCTCGATTCGCTCGGAGCCTTCGAGACGCTGCCCACCGAGACGCTCGTCCTGCCTTCCCATGGATTGCCTTTCCGCGGCGCGCCGCTTCGCATCGCCGCGCTGCGGGCGCATCACGCCGCGCGCCTGGCCGAGCTCGTTGCCGCCCTGGAGGCAGCAGCCGCGCCGCAATCTGCCGCGGACATCGTGCCGGTCCTGTTTCGCCGGCCACTCGACATCCAGCAGCGCTTTTTCGCCATGGGCGAAGCCATCGCGCATCTCAACCATCTCTGGCACGCCGGTCGCGCGAAGCGCCTGACGGGTCCCGGCGAGACCCTTCGCTTCGCCGCGTAGAATAGCGGGCACCGCCCACCAGAGGCGAAGCCACCCGAGGAACCAGCGAGAGATCCGATGTCCACACCGACCCCCGCGGCCGAAACCGCGCAAGCCCCCAAGCACGACCCCGTCGCCCTGGCACAGTCGCTCGCGTCCGCCGCAGAGAAGAGCGCCAAGTTGCTGGGCGACTTCGCCGCACGCAAGGCCAACGAGCCGCGCACGGTCTTCGCCGACGAGCTCGGCATCGGCAAGGCGTTCATGGAGCTCGCCGCCAAGATGCTGGCGAACCCCTATCGGCTCGCCGAAGCGCAGATGAACCTGTGGTGGGATTACATGAGCCTGTGGCAGTCGTCGATGCTCAAGATGGCCGGCGCGCCGGCGCAGCCGATCGTCGAGCCGGCCAAGGGAGACAAGCGCTTCAAGCACGAGGACTGGCACGAGCACTTCCTCTTCGACTACATCAAGCAGTCGTACCTGATCGCCGCGCGCTGGCTGCACGATCAGGTGGGCAGCGTCGAAGGCCTGCCCGATCACACCAAGAAGAAGGTCGATTTCTTCACCCGCCAGTACATCGACGCGCTGGCCCCGTCGAATTTCGCGCTCACCAATCCCGAAGTGTTCCGCGAGACGATCGCGAGCGGCGGCCAGAATCTCGTGCGGGGACTGCACAATCTCCTGGACGACATCGAGCGCGGCAACGGCCAGCTCAAGATCTCGATGACGGACACCAAGGCCTTCGAGCTCGGCGTGAACATCGCCACGACGCCCGGGAAGGTGGTGTTTCAGAACGACCTGATACAGCTCCTCCAGTTCGAGCCCGCGACCAAGAAGCAATGGCAGCGGCCGCTCCTTGTCATTCCGCCGTGGATCAACAAGTACTACATCCTCGATTTGCGCGAGAAGAACTCGTTCATCCGCTGGGCGGTCAACGAGGGAATGACGCTGTTCGTGGTCTCGTGGGTAAACCCCGACGCGAAGCTCGCGCACAAGGATTTCGAAGATTACCTGGCCGAAGGAACGCTGGCGGCGCTCGACGCAATCGAGAAGGCGACGGGCGAGAAATCGGCCAACGTCGTCGGGTATTGCCTTGGCGGCACGCTGCTGGCCGCGACGCTCGGGTACATGGCGGCCAAGAAGGACACGCGGATCGCATCGGCAACGTTCATGACGTCGCTGATCGATTTCACGGCAGCCGGCGAGCTCGAGGTCTTCATCGACGAGGCGCAGATCGTCTCGCTCGAGAAAAAGATGGCGGAGCGCGGCTATCTCGAAGGCGGCGAGATGGCGAATACGTTCAACCTGCTCCGCGCGAACGACCTGATCTGGACGTTCGTCATCAACAACTACCTGCTGGGCCGCGATCCCTTTCCCTTCGATCTGCTGCATTGGAACTGCGATTCGACGCGCATGCCCGCGAAGATGCACAGCTTCTATCTTCGCAACATGTACATGAACAACCTGTTGCGCGAGCCCGGGGGCCTGACCTTGCTCGACACGAAGATCGACTTGTCGAAGGTGACGGTGCCGACGTATTTCGTGTCCGCGATGGAAGATCACATCGCGCCGTGGAAGACGACCTACGCGGGGCCCAAGATCCTGCGCGGCAAGTCGCGATTCGTGCTGTCGGGATCGGGCCACATCGCAGGCATGGTCAATCCTCCGGCCGCGAACAAGTACGGCTACTGGACGAGCGCGGAGCTGCCCGACGAAGCCGAGGCGTGGTTCGAAGGTGCGAAGCAGCACGCGGGCTCGTGGTGGACCGACTGGCGCGAATGGATAACCCCTTATCTCGGACGCGAAGTCGCACCGCGGATTCCCGGCAAGGCGAAGCTCAAGGTGATCGAGGCCGCGCCCGGAACCTACGCGCGCATCCGCGCCGACGCCGAGTGATCGTACACATTCCATCCCGTCTTCGACCAACGATGCCGTGGAGGAACAACCCATGATGTGTGGATTCGGTCGCTTTGGCAGCGCTACGTTGGCCGCAGCGGCGTTGCTGATGCTCGCGCCTGTCGCGGCCGCACAGCCGAAATGCTCGAGCACGACATGCGGGGTCGTGCAGAACGTCCAGCAGGTGGCACAGAAGGGCAACGCCTCCGGAGTGGGCCTTGTGGGCGGCGCGGTCCTGGGCGGCGTGCTCGGTCATCAGATCGGCAGCGGCCGCGGGAACACGGCGGCCACGATCATCGGCGCAGGGGCCGGCGCCTATGCGGGCAACGAGGTCGAGAAGAACGTCAAGAAGACGTACTCATGGAATGTCGCGATCCGCATGGACAACGGCGCCACTCGGTATTTGAGCTTCAGCAACCCGCCGCAGGTGCATCCCGGCGAGCGCGTGCGGCTGATCGACGGCGGTCGCCGGTTGGCGCTGGTCTCGGGGTAGGCCCGCGCGACATCGCGCGTTCGCGCCGCCCGTCACAACGAAAACACGCCGGCATCCCCGGCGTGTTGCACTTCGCGCTGTCGACTTAGGTGGCGGGAACCGGCACCTTCTGGGCCGGCACAGGCTTCTCGACCCGCGGTGGCGGAGGCGGCTGAGGTCCGGGCGGCACCGGCGGCCCGGCGTTGACCGGCGGCACCGGCGCGACGCGAATCGGCGCCGGCCCGGGCTGTCCGGGAACAGCGGGCGCCGCTTGCGGAACGGGCCGCGGCGCGGGCGCCACTTGTGGAACGGGCCGCGGCGCAGGTGCCGGTTGCATCGATTGGGGCATCGGAATGCCCTGCGCAGGGGGCTGCCGCACCGTCGGTTGTGGCAGCGACTGCAGGCGACCGTCTGCACCCGGTTGCAGCGGGTATGCAGGCGCATTGGCCGCCTGTCCGGGATTGGGGCCGACCGCAGTCGTGGCCGAAGGTGTTGGCCGTGGGCGATAGCCGTTGGCATTGGGCGCAGGGCCGACGGCATTGACACCGGGTTGAGCCGAAGGAGCGGGCGGGGTACGGATCGCGTCCGCATTGACCGCGGGTGGTCGACCCATATTCGGAGCACCCGGCACGGCGGTCGTCGCGGCCGTCGGCGGCGGGGGTGCAGGGCGTACGGCCATCGGTGGCGTTCCCGCAGAGGGTCCTGCCTGGGGGACGGACGGACGCCGGCCGTCCCCGCCGGACCACGGTGGCGCGGTTCCACCCGAGGGCGACGGAGACACCACGAGCGGCTTGGTGCGCGCCTGAATCTGGGACGCCGGAGGCGGTACCCCATTGCCTGGCCGCAGCGTGTTGGCGGTGACCGGCAACGGCTTGACCTGCGGTGCGGCAAGCATTGGAGACGCGCTCGCAAGCGCCTGCGGCGGAAGATTTACGAGATTCGAGCGAACCGGTCTGCCGCCTGCGAATGCCGCGCCGCCGACGGCGGTGATGGCACCGGGCACGTTACGGTTGGCGTACTGCGCCGGAGGCTGGCGCGGACGCTCGGCCACATTTACGGCGTAGGGCCGGTTGTATGCGGTCCAGCAGCGCGACCCGCAGTTGCGCCACGATGGCACATAGGGATCGCGCCAGCCGAGGGGAACCCAGCCGTAGACCGGGCCACCCCCACCCGCCGCCCAGCCGCTGCCGCCGTACCACGCGACGAGCGCGGGCGCCCACACCGGGCGCGCGACATAGGCGCCGGGACACCATCCCCAGCGGCCGCCGATGTGGGCCCAGCGACCGTAATGGAAGGGCGCATAGCCCCAAGGGGCGTCGTCGACCCAGGTCCAGCCCCATGCCGGCACCGACACCCAGCGGCCATACCGATAGGGCGCCCAGTCGTCGGCGACCGCTGACGGAAACCACACGGCGCCGTAGTCCGGGTAGGTTTGCCACGAGCCGTTCGCATCGAGATCGGCATAACCCACCATCTGCCGCGACACGTAGTTGGTGGAGGTGCTGCGCAGATAAACGCGATCGCGATTCGCGCTCCAGGAGTCGAATCCGTCGATGCCCGCGCCGTTGCGCACGTCGGCCTGCACATCTCCCTGGCCGAACAGCGTGGCCGTCTGGCCGGGAAGAACCTGCTGGAGCCCGCCCGCCACCACGGCATAGACCTCGCCTTCGCGCACCACGACCGTCGTCTCCTGGCGGTCTTCCGACACGTCGATGCGATACAGGCCCGGGCGCGTGATCTGGACCTGCGTGTTGGGCGTGTCGACCTGCGCTACATCCCCTGCGTCGAGCGCACGAACCCGCACGATCAGCCGGCCCTGCGCGACGAACAACGCAAATTCGCGTTCCGAAAGGCGCGAGACGTTGACGTTGGTGTCGCCTGCGAGCCGGAACTGCCCGCCGCCGAAATCGATCTCGGCGCGGCCCTCGCCCGACACCCAGAGATTGTCCCCGGTGGCCACCGGATAGTTGATTTCCGCAGGCACCCATTCGCTGGCGCGGTCGGCCGGCGCCACGAACACCGCGCCCCCGATATCCGCGACGCGACCCACGCGTCCCGGCATCTCGTCTTCCTGCGCCCATGCGCCCGTCGCTGCGACGGCGAGCGCGAGCAGCAAGCCGAGCGAACGCAGCAACCGCACGCCAAAGCCCGGCGCCGCAATCGCGTTCCGTGAGGTGTCCCGCATCGTTCGATTCGATGTCACTGATGGCATCCGCATGCGTCTACAACGCCATGGCAGGACGTGGCGTTGACTTTCGGGCTTCCCAGCTATCCTTTTGTAACAATCGATTAGAATGAACGCATTGAACAAGACGCCGGCGCGCCCGCGATCGGTCTCTGCTACATCCACGAGGAGAGTTCTCATGCGGAAATTTCGTCCGGCGCTCGCGGCGAGCGCAGTCGCACTGGCGTGCGCATCCGCATGCGTGTGTGCACAGCCCACCAGCCTGTTCTTCTTCGGTGACAGCAGCACCGATGCCGGCGCGTTCGGCGCACGCTTCACCGTCAATCCGGGATTGGTCTGGGCACAGGACCTGGGCGCGAGTTACGGCGTCCCGATCACAACGTCGGTATCGGGCGGCACGGATTACGCGCAGGGCGGCGCGCGTGTCTCGCAATCGCCGGGATATCCTCCCGCCCCTCCCACGGCCACGGCACTCACGCTGGTGCAGCAGATCAACCAGCAGCTCGCCAAGACGCCCACGCTCGACCCCAACGCAATCTACGCCGTATCCATTGGCTACAACGATCTCTTCACCGCCGTTGCACAGGCAGGCGGCGGGGTCATCTCGCCGGCACAGGCGCAAGCCAACGTCGTGCAGGCGGCCGCCGACGCCGGCGCCCAGATCGCGCGTCTGCGCGCGGCAGGCGCACGCAATATCGTCGTGCTGAATCTCTACGACACCGGGAAATCGCCGGCCGGGCTCGCGGAGCCCACCGCGCCGTTGAGCGCGCTGACCACGCTCTACAACTCGACGCTGCAGGCGGCCATCGCGCAAACGGGTGCGAGCACGATCAACGTCAACACCTACGCGCTCTTCTACGAGATCATCGCGAGCCCGCAGGCGTTCGGCTTCCAGAACGTGACCTCGCCCGCCTGTACCACCTTGAGTTCGCTCACCTGCACGTCGAGCACGCTCGTGACGCCCGGCGCAGCGCAGACCTATCTGTTCGCGGACGGTGTTCATCCAACGCCCGCGGGGCACGCGATCATGGCGCAGGTGGTGGCTTCGATGATCGAGGCGCCGACGCGGATGTCCGTGCTGGCAGAAGCGCCGCTCGGCGTCGAAGCGGCGAATTACCGCGCCATCGACGCGCGGATGATCTCGGGCATCAATTCACCGCGCCCGGTGAGCAAATACGAGATGTGGGGCGCTTACGATTACGGCCACAACGATTTCGACGGCACGTTCCTGTCCGGCAACGCCAACCTCAACACGCTGACGGCGGGGGGCGACGTCAAGCTGTCGGACAGCTTCCTGATCGGCGGCATGTTCGGCTACACCGAGAACAAGGGCAACTTCGGCGACAGCAACGGCAACTACAAGCTGAAGGAAACCAGCGGCACGATCTACCTGGGCTGGGGCACGGGGCCGTGGTGGGTGGGGGCGACGGCAGGCGCCGGCGATCTCGACTACAGCGGCATTCATCGCAACATCCAGCTCGGCGCGATGACCCGCACCGAAACCGCCAACGCAAGAGGCTGGCACATCATGGCGAGCGTGCTGGGCGGCTACTGGTTCAACCCCAGCGGGGAGCTGTCGCACGGACCTTACGTGCGCGTCTCGTATCAGGACGTGCGCGTCGACAGCTTCGCCGAGAATGGCAGCGACAGCACGGCCCTTACCTACGGGCAGCAAAAGCGCGATTCGCTGGTCACGAGCGCAGGCTGGCAGATCTCCGGCCAGTGGGGAATGGTACGGCCGTACGCGCGCGTCACGTGGGATTACGAAAGCAGAAACGACGAGCGTGACGTGTCGGCTTCCTCGGTGACGCTCGGCGGCAACTACGCGATGCCGGCCATCAAGCCGGACAACAATTTCTTGAGCTACGTCATCGGAGCGAGCGCCGATTTCGGGCGCGTCACCGGTTTCATTACCGGCGCAGGCACGAGCAGCAAGAGCGATGGCAACGGTTACGGCGTCACGGTGGGCGTCCGTATTCCGATGTAGCTCGTAACTCGACGCAGCCGGCGATCGACGGCGTCAGGCGGTGGACGATCGCCACTGCGCCAGGGCCGCGAGGCCTGCGATCGCGCGGGTGCCGTACCAGGACGTCCATTCGCCGTCGATCAAGGACGCAGGCCGCCCGCGTTCGCGTCCAATCGCGTCCGCGTCGCGCGCGCGAAACGCATAAGGCTCCGAGGATACGAGAATTCGCTCCGCCTCGGTCCACGCGATGTCGTCGTCGTTCACGATCGGGTACCGATCGGTCGCACGCGCGGGCACGGTGTCGAGCCCGGCGCGCGCCAGCGTGGCGGATACGTAGGTGTCGCGTGCGACCGTCATCCACGGCTTGCGCCAGATCAGGTAGAGAACGCGCTCGCGCGGCAATTCGTGCGCCACGCGCTCGAGCTCCGCAAGTGCGCGCAGAAACGCGCTTGCGAAACCCTCGGCCATCTCCGGCGCGCCGAAGATTGCGCCGAAGAGACGATAGAGCCGCGGATTGTCCTCGGGCAGCGCAGGGTGGGTGACGATCACGTGCGGCACGAACGCGCGCGTGCGGTCGACCACCTCGCGCCGGTTCTCGTCGACGTTCACGATCAGATGTGTCGGCGCCAACGCACGCAGCGCATCGATGTCGGGGTCCTTGGTGCCGCCGATCTTCGGAACCTGGAGGACCGCGGGTTTCGGATGGCAGCAGAAGCCCGTGCGCGCGACGACGCGCGAACCGAGCCCCAAAGCGAACAGGAGCTCGGTCAGGCTCGGCACCAGGCTCGCGATGCGGGCACCCGGGCCCGCCGGCGCATGCATCACGCCGGCCCAGTCGACGCGCCGGTTGGTGGCGGGGCTAGCGGCTAGCATCGGTGAATCGACACGGCGGGCACGACCCTCTCGGAGCTCCCGTTGACTCTCGCTACTCGCCCGGACGTCGCGGCTTGCGCGGCCGGTTGGCGACAACGCGATCGTACAGCCCACGCGGAACGAGCCGGAGCGCGCGGCCCACCCAGCCCATCTGCCAGGGGACGACGTAGTAGCGCCGTCCTTGGTCGATGGCGCGCGCCATCTTTTCCGCTGCGACGTCGGCGCGCATGAGAAACGGCATGCGGTACGGATTGCCGGCGGTGAGCGGCGTCGCGATGAAGCCAGGGCAGATCGTGACGACTTCGACGCCGGACGCGCGCATTTCGATGCGCAGGCTTTCCAGATACGTGATCGCCGCGGACTTCGAGGCCGTATAGGCGCCCGCGCCGGGAAGCCCGCGAATGCCCGCGATGCTCGCAATGCCAACCAGCTTGCCGCGGCCCGCGGTCTGCATGGGTCCGACAAACGGCGTGAACGTTGCCACCATGCCGAAGACGTTCGTATCGAAGACCGCGCGAAACGCGGACAGATCCTCGGGATGCGACGTCAACGTGCCTCGCGACACGCCCGCACTCGCGACGACGACATCCGGCGCTCCAAAGCGCGCGATGAAATCGGCGGCCGCGCGGGCAAGTGTGTCCGCATCGCGAACGTCGCCGACATAGGTGGCGACGGTCGCGGGGGCGAGCGCTGCGGCCGTCCGGGCGAGTTCGGCTTCACGGCGGGCGTACAGACCCAGCGTGGCGCCGCGCGCCGCATAGACCGAAGCCAGGGCGGCACCGATGCCGCTCGTCGCTCCGGTCAGAAACACCTTCATGCGCGCGCCGCTGGCGTGATCGCCTCACGACGCGTCGTTCCATGAAGGCGCGCTCCCTCGTGGAGGCAGCGAACGCCCGGGAGCGTCGGAGTCGTTGCTACCCCTTCGGGCGTTCGGCTCGCGCTTTCACGATGAGCTCGTCGATCGCCGCGGGCAGTTGCGCATGCGATCCGACGCGATCGGACGCCGTGACGAACTTGCCGTCGATGACGACCGTCGGCACCGACTGGATGTTGAAGGTCTGCGCCTGCTGCTTCGCGCGGTTCATCTTGCCGGCGATGGTGAACGAGTTGTAGACGTCCTCGACCTTTTTGCGATCGAGGCCCTTGCTCGCGGCCCAGTCGAAGAATGTGTTGTCGTTCCACAGCGCCACGTTCTGCGCGTGGATGGCGCGGAAGACTTCCGGCGATATCTTCGCCTCGTCGCCCAGCGCTTCGAGCGTGTAGTAGATCTTGGCCAGGTTGACCCAGCGCTCCTGAAACATTACCGGAACGCGGCGAAACTGCACGTCCGCGGGCAGCTTGGACAGCCAGGCGTCGATGTGCGGCTCGAGCTCGGCACAGTGCGGGCAGCCGTAGGAGAAGAATTCGATCACCTCGATCTTCTTGCCGGTCTCCACCGGGACTGCGATCTTCATCCGCGCGTAGTTCTTGCCTTCGACCAGTTGCGCGGCGGCCGTGCCCGCGAAGGTCGCCAGGGCGGCGGCCAGCGTCAACGCGACGAATGCGCGGCGGCCGGTGACGACACGGGGCACTGCTGCAAGCTTCTCCATCTTCACTCCCAAAGGAAACCGGTAACCCGGCACAGTAACGGCTATGGAGCGGGAAGGGCTGACGCGAGTTCCGCGTGCCTCCGACAAACGGCGGTCAAAACTTGATCACCGCCGCCTCGAAGCCGCGCTTCCCGAGCTCGGTCTTGATGCGCTGCATCTCGTCCTGGTTGTCGTACGGGCCGAGGCGCACGCGGTAGCGCACGGCCTTGTCCGGCATCAACCCCTGCTGCACGTTCGCCTCCCAGCCAGAAAACGCGAGGCGCGCCTTCAGGTTCTCGGCGTCCGACTCGGTGGAGAAGGAACCCGCTTGCAGCCAGTATCTTTCGCCGGGCTTCGGCGCCTTCGCCTCCCGGTCGACGCTCGCCACCTTCTCCGGCGGCCGCTCGGCCGGCGGGTCCGCCGCCTTGACGGTGCCGCCCTTGGACTGCTCCACGACAGCGCGGTCCGGCTTTTCGGCCGCCTTGCGCTCGGGCTGCACCTTGGGCTCTTCGTTGCCGGGCAGGATCTTGTAGAAATCGAACCGCGGCTTTTCGGCGGCTTCGCTCTTGGCGGTTCGCGCGGGCTCCCCCTTCGCCGGCTCGCGTGCCGCGTTGGTGGTGGCCGCCGGAACGAACGCCGGATTGTTCTTCATGAGCCAGAACGCCACCGCCGCCGCCATGCCGAGGCCGATGATGACGCCGATGAAAATGCCGAGGAGCGTACTGCCGCGCGCACGCCCGCCGCGCGCGGACGATCCGTTGCGTGCGGTGCGGAGAGGAGAGGTTCGGCTCATGAAGGTCGGCGGCGTTTTCGCCCACTGCGGAATTCGTTACATCTGCTCGGGCGCTGCGATGCCGAGAACGGCCAAGCCGTTGCGGAGCACCTGACCGGCAGCGACGACCAGCGCGAGCCGCGCCCGCTTCAGCGTCTCGTCGTCGACCAGAAACCGCTCGGCATTATAGTAACTGTGGAATTCCTGCGCCAAATCTTTGAGATAGAACGTGACGAGATGCGGCGCCAAGTCACGCGCCGCCGTGGCGAGCTCGCCGGGAAAGTCGGCGATCCGGCGAAGCAGCGCAACTTCGTACGGACTCGTGAGGGGCGACAGATCGGCATCGGCCAGCGCTTGCGCCGCGCTCGCCATGGGAATGCCCGCCTGCCGCAGCACCGCCGCAACGCGCGCATGGGCGTACTGCACGTAGTAGACCGGATTCTCCTCCGATTGCGAGCGCGCGAGATCGATGTCGAATACGAACTCGGTGTCGGCCTTGCGGGAGACGAGGAAAAAGCGCACGGCGTCGCGACCTACTTCGTCGATCAGGTCGCGGATCGTCACGTAGCTGCCGGCGCGCTTGCTGATCTTCACTTCCTCGCCGCCGCGCATCACCGTCACCATCTTGTGCAGCACGTAGTCGGGATAGCCTTTCGGGATGCCGATACCGATCGCCTGCAGGCCCGCCCGTACCCGCGTGACCGTGCTGTGGTGATCGGAACCCTGCACGTTGATCGCCTTCACGAATCCACGCTCGAACTTGGTGACGTGATAGGCGACGTCGGGCACGAAGTACGTGTATCCGCCGTCCGACTTCCGCATCACGCGATCCTTGTCGTCGCCGTAGTCGGTCGTGCGAAGCCAGAGCGCACCGTCCTTCTCGTAGCTGCTACCGCCCGCGCCCAGCTTGGCCACGGTCGCGTCGACGCGGCCTTCGGTGTAAAGCGAGCTCTCGAGGTAATAGCGATCGAACTTCACGCCGAACGACTGCAGGTCGCGATCCTGCTCCTTGCGGAGTTCCGCGACGGCGTAGCGACGGATGCTTTCGATGTCGGAAAGGTCGTGGCCGACTTCGTCGAGATAGCGTTGGGCGAGCTCGCGGATGTAGTCGCCGCGATAGCCATCCTCGGGAAACGGCTCGTGCCGGCCGAGAATCTCGTGTGCGCGCGCCCGCACCGAAAGCGCGAGATTCTGGATCTGTGCACCGGCGTCGTTGTAGTAGAACTCCCGCATGACCGCGTAGCCCTGCCATTCGAGCAGCGTCGCAATCGCGTCGCCCAGCGCCGCCTGCCGTCCATGGCCGACGTGAAGCGGGCCGGTGGGATTCGCCGACACGAACTCGACCATGACGGGTTTGCCGTCATGGACGCGAGTCCGGCCGAACTGCTCGCGCTCGCTCAGGACGCGGCGGACGATCGCCTGCCGTTCGGCTGGTGCAAGACGGAAATTGAGGAAGCCGGGCCCCGCGGTTTCCACCAGCGCGACACCGAGGAGCGCTTCTGCCGCGGACTCGCGCAGCGTTTCAGCGAGTTGCCTGGGATTCTGCCGCGCCTTTTTCGCGAGATTGAGCGCGTCTGGCGTCGCGAAATCGCCGTGATCCGAATTGCGCGGGCGCTCGAGCGTCGGCTCGAAATCGGCGACCTCGGGCAACGCCTTTCGGATGGCGCCCTTCAGCGCCGCTTCGATCTTGTCCTTCGCATCGACCTGCATCGGCGTGTCGCGCCCTTGCCGCGTATTTCGAACGAGCGGCATTATAGCCGCCGGGCGTGGCTCGCCGGCTTCAGCGAGCCCGCAGTAGGCCGCGTAGTTGCGATTAGGAAAAGCTCGCCGGATCGACGTCCAGCGCCGCGCGGACGCGCCGCGACGGCATGGCGCCGAGCGCGGCGCGCCAGCGAGTCAGCATGCGATGGAGGTCCTGCCGGCGCGCCGACTGCACGACGAGCTGGCCGCGCTCGAGGCCCGCGCGGCGTGCAAGCAACGCTGGTACGGGCGCGAACACAGCGACGTCGGCTTCCGCATCGCGGGTCGCGGCCTCCGCTGCCGCGTGCGCCTGCTGGAGGTAGAGGTCCACGTCCGCGCGCAGGTGCGCTTCGGCCAGCAGCAACGCAACATGCGTCGACGGCGGAAGCCCTGCGGCCTCGCGCTCGGCGAGGAGGCTTTGTGCAAGGCTGTCATAGTCCTGTGTGACCAGAGCGCGGTAGACGGGATGCGCGGGAAAATCCGTCTGCACGACCACTTCCCCGGGCCATCCCGCGCGGCCGGCGCGGCCGGCGACCTGCATCAGCAGCGCGGCGACGCGCTCCGTGGCGCGGAAATCGGCGCTGTAGAGGGCGTTGTCGGCGCCGAGAACCCCCACCAGCGTGAGGCGCGGAAAATCGTGGCCCTTGGCGAGCATCTGCGTTCCGACGATCACGTCGATCGCCTGCTCGCCCACGCGCGTGCGCATGGCCGCGAAAGCACCTCGCGTGCGCATCGTGTCGCGATCGACCCGCGCGATTCGCGCATTTGGAAGCGACGCGGCCAGCGCCCGCTCGAGACGCTGCGTGCCGTACCCGTGAGGCAGCAGGTCGACGTTGCCGCAATCGGGGCACGCCGGCGGCAGCTTCGCCATGTGGCCGCAGTGATGGCATTGCATCGACGGGGGCTCGCGGTGCACGGTGAGCCGGACGCTGCAGCGCGGACACTCCGCCTGCCACGCGCACGCCGCACATTTGAGCGACGGCGCGAATCCGCGGCGGTTGACGAACACCAGCGCCTGCTCGCCCCGCCCGAGACAGCGCGCGAGCGCGTCCCATAGCGGTCCCGCGATGCCGTCCCGTGCCCGATCGTCCCGGCACGGAACGAGCGCGATCGAAGGCATCGCGGCGCGCGGATCGGCCCGGCGCGACAACACGATCCTGCGGTACCGACCGTCCCTCGCGTGCGCATACGATTCGAGCGACGGCGTCGCGGTGCCGAGCACGAGGGGAATGCTGCGATCGCGCGCCCTCCACACCGCCACGTCCCGCGCGTGGTAACGCACGCCATCCTGTTGCTTGTACGACGGGTCGTGCTCCTCGTCGACGACGACGAGGGCGAGCCGCGGCAGGGGCGTGAACACCGACAGCCGCGTGCCCAGCACGAGATCGGCAGCACCGGTCGCCGCGGCCCGCCAATGCGCGCGTCGCGCACCGTCGGCGAGTCCGCTGTGCAGTGCGACCGCGTGCGCGCGCGGCAGCGCGGCGCGAACGCGCGCTTCGAGCTGCGGGGTCAGGTTGATCTCCGGCACCAGCATCAGCACTTGTCCGCCGCGCGCAATCGCTTCCGCGGCGGCGGTGAGGTACACGTCCGTTTTGCCGCTTCCGGTGACGCCGTGCAGGAGACAGGGCGAGAACGCGCCAAGCGAGCCGACGATCGCATCGACCGCACTCTGCTGCTCGGCATTGCGCGGCAGCTCCTCCGCCGGCAACGACACGCCGCGAGGCGCTACGTAACCGTCATGGAACCATGCTCGAAGGGTGCGCCGCACGTGCGGCGAAAGCGCCTGCATTGCGGCGACGCTCAATCCCTCGGCCGGAGCGGATTCGAGTGCAGTGAGCAGGGCGAGGGCCGAGCGCGCACGGGTCACGCGCGAGGGCAATTCCGCGCGACCAAGCGAAGTGAGCGCGAGCGGCATCGGCGGCGCATGCGCGATGGCTTCGCGCGTACCCTGCGGTGGCAGGGCCAGCGCCACCGCGAGCCCGAGCGGCACCTGGTAGTAATCGGAGACGAACTGCGTCAGGGCCAGGATGTCGGGCGGCAGCGAAGGCAGCGCCACGACCTCGTCGAGCGGCTGCAGATCCGCGCGATCGATGTCGGTGTCGGATGCGACGTCGACGACCACGCCCACGAGCGGTCGCCGGGCGAGGCGCACGCGCACGATGGCACCGGCGGTGATCCGTGCGGCATCGGGAAACCAGTAGTCGAAGACCCGGTCGAGGGCGACCGGCAGCGCAATGCGCGCGATCGTCATCGCGACATTTCGATCACATGTGCATCGCAGTGGACGTCGCGCAACACATCCGAGCACGTGCGTTCCTCATCACGTCTTGCAGCAACGAACTGCAAGTCATTCATTTTTCGCAGTGGGTGAGTGGCGGTGCGCAAATGCTGTGGATAGTTTTGTGCGTAAGTCGCTTGACAAGAACGTGCCTTCGGCGATACCTGCAGCGCCAGGACTCTGCCTGTCTCGGCCGGGTACCGTTTTCTTGTTTTTTTTCAGAAACTTGTAAATCTATTTCCGCTGTGGCAACCCGCCGGATCGCGGCAGGCAGGTCTCTTTAGGACGTGTGCATAAGTGCCCACATTCTCGCGATCCCTGTATTTGTCAACCCCTCCGCCGTGAAATCGCGAATGCGGCGGCAGCTTCAGGTCGATGGAACGCGCTGCGACATTTCGCGCGAGACGCGATGGACGGTTTCCACGAGCGCAGCGACATTCTCGGGCGGCGTCGCGGGCACGATGCCGTGACCCAGATTGAAGAC
>Ga0070665_100004096_pt1 | contig 15330 bp, 17 predicted proteins | sample KBSS13metaG_FD_65862 | JGI IMG/M metagenome (GOLD analysis project Ga0070665, IMG submission 65862) | Switchgrass rhizosphere microbial communities from Kellogg Biological Station, Michigan, USA - KBS S1-3 metaG | ecosystem: Host-associated > Plants > Roots > Rhizosphere > Soil ... | reverse complement strand
TCTGAATGTCTGGATGATCTCGAGCATCGCGTCGTGCAGCAGGCCATTGCTGGCGAGCACCTGCTGGCCGCGTGAGGCGAAGGGACTGCCGTCCATATTCGTCACGCGGCCGCCGGCCTCGGCCACGATCAAGGCGCCGCCCGCGATGTCCCACGGCTTGAGGTCGCTTTCCCAGAACCCGTCCATGCGCCCCGCCGCCACGTAACAGAGATCGATCGCGGCCGATCCGAGGCGCCGGACGGCACGCGCCCGTCCGACAAACTGACCGAAGAGCCCGACGATTTCGTCGATCCTCGAATGAACGTCGTACGGGAAGCCGGTGACCAGCATGGCGTCCACGAGCGCCGACGCGTCCGACACGTGCAGTGGCCGGCCGTTCAGAAAGGCGCCGCCGCCGCGCTCGGCCGTAAACAACTCGCGGCGGTTCGGATCGTATACGGCCGCGACCTCGGCAACGCCGTCGATTTCGAGCGCGAGCGACGAGCAGAAGATCGGCAGCCCGTGGGCGAAGTTGGTGGTGCCGTCGATCGGATCGAACACCCAGCACGGGCCGCGCGGCACCGCCGCGGCGCCGCCGAACTCCTCCGCCAGCACCTGGTGATCGGGAAACCGTTCGGCCACCATCTCGCGAAACATCTTCTCGACGGCGACGTCCACATCCGTGACGAGATCGATGGCGCCCTTCTTGTCCACGCGCATCGCGCCGCCGAAGCGATCGATTTGAATCGAGCCGGCGCGCACGACGGCCTCGATGGCGGTGGCGAGGAGAAGGGGATCGCGCGGCAATTCAGGCGACGGAATCGGTGGTCGGCTGGGGTGACACGCGCTTGGTCATCTGGATTTCCATCCCGCCTTCGGGGACGCGCCGCAGCTCCACCTGGTCCATGAAGTTGCGGATCAGGAAGATGCCGCGGCCGCTCGCCTTGAGCAGGTTTTCCGGCGCCAGGGGATCGGCCAGTTCGCCCGGGTCGAACCCGGCGCCCTGGTCGCGGACGCGAATCGTCAGCTCGGGGACGGCCTCCGGGGCGGCCTCAAAATCGACGAACACGCGCTTGGACGAATCGTTACGGTTGCCGTGCTTGATGGCGTTGATGACCGACTCGCGAACCGCGACGCCGACCCAGTGCCGCGAGTCCTCGTCCAGGCCGATGCTGCGTCCCATGTGCTCGGAGACGATCTGGACGAAATCCAGCATTTCGAAGGCGCTCGTGAACTCGAGGTGAACGTCGTGGCGGGAGTTGAGCGGCATGCGCCTAATGGGGCCCGGCGACAGAATACCACCGGTTGCGCGGCGTCGCGTCGCGTGACGTAAGATCAGCGGCGTGTCTACTTCTGCCGCCACCGTCGATCCGGCCCGACACGTACGTGGGCGGATTCGCGTCCCCGGGGACAAATCGATTTCGCATCGGTATGCGCTGCTCGCGGCACTGGCAAATGGCACGTCGCGCCTGAGCAATTACTCCCGCGGCGCCGACTGCCTGTCCACGCTGGCCTGCCTGCGCGGCCTTGGCGTGGACATCGTCGACAACTCCACCACTATTACTCTTATCGGACGAGGACTGGGCCGCCTGAGTTCACCGGTGGGCCCGCTCGATGCCGGCAACTCCGGCACGACCATGCGCCTGATGGCAGGCGTGCTGGCAGGACACGGCTTCACCTCTGTGCTGACCGGGGACGAATCGCTCTCGCGCCGCCCCATGCGCCGGGTCATGGAACCCCTGGGCCGGATGGGGGCCTCGATTGAGGCGATGGACGGCCACCCGCCGCTGACGATTCGCGGCGGCGACCTGCACGCCATTACACACGAAGCCAGGGTCCCGAGCGCTCAAGTGAAGAGCGCAGTGCTCCTCGCGGGACTCCACGCAACCGGCACGACGACCGTGACCGAGCCCGCCCGCACGCGCGACCACACCGAGCGCGCGCTGCTGGCGTTTGGCGGACGGGTAGACTCCGACGCCAGCGGCACGCGCGTGGCCGTCGCCGGAGGCCAGACAACGCTGGCCGGCCGGACCCTCGCCGTGCCTGGCGACTTCTCGTCAGCCGCGTTCTGGATGGCTGCGGCGGCGGCGTGCCCCGGATCGCGGGTGGAAATCGAGGAAGTCGGGCTGAACCCGACACGTACTGACCTGATCGGCGTGCTTCGCCGGTTTGGCGCCAGGATCGACTTTCACCAGACGTCGAGCGACGCGGGCGAGCCGGTCGGAACGATCATCGTCGAAGGCGATCGGATCGGCCGGGTCGACATCTCGCCGGACGAAGTGCCTGGCCTCATTGACGAATTACCGGCGATCGCCGCGCTGGCCGGCCACGGCGGCGAAGTGAGCGTCAGGGGCGCGGCCGAGCTGCGCGTCAAGGAAAGCGACCGCATTGCCGTGCTCGTGGCGGGGTTTCGCGCGCTGGGCATCCCGGCGGACGAGCGTCCGGATGGTTTCGTCGCCGGACAGTCCGGAACGACGGCCACCGGCTCCGGTCAGGCCGACGCGCACGGCGATCATCGCATGGCGATGGCCTTTGCCATCGCGGCACTCGCCGGGGGGGCGCCGTCGCGCATCCTCGGCGCCGATTCGGTCGCCATCTCCTATCCGGGCTTCTTCGAGACGCTCGCCCGGCTCGTCGCGTGAAAGCCGACAAGGTCTATCTGGTCGGGTTCATGGGGGCCGGCAAAACGAGCGTCGGCCGCGCGCTGTCCAGGCGCCTCGACTGGCAGCCCGTGGACATCGACGAGCTCATCGAGCAGCGCGAGCGTCTGCCGGTCTCGGAGATCTTCGCGCGGCACGGGGAACCCTACTTCCGCGCGGCTGAGCGCGAGGTGCTCACGGAACAGCTGCCGAAACGCCACGTGGTCGTCGCGACCGGCGGCGGGACGTTCGTGGACCCCGCAAACCGGGCCGTCATCAACCACGACGGCGCGTCGGTCTGGCTCGATGCGCCCATCGAACGGTTAATTGCGCGTATTCCAGCAGACGGCCGCCGTCCGCTCGCCGCCGATCGCGTCGCGCTGGAGCGCCTGTATCAGGCGCGGCGCGCTGCTTACGAGCACGCCCACGTCCGCCTGGACGCCGGGCGTGCCAGCGTCGACGCGCTCGTCGAGCAGTTGGTCGACTGGCTGCAGGCATAGCAGAATAGCTGGCGACTCCTATCCCGATGCGCTACCTCGTCCTGACCGACATCCACGCGAACCTCGAAGCCATGGAGGCCTGCCTGGCCGCCGCTGCCGCGCGGGGCTACGACCGCGCCCTGGTCCTCGGGGACCTCGTTGGCTATTGCGCGGATCCCAACGCCGTCATCGCCCTCACGCAGGCGCTCGATTCTGCCGCCATCGTGCGCGGGAACCACGACAAGGTGGCCTGCGGCCTCGAGCAGGCGGACGGCTTCAACTCCGTGGCGAAGCGGGCCGCGTACTGGACGCACGACAAGCTGACGCCGGCCAACCGCGAATGGCTCGCGGCGCTGCCGCGCGGGCCGGTCGTCGTGGACGACGTGGTGGAGATTTGCCACGGCTCGCCGTTCGACGAAGACGCGTACATCTTCGACGAGCTCGACGCCGTGCGGGCGCTCAAGACGTCGCAGCGGCCGCTCTGCCTGTTCGGCCACACGCACTGGCCCGTGACGTTCGAGCTTGCCGACGCCCGCGTCGACACCATCGGCGTTGGGGACGCCTCGCACGAAGTGCTCACGCTGAAGGCCGGGTCGAAATACCTGGTGAATCCGGGATCGGTCGGCCAGCCGCGTGACGGCGACCCACGGGCGGCCTTCGCCCTCGTGGACACGGCGGCGATGAAGATCGAGCTGTTCCGCGTGGACTATCCGATCGAGACGACGCAGGCGAAGGTGCTGCAGGCCGGCCTGCCGGACGTCCTGGCGCAGCGCCTCGCGGTGGGCAGATAGCGTCGAACAGGCGTAGCGTCCGCCTTCAGGCGGACGTTCGCCGGCCGGCTGAAGCCGGCCGCTACGGCGTCCCTGCCCGTTTGCGTTCCTTCTCTTCCCGCCGCCGCAGTTCAGCGGCATATGCGTCGCGAGCGGCCCGCGAGCCGAGGATCCAGCCGATCACCAGCCCGGCGAGCAGCACCGACGGGATGAAGATGAAATGACCGGCTGTCACCCGGCGTGGCTCCCGCCGGCGCCCTGGCGGCGCTCGAGCGCGTGCATGTCGGCTTCGACCTTCCCGATGCGGCGCCAGATCGTCCAGAGATAGAACATCATCAGCAGCAGGAAGAAGGCATATGCGCCGACGACCAGCGGCGCGGCCGGAACCTGCTCGCTGGCCGGCACGCCGGTGACCGGCACGAAGCCGTCTTGTGCGGCCGGCTGTTGAAGCGCGAACGCGGTCGCCGCCGTGAACGGCACGGTGAGCAGCGACATGAGGCAGACCCGAATTCGACGAACCATCATGGCTCCATCACTCCATCATTCGATCATTCTTCAGCGGCCAGATAGGCGCGGTCCAGCTGGGCCCGCAGCTGCTCGAGTCGGACGCGCGCGGCCAGCGTGATCACGAACAGCAGCAGAAACGCCCCGGAGCAGAACCAGACGAGGTTCCAGGCGGCCGGAAACTTGTCGCCCAGCGTCTTCATGACCGTCGTCTGCGGATGGATCGTGCGCCACCAGTCCACTGACTTGTAGATGAACGGCGCGGTCGCCGCGCCGAAGATGCCCATGGCCGCCGCCAGTTTCTCGGCGCCGGGGCCGCCGTACTTCCGCACGAGGAGGTACCCGAAGAACACGAGCTCGAGCAGAAACGCCATCGTGAGGCGCGCGTCCCACTGCCACCAGACGCCCCACGCCTTGCGGCCCCACAGCGAGCCGCTGAACATCCCGAACAGGCAGAAGATCGTCGTGAGCTCCGCCGACGCGACCGCGTAGTGGTCGGCGGCCGCTGTGCCCCTGAAGAGGTAGATCGCGCTCGCAATCCCGCAGACCGTGACCGACGCCGTCACCGCCATCCACGTCGCGAAGTGGAAGTAGAAGATCTTCTGCACCAACAGCATCGTGGACTCGTACTCGACGCGCGCGATGCCGATCGGCGCCCACGCAAACATCGCCGCCGCGACGACGACGGCCGGAATGAACAGTTTTCGCATCAGTCTTTCCCCACCTGACCTACCCGACCCGCCTGACTTCCTATTCCGTCATGAGCGGTTCGAACGTCCACAACGCCAACGTCACGAACACCACGTCGAAACCCGTCAGGAGGCCTATCCAGAGCGTCGCGATCGCCTCGTCCGGCGGCGCCTGTACGAGCGCCGACGTCCCCCGTACGCCCGCTATGATGACGGGTACCGTGATCGGATACAACAGGATGGGCAGCAGCGCATCCCGGCTGCGCGTACGCACGAGCATTGCCGCGAACAGCGTCCCCACCGACGCGAACCCCAGGGTTCCGAGGCCGAGGAGCGCGGCCAACAGCAGGGGCCGCGCGAACAGCGGCGCCCGAAACAAGAATGCCACGAGCGGCAGCAGGACCACTTGCGTGGACAGCATCGACAGAATCATGCCCAGGAGCTTGCCGACGTAGATGGCCGGCCGCGACGCCGGGGCCATGAGCAGCGCCCGCAGCGTCTCGCCGTAGCGTTCGCGCTCGAACGTCCGGCCGAGCGCGATCGTGCCGGAGAACGCCAGCGCGATCCACAGGATGCCCGACGCCGCGTCCTCGGCAGGCACCCCTTCCTTGACGAACGCGACCGAGAAGATCAGCAGGCACGAGATCGCGAAGAAGACCGTCGTGTAGAGGATCTCGCGGCTCTTCGCCTCGATGGCGAGGTCCTTTTTCAACACCAGGACGGCGACTTTGAGGAACATCTCAGTTGCCGACCAGCGCGCGATAGCGCGCGCGGAGGTTCGGCCCGGCCGGTTCGTCCTTGATGAGCCGTCCGCCCCTGATCACCGCCACACGGCTCACGAGCCCATCGGCCAGGTCGAGGTCGTGCGTCGCCATGACGACAATCGCGCCGGCGGCAGCCAGGCGGCGCAGCCGGTCGGTGACGATCTGCGTGGCGTTGTCGTCCAGGCCCGTGAACGGCTCGTCCATCAGCACCAGCCGCGGATCGTGCAGGAGGGCGCGCTCGAGCGCGAGCCGCTGGCGCATGCCGCGCGAGAACCCCGACACCTCGTCGTCGGCCCGCTCGGAGAGGCCTGCGGCAGCAAGGCCCCGATCGACCGCGTCGTGCGCGTGGAGACCGTGGAGCTGCGCGAAGAAAGTCAGGTTCTGCCTGGCGGAGAGCTCGGAATAGAGGTGAAGCTCGTGGGCCAGGAGTCCGATGGCGCTTCGCAGTTGTCCGCCGAGCGCGCGGGCGGCCGTCCCGCCGTAGGTGATGCTTCCCGACGTCGGCGCGACCAGCGTCGCGAGCATGCCGATGATGGTGGACTTGCCCGCGCCGTTCGGGCCGAGCAGGCCGAGGATCTCGCCGGAGCGAATCGTGAAGGAAATCTGCGAGACAGCGCGGCGCCGGCCGAAGTGCCGCGACACATCGGCCAGGCGAACTTCGTCAAACTGGACCATCAGGCCGCGACGCCCACGGGGTCGTCGGGGTCGTCGAGCGCGCTGAACACATGCTCGAGCGAGGTGACGAGGTCTTCGCGGCGCGACGTGTATTTCGCGCGGTCCCCCCGGCCGCTGCGGTAGTCGTTCTCGAGCCGGACCAGCTCGGCGAGCAGCTTCTCTCGACGCGCGATCAGCCGCTTGCGCTCGACTTCGCGCGCCGACGAGTCGGCGGGGCGCGTCACGGCCCAGACGCCGGCCAGAAGGATCAGGCCGGCAAGGGACAGCGCGGTCCAGCGGGGCGCCAGGCTGTGGTGCGGCAGCTCCGAAAGCGTCAAGGTGATCGGCTGGTTCGCCGCCACGGCATTGCCCATGGCGCCGATGATGATCTGGCCCTCGTTCGGAATGTCCCGCTGCTGCGTGAGTTGAGCCGACGTCAACTTCGTGTCGCCGACCTTCTTGACGAGGACGGCCAGGCGCTCGAGGTTCGCCGGGAACGCCTGCACGACGTCCATCGAGCCCGCTGTCACCGGAAGCTGGCACGCCACCTGGACGGTCGTGCGTCCCGGCGGAAACGGGCCGTCCACGGTGACGTGCGCTCCGCTCGTTTTCGCCAGGCGCGACGAGCCGTCCATCAGGGTGGTGCCCTGCGCCCCGGCCGGCATGTCGAAGCGGAAGGGCGTCGCGGGCGTCACGGGCGTGCTCGCGCTGTTGACGATGTCGAGGAGGTAATAGACGTCGATGACTTCATCGCCCGGCTCGAGCACGATGCGCGTCTCGCCGCCGAGCGCGACCTGTCCGGTCACGGCCGGCGCGCTGCTTTTCGCGCCCGCTGCCCTGTCGGTCGCCACCAGCATGAGCCGGATGCCGCCCTGTGCGGGCGCCGGGAATTCCTGGGACTCGAGGTGTTCGCCGTCCACGTCTGCGCTGGCTTTTACGGGCGACCCGGCCGGCAGCTTGTCGAACTGCGCGCGCCCGGCGTCGTCGGTCTTGACCGTGAGCACCCGGCCGTTGCCGAAGTGCAGCTCGACCGGATGGTCGGCGATGTTGTTGGACAGCTGCCCGCGAATCAGCCGCACTGAAACGCTTCCCGTGGGCAGGTCATCGACGGGGCGCGGGATGCCCGCCATCTGCTTCGGATCGGGCATCTGGAACTGGGCTGAAGCCGAACCGCAAAGAACACCAAGACCACAAAGGATTCCCACCGCCAGCGTGACGGCGCTATTCGTCGTCTTCTTCGTGGTCTTTGTGACCTGCGTGGTTCGTTCTTTCAAAGCTTCGTCCCGCAGTTTTTGCAGAATTTGGCGTCCGCGTCGCGGGCCGTCCCGCATGCCGAGCAGAAACGCGCGGCCGGCGGCTCGGTCTCGGTCGTCCCGATGCGTTTAGCGACTTCCTGTTCGACCTGCTCGCGGTAGCCCGCGCCGGCGTCGAGCTGCCGCATCAGCCGCGCGGCACGCGCGCGCAGGCGGCCGGACATCTCCTGCCAGTCCGATTCGGAGAGCTTCCCCATCGCCCGGTCGAACTCGAGCTCCTTGATGGCGCGCAGGGCCAGGAGCTTTTCGCGCTCCAGGGCGGCGCGCGTCCGCTGCCCGACCATCGTCGTTCGATCGTCGTGGTCGGTCACCAGGGGCCGGACGGCGCGAAGCATGGCGATGCCGACGAGCACGGTGGCCGCCATCAGGACGGAAATGAGAAGGATGGGGAGATAGCCCTGGCCCCGCGCGAGAAACGTCGCCGCGGTCGCGCAGCCGAGCGCCGCGAGGACGAAGAACTGCCAGGCCTGGAGGCCCTGGTCCGCTCGCGGGCTGTCAGTCGAGGTTTCTGAGCTCATCGTCGAGACGTTCGGCCATGTCGGCGTCAATCGGCGCTCCCGCGGCGGCCGCAGGTTCCGGGCGGCGCGTCCACTTCATCGCGGACAGCCCGATGACGATGGCGCCGGTGATGCCGGCGAGGTACGGAAACAGCCAGGCCAGCCGATTGAACCCCTTGTCGATCGGCGCGCCGAGCACTTCCTCGCTGTGGTTCGCGACGACCGCCTGGATGACCTCGTCGTGCGACTTGCCCTGGTCGATCAAGGCCGCGACTTCCCCGCGCAGTTCGTGGGACGTGACGCACGGATCCTTCCGGCACTCCGCGATCGTGATGTGGCCGCAGCCGCAGGTGCAGACGATCTCGTGTTGAAGCTTGGCTTCCGCCGGCGTCCGGGCGTAGTGCGAGGTCTGGGTCGCCGCGTCGCCGGTCATCTGCGCCGACGCCTTCGTCCCGCCGCCGAGGACGAGCCCGAACGACAGCAGGATGGTCAGCGTGGTCGTCGCGGCCTCGGCCGGCATTTTCGCCAGCGCAAAGGCCAACGTGCTCTCCGGCAGCAGCGCAATGCCGGTGCCGAACGCCATGATGCCGAAGCCCATCCAGATCCAGTCAACCAGGGGGTTGACGTGAATCTCGAGGCTCATGGTCTGCGTCCCGAGATCGACGGCCGGCATGATGACGTAGAAGTCTTCAGCGGGCGTGCGGCGAATCGCGACGTCCGTGCGCGGCGGCTCGCTTTCGTGCTTGTGGAACGACGACTTGCCCGGGTACATCGTGTCGAGCTGCTTGCCGTCCTTGAACACGGCCACGTAGCCCGTGAGCATCTGCTTCTGGCCGTCGTCGGTGAGCTTGATGCCGTCGTTGCGGACGGTGTAGGCGCCGATGGTGCCCTTCTCGCCCGGCTTGAGCAGCATCTGCTGATCGCGCTTGTAGCCGTTCCCGGCGAAGCCGAGGAAGATGAGCACGATGCCGATGTGGACGATGTAGCCGCCGTACCGGCGCTTGTTCCGGCCGACCAGTCCCACGAGCGCGGTGAAGACATCGGTGCCGGTCGCCCGCCGGCGCACGTTCGCGCCGCGCCAGAACTCCTGGGCAACCGTTCCCGCCACGAACGCGCACAGCGCGAAGCACAGGCCCGACACCCAGACCCTGAAGCCGAAGGCGGCGAGGACCGCCGCCGTCGTGATCCCGGCGAGGACCGGGAACAGGAACGAATCGCGCAGGTTGCTGATCGCCGACTTGCGCCACGCGAGCAGCGGGCCGACACCGGTCAGGAACAGGAGGATGAAGCCGATGGGCAGCATCCACTTGTTGAAGAAAGGCTGTGCGACCGCGATGCGATTCCCCGTGACCGCCTCGCTGAGCGTCGGGAACATCGTCGCGAACAGGATGAAGAACGCGGAAAACAGCAGGATCCAGTTGTTGACGAGGAACGCCGCTTCGCGCGAAATCCACGAGTCGAGCTCGTTGCGCGCCCTGAGCAGCGGCAGGCGGTAGATGACCAGGCCGAAGCTGAACGTCAGGATGATCACCATGAAACCGATGAACAGCCGCGCCAGTTCGACGTCCTCGCCGAACGCGTGCACCGACTGCACCACGCCCGAACGCGTCATGAACGTCCCGAAGATCGTCAGGAAGAACGTCATGATCACCAGCACGACGTTCCAGACGCGCAGCATGCTGCGGCGCTCCTGCACCATCACCGAGTGCAGAAATGCGGTCGCCGTGAACCAGGGCAGCAGGCCGGCGTTCTCGACCGGATCCCAGCCCCAGTAGCCGCCCCAGCCCAGCACTTCGTAGGCCCAGATCATCCCGAGCGTCAGCCCGAAGGACAGGAACAGCCAGCTGACCATCGTCCAGCGGCGGACGGCCCGCAGCCACGAGTCGTCCAGGTGGCCGGTGATGAGCGCGGCGATGCCGAACGCGAACGGGATCGTCATGCCGACGAAACCCGTGTACAGCGACGGCGGGTGAATCGCCATCCAGTAGTTCTGCAGCAGCGGGTTCAGCCCCTTGCCGTCGGGCTCCGGCGACGTCAGAAACGTCGTGAACGGGTTCTTGTGCACCACCATCAGGAACAGGAAGAACATCTGCACGACCGAGATGGTGGCGACGACGTAGGGAATCAGCTCGCGGTGCCGTTCCCGGTTCGTGTAGACGGCGCAGGTGCCGAAAATCGACAGCAGGAACACCCAGAACATGATCGAGCCGTCGAGGCCGCCCCAGTACGACGTGATCTTGTAGAAGAGCGGCTGCGCGGCTTCGGAGTAGTGGGCGACGTACTTGATCGTGAAATCGTCGGTGATGAACGCGTTGACCATGACCGCGGAGGCCACGGTCATCAGGGCCGCGATCAGGTAGAACGCGCCGATGCCGCTCTCGATCAGCGGCCGCGAGCGGCGGCGGGCGCCGACGACGGAGATGACGGCGGCGTAGCTGCAGACGACGAAGGCGGCAAGGAGAAGGAAGGAGCCAAGGGATGACATCTCAGGATCCCGAGGCCGCTTCGTATTTCGACGGGCACTTGGCGATCACGCCGTTCGGGTCGGTGTGAAATCCTTCCGTGCTGAGCTTGCCGTGCAGGACGACCTCGGCCTCGCCTTTGAACGTGTCGGGCACGATGCCCGAATACGTCACGGTCATGACGTTGCCCGGCTCGCCCGCGCGAATCGGGTTGTTCTGGATTTTGAAGCGCCAATCCAACGTGTTCGGACGCTGCGCGATCGATCCGGGAATGACGTACCCGTGCAATTGCAGGGGCTTGCCTTCCCATGCCTGTCGATCGGCGACGACTTCATCCACGTGCTTGAAATACTCGGTGCCGTTCTGCAGCGTCGTCCACATCAGGAAGCCGAACGCGGACGCCAGCACGAGTGCGGTGATGCCGATCTTGATATATCGATGTGCCATAAGGACTTCTGGGAAAGATTTCAGCGTCAGAATAGCCCGACTACCCCGCCGATGCAAGCGCGCTCAGGAGTAACGAAACATCGGCGACAGGCAGCCCGACCACGTTGGCGTAGGACCCGTCGATTCCCGGGATAAACCGCGAGGCGAGGCCCTGAATCGCGTAGGCGCCGGCCTTGTCGCGCCCCTCGCCGCTCGCGATGTACCAGGCGATGTCCTCGTCGCGGAGCTCCATCATATAGACGCCGGTCGCGCCGATAAATCCCCGTTCTGCACCCCGCGACCGCAAACTGACGCCCGTCAGCACCTCGTGACGTCGGCCCGACAGCTGCCGGAGCATGGACGCCGCCTCGCCGTCGTCACCGGGTTTACCCAGAATCTGGTCGTCCACGACCACAGCCGTGTCTGCGCCAAGGACGATGGCGCCCGTAGCGTCCGGCTTCAGCCGGACGACGTCCCAGGCCGCCGCCGATTTCTCGGCCGCCAGCCGCCGGACGTAGTCGCGCGGCCTCTCTCCGGCGCGCACGCGCTCGTCGATCTCGACGGGCAGGACGTCGAACGTGTAGCCAGCCGCGCGCAGCAGCTCGGCGCGTCGCGGAGACGTCGATGCGAGGACCAGATGCATGTGAGGCTGAATGATAAGATCGATTTGATGCGGCCGCTCAGCTCCGCGGTTCCCGGCGCGCTCGCGGAGCTGCTACGCGCGGCGCCCCTGTCGCCAGGCAAGGTGACGTTCGCATGGCGTGCCGCCGTCGGCCCCGCCCTCGAGCGGGAGACCGCGGTGCGGCTCGAAGGGACGACGCTCATCGTCGACGCCGCAACCCGCCAGTGGGCCCAGGAAGTCCGCCGCGCATCGACCCTGATCCTGCGCCGCATGGACACGCTGCTCGGCCCTGACACCGTCAAAGAGCTCACGGTCAGGGAACGCAGAATGTAGAACCCCGAACCGTGAACCTTGAACCGTGAACCTTGAACCGTGAACGTTGAACCCTCCGTCATTGTCTCCGCCGTCCGCACGCCCACCGGGAAATTTCTCGGCGCGCTCAAGACGCTGAAGGCGACAGAGCTCGGCGCGCTCGTCGTGGCCGAGGCCGTGCGCCGCGCGGGGATCGAGCCCGCGATGGTCGACGAGTGCATCATGGGCAACGTGGTCGGCGCGGGGCTGGGACAGAACCCCGCGCGCCAGGCCGCGCTTCGAGGAGGGCTGGCCGACCATGTCGCCGCGCTGACGGTGAACAAGGTCTGCGGATCCGGCCTCAAGGCCGTGATGCTGGCCGACCAGGCCATTCGCGCCGGCGACATCGACATCGCCGTCGCGGGCGGCATGGAGTCCATGAGCAACTGCCCGTATCTGCTGCCGCGCGTGCGCGAAGGCGTGAAGATGGGCAACGCCGAACTGCTCGATGCGATGATCACGGACGGTTTGTGGTGCGCGTTCGAGCAGTGCCACATGGGCAACGCCGGTGAAGTCGTCGCCGAACACTACCGTGTCGGCCGCGCGGCGCAGGACGCGTACGCCGCGCTCAGCCACCAGAAGGCGGCCGCGGCGACTGAAGCCGGCCGATTCGCCGCCGAAATCCTTCCGGTGTCAATCCCGCAGAAGAAAGGACCGCCGGCCATCGTCGATCGGGACGAAGCCATCCGCGCCGACTCGACCGTCGAGGCCCTCGGAAAGCTCGCGCCCGCGTTTCAGGCCAGCGGAACGGTGACCGCGGGCAACGCGCCGGGCGTCAACGACGGCGCGTCCGCGCTGGTCGTCATGTCCGGCAGCCGCGCGCGCGATCTCGGTGTGGCGCCTCTCGCCCGCATCGTGGGCCAGGCCACGAGCGGCCTCGCGCCGAAGTTCGTGCTGATGACGCCAGTGGATGCGGTGAGACGGCTGCTCGACAAAACCGGGTGGGCGCTCGCGGATGTCGACCTCTTCGAGTTGAACGAGGCATTTTCCGTGCAGGCGGTCGCCGTGCTCAACGAGCTCGATCTCGATCCGGCAAAGGTCAACGTGAACGGCGGGGCCGTCGCCCTTGGCCACGCGATCGGCTCGAGCGGCAGCCGCGTCCTGACGACGCTCCTCTACGCGCTCGAACAGCGAAACCTGAGGCGCGGCATCGCGACGCTCTGTCTCGGCGGCGGCAACGGTGTCGCAGTCGCTGTCGAACGGCTGTAACGAAGACGGTCAACACAGAGCACGCCGAGCACGCGGAGTTGTTCTAGGATTGCTTCCTCTGTGTGCTCCGTGTGCTCTGCGTTGATCGTCGTGATTCTTATGAATATCAAGACAGTGGGTGTGGTTGGCGCAGGGACGATGGGGAACGGCATCGCGCAGGTGTTCGCGCAGGCCGGGTTCTCCGTCTGCCTCGTGGACGTCGCGCAGCCGGTGCTCGATCGCGCGCGCGCCGAGATCGAGCGCAGCCTCGCGAAGTTCGTTGAGAAGAGCACGCTCACGGCTGCCGCCCGCGACGCGACGCTCGGGCGCCTCCAGATGGCGGCCAAAGTCGATCGCCTCGCCGCGGCCGACTACATCGTCGAGGCGATCGTCGAGGACGCCGACGCGAAGCGCGCGCTCTTCAGCGGCCTGCATGCGATCGCCAAGCCGGACGTAATCCTGGCGTCGAACACGTCGTCCATCTCGATTACGGCGCTCGGGGCCGCCTCGGGGCGCGCCGATCGCGTGCTCGGCATGCACTTCATGAACCCGGTACCGCTGATGACGCTCGTCGAGCTCGTCCGCGGACAGGCCACGTCGGACGCGTCGATGCGGACGGCATCCGAGTTATGTGCCGCGCTGGGGAAAACTGCGGTCGAGTCCGCGGACTATCCGGGCTTCATCAGCAACCGGATCCTCATGCCGATGCTGAACGAGGCGATGTTCGCGGTCATGGAAGGCGTCGGCACGCCCGAAGCGATCGACACCGTGATGAAGCTCGGGATGAACCATCCGATGGGACCGCTCGCGCTGGCGGATTTCATCGGCCTCGACGTCTGCCTCGCCGCCCTCACCGTGCTGCACACGGGCTTCGGCGATCCCAAGTTCCGGCCGTGCCCCCTACTCCGGCGAATGGTCGCGGCCGGCCATCTCGGCCGGAAGTCCGGCAAGGGCTTTTACTCGTACTAGCCACGCCGCGGCTGCGACGGGCCCGAGAAGCACGATCTCCTGGACGAGCGCGAGCGCGTTGCGCTGCATCGTCGCGGGCTCGAACAGGTGCCGCCGTTCGGTCGGCCGCAGGATATCCCAGCCCGAGAGGAACCATCTGGATGACACGGGCCAGAGCGCCTGGATGCCGAGCGGCGGCGTCGGATCGGCCTGGAGCCAGTCGAGCAGAAGATGCGAGGCGTACGCGGCGACGCACGCGACGGCGAATTTGGCCGTGACCTTCCCTGTCACGCTGCCCGCGACAATCATCAGGAGCGCCACGGCGGCCACAGCCGCGAAGCTGTGAGTGACGGTGCGGTGCGCGATGGGCAGGAGCAGGTCGGCGTCGGGAAGAACGGCCAGGGCCACGCACAGGTACACGGACTTGTAGTGCAGGCCTTCAGGCCTGCCGTGAGCGGGGCCTTCGCCACTGGCGAGGGACGTTCGCGGAGGCAGCAGGTCCGCGACCCAGGCGACCGCGAGACCGCCCAGGGCGTGGCCAATCGGGCTCGGCATCGTGGCCCGTATGATGGCAGAATCTGCCACCCCGGGATTTAGAGGCGAAAGTGCCTGAGCCCATAAGTCATTGCTGTTAAATATGTTCAGTGTTTGCGTGCACAGAATTGCCGTTGACTTTCGCCCGGCACGATCCTAGAATAAACCCGCCCAGAAGGAGAACCCGCATGCCACCAGCCACCGTCGAGAGAATTGAGCGACCCGAGAAGGAAGACTCCAGGATGGACCGCGAAAAAGCCAAGGCCGTCGAGCTGGCCGTCGGCCAGATCGAGAAGCAGTTCGGCAAGGGCTCCATCATGCGGCTGGGCCAGAAAGGCCCGATTCAACCGATCGATGCCATCTCCACCGGGTCCATCAGCATCGACTACGCGCTGGGCGTGGGCGGCGTGCCGCGCGGACGGGTCATCGAGATTTTCGGACCGGAGTCCTCGGGCAAGACGACGCTCGCGCTGCAGGTGATCGCCGAGGCGCAGAAACTGGGCGGCATGGC
>Ga0070665_100004091_pt1 | contig 15338 bp, 15 predicted proteins | sample KBSS13metaG_FD_65862 | JGI IMG/M metagenome (GOLD analysis project Ga0070665, IMG submission 65862) | Switchgrass rhizosphere microbial communities from Kellogg Biological Station, Michigan, USA - KBS S1-3 metaG | ecosystem: Host-associated > Plants > Roots > Rhizosphere > Soil ... | reverse complement strand
CGACGGCGGCCTCGGCAACGACACCATCCACGCGGGCGGCGGCGCCGACAAGGTCGCCGGCGGCGACGGCGACGACGTCATCCACGCCGACTCCGGCCCCGACGTCATCGACGCTGGCCCTGGCAACGACACGGTCTACGTCAACAACGGCACCGCCGTGCGATCGGTCGACTGCGGCGACGGCGACGACACGATCTACATCAACCCGTACGCCAAGGCGGGCGGCATCTCCAACGCCCAGGCCGTGCGCAGCGGGGACATCCGCAACTGCGAGCACGTCACCGAGGCCGACGCGGTCGAGGATCCGACGCGCGCCCGCACCCGGCTGATCCACGGCACGCAGGGCACGACGCTCACCGGCGGCGACGGCCTCGACAACCTCCTCGGCAGCCTCGGCCCAGACCGCATCTTCGGCCTCGCGGGCGACGACGTCATCTGGGGCAACCGCGAGCACGACGGCAGCGCCAAGGGCACCGACACCCTCGACGGCGGCGCCGGCAACGACACGATCTACGGCGGCCGCGGCGACAACGACATCCGCGGCGGCGACGGCGACGACACGCTGCAGGGCGGCCCGAACGCCAACACGATCACGGGCGACGCCGGCAACGACACGATCCGTACGACCGGCCGCGGCCGCAACACGGTGCGCGCCGGCGCCGGCGACGACACGGTCGACGCCTACGGCCAGGGCGCGGCCACGGTGGACTGCGGCCCGGGCAACGACACCGTGAACATCGGCTGGAACAAGCACGTGCGCACCGTCGAGTGCGAGAACGTGCACGCCCGCTACAAGAACTAGGCAAAACGCTTCGCGCTTCGCTTGCGAGAATGTCGTTGAGCGACATTCTCGGGAACCGGGCAGGCTGTGGCGATGAAGCCCGTCTGGCTCGTCGCGGCGGTAGCGCTCGCGGCCTTCCTCTGGTGGCGGCGCCGGCGGCTCGAGCCCCCGGTGCTGATCGCGGGCGTCATCGCGGTCGTGGCCGCCGCCGTCTACTCGACCGGCCTCGTCCACGTCCCATCGCTGGACAAGATCCTCGAGGACATCGGCAGCGCCCTGGGCCCGTGGACGTACGGCCTGGTCGCGCTCCTGGCCTTCCTGGAGGCGGGCGCGTTCATCGGCCTGCTGATCCCCGGCGAGACGGCGCTCATCGTCGCCGGCGTCGTGGCCGGGCAGGGCCAGATCAACATCGTGCTGCTCATCGCGATCGCGTGGACGTTCGCGGTGCTCGGCGACCTCACCGGCTACGCGCTGGGACGCCGGCTCGGCCGCCCCTTCCTCGTCCGCCACGGCCCGCGCTTCGGGATCAGCGAGGAGCGCGTGCACCAGGTCGACGCGTTCTTCGCCAAGCACGGCGGCAAGGCGATCTTCGTCGGCCGCTTCGTCGGACTCGTCCGGTCGCTCTCCCCGTTCCTGGCCGGCTCCTCCGGGATGCAGCTGCGGCGGTTCGTCCCCTACGACGTGCTCGGCGCCGGACTCCAGTCCTCGTTCCTCTGCCTCATCGGCTACGTCTTCTGGCATTCGCTGGACCGCGTGCTGGCGATCGCCAAGCAGGGTGCCCTGGCCCTCAGCGCGACGATCGTGGTGCTCGTCGCGATCGTCGTCGCCGTGCGCTGGCTGCGGCAGGCCGAGAACCGGCAGCGGATCTCGGCGTGGTTCGACGCGCACGATGAGAACCCGGCGGTTCGCCTCCTGCTCGCGGCGGGGCACCGCGCACGGCGGCCGGCGATGTTCGTCTGGGAGCGCCTGACGCCCGGCAACCTGGGCCTCGAGCTCACGACGCTGCTGGCCACCGGGGTCGTGGGCGGCTACGTGTTCTTCGGCTACATGCTCGTGCTCGACGGGGTCGACCTCACGCCCGGTGACTCGCGTGCGGTCACCTGGGCCGACGCCGTGGCCAACGGCGTGTTCGACGATCTCGCCAGGATCGCCGAGGCGCTCGGCGCGCTGCCCGTCGTGGCGCTCGTCGTCGCGGTCGTCGTCATCGGCCTGCTCGTCGCCCGCCTGTACCTCGAGGCGTTCGTGCTCATCGGCGGTCTCGTGCTGACCGTCGTCGCCGGCGCGATCGCCGGAGGCGCCATCGACCGGCCCGCGATCGACGGGACCGCCGTGACCTACCCGGACGTCCAGGGCGCCTACGTCGTCTCGTGGATCGCCGTCGCAGTGGCGTTGCGCCACGCGACCGGCCCGATCTCACGGACGGCCGCGCTCGTGACGGTCGCGATCGTGCTGACGGTGCTCTACGCCCTCGCCGCCGTCTACCTGCGCGACGACTGGTTCTCCGACGTCGCGGGCGGGCTGGGGCTCGGGGTGCTGTGCTGGAGCGTCGCCGGGACCGCCGGGCTGCTCACCCGGGCGCGATGACGCGCGCGGCGGCGGCCGTCGCCCGCAGGTCCACGCGATCTCCCGCGGCGACCCGTGGATCGTCCACGTCGCTGAGCACCCGCACGCCGTCGACCCGCGTGGCGATCCGCGTCCGCTCCCCGAACGGCAGGACGCGCTCCACCACGCCCATGTCCCCGCCGGGCACGACCGCGACGTCCCGGGCGCGCACCGCGACGCAATGGCTCGCCGGCTCCCCCAGCAGCCGGGATGCGAGGCGCGACTCCAGCAGGTTCTCGAAGCCGAGCAGTCGGGCGCAGTCCGCATCGGCCGGGTGCTCGAGGACCGAGGCCGTCGGCCCGAGCTGACGCAGCTCTCCGGCGTGCAGGATCGCGACGCGGTCGGCGATGGCCGCGGCCTCGTGCCGGTCGTGCGTCACGAGCAGCGACGTCGCGCCGATCGAGGCGAGCACGTCGCGCAGGTCGGCGAGCAGCTCGGCGCGAGTGGGCGCATCGAGGGCGCTGAACGGCTCGTCGAGCAGCAGGATGCGGGGCGCGAGCACGAGCGCGCGCGCGATGCTCACCCGCTGCGCCTCCCCGCCCGACAGCGCCGACGCGCGTCGGTCGGCGAGACCGGCCAGATCCAGGCGCACGAGCCACTCGTCCGTCCGCCGGCGGCGCTCCTCGCGCGGCACGCGGGCGAAGCGCAGCCCGGTCTCCACGTTGGTCCGGGCGGTCGCCCCGCGGCGCAGCAGGGGGCGCTGCAGCACGGCAGCCGTCACCGCGCGGATCTGTGGCGCGGTCGCCGGGACGCCGTCGAGGCGCAGCTCCCCGCGCGCGGGCGTGCGCAGCCCGCCCGCGACGCGCAGCAGCGTGGACTTGCCCGCCCCGTTCGCGCCCAGGACGCACAGCGTCTCGCCCGGCGCGAGCGCGAGATGCTCGAGACCGAGGATCGTGCGGCCGCCGGCGACGACGGCGACGTCGCGCAGTTCCAGCAGCGGCGACGCGCCGGTCACGTGCTGCCGCGCTGCTGCACGGCGGTCAGCACGAGGTTCACGGCGAAGGCGATGAACAGCAGGATGAGACCGAGCGCCAGGGCGAGGGCGAACTCGCCCTTGGACGCCTCGAGCACGGCCGCTGTCGTGAGCACCCGCGTCTGTCCCGCGATGTTGCCGCCGACCATGAGCGCGGCGCCCACCTCGGAGATGACGGCCCCGAAGCCCGCCATCGCCGCGGCGAGCAGCGGCAGCCGCGCCTCGGTCGCGACGATCCACATCGAACGCAGCCGGCCCGCGCCGAGCGCCTGCATCTGGAGCCGCAGCTCCGGGTCGACGTGCTGCAGCGACGCCGACGACAGGCCCGCGACGAGCGGCAGCGCGATGGCGGTCTGGGCGATCACCATCGCCGTGGGCGTGTAGAGCAGGCCGAGGCTCCCGAACGGGCCGGAGCGCCACAGGAGGATGGTGATCACGAGACCGGCCACGATCGGCGGGACGCCCATGCCGGTGTTGACGACCGCGAGCGCGAGGCGCCGCCCGCGGAAGCGCCCGAACGCCAGCAGCGCCCCGACCGGCAGGCCGACCGCGAACGCGATGACGGTCGCGGTCAGCGAGATGCGCAGCGAGCGGGCGACGATCTCCCAGGTCTGGGCGTCGCCCGTCACGAGCAGTCGCAGCGCCTCCGTGAAGGCGTCCCAGAGCTCCCCCATCCGCTAGGCGGCGTCCGCGACCTGCTCGTCCGTCTTGCCGGCGTCGGGTGTGAAGAGCGGCTCGCCGTACTTCTGGACCCCGAACGTCGCGATCAGCTTCTGGGCGCGCGCCGAGACGATCCAGTCCGCGAAGGCGTCGCCGCCCTTCGTGTTGACCCGGGGCCCGTTCGTCTTCGGGATCTCGATCACGTGGTACACGTTGAGCAGCGGAGAGCCGCCCTCGACGAGCAGCTTCAGGTCGCGCGCGCTCTCGGTGGCGAGATACGTCCCGCGGTCGCTGATCGTGTACGCGTCCTTGTCCGCGGCGATCTGCAGCGTCGCGCCCATCCCCTGCCCGGACTCCTGGTACCAGGATCCCTTCGGCTTCACGCCCGCTTTGTCCCAGAGCTTGAGCTCGAACGTGTTCGTGCCCGAGTCGTCACCGCGGGAGATGAACGGCGCCTTCGCGCGGGCGATACGCGCCATCGCCGCCGTCGCGCTCGCACCGCGGATGTGCGCCGGATCGGAGGCGGGGCCGACGATGACGAAGTCGTTGTGCATCACGACCCGCCGGTTGCGACCCTTCCCGTCGGCCACCATCTTCTCCTCGGCGGCGGGCGAGTGGACGAGCACGACGTCGGCCTCGCCCCGCGCGCCCATCTCGATCGCCTGACCGCTGCCGACCGCGACCGTCTTGACCTTGGCTCCGCTCTCCTTCTCGAAGGCGGGCACGAGCACGTCGAGCAGCCCCGAGTCCTGGGTGCTCGTCGTGGTGGCGAGGATCACGGGGGCGGTCTGGGAGCCTGTGTCGTCGTCGCCTCCACCGCCGCAGCCCGCGATCAGCACGACCGCGGCGAGCGCGGCAACAAGCTGTCTCGTTCTGTGCTGCATCAGTTGGGCATCGTACGATCGCGCGCATGGCGCTGTACCGCGACATCGCGGAGGCCGTGCTCGACCGCATCGCCACGGGCGCACTCCCGGCCGGCACGACGCTGCCGAGCGTTCGCGCGGCGGCGGCCGAGCACGGGACCACGGCCGCAACCGTCGGGCGCGCCTACGCCGAACTCGCGCGGCTCGGGGTGATCGACGGCGCGCCGCGGCGCGCGGCGAGGGTGTCGCGCGACGGTGCGCCGCTCGCGCGTCGGGCACTGCACGGCGGAGCGCGCCTGCGGCTGGCGGGCAGCGACGACCCGCTGCTGGACCGCATCGCCGGCGACACCGAGCGCATCGGCGCGCGCGGGAGCCTCGGTGGCCTGTCCGCGCTGTGGCAGGGCCGCGCCGATGCGGCGACGCTGCATCTGCGCCACCGCGACGGCCGCTACAACGCCCCGTTCGCGGCGGGCGTGCTCGCCGGGCGCGATCCGGTCCTCGTCCACCTCTGGGACCGCGAGCAGGGCATCGTGCTCCCTGCGGACAATCCGCGCGGCGTCGCCGGTGTTCACGATCTCCCCGCCTGCACCGTCGCGCTGCGCGCGCCCGGGACCGGCACCCGTGTGCTCGCCGAGCGGCTCCTGCGCGACGCCGGCGTGGCCGGCGGCGCCGTGCGCGGTCCCGAGGTCGCGACGCACCTCGAGGCGGCGCTCGCCGTCGCGACCGGTCTCGCCGACGCCGCGATCGGCCTGCGCGCCACGGCCGTCGCCCTCGGCCTGGACTTCGTGCCGCTGACGTGGGAGCCCTACGAGCTCGCGCTGCCGGAGGACGCGCTCGGGGCGGCCTCCGACCTGCTCTCGGCGCTGTCGTCCGCAGCGCCGATGCCGGGCTTCGACCTGGCCGGCGCCGGCCGGATCCGCCGCCTCTAGCTCAACCTACGACGTCGACGCCCAGGCGGTACTGGCCGATCCGCCGCGCCACGACGTCCCCGAAGAGGCTCGCGAAGTGCCCGTGACCCATCGTCATGTCGCGGTAGATGCGCTGCAGGCGCTCGCCGTCGCGCAGCGCGCTGGAGCCGGCGGTGCGGACGATGTGCTCCTGCATCGCGTCCCACGCCATGCGCATCCCCTCGCGCGCGATGAAGTTGAGGACCATGTCGTCCTCGCGCGAGAACCCGGCGTCCTCCTCGACGTTGCGCCGCGCGAACTCGGTCCACTGGTCGGCGCCGTTGAGCATCGCCGCCTCCGCCGTCGCGAGCTTGCCGATCGACATGCCGAACCAGCGCTGGTAGTCGGGGTCCTCGGCGCGGATGACCGTCGGCGGGCGCTGGGTGCGCTTCGTGGTGACGATCGCCTGGTACTCGTCCAGCGCACCCTTCGCGGCGCCGATCATGAGCGCGGTCAGCTCGAGCTGGAAGACGGAGAAGCAGCGCCCCGCGTACATCGGGTTGCCGTGCAGGCGCGAGCCGGGCGTGCCGCCGCTGACGTCGAACTCGACGAGCTGCGTGTCGGGCAGCGCCCAGCCGTCGGGGACGAACGCGTCCTCGAGCCTCACGGTGTGCGACCCGCTGCCGCGCAGGCCGAGCAGGTCGCCCCAGTCGTCGAGCATCTCCCACTGGCTGCGCTCGGCGACGAAGAGCGTCATCCGCGGCGGGACGCCCTCGTCTCTGATGAGGGTCTGGCCCATGTAGTACGTCGAGTACGGCGCGCCGGAGGAGTACGGCCAGGCGCCGGTGATGCGCCAGCCGCCGTCGACCTTCACGGCGGTGCCCGTCGGCGCCGCGACGGACGCGGCGCGAAAGTCCCCGTTGCCGAAGATCTCATCCTGCGCGCGCTCCTCCCAGAAGGAGGCGACCTGCAGGGCATGGCCCGCGGCCAGGGTGAAGCCCCACGCCGCCTGGATGTCGCCGTGGGCGAGCTCGGCGATGAGCCGCAGCCAGTTCGTCATGTCGAGCTCGAGCCCGCCGTAGCGGTGCGGGATCAGACTGCGGTAGAACCCCGCGTCCTCGAACGCGCGATGGATCTCGTCGGAGTAGTAGCGGCGCGCCTCGGTCTCCGCGGACTGCTCGATGAGGAGCGGTCGCAGCGCGATCGCGCGGTCGAGCAGCTCGCGTGGACCCGGCCGCGTCCCGACCCGCTCATCCTGACCTTCGACCGATGCCATCGACGTCTCCCGTGTTCGGCTCTACCCCGCACGATGGTGGCAGGGGGAGGTCGCGGAGGCATCGGTGATCGCCACAGTGACGGACCCGGATTTTCATCCGAGCGGTTGATCACCTCACTGGTAGGTTGCCGCGCATGAGGACAGCTCTTTGACGCCCTTGCTCGAGGGCAAGGTCGCCGTGATCACCGGCGCGGCAGGCGGCATCGGCCGTGCCTCGGCACTGACGTTCGCCCGGGAGGGCGCGAAGGTCGTCCTCGGGGACCGCGCCGAGGAGGCGCTCGCCGAGACCGCGAGGCTCGTCTCGGAGGCCGGCGGCGACGCGGCGTGGCTCGGCACCGACGTCACCCGACGGGAGGACGTCGTCGCGCTCGTCGCGCTGGCGACGGAACGCCACGGGCGCCTGGACTGCGCGTTCAACAACGCCGGCATCCCGGGCGGGATGCAGCCGTTCGCCGAGCACAGCGACGAGCAGTTCGAGGCGGTCATGGACATCAACGTGCGCGGCGCGTGGATGTGCGTGCAGGAGGAGATCAGGGCGATGCTGCGAACGGGCGGCGGCTCGATCGTCAACGCGTCGTCGGGGCTCGGCATGATCGCCGCGCCGCAGGTCGCCGCGTACGTGACGTCCAAGCACGCCGTGCTGGGCCTGACCCGGGCGGCGGCGCTCGAGTACCCGCGGCAGGGCATCCGGGTGAACGCCGTCCTTCCCGGTGTCGTGGACACCGCGATGCCGCAGGAGATGTTCGCCGCCGCGCCCGGCGCGGTCGACGCGATCGGCGAGACGTCGCCGATGGGGCGCCTCGCACGCCCGGACGAGGTGGCCGAGGCGGCAGCGTGGCTGTGCTCGGACCGCTCGTCCTACGTCAACGGCCACGGGCTCGTGGTCGACGGCGGCATCGTCATCCAGTAGCGAACGGAGGAGCGCGTGCCGAAGGTCATCCTGCAGGTCTACCCGACGCTGGGCCCGCCCGCGGAGATGGAGCGGCGACGCCCCATCGGACGCGACAACGACGCCTACCAGAACATGCTCGATGGCCTGGTCGAGCTGGCCAAGGCGGCGGACGACCTCGGGTACTGGGGCCTCGCGCACACCGAGCACCACCTGCACTCCGAGGGGATGGAGATCTCGCCCTCCCCCCTCATGCTCAACATCCACCTCGGCGCCCACACGCGGCGGATCATGCACGGCCAGCTCGGCCTCGTCCTGCCCTCGCACGACCCCATTCGCCTCGCCGAGGAGATCGCGATGGCCGACCACCTCCTGCGCGGCCGCCTCTTCGTCGGGATGGCGCGCGGCTACCAGTCGCGCTGGATGAACATCCTCTGCCAGAAGCTCGGGGTCGGCGCCACGTACTCCGACGGCAGCGAGGCCGACACCTCCAACCGCCTGCTGTTCTCCGAGAACTTCAAGATCATGAAGCAGGCCTGGGCGCAGGACCTGCTCACCTACGACGGGCCGACCTACAAGGTCCCGAACCCGCTCGAGGGCATCCCCGACTGGCCGCCCGCGCAGACGATCACATCGAAGTACGGCGCGCCGGGCGAGATCGGCGAGGACGGCACGACCGTCAGGGGCGTCAGCGTCGTGCCCAAGCCGTACACGTCGCCGCACCCGCCGCTGTTCCAGGCGTTCGGTGCGAGCCCGCCCACGATCGAGTGGTGCGGTGCGAACGACGTCGTCCCGACGATCCTCTTCGGCGCCGTCGAGCGCATCCACGAGCTGCTGTCGATCTATCGCGCGGCCCACGCCTCCGCCGGGCGCGAGATCGCACTGGGCGAGCGCGTCGGCGTCTGCCGGACGTTCCACATCGTCGAGGGCGTGCGGGGCGAGGACGCGGTGCGCGCCGAGCTGCTGCGCCGCGCGGACCGCTGGGAGGCGCCCGTGTGGCGCGGCTGGTACGAGACGTTCGGCCTGCTCGACCTCATGCTGCGGCTGCCCGGCGAGGACGGCCCGGTCCCCGCGCCCGGGGAGTCGATCGGCGAGCGGCTCATCCGCAGCGGCGTGATGATCGGCGGGACCGTCGACATGGTGAAGCGCCAGATCGAGGAGTTCCTGCAGGTCCTGCCCGTCGACTACCTCGTCTGGCTGTTCCACTGGGGCCTGATCCCCCGCGCCGAGGGGCTCCGCCAGCTGGAGCTGTTCGCCACGGAGGTCATGCCGGAATTCGGGATCGAGGTGCCGCAGCCCGCCTGAGCCCCTTGGCCTCGAGGCGCGGCAGGACCTCCTGGACGAAGAAGGGCATCTCGTCGAGGAAGTTGCACATCCCGAACGCGATGCCGGCCATGCCGGTCTGCGAGATGCGCTCGAGCTCGTCGGCGACCTGGTCGGGGCTGCCGATGAGCGGGTAGCCGCCGTGCCCCGCCGTGAAGCGCTCGCGGAACTGCTCGTAGTGGCCCGCGGGGAAGGCGTTGCTGTGCATGCCCATCCCGCTCATGAGGCGGTCGGCGGCCTCCCAGTCGCCGTGCTCGATGGCGTAGTAGTGGTGGTACTCCTCCGCCTCGGCCTGCGTCGCGCGGCAGACGACGAACGCCGAAGACAGGACGCCCATCTCGCGTCCGATGGCGCGCGCGGCGGAGGTCACGCCGTCGACGTCGGCCTGCGCCGTTTCGAGATCGACGAGCGACGTGAACAGCAGGTCGCAGTTGCGCTGCGCGAAGTCGCGACCGGCCGGCGAGAAGCCGGCGTTGACGAGGACCGGCTCGCCGTCGTACGGCGCCGGGCGGCCGATGAGCTCGGAGAGGTGGAAGTACGTGCCGTCGAAGTCGACGCGCTCCTCCGAGCGCCAGATCGTGCGCACGATGTCGAGCCACTCCTGGCCGTAGACGTAGCGCTCGTCGTGCTCGCGCTGGTCCTGACCGAACATCTCGAACTCGTCCTGGTTCCAGCCGCACACGAGGTTCAGCCCGAGCCGTCCGCGCGAGATGTGGTCGATCGTCGCGAGCTGCTTGGCGGCGACGATCGGGTGGATCATCGGCGCGTGCGTCGTGGCGAAGACGCACAGGTCCTTCGTCTGTGCGAGCAGGCCGCAGGCCCACGTCAGGGTCTCCAGCGTGTCCTCCTGCCAGCGCGACGGCCCGCCGTAGCCCTTCCAGCGGGCGATCGGCAGGATGAACTCGATCCCCGCCGCGTCGCAGAGCTGCGCGAGCTCGAGGTTGTGCTCCCACGAGGCGTCCCAGCTCTCGGGCACCGTCGTGATCGCACAGGCGCCACGGCAGTTCGGGGCGAACAGCCCCAGCTTCATCGCGTTGCCGTTGAACATCGCGTTCGCGCGTCCCAACGTCCCTCCTGTAGTCGTCCTCCTGAAAGCCTTGCACTCCGAGCGTGTGTGTCGCGTACGCGGCGCGGTTCGCTTAGTGTCCGTGCGTGGCGCCGAGGCACCTGACGATCCCCTACGAGCGCGGTCTCCACGACCTCGGCGACGGGCTGTTCGCCTACCTGCAGCCCGACGGCGGCTGGGGCTGGAGCAACGCGGGCCTCGTGACGGGCGACGGCGCCTCGCTCGTCGTCGACACGCTCATGGACCTGAACCTCACGCGAGCGATGCTCGACGCGATGGCGCCACACACCGCGGCGAACCCCGTGACCGTCGCGGTGAACACCCACGGCGACCCGGATCACTGCTTCGGCAACGAGCTCCTGCCCGAGGGCATCGCGATCTGGGCGACGTCGACCGCGCGCGACGCGTGCGCGATGTCGACGCCCGCGGCGGTCAGCGCGACGTTCGCCTCGACCGAGATGGGCGAGGAGTTCGCGCACTTCGCCCGGACCCGGTTCGGCACCTTCGAGATGGCAGAGGTGACGCACCGCATCCCGACCCACGTCTTCGACGGCGAGACGACGCTCGAGGTCGGCGGGCGCGAGGTGCGGCTGCTCGAGCTCGGGCCCGGGCACACCGCCGGCGACGCCATCGTCCACGTGCCCGGCAGCGACGTGGTGTTCGCCGGTGATCTGGTCTTCGCCAACGACACGCCGCTCATGTGGGCGGGACCCGTGGAGAGCTGGCTCTCGGCGCTGGATCGCATCCTGGCGATGCGGCCCCGGCTCATCGTCCCCGGTCATGGACCGGTGACCGACGAGGAGGGCGTGCGCGATCTCGCCCACTACCTGCAGTACGTCGCCGACGAGGCGACCGACCGCTTCGAGCAGGGCATGGACGTCGACGACGCGGCCGACGACATCGACCTCTCGCCGTTCGACGACTGGTCCGAGCGCGAGCGGATCGCGGTGAACGTCCACACCGTCTACCGCGGCCTGGATCCGTCGCTCCCGGCCCTGCCCGTCCCCGAGCAGTTCGTGCGCATGGCAAAGTGGGCTGCGCGGCACCGGTGACGGCGCCTCGTCGGAGTCCATCGAAGGAGGAGCCGTGTCACGTTTCGTCCTCGTCCACGGGGCCATGGGCGGTGCCTGGATCTGGGAGCACCTGACGCCCGAGCTCGAGGCAGCGGGCCACACGGTGCAGGCGATCGACCTGCCCGGCGCCGGCGCGGACACCACGCCGGTCGAGGACGTCTCGCTCGACGCGTACGCCGAGCGCATCTGCGCCGCGCTGGCCGAGGAACCCGAGCCTGCCGTCCTCGTCGGCAGCAGCATGGGCGGCGTGGCCATCACGCAGGCCGCGGCCCGCTGCCCGGAGCGGATCTCCCTGCTCGTGTACGTCGCGGCGTTCCTCCCGCGCGCCGGCCAGAGCCTCCTGGATCTCACGCACCTGCCCGAGGGCGCCGACGACCAGGTGCAGGCCAACCTCGTCGTGACCGGCGAGCCGCCGGTCGCGACGCTCCCGGTGCCGGCCGCGAAGGAGGTCGTCTTCGGCGACTGCTCCGACGAGCTCGCCGCGTGGGGCGCCGAACGGCTCGGCGAGCAACCGCTCGCGCCCTTCACGGCGCCCAACGACGGCGCGGACGACTCCGTGCCGCGGACCTACGTCCTCTGCACGCGCGATCTCGCGATCCCGCCGCCGCTGCAGCGCAGGATGATCGCCGAGAACCCGTGTGTCGACGTCGTCGAGCTCGACACCGACCACTCGCCGATGCTGTCGGCGACGAGCGACCTCGCCGCGGCGCTCACCCGGTTCGCATCCGAATCGGCGCGCGGCTCGTAGACGCGCACATGCGACGTGCGCTCCTCGCCCTGCTCGCCCCGCTCGTGCTGATGGCGATCGCCGTCCCGGCGCGCGCCGCGCCGCCCCGGACGTGCAGCGGTGCCGTCGTCGTGGGATCCGACACGGCGGCGATGGAGGCGACCGCGATCCGTGTGCGCGGTCAGTCGTGCGGGCGCGGGAAGGCGGTGGTTCGCGCCTTCCTGACGTTGGTGCGCGACGACCCGCGCTGCCTGCACGACGCGCAGTTCGGGCGCGGCTGCGAGTGGCGCGACCATCTCTGCCTGCGCCCGAACGTCGGCGTCGCGCGATCGAACCGCTGCATCGCCGAGGGCACGGCCGTGTACTGGCTCGAGCGCGACGGCGCGGTCATCTAGGCGGCCCGCTCGTCGGCCGGCCGCAGCTCGTAGTGCTCGGTCCCACATCGCAGCACCCGGTGTGCCAGCGGCACGAGCACGCCCTGGAGGACCGGGTGCCTTCGGCGCAGCAGCTCTGCGGCGCGGCACGCCTCCTCACCGTCGAGGCGGCGCGCCACCGCGGCCATCGCCGGCCCGGTCGGGCGGCCCCGGGGCGTGCACGGCGCCACCTCCACGTGCGGGTCGTTGCGCAGCCGCCTGACCTTCCAGGCGTTGCCCGGGCTGCGGACGTAGCCGCGGCCTGCGTCGACCGCGAGGCTGACCGGGGTGCCGACGGGCGTGCCGTCGCGGCGGAAGGTCGTGAGCAGGACGGCCCACTGGTCGTCGAGGGAGTCGAGCGTGGTCATGCTCCGTCGACGGACCGCGCCCGACGGATGTGACACCGACGTCATCGCCCGAACGCGATCCACCGGATGATGTGCCTAGTACAGCCAGTGCTCCGACGCGCCGAGCATCATCGCGGCGTTGCGCACGGCGAAGTCGCCCTGCTGCGAGGAGATGTGCTGCCGGTACGTCGTCGCGTCGCGCAGGTAGCGGGCCAGCGGCCGGCCGGCGCCCAGCGAGCTCGACGTCGCGCGCAGCGCGACCTCCTGGACCGCCTCGTAGGCGAGGCCGCCCGCCTGCTGGATCATCGCCCACCAGCGGGCGTCGCGCTCCTGCGAGATCGGCACGCCGGTGTCGATCGACTCCTGCGCCGCCTCCGTGAACTGGTCTGCGAAGGACAGGACGATCGCCTCGGCAGCGTCGGCCCTCGCCTGCGCCATGCCGTACGCACGCTGGTCCTCGTGGAACGTGTAGCGCGGGACACGCGGATAGAACGTCGTGTCCTTGCTCATGATGATCTCGCGGAACTCGTCGACCGCCGCCTTCGCCGCCCCGATGATCGGGCACACGAGGGACGTGTGGTACGGCGCGGGAGCGCGGCCGGTGTAGAGCGGGTTCCGGTAGAGCTGGGTTCCGAAGGTCGGCAGCGTCGGGGCGAAGATCGACTCCGACGGCCGCGCGCGCCGCTCGGGCACGAACGCCTCCTCGACGACGATCGTGTTCGACCCGCTCGAGTTCAGGCCGAACATCGTCCCGTCGCCCCAGTCGTCGAGCATCGTGAGATCCGAGCGCGGGATGAGCAGCGTGTAGGGCGTCGGCGGGTCGCCGTCGAGCATCGCGCCGACGAGCGCCCACGTGCAGTACGGGACCCCGGATGCATACGGGAAGCGCCCGCGCAGCCGGAAGCCGCCCTCGACGCGCTCGATGCGCCCCGACGGCTGGGCCGGATGCGGGCAGCGGAAGTCCCCGTCGGGCCCGAACGCCTCCGCCTGCGTCTCCAGGTCGAAGTGGCTCGCGACGATCCACGCGTGGCTCGAGCCGAGCTGCAGGCACCAGCCGGTCCCCGGATCGCCGCTCGCGATGGCGATCATCGCCCGCAGATAGGTCTTCAGGTCGAACTCGTAACCGCCGAACCGGCGCGGCTGCGTGATCCGGTAGAAGCCCGCCTTCAGGAACTCCGCATGGACCGCCTCGGAGTAGAAGCCACGCGCTTCGGCGTCGCCCTGCTGCGCGCGCAGCATCGGCACGAGCGCCTGGGCCCGGGCGACGATCTCGGCGGGCGCGAGATCGGGCTCGGGGACGGGGACGGACGGGACGTCGCGGGCGACCGTGCTCATGGATGCGACCTTAATCCTCTCTGGGCGGCATGAGGTATACGCGGTCGGAGGCGACCATGTGCAGCACGCGATTGACGTCGATGAAGTTCGGCTCGTCACTGCGGACGAGGTCGTGCTCGGGGCTCTCCTCCGTCTCGTCGAACGTCGGGAGGTCGTCGAGGTACGCCTCGACCAGTCCGTCGAAGTCGGGGAGGGCGCCCTTCTCGTACTCGGACTCCACGGCGTGGTTCTGGATGTAGCGGCGGAGGGTGCCGATGTACTCCATGACCAGGGGCCCGTGCACCTCGTACCAGTGCCGGCGGAAGACCTCGGGCGACAGCCCGACGCGGCGGTGGAAGAAGAAGACGAGCTTCACGGCCTGCGGGCCCATGGTCACGTCGCGCAGGATGCGCTCGACCGTGAGCACGGACTGCAGGCCCTCCTCGGAGAGGAAGGTCGAGGAGTCCTCGCGCGCAGCGCGCGCCTCGGGCGACTCCGAGGCACGCGCGATCGACGACTCGTCGTCGAACCACATGGCCGAGAAGCCGTCGAACGGGGCGGTGGACTGCTCGTCGCGCCCCGCCCTCGGGCACTGCATGTAGCCGCGGATGCCGGGCACCGCGAGCACGAGCTCGGCGTGGGCGTCCCAGCGCCGGAGGAACTCCTCGCGTTCCATGTCGGGCGCGCGCCGGAATGCGCGCAGCGCCTTGATCACGCCATGTCCTCCTCCCAGGTCACACGTACGCTGCCCACCCGAAGGGTAGTCGTGGGCGCGTCCGGGAGGGCTAGGCTCGTCTCGATGCCCGCGCATGGGGAGAGCACGAGCACGTCAGACACGGCACAGGTCATCTCCGACGCTGCCGTCCGCCTCTTCCACGACCACGGCTACCACGGCACGTCGATCCGCGACATCGCCGGGGAGGCGAAGGTCGGGATCGCCACCCTCTTCCACCATCACCAGAGCAAGGCCGAGCTCCTCCGCAGGATCATGGACACGGCGCTCGATGACCTGCTCGCGGAGATGGAGCCGGCCGTGGCAGCTGCCGGCGACGACCCGACGGCCAGGCTGTCGGCGGTGGTCCGCACGTTCGTCCGGCGTCAGTGCGAGTCGCCCATGGACAACGCGATCGCCACCTCGGAGATG
>Ga0070665_100004089_pt1 | contig 15341 bp, 9 predicted proteins | sample KBSS13metaG_FD_65862 | JGI IMG/M metagenome (GOLD analysis project Ga0070665, IMG submission 65862) | Switchgrass rhizosphere microbial communities from Kellogg Biological Station, Michigan, USA - KBS S1-3 metaG | ecosystem: Host-associated > Plants > Roots > Rhizosphere > Soil ... | reverse complement strand
GTTGCTTCCTTGTATTCGGCGTTCCAAGTGAATCCGCGGTCGCCGGTGGCGAGGAAGTCGAGCGACGCAAGCCCTCCAATGATCGTGTTTGCTTTGGGCGTGCCCCAACCGGTCTGGTGATCAAAGCCGGTAAACCCAGTGCCGCCGCTGCCGATGTCGGTGATGTCGTTGAAGAAAGTGGTCTGGCTGGCCTTGCCGAGTTGATAAAGTCCGTACATAGCGTTTTGGCCGAGCAGCGTTGCGTTGCGTGCTTTGCGCTGCTGATTGACCAACGCCAGGAGACCCGACCACTGCGGCGAGCCGGCGCTGGTGCCGATCAATCCGGTCCATCCCGAGTTGGGGCTGCCGAATGCTTTGAACGTGTTGTAGACAGACACCGGCGCGCCGGCGTTATAGCTGACGTCCGGCGTGATGCGGAAGGCGCCGATGGGGGCGCCGTCAACGATCGTACCCTGCTGGAACACGGGCGTCGCGAAGACGCCGCTCGGTCCGCTGCCGCCGCCGCCGTTGATGTCGTCCCACGCCACTTCCGGCGTGATCGGATTGCCGGTGGCGTCGACGTTCAACGTCGTTCCGCCGACCGACAACACCTGCGGCGAGCTGGAGGGGTGCGAGAGAACCGCGTATTCGTCGCCCGAGGCGGCCACGTACGTGACGTTATGGAACAACGGCTGGGAGAAGACGGCTTCCCACGGGTCAGTGTTCACTTCATCGCCGCCGAGGCTCATGTTCACAATCCCGCCGCCGAAAGTGGTCGCGAGAGTGGTCGAAGCGACGGTGACGGCCTGCAGGAGATCCGCGTCGCTGTTCGATGCCGCTTCCACGAGGTAGATGTTCGCATCCGGTGCGATCGCGTGAGACCACTGGACGTCGAGATTCGCCTCGGCTTCCCAGCCCATCGCGTTAAATCCAACGCCCGGGTCGAGCGGCGGCGGCGTGCCGTTGGCGTAGATGGTTTGGAACGTCTGCGCCGTGGGAAGCTTCAGCCCGAACTGCTGACTGAACTTCACCAGATCGGCAAACGCGGTCGGGTCGTCGTAAGCCACGATGATGGCAATCCCTTGGCCTGCACCACGGTTGGTGTAGAGGGGGTCGGTGAGGTCGCCGAAGTTGTACGCCTGGCGGATTTGCGCGACCGTCAGGTCCTGCGGCGCGTTGATCACCGCGGCCGGGCCGACGGTGTTCACATTGTGCTGGTGGGTGATGGGGGCATCGTGCGTGCGCGAGAACGCGTCGTCAACGTGGTTCACGCCGGCGCCTGCGTCGATGTTGTTCGTGCCGCCGCCGCTGTTGATGATGTCGTTGCCCTTGCCGGTGAGCACCGTGTCATCGCCGGCGCCCGCGAAGACCATGTCGCGCGACTTGCCACCGAGGATGTAGTCGTTGCCGTCGTCGCCCCAGACGGTGTTGCTTCCCTTGCCGGCGTTGATCAGATCATCGCCCGCTCTGCCGAAGATGTAATCGTTGCCCGCGCTGCCGTAAATGCTGTCGTTCAGCGATGAGCCGTAGAGCTGGTCGCTGCCCTTGCCGCCGCTGATCAGTACGCCGACGGGTAGGGCGCCGTTGCTTTCGTCGATCGTCACCACGTCATTCCCCGAGCCCGAGGCGATGGTGATGGCGTGGATATTCGTCTTGTCGAACTGCTGGAGCACACCGTTGACGGTCACGTTGATGGTGTTCGAGTTGCCTGCGTCGAGGCCGACCGTGATCGTGTCAGCCCGCCCAGTGCCGTTCACCCGCAGCGTGTCCGCCACGGGTCGGGCCACGATCGAGGCCGACAGCAGGACGCGAGACTCAAGACCTTCGAGGACGAAGCTGCTGGCTTGAGCCAGCCGGTTGTTCTTACGTTTCATCACGAGATACCCGCCAAGTAAAGAATAGAAGAAAATCCAGGGTGCGCCGCGCAAGTATCTCCGCTGGCTTACAACTATGTCAACTGAGGACTCGCGGCGCAACAGCGGCCCTCCGGGACCGATAAATCTGTCCAAACCAGAGTGATATACCCACTTTAGCTCGATGCGTTGATCCTCCTTTTTAGCGCGCCAACGGGTATCCTCTGCCGCTGCGTGAGCTCCTCGTTGCCTCATCCCGATCCGCCGCTGAACGCCTCGCGGCTCCGTAATGCCCGGTTCGGTTGGAAGTTCGTCCTCTCTTTCTGCGTCATATTCGTGCTGGCCGTCCTGCCGTACCTGCACCGGCTGGAGTTTTTCGACGGCGTGGAGCATTTCACCCTCGCCACCGTGCAGGAAATGAAGCGCGACGGCGGGAACTGGCTGCTGCCGACGCTGGAAGGCGAGCCCCGCGTCGTCAAACCGCCGATGACCGCGTGGATCACCGCCGCCCTCGTGCCGCCGACGACCGTGCAGGCGCTGTCCGATCGCGATCCGGCCGCAAGAACCGCCGCGTTCAACCGGTTCGTCTTCTTCGCCCGATTGCCCACGCTGTTGTGCACGGTGCTCATGCTGCTGGGCGTCTGCCGGCTCGGCCGAGCGGTCGCCGGCGCCTCCACCGGCACGATCGCAACCATGGTCTGCGCCAGCTTCCTCCTGTTCCTATTCCAGAGCCGCCGCGCCACGACCGACCTGCAACTGGCCTGCTGGGTGACGTGGACCAACGCGCTGCTCGCCACCGCGATCTTCCAACACCGCCCGCGGCTCGGTTTGATCGGCGCCGGCGTAGCGCTCGGGCTCGCTTCGATGGCAAAGGGCCCGCACATCGCGCTTCTCATGACGGTCGCGCCGGTCATAGTTTTCCTCTTTCTGAAAAGGCTCTTGTCCGCGAAGGCGCAAGCGGATGGCCTCGCCAATGAGGCGGCCCGCACGCTTGCGCCTTCGCGGAAAAAATCGGAACTATTCATTCCCATCCTCCTCGGCGCCCTCCTCGCCCTCGTCATCGGACTCTGGTGGTACGTCTACGTCTACTTCAAAGTCCCCGGCGTGATCGACATCTGGCGCCGCGAGGTCTTCCGCAAAGACGTCAACATCGGCCGCAACATCCTCAAGCCCGATCCGTGGTACGCCTACAACGCGATCTTCAGCCTGCTGCTGCCTTGGACGGCGTGGGTGATCGTGGGCGCGTGGCACGCGATCAAGGCGAAGGATGAAGGCGGAAGGATGAAGGATGAAAAAGGAAAAGCGCCGTCTCCTTTTTCATCCTTCATCCCTCATCCTTCATCCTTACGTCTCCCGCTGCTGATGCTCCTGCTGCCGATCGTCGTGATGAGCTTTTTCAGCGAGAAAAAGACGCGTTACCTCCTGCCCTTCGTCGGCCCCGCGGCCGTGCTGGCGGCCGTCGCGATTTCTCGGTTCATCGATGACGAACAACTCAAGCCGCCCGGCCACAAACGGCTCTCGATAGGACGCGTCGCCGTCGTCATCACCACCGTCGCCGCCGCGTGGTTCGCGGTCGGGCTGCCGATCGCCGGCGCGATCGGGTTCAACAAAAGCTTCCGCAACTTCACCGGCGACCCGCTTTTCACGCCCACTTACGCAGCGGTGATGGCCGGTGTCGGGCTGATCGGCCTCATCGCTTCGGTCCTCTGGTCGCGCCGATCGATCTTCCTTTGGATGGTCGCCATCGTCTTCGTCGGCTGGGTCGGCGCCGAGGTGCGACTCAATGGCGACACCCTCACGCAAGGCGACGCCGACGACCGCCCGCAGCGCGACCTCGCCGCCCTGATCTGGCAGCAATATCCCGACGCGACGATCTACTCCGCCGACCCCGCCACGCTGTACGGCCAGCTCAACCGCGCCGCGATCGTGCTGTCGATCCACACCAACCGCATCGTCTACGCCAAGCCCGACGACCTGCCGACGCATCGCGCCGATAAGCCGCTGGTGCTGCTCACCGACAGCGTCCAGACGGTCCCGCCCGTCCCGCCGGGCTGGAAACGCCTGACCGAACTCCCGCTCCGCACCGGCAAGCGATACGTGGACGTGCTGGAGTAGAAGCGCCGGCCGAAAAATCATCCCGCCGACCCTCCCGACCGCGTAACCTCTGGCCCGGCCAAGCGTTCGTCACAAAACCGTAGTTCCGTCCAGTGACGTCCAGTGACGTCCAGTGACGTCTAGTGACGTTTAGTGACGGAAAGGGACGGGTAAGTGACAGTCTATGTAGGGTCCGCCTTGGCGGACCGCTTATCGTTCACGGTCTGCCAAGGCCGACCCTACAAAGGCACCCAATCGACCAATAAATCATCCAATCGACCCTACCGGCCGCATAACTCCCGGCCGGGCCGGGCGTTGGCGATTTTGCACCGGGTGCGCCAAGGTGCGCCTAGGTGCGTTTAGGTGCGCAAAGGTGCGCATTTGTGACCACATTCGTGCGCCTTGTCGGACTATTCACTTGTCAAAGAGCGACCGCCACGCCGACGACGCGCAGCGATCGACACGGGCGCAATGACCCGTATCTATATCCACTGGCGCTGCGCCGCCCGCCGTGAGCCGGCCGCGCACCGCCGGCGCTCAAAACCCGCACGGCCATCGAAAATCGACGAATATTTTCCCGGATTCCCCATTTCGCGCGGTGCGCGCTAGCCTACGCAACCACGGCGCAAGCGACTTAGGATTATTTTTCCTTGGCAACGGGATGTGGGGCGGGATGGCAATCCCGCCGCCCCAGCCTGAATGGCGGGATTGCCATCCCGCCCTACATGAATGCAGGTATGATTTGTGCGTGATCCCCGACTACGCGCCCCCACCTCCGCGATGGAAATGGCCTTCACAGAAGGCCATCGCGGTAATCTGCTCGGGCGTTTTTCTGATTTGGCTGGGCGCGAGCTTTCATTTGCATACGTTCAGCTCGGGTCCGAGTCCGAAGGTAGCGACCACTCGCTACACTAAAATCAGACCGCCATGGTCTGGCTTTGATGCAGACAAAGAAGCGGCAACACTGGCGGGTCCGTTCGTCACCTATGACGATTGCATATTCTTCGGACTTGTGTTGAATCGCGAGTGCACGATGGGACCGCCGACAACTGTCATAATTTCATGTCCTATCACGCTTTTTACCACCCAGCCGACGTCCGATGACGCCGACGCGCCGTGACGGTCCCACTTTGCATTTCCATCCCTCATCCGTTATTTAAACCCGATGCTCCACGACGAAGTCATTCCGATCCTTGATTTTGGTTCGCAGTACGCCCAACTCATCGCCCGCCGCGTGCGGGAGAAGGGGGTTTACAGCGAATTGGTACGCCCGGATATCACCGTGGAAGAGCTGAAGAAGATGAAGCTCAAAGGGATCATCCTCTCGGGCGGGCCGAGCAGCGTGTACGAGGCGGGCGCGCCCAAGTGCGATCCGAAGATCTTCGACCTCGGCGTGCCGATCCTGGGCATCTGTTACGGCATGCAGCTGGGCGTGCAAATCCTCGGCGGACAAGTGAAGCCGGCCAAGGCGCGCGAGTTCGGGCGCGCGAAGCTCAAAGTCATCAAGGCCGACCCGCTCGTGAACGGATTGCCCGACGACACCAGCGTGTGGATGAGCCATGGCGATCAGGTGCACGACCTGCCGCCCGAGTTTGTCGCGCTGGCCACCACGCCGACCTGCCCGTACGCGGCGGCCAAGCACACCGGCAAGGCGTTTTACGGCGTGCAGTTCCACCCCGAAGTCACCCACACACCGCGCGGCGATCAGATCTTCCACAACTTCCTCTACGACATCTGTCACTGCAGCGGCCTGTGGACGATGGGGAATTTCATCGAAGAAACGGTGAAAAAGATCCGCGCCCAGGTCGGCAGCGCCAAAGTCATCTGCGGCCTGAGCGGTGGCGTCGATTCGTCCGTCACCGCGGCGATCCTGCACAAGGCGATCGGCCCCCAGCTCGTCTGCATCTTCGTCGACAACGGCCTGCTGCGAAAAAACGAGCGGTCGTTCGTCGAAAGCACCTTCCGCAACGCGTTCAAGATCAACCTGATCACCCACGACGCCACCGACATATTCCTGAAAGAACTGGCCGGCGTGACCGACCCGCAGCAGAAGCGGAAAATCATCGGCAAGGAATTCATCGACTGCTTCGACCGCGAAGCGAAAAACATCGAAGGCGCCAAGTTCCTGGCGCAAGGAACGCTCTACCCCGACGTGATCGAATCCGGCCACGGCTACGCCGGCACGGCCGCCAACATCAAACTGCACCACAACGTGGGCGGCCTACCTGAGAAAATGGGCTTCGAACTCGTCGAGCCGCTACGCGAACTGTTCAAAGATGAAGTCCGCCAAGTCGGTGAAGCCCTGGGATTGCCCGAGCAACTCGTCTGGCGTCACCCCTTCCCCGGCCCGGGCTTGGCGGTGCGCGTCATCGGCGACATCACCCCCGAAAAACTTCGCGTGCTCCGCGACGCCGACGAAATCGTGCTGGAAGAACTGATCGCCGCCAACCTGTACCGCAAAACCGCGCAGGTGTTCGCGGTGTGGCTCCCCATCGGCACCGTCGGCGTAATGGGCGACGCCCGCAGCTACGACAGCGTGATCGCCATCCGCGCGGTCGAGAGCAAAGACTTCATGACGGCCGACTGGGCGAGAATCCCGTTCGACGTGCTGGCCGTCATGAGCAACCGCATCATCAACGAAGTGCGAGGGGTCAATCGAGTCGTCTACGACATCAGCAGCAAACCGCCGGCGACGATTGAGTGGGAGTAACCGCAAGTGCACCTAAGACGGAAAGTGCTCCTCAGTGTAGCCGCTGCAGCGCTGTTGGCGGGAGTGGCGTGGTGCGCCATTACTTTCCAGAGTCGGCGAGCGGGCGAAGCCAAGATGACAAGGCTTCTCGCCGGCGATGCTAACGTCAATCTCGAAGGATTGAGAATAGACAACCAGCAAAGGCAAGTTCGATGCACGGATCCTGAGATATTGAACTACATCACTGAGGCAATTCGCCATCATTCCGTGCGGGCGGGCGGCGCGGGCGTGGTCTACGACGCATCGTTTTACTTTGAAGGCGGCGGCAGATTCGTATCGGATATTTATATGATTTTGGGCGGCTTCTCCCTCTCCATGCCAGCCGATGCAGCTGAGCCCACGTTTCCAACGCACGACGTCAATCTGTTTGATCCGATGCCTGATAAGGTTAAGTCACTTTTCAAATTTCTGGATGAGCCATGGCAAAACGTCGCGGGTAGTGTCTGGATTGCCGAGCAAGGAAAGCAGCCGCGGATAGAACACAATGCCAATCTTGTTGCACGTTGAGTCGTGTAGGGTCGTTTCAACCCACCGTCCGCAACGACTCGTGAATGAGTCGCATGGCATCGGGCCGGATGTGCGAGTGCGGGATTTCGAGGTGGCGTACGGATTTGCTTTACTGATAATACGTTTTCGGATCAGACTTGGAGGCGTCCCGTGAAGACATTCGCTTATGCCTGCGCGTTCGCACTTCTCCTTGCCGGTTGTTCGCAATCGCCTCCGCCCAAGGTGGCCACTGCGCATGTCTCGCCGGCCCCGGGGTCGCGGGATGCGTTGTTGCAGAAGGACAATCTGTTTTTTCTGAACAAGGATGGGAAAGAAATCGCCAGCGGCTGGCTTCAGTTGCCGCACCCGTTGCCGAGTGGGGATCAGAAGGTTCTTGGCGCGTGGCGCCTAAGTCGGAGTGATCGGCCGTTCCCGGCGGGTTCGATTTCGGACGGCGTGTACGAGGCGACCAAGGTGGGAACCGATCTGTTTATCAATCTCAACCCCAGCGTGAATGACGCCAACGTAACGCTATCAGGAAAAGTATCGAACGATGTGATGGCCGGCACGTGGTACCACGCGACGTTTGCGGGGGCCGAGCGGATGGGGACGTTCAGGATCGAAGCGCCTTGAAGGCCGGTGGAATCTTCGGCGGTCAAAAATCAGAAGATAAAAAAAGCCTGAGACCCGATGCTCGTCTTTTAAATTAGCCACAAGGGCTTAAAGAGTTTGTTGAGCAGGGTCAGAGGCTACTAAAGACATCGGCGCGGCGGCGTGGGGAACTCAAGTAAATTCTGCGGGGCTGTATTAGTCGGCAATGTTTTGTAAGGATGCTCGCATGACGTCTCAGCCGGCCGGTGGAATCGAAGGAGACCGGCCGCGGGAAAGCGAGTCGGCAGGGGCGGTTGGCGAGGCGGGGGCGAGTTGGCCGATCCGGTTCGGGCAGACGCTGCTCATTCAAGCCGATTTTCAGGATCAAACCGACGCTCACAACGAATTGCTTCACGAGCGCAGTTGGCTGCTGCACCCGGCGGATCGGTCACTCACACTTCGCGGCAACGCGTTCGCGATCGAAAACACGCTCGACGGCAGCGGCGTGGTGATGTTGCTCTTGGCGCCGTTGCCGCACGCTCGCGCAACGCCGAGCGACTGGGATTTGGCCGTGCGTGGCGACGCCGTCGTCATCAACCGCGATACGCCGTACCGATGGGTGACGGCGAACTACACCGGCGGCCAGTGGGGACGAATCGCGGCGTGTCGAAATCTGCAGCGGCAGGCGAGGCCGTACGATCCGGATCGAGATGGACTTTTTCTCACCAACACCTGGGGCGACCGCTCGCGCGACGCGCACCTCAAAACGGCGTTTGTGCTGGCCGAGATCGCGGCGGCCGCCAAGCTGGGGGCGGACATCGTGCAACTCGATGACGGGTGGCAGCAGGGCGTGACCGCCAACTCCTCCGCGGCGCGGAAAGGCGGCGGGGCGTGGGATGGATTCTGGGCGAGCGATCCGAATTTCTGGGAGGTGCATCGAGAGCGATTTCCCGACGGCCTCGCGCCGCTGGCCGCAGCCGCGACGAATACCGGCGTGCGGCTTGGTCTCTGGTTCGCGCCGGATTCCTCCAACGACGCCGCCAACTGGCGCCGCGATGCCGATGCAATTCTCAAGCTCCACCGCGAGCACGCCATTAACTTCTTCAAGATCGACGCGCTCAAAATCACCTCGCCCGCGAGCGAAACGAATCTGCGAAACCTCTTCTCCGCCGTGCGGAGCGAGTCGGCCGGCAAGATCTCGTTCGATTTCGACATCACCGCCGAGCGGCGATTCGGGTACTTCGATCTGCTCGAGCACGGCCGGCTGTTCGTCGAGAACCGCTACACGGACTGGCACAACTACTGGCCGCACCACACGCTGCGGCAGGCGTGGATGCTGTCGCATTGGATCGATCCGGTCCGCCTGCGGCTGGAGTGGCTCAACCACGCCCGAAACGACGCGATGTATCCCAACGATCCGCTCGCCCCGTCGCAATACGCGCCTGATGCGCTATTCGCCACGGTGATGTTCAACTCCCCGCTCGGCTGGTTCGAGTCGCAGCACCTGCCGGCCACCTACGTGGAGCAGGCCGGGCCGCTGATCAAGACCTGGAAGGCGCACCGGGAGGCGATTCATCATGGCGCAGTTCTGCCGATCGGTTCCGCACCCGATGGCGTGGCCTGGACCGGCTACCTATCGGTCGCGCCCGACGGCCGCACCAGCTACGCGCTGATCTTCCGCGAATTCAATTCCGCCGCCCGCTGGAGCGTTGAACTCCCCGCTTTCCCACTCGGCGAGGCGCGGATCGAGCGGCTCGGCGGCGACGGGTCTGCTACATTGGTAGACGGTACGCTGCACGTGGAAATTCCCGATCGTCTGCGATTTCTCTGGGTCAAAATGACTATTTGATCGCTCCCGCGGTTGGTCACCTCATCGCAAATGCCGGTATTACCGGACGCCTTCCCGTTATCGGATCCGCGGAAGTTCCATGGCCGATAACCCACGCGGCTCGGCTCGCCGCAAGAATTCATGTTCAAGCACTCCGAATAATCCGATCTGCCGTCAGGACCGTTACACCTTGACTGTCAGTTGTTCGGGCAGCCGAAAGATGAAGGAAACCGGCTATGAACAACAGCAATAAGTCCGAAGACCTCACGATGCTGCAGGACGCGCAGCCGTCACTGCTCGAATACTGGCTGGCGGTTCGTCGGCACCGGCGCATGGTGGTGATCGTAGCAGTTGCAGTCATTGCCATGCTCTGGCTGCGCCCGCCGCAGTACAAGAGTGTCGCCCGGCTTCAGTTAAATACCGCCAGTCTGACCACCGAAGGAAGCGCCTCGACCAATCCGGCCACCGCATTGCTGATTCACACCGAGCTCCTGACCAGCCAGCGCACGATGCTCGGCGTGGTCGACAAACTCAATCTCTGTAGCCGCTGGGCGCAGTCGGGCAAGGATCTCGAGCCGGCCGTTGCGGCGGCACGGGTGAAGGAAAAGCTGCTGATTTCGCGCAGGCCGGACCAGGTGTTTATCGACATCACCGCGGTCGACGCCGAGGCGGCGACCGCCTTGTCGCTGGCGAATACCGTCGCGGAAGTGTTTACCGCGCAGTTGGCGGAGGATCAGAAACGCGCCGCCGCCGTGCCGGTGCAGGCGCTGCGAAAGGAACTCGACGCCCGCGAACTCGATCTGCAGTCCGCCCGCGAGGCGTACACCAAATGTCGCGACGAAATGAGCCTGGCCGCATTGGAGGCCGGCAGCACCGACGACGCCAGCCCGGCACAACTTCGTCAGCAACTGGCCGCCAGTCGTGCCGAGATCGCCGCCCGAAACCTGCGCCTGCTCGTCTTGCGGCAGCTGGCCGAACGCAGGATGTACGGCGTATTCAACCTGATGACCGGCGATGAAGCCGCCGCGGGCCTCATCCGCCAAGTCACGGATGCGGATCACGAACTGGCCGACGCATCGTCCGTTTACGGCGCCGATCACCCGGAGTTGCTGCGGCTCACCACCCGGGCTCACGATTTGCGCGGCGAGCTCGACGCACATCTGGCCGATCGAATCGCCGTCGCCGAAACCGAGCAACAGTTCGCCGAAGCACGCACCAAGGAACTCACCACCCGCATCGATCGCTGCATGCTCGCCGCGTGGTCGGTCAGCCGAATGCAGGACCAGCTCACCATCGCCGATCACAATCTCGACAAAGCCACCAAGGCCGTTGATGACCTGCAGGCGAAGGCTCAGTCGCTGGCCATGCAGCCCGAGCGGGCGCTTCCTGCGACCATCGTCGATACCGCGCAGATCGTGAAAATGCCGACCGGGTTTGGGCTACTCACGACGATTGTCACCGGCTTGGGCATGGGCGCGGTGTTCGCCATCCTGTTTGATTCGCAGAAGTCGACGTTCAAGCGGCTGGCGGATTTTGAGCGGCACCTGGGCTTGCCGGTAGTGGGCGTGATCGGCACGCTGCAGCCGGCCTCGCGGGCGGCCGCTGTCACGGCGCAGCGCGAAGCCTATCGCATTCTCCGCAACCAGTTGATGTTCTCGAGTGCCAGTCGGCCGCTTACGTCGCTATGCCTGTTGTCGGCCGGCGCGGGAGAAGGGAAATCGTTCACCGTCGCCAATCTCGCCAGCGTGTGGGCCGAGCTCGGGAAGCGCGTGTTGGTGGTGGATACGGACCTCAATCATCCGACGGCGCATCACCTGCTGGGTGTTTCGAATGACGTTGGGTTTGCCGACTATCTTGCCGGCGACCGTTCGTTCGATCAGATCGTGCAGACGACGGCCACGCCAGGCGTGTCGGTCATCGCCGCCGGGCAGGGCCGCGCCGGGTCGTTCATTACGCCTGAGCGCATTCGCCAGCTGGTGGCCACTGCGGCCGGCAAGTTTGATCTGGTCTTGTACGACACGCCTGCGATTTTGCAGATGAGCGACGCCGGCATTGTCGCCAGCGAAGTGGGCACGTGCCTGATGATCGTTCAGCACTGCGGCTACCCGCGCCACATGGCCCGCCGGGCACGGCAGATCGTGCAGGGGCTGGGCGTTCGCGTCGTAGGGCTGGTCGTCAACAAGGTTCATCCGGCCGAGCGCGACGCGTTCTTCGGCTATCGCGACGGGTACTACTATTACAACCACAACCGCGACCGCCACGCGACGGCGAGCGCGTCAGACCTCAGCATCCGCATCGCGGCGTGAGCTGGCCTTTTTTTGTAGGGTGGGGTTCATCCCCACCGTCTTCCTAGGGATGGTGGGGATGAACCCCACCCTACAAAGATATCGTGCGTGGATCGTCCCGCGCTAGTTATTCTTTAACCCATTCCGCAGCGTCTGCTCGATCCTTGGCATCTCTGATTCCGGAACGCCCATCGCCCGCAGCACGCTCAAGCCCATCAGGAACTGTCCCTCGTCGTTCGGATGCAGGCCGTCGACGAGTAATCGCTTGCCGGGCGGGAACGGCTTGTCGGCCGGCGACTTCAGCACTGTTTGAAACGCCGCGTTACAATCGGCGAGCGGAATGTTCTTTTCCTTCGCGAAGGTGCGGAGGAACTCCACGTACGCGGCCAGCTTCTTGTTGTTTTCGCTTTCAAGATCTTCGCCGATGGGCGTGGGCGTGAGCAGCACGACGCGAACGTTCCACGCCGCGGCTTTGGCGACCATCCACTCGACGTTCTTCTTGTACTTCTCCAGATCGACGCCCATTTTGTTCGACTGCATGTGCACGTCGTTTACGCCGCAGCTGAGGGTCATCCAGTTGGCACCTTTTCGCAGCACGTCGGGCAACACGCGGCCGGTCATGTTGCCGGAGGTGTCGCCGCTGTGGCCGGCGGGGATGGCGGTGGCGTTTACGCCGGCGAGCTTCAGGCCCGCGATCGTCAGGCCGACGTAGCCGCGGGGGTTTGATCCGAGCGCGGTGATCGAATCGCCCATGACGCCGATCTTCTGGCCCGGTTCGATCATGATCGGTGACGGCTGACGCTCAGACTTCACAGAGCAATCGTGCATGAATTTGCCACCGTCGGCGAGCATAAAGTTATCCGCCCGCGCCGCGTTGTCGCGGCCGCCGTCGGTCAGCACGGCGATGGCGGCGACGTTGGTGTTGGCATCCGTGAATGCGCGGGCTTCGCTCATCGCGCTGTAGTCACTGCTGCTGCCGTCGACGGCGACCTGCTCGATCGAGCCTGTCGGCGTATTCACCTTGTACGAAACCGTGTGCAAGACTTTCGGATCAAACGTGCCGGTGTATTTCACGCGAAGGGTCTCGGCCCCGTTCTGCGTGAGGACGAGCGTGCCGTCGCTCTGCAGCACCAGGCCGTTGAAGTGATTGAAGACGTCGGCGATGCGTTCCTTGTCGGGCACGGGAACGGCCGGATAAAAGCCGAGCGCGGCCGCCGCGCCGCCGAGGTCTGCGGAGATGCGGATCGCCTCTGGCTTTTTGAACGAGGCAGTGGTGGCAATCGGCAGCACGATCGCGCCGTTGGAGTTGCCGCCGCAGGAGAAGAGCACCGCCGACGATTCGGGCTCGCCAGCGGGTTGCAGCGTCGCGCTGAATCCGCCGCCGAAGTTGAACGCGATCGTTGACCACTTGGCGTCGGGGATGGAGAACGTTTCCGGGGCTCGGCCGTTGATCGAGGCGCCTTCGGCGCCGTCAAACGAATCCGCCAACAAGATCTGATCGCGGCGTGTCGGCTCTTTCGCGAGAGCGGGGCGGATCGCGAAGCTCGCCAGTGCAGCGACCAACGCCAAGCCCCAGCGGCTGAATCTGTGATGCACGCGCGCCTCCATTTCTCACTCCGTCCGTCGGTCTAGTTCTATACATTAATTGTACTGACGGCGCTTGTGGCAAAAATCTCCTCGACCGCCGAAAAATGTGGTTGACGCGCGATATTCGCATGATATTATCGCATACCAACTGGTTGGTATACAAATGAGCACCGCAACCCCACAGCCTCTGACTAAGACCAAACTCCTCGACACCGCAATGCACGTCATCCGCGCCAAGGGGTACACCGCCACCACGGTCGACGACATCTGCGTCGCGGCCGGCCTGACCAAGGGGAGCTTCTTTCACTACTTCAGGAGCAAGGAGCAGCTCGCCGTCGAGGCCGCCCAGCACTTTGCCGACATGGCGGCGGGGCTGTTCAGCACCGCGCCGTACCAGCAGATCGCCGACCCACTCGATCGGCTGCTCGGGTACATCGACTTCCGCACCGCCATCCTGCAAGGTGAGCTGGCCGACTTCACCTGCCTGCTCGGCACGATGGTGCAGGAGGCGTACGACACGCACCCACAAATCCGGGCCGCGTGCGATCAGCACATCAGCGAGCACGCGATGACCATTCAGCAGATCATCGAGCAGGCCAAGGCCAAGTACGCGCCCGATGCGGAATGGTCGGCCGAGAGCCTGGCCTTCTACACGCAGGCGGTGCTGCAGGGCGGATACATCCTGGCTAAAGCGAAACAATCCCCCGCGATCACGGTCGAGTGCCTCGGCCATCTGCGCCGTTACGTGGAATCACTTTTTGCGAACCATCAAACCACTTCTTCTACATAGGGAGACTCGTCATGAACGCACAGGCAGAACTTACGCCGGCCACCGGCACGAACGAAATCGTCATCACCCGCGTCTTCAACGCACCGCTCGAACTCTTCTGGCGGGTGTGGACCGAGGACAAACACATGGAAGCCTGGTTCGGCCCGAAGGGGTTCAGCACCCGCGTCGAGCAGAACGACTTCCGCGTCGGCGGGAAATGGCGCTACGTGATGGTCGGCCCGGACGGCACGGAATATCCCTGTCACGGCGTGTTCCGTGAGATCGTGCCGATGGCAAAAATCGTGACGAGCGATGAGTTTGACGACGACTTCAAGCTCGAAAACGGCGCGGAGCTGCCGCAGGGCATCGTGCCGACGGTTTTGTTCGACCGCCTGGGCGAGAATCAAACCCGCCTGACGATCCGAATAAGCCACCCGACGCCGGAGGACAAAAGGCGCCACGAAGACATGGGCGTCGTCGGCGGGTGGAACTCGAGCCTCGACTGCCTGGAGGAAGAGCTGGAGGCTGCGAAGAAACTCTACGCAACAAGTGGCGGCGGAAATGCCGTGACGGCCAACAACGCCGATGACGAGGCCGCCGTTCGCAAGCTGATTGACGAGTGGACGGCCGCGTTCGAAGCGAAGGACCTGGACAAGATGATGGCCAACTACGCGCCCGGCGTGGTGCTGTACGACTGCATCCCGCCGTTCGAAGTCGTGGGCCCGGCGGCGATCCGAAAATCGTGGGAATCGTGCCTGCCGTACTTCCCCGACCAGTTCAAATCCGAACGCCGCGATTTGCACCTGTTCGTGAACGGCGACGTGGCGTTCTTCTTCGGCCTGCACCACGTCAAGCCGATCAGCGACCCGAAAAACCGCTGCGGCGAAACGTGGCTGCGCATCACCGTCGGTTATCAGAAAATCGCCGGCCAATGGAAGGTTGTGCACGAGCACGTGTCGGTCCCATTCGATCCGCACACGAACCAGGTGGTGCTCATCACCGATGACGACGTGGCGGCCAAAACGGTATGATCGGGACATGCCCGATTTGGAAAAAATCGCCAGGCCAACGCTGACCGCGGTTGAACTCGACCGCGGTCAGTCGCTGCGCTTCCGCCTGC
>Ga0070665_100004087_pt1 | contig 15342 bp, 12 predicted proteins | sample KBSS13metaG_FD_65862 | JGI IMG/M metagenome (GOLD analysis project Ga0070665, IMG submission 65862) | Switchgrass rhizosphere microbial communities from Kellogg Biological Station, Michigan, USA - KBS S1-3 metaG | ecosystem: Host-associated > Plants > Roots > Rhizosphere > Soil ... | reverse complement strand
GCGTTGTGAGGGACTTCATATCTACAATGTAGGATGTCTGAGACCAGAATAGAGTTCCATGCGAAAAGCGATTATCCACCTGAAGAAAGCCGACCCGGTCCTGGCTGCCATTATTAAGAAGGCCGGCCCCTATCGCGTGGCCTATATGGAGCCCGTCTTCCAGACCCTGGTCCGGTCCATAGTCTATCAGCAGCTTAGCGGCAAGGCGGCTTCGACCATATTTAACCGTCTAGTGGCCGGGGCGAAGGCGGCCCCGTTAACGCCTGAGGCGATCTTAAAAATGCGGCCCCAAAAGATGCGCACGCTGGGTCTGTCCAAGCAGAAGACCATATATATTCGGGAGCTTGCGAGACTCACACGCGATGGCGACATTCAATTCGAGCGCTTGCCGGATATGGAGGACGCCGCAATCATTGAAACCCTGACCCGCGTGAAAGGGGTGGGCGTCTGGACGGTCCAGATGTTCTTGATGTTTGCGCTGCAGCGGCCCAACGTCCTGCCGGTGGGCGACTTGGGCGTGCGCGCGGCTATGAAGAAAGCCTACGGCTTGGCGGAGCTACCGAAGCCGCAGGAAATGGAGTCCATTGCCGCGGCCTGGCATCCCTACCGCAGCATCGCAAGCTGGTATATGTGGCGCAGTTTGGAAAATCCAGGCGCGATGTAAGAATCCGCCGGATCAGTCGGCCGGATTGGTGGCGAAAACTGCCATTTCGACCGTAAACCCCCGGTCGTCCATTTCGAGGATGGACTTCACGGCATGAGCGATTTCGTCCCCGCGTAGTTTGCCCTCGGTGGCCTTTTGCGGAAAACCTGCGGTGGCCGCAAAATTCGTCAATACCTCACTGGGGTTCACCAGCATCACGCGGATATTATATTTGCGCAGTTCCGTTCGCCAGCACTCGGTCATGCCGCGCAGCGCGAACTTGCTGCCATAGTAGGCCGTACCGTTGGCCGCGCCACGGAGCGCCGCAGTCGAGGCGATATTGATGATGTTGCCGCGATTTCTCTTGATGAAAATCTTGGCGGCCTCGCGGCCCATCAACATCGCTCCGGTCACGTTGGTGTCAAACACCGCTTTAAAGCGCGCCAGTTCGAGTTCAACCAGCGGCTTGAACACGCCGACGCCCGCATTATTCACCAGAATATCGAGATCGCCAAACTTTGCTAGAACCTCGCTGTAAGTGCGCTCGACATCTGCTTCCTTTGACACATCGGCTTGAATCGCCAGCGCGCCGAGTTCCTTCGCGGCGGCCTCCAGGCGTGCTTTATCGCGTCCTGTGATCGCTACCTTCGCTCCGCTATCCACCAGCGTCTTTGCGATCGAGTACCCGATTCCGGCGCTTCCGCCTGTCACCAGGGCAACTGCATTTTTGAGATTCATGGTTTGCTCCTGAAAGATTATAGCCGTTTAGAAAATGTTTTCCTGCCGCTTAAGGGTTCCGAAGCTGCCGATATTGGACACTGCGAACGAAACTCGAAACTGGCTCTCGTCGCGGCTACCGTAGTTGTAGCGCCCATACTGGACGCTCAGGCCGCAGCAATCGGTATTGTAGGTCACTTGGGTTTGCGTATACTGAAGCGCTCCCTGGAGGTAGTCGTAATAGGCGCTAAACCCGAAGCTCAAACCTTTGCGAGTATCCGAGCCGTACGAAAAGACGCCCCTGATCTGATTGGCGCTGGGAGCAATGGCCGGGTTGGTATTCACGTGCGATTGTCCCACCGAGACATGGTATTGCTTGTAGCGCCCGTCCACGCTAAGGCTGCTATTCGAGATCCGCCGGAAGAGGGGATCGTAGTCCGTGCGCCACTCAATACCCACTCGTTGTTGCTGCACCCGGAGTGCGCTCACAATCGGTGACGCCCGCCGTACTCCGTCCAGGAACGCATAGCCGGTCAGATCCAGGGAGTTCTGGATGACATTGCGCTGCCCGGGGATGATAGCGCCGCCGAAGGTCGGGTCGAAGTAGCGCTCATAGAGAAGCTGCCAGTTAACGAAGTCCGTGACGATGCCGTTTTTGTCCTTGGCCAGCAACCGGTTATTGAGGGCAAATTCAACCTGATTGGTGTTGCTCAATAAATCGGTTCCATCGAAGCGGATGACGCGGTTAAAGTTGTCGATCCCGCCCGTATATTGATAGGTGATCCTCGGTTCAATTACATGTTTCACTTTTGATCCTATCCAATTGGGTGCATTGAATATTTTTTGCAGAGAGGGAAGAATAAGATCGACTTTGGCCTCGTGCGAATTGCGCAATATGTTCTGTCCGGTGAAGACACCCGGGCTGAGGGCGCTGGACTCATAGGATGTTTCGCGAATACCGAAACTGGGCACAATCTGGAATCCAGGCAGATGGAGTACCGTGGTGATTCGCGGGGCGAAATCCAGCCGGTCGACGAATTGGCGAGTCTGGAAAAGGTTTTGGCTGCGGCGCATCAATCCGGCGCTCGAATCGAAGGAGATCCAAAAGGGCAACGCCGCGACATTTACCTCATGTTCCCGTTGATTAAATTCCAGTTCCGGGAGCTTCCGAATGGAGATATCGTTGCCCGGCGTTATGCTGAGAAAATTCACGTTGTTCTCGGCCACCAGATTGATGCCGAAATCCGACCAGTGCTTGGTCACAAAACCTACAGAATGCGTTTGAGAATTCACTGCTTCATTGAAGGATTCGGTGTACTGCTGCCGGAAATTAAAGGATGTGAGGTAATCCAGTTCGCCGCGCGCCAGCCATCCGCCGCCGAGGTCGGAGGTCACATGTCCCAGGATAAGAGCTCCACTCGCCGGCGGAACTCGATTGCGCTTATCGTCGACACCGTCGACCAGGACATCGAAATAAGTTTTTTGAGTTGGGTCTCCCCGAATATCAAGATGATGCATTAAGCCTGCCTCGGTAAAATACTGAGCGCGATAGGTTAGATCGTAATTGCGGTTGATGGCCCAGTAATAGCCTGCCCCGATTTCGTACCCGCGACTCGAGCTATTTCCAAGCGTGGGCAACAGGAAACCACTGCGGCGAGGTTCCTTTTTTAGGGACTTATAAAAGTAGGGGAAATAAATGAGTGGCATGCCCTTCAGATAGAACCAGGAACTTCGCGACGTCGCGTGTTCGCCTGGGATTACCTCAAACTTTGGGCCCTTCATTCGCCACCACGCGTTGGGCAAGACGCAATCGGTAATGAAGCCGTCATGAAGGATATAGTGATCCTGGAGGCGTTCGGCCCATTTCCCTTGAAAATAAAAGGGAGTTTGCGTGATCAACAGACCTCTTCGCGCTTGGATTCTAGAAGTCGCCGACCCACTGACGTCATAGAACTTTCCGGTTTCCGCACCCACGTTATACTCCGCGCGATCACAGTCCAGCTTTTCGCCGCGGACGAAGTGTTCGAAGTGGACATGGCCGCGCGCTTCCGCATCTCCCGTTTCGGTGTTGTAATCCAGTTCGTCGGCGCGCAGCAGCATGTCGGAGGTTTCCAGCCGTACATTGCCTCGAAGATGCCTCATGACTCCTACCGCGTCCTGTGTCACCGATTCGATATGGACGTGATCGGCGTCGGGGGCGCCCGGGCGGGCGGGGTTCACCCTCTGGTCCGGGTTGGCGCTTAGAGAAGGCGGAGGGGCGGGAGGGGGTAAAGCAGGTCGATAAATTTGGGCCCGCAAGTGGGGGAAGGCAAAGCAGCCTACCAAACAAAATACGTGACAAATGTATCGGACTATGGTACTAAAGACTATTGTACTGGTACGTTGCGGCTGGAAATCAGTACTCAAGAGGCACCGTAGGAAAGCTTATTGTAGCAGCCGCGCGTAGGACAACTTTTAAAAACCGACTAATATGCAGTGCGTCCATTGCCAAGCCTGGAACGAAGAAGACGAGCGTCGTTGCACCCGCTGCGGGCGGAGATTGAACACGTCCGCGCTGCGGCCTAATTTCGACACACTTCCTCTCATGCAAGCCGCCGCTCCGGCTTTGGAAACTCTACAGGGAGGCCGCGCGCTTCATCAGGAAACTGCCCATGCGGCGCCTGTTCCGGCACCGGGCGTTTATCAGCCGTGGCTCTTCCGCGACCCATCGCAAGGGCCGAAGGTTGTACCGATCCCGACGCTTACTCCGCGGCCTCAACCTGCAGTTCGTAAACACCGGGTTCCAGGTGCAACTAGGCCGCAGGATCTGCGGGCGAATGCAACTTCCCGGCGCCCATCGGATTCCCAGCAGTCACTCGATTTTAACGTTGCCGCAACGCCGGAGCCGGCATTGGGAACGGAAGTTGAAGCGGTCATTTATTGTGACGCTCCGGTGGCGCTGCCGGTGCACCGGCTGATGGCGGCAGCGGCCGACGCCAGCATGATCGCGATTGCGCTTGGGATTTTTTTAGCCATTTTCTGCTTAGCTGGCGGCCACCTGGCTTTCTCCAAGTCGAGTTTTCTAATGTCTAGCTGCGTGGTTGGTGGGGTGGTGTTCCTGTACCGCATGCTATGGTGCCTGGGCGGCGGCGACACACCTGGTATGCGTTTTGCCGGTTTACGGCTGGTGGATTTTGACGGCCGGCGGCCGGAACGGGAACAGCGTACCATTCGCCTCGCAGCATCTTTGCTCAGCATTGTTTCGGCCGGATTGGGCCTCGTCTGGGCACTGGTCGACGAAGAGAACCTCACGTGGCACGATCATATTTCGAAGACCTTCCCAACTCCGGGCTAGTGCCATCGTCCAGGCCCGATTCCCGATTCCCACATTCCGCGGCGCGATGGTAGGCTGAAGGGGTGGGTAGTCCGCTAGCTCGTTTCAAATCTTCCCGAGTTTATCTCTCGCTGACGCTATTTGCAGTCGGCGGGGCCGCTTTCAGCGCCTGGAATGCGCTGCGCTGGGCTCCTTCCTGGATAGCCGCTGCGCTGTTTGCTATTTCCGCGTTGGCGCTGGCTGTGGTGACGTTCCGTCCGGTCATCGAGATATTCGAAACACATCTTGCCATTGGGCCGCGGACGATTGCCTGGCGCGACATCCGGCAGGTGGATCAAACGGGCTGGAATACGCCACTAGTGGTGGTTCTCACCATGTACGACCGGCAGCGGATACACCTCATTTATCCCGGAGACCTCGATTCATCGAACAGTCTGTTACGGCATCTCCGCCGTTTCTCCCGCGAGGCTCTTCTAGACGGCATCCCGTATCGTGAATTTTGGGGAGAACTCGCGGCGGTGGCCCGTTCCAGCGAGCCCGCTAGGAAATCGGTTCCTGAGTCATCCGATACCGACACGTCTGCTCCTCTCCGCTATCCGGTTCTTCGCAGTGAAGACGAAGAGGAAGTGGAGCGTTTGTTCCAGCGCCTGAAATCGGTGGGACATTTGGAGTCGAAGAGCTCCGACGAGAAGCAGTAGTTCCTCCTACAAAATCCCGTGAAATCCAAAACACGAAGCCCGCGCAGGTGGCGAGGACTGCTCCTGCTGACCGGACTGGTGTTCCTGGCATTCATCTTACACACGCAGATTCTTGGAGCACTAGGGTCCCATCTAGTGCAAGCGGGTCCTCCGCAAAAGGCCGACGCGGCTTTGGTCTTAGCCGGCGATGGGTGGGGCTACCGTATACTCACCGCCGCCCAGTTGGTTCGCGACGGGTTTGTTCCAAAGGTCCTGGTTTCAGGACCGGACGGCGCCTACGGCAACCATGAGTGCGATCTGGCGATTCCGTTTGCTCTGGCACACGATTATCCGCAATCGTATTTTGTGCATATGGAAAATTCGGGGCGCTCCACGGTAACAGAGGCGGAGGCGCTGCTCCCGGAGATCCGCAGGATGGGCGTCCGGCGCCTCCTTGTCGTAACCAGCGATTTTCATACGCGCCGGGCGGGAGCGATTTATCGAAAGTTGGCTCCGGATCTGGCGATACTGGTAGTGGCCGCGCCGGATAAGAACTTCACCGCCAACGGTTGGTGGCATAACCGCGAGGCGCAGAAGACGTTTTTAATGGAGTGGGAAAAGACCGTCGCCAATTGGTTTAGCCTGTAGCATCTCACGATATAGTGTCACTAGACGGTGCTGCTTCGATGCGAGCAATCCTTATCTTCCTGTTGACCTCTGGTGCTACGTGGGCGCAGCCCGTTTCTCAATCAGCCGGTTGCGCCGCCGCACGAGCCTGGAGCGTCTGCGAGCTGACGTTTGACCTTGCCCCACAGGAAAATCCCGACCGCGCCGAACTCCGCGCAGAATTCCGCTCGCCTCGCTTCAAGACCTATTTGCTGCACGCATTTGTGGAGGATCGCAAGCTGGTCATCCGGTTTGCCCCCACCGAAGCAGGCAACTGGGTTTATCGGCTGACTAGTAATTTGCCGCGCCTGGATGGGCAGGCGGGTGCAGTGATAGCTGCCGAATCGGACTCACCAGGTTTTGTACGGGTAGCGAACGTCCACCACTTCGCCACAGAAAATCTCAAGCAGCATTTGTGGATGTCGTCCGCCGTTGATCGTTTTGCCGAAATGCCACGGTCTGAATTCGACCGGTTGGTCGAACAACGCTCGCAGGAGAAATTCAGTCACCTTCGCGTCACGCTGGACGCCGCAACGAATTTGAGCGAAGCCGCCGCACGAGTACGCGCCATTAATGACAAGGGTCTGACCGCCGATATCGTCCTGGCAGCAATCCCAACCGATTCGCGACAACGCGACACGTACCTGAATAGCATCGTCGCCAGATTTTCCGCATTCAACATCACCTGGGCGGGCATGCCTTCTTTTGAAACGGCGGAGCACGGCCGGCCGGTGCTGAAGGATGCCGGAGGACTTCTGAAGAAATTGGATCCTTACGATCATCCGCGCACCACCATGGCGTCCGGGACATCGGCGTCGCTCATAGGCGATGGTTGGATGAACATTCTGAGCTATGGGACGCCCGAGTTGAACGTAGGATCGGTGGAACATCAGTTCTACCAGCTCCCCGCAGTGAATGCGGGAATTCGGTCGCAGCAGGATCTCTGGAATGCCACCATGAATGGTCAATATCCGGCGTCGGGGTCAGGTCCCTATATGAAGGTGTGGGCAGAATTCATGGCCGGGAATCGTTATTGGGAGCTGGAACCATACTTCGATGTCGACGGAGGGAGGGCGCTGGCACTCGATGGTGTCGAATACATTGTTTACGTTGAGAAGTCCGGACTGGTGGAATTGACAGTTGAAAATCATAGCTATGACGTTGTATGGATGAATCCTGCGACCGGCGAATTGGTCAAACAGAAAGACTATAAAGGGGAGCACTTCACCGGGGAACCGCCCGACAAATTGCACGATTGGGTGCTGCGAGTGTCCCGCGAGGGCCGCAAAGCAGGCATGCTGAGATCGTACAAGTTCGATTCACGGCCGGTGCCGGTACAGGAAGTCGAGTTGAATCCGCTGAAGATTCCTTTTGAGATCGCGGCTCCGGAAGGCACCGAACTCTCGCTTTCAAAATCCGCTCCCTTCGCGGTCAAGATCAAGCGGGACAGCCGGGCAACACGCTCTTTGTTGGTCGAATGGATTGCAGAGGTTCCGCTCGATGGCGAAGGTTTCCGTATTGTAGGGACGGGCAGGGAAGGAACGCTTGCGTTACCTAAGTCCATAGCGAACCGCTTCCCCGCGGTGATGAGCCTCCACCTGATGCTGCTGAATGCGAACGGAAAGGCCTACGCGCTGGATCGGGTGTACAAGCTGAGCCCATGAGCGCGTATGTGCTGGCGATTGATACCACCGGTGACGTGGGAAGCATTGCGTTGGTGGGAGAGCACGGTCTGATCGAGGAAGCAGTACTCGACTCGCCTGACGGCTTCGCCCACGTATTATTTGATGCGGTCCAGCATTTGCTGGAGCGGCACGGCCTGACTATTTCGCAGATCGATGCGTTCGCAGCGGCATCGGGTCCCGGTTCCTTCACGGGCGTACGCGTCGGCCTGACGGCGGTGAAAGGCTTGGCGGAAGCGACCGGACGCAAAGTGATCGCGGTGTCGAATCTACAGGCATTGGCCTGGTACGGATCGCAGCCCCTGCGCGCCGTCGTCCTGGATGCGCGCCGAGGCGAAGTGTACGGCGGAGTATACAACGCTGCGCTCCAACTTGCGCAGGAAGAGGTGGTGGCAAAGCTACCGTTCTGGCTGGAATCGTTACCGCAGGGAGAACTGGAATTCGTGACGCAAGGATTCTCGCTCGACGGAGTGACAGCTCCGATTGTGCAGGCGCCGAAAGCCTTGGCTGGAGCGATAGGTTGTATCGCATTCGAGCGACTACGCACGGGTGAAGTGCTCGATCCCAGCGACATCGATGCCAACTACGTCCGGCGTTCCGATGCTGAATTGCTGTGGAAAGACCACCGCTGATTAAAACTCAACGATCAATATGAATGATGCCGCGCCGTATGGCCAACGTCACGGCGTGCGTCCGGTCGGATGCGCCCAGCTTTGAGAGGATGTTCTGCAAGTGCATCTTCACGGTTCCCGCGGCAGTGCCCAGGCGCACTCCGATTTCCTTGTTGCCGAGACCCTTCGCGACGTGCTGCAGCACTTCTATCTCGCGCGGCGTGAGGGCCACTTGCGGAAAATGCTCGCTGAGCCGCTCGGCCACTTCGGGTGGCATTAGGCGCTTCCCGGATTGAACCACGCGGATGGCACGAACGATTTCGGTATGCACCGACTCCTTGAGGATGTAGCCGCGCACACCCGCTTCGAGCGCCCGGTAAATCTCCTGATCGCCATCGTAGCTGGTGAGGGCGATGATCTTGGCCTCGGGATCGATCTTGCGAATTTCCTTGGTGGTTTCGATGCCGTCCATCGCCGGCATGCGTAAGTCCATCAACGTGACATCGGGATGGAACTTACGGAAAGCCTCTACCGCCTCGGCGCCGCTGCCGGCCTCGGCGATCAGCTTCATATCCTTCTCGTTCGCCAGAATGGCTGCGATCCCTTTGCGAACCAAGGGATGGTCATCGACGCACAGTATTCCCAAGACTTCCGTTTGTTCAACCATCAAACCGGCTCTAACCTTCCTTGAGGAGACGGCAGCGGCCCTTGTGCCACCGGAACCCGCACGGAAACTTTCGTGCCGCGGCCCGGCGTGCTCGCCACTTCGAGCTCCGCCCCGATTTGGCTGGCCCGCTCCTTCATACCGATGATCCCATAATGTCCGGCGCGCCCACTGTCATCGCCGCGGCTCATGCCCTGGCCATCATCGCGCACCGACAAGCGCAAATCGTTTGCCGAGCACGCCAACGTCACCTCAATAACACGAGCGCCTGCGTGTTTAATCGAATTGGTAATGGCTTCCTGGGCGATACACAGTAGATTGTATTTGACCTCTGCCGGCAGTTCCTGGCGCCGGTCATCCAGGCTCAACTTCAATTTAATATCGTGCTCCTGGATCAGTTGGCGCGCTGCGTCCGCAATCGCCGTCGACAGCCCTGCACTCGACCCTGTTCCACCGCGCAGCCCAGCAACTGAGCGCCGTGTCTCCTGCAGACATACACCAGCATCGCTGATGATTTCTCCCAACGCCTTGCGGTCTTCCGAAGCACTCAGCCGGTCGGTGAATGCGTGCAGCTGCATCGTAATCCCGGAGAAACCCTGAATCAAGGTGTCGTGCAACTCGCGGGCGATTCGGCTGCGCTCAGCCAAAATCAAAGCGAACCGGCTGCGCAGCTGTTCCACGCGGAACTGATAGATCAGCCAGACCAACAGCCCGATGACGGCCAGGCATAGCGGCAGGAACCAGATCCTCTGATAAAAGAACGGGGCAACTTCGAAGTAAAAGGCGCTGCCGGTCTCATTGCAATTGACAAAGGCCCCGCAAGCCACCACGTGAAAACGAAATTTTCCTGGCGGCAAGTTGGTGTAGAACGCCTGGCGCCGTGAACCGGCATTGGTCCAGCCGCGGTCATAGCCCTCGAGCATGTAACTGTAGGTCACTCGCTGAGGAGACAGATACGTGAGGGCGGCGTATTCAAATTCAACGTTGCTTCTCCCGGGCCCCAGCGTTCTGACGTCCGCTGGGTCCACCGGTTCGCCGTCGATAATCACATTTTGGATAGCGACGGGTGGAATCGCTCCGGGACGCGTGCCTAGGCGCGGAGCGAATGCCAATAACCATCCAGTCGCTGAAAACCACAGGCGGCCGTCTGAGGCGCGCACGCCGCCGGGCTGCACTCCAGGCGTCCCTTGTATGGTCCGCAATCCATCCAGCGGACTATACGGCGTGCTGACGACTTTCGCGATCTTGCCGTCCGCAAATTTGAGCAGATCTTTTCGGTCCACCCAAAAGAAGCCTTTTCCGCATGCCATCCACAGGCGGTCCTGACCATCGAGGACGAACCCATAGATTTCGCCATCGAACAAACCGTCTCTCACGCGAATTCGGACAAGCTTGCCATCGCGCAACATAGCTAGACCGAGTCCGTTCATACCAATCCACGTATACCCCTCAGGGTCGGTGTAGATGGCATTTATGTCCTGGACCGGTGTCAAAACACGCGGGATCTGTTCAACCTTGGTCAGGTTTCCGCCGGCATAGCGATACAAACTTTCACGTGCCGCCGCGAACAAAATCGCACCATCGCGAGTTTCGCCGATCGCGGAAATCGGTACGGAGAGCTCATCCCGCAGGGCGGGAATTTGAACGAAGCGGCCATTCTCAAACACCGCTGGGCCTTTGTCAGTGCCAACCCAAAGCTTGCCCGCCCGATCCCGAAAAATACAGCGGATTCGATTCGCCGGCAATCCCTGCGCGGTCGTGTAGATGTCGCTGACCTTGCCGTCGTGCAAGCGGTATGCGCCCGCACTGGTGCCTGCCCATAGGTTTCCGGCACTATCTTCAGCGAGCACCGAAACCGCTTCTCTTGCGAGCGCCTTCAGCGGCGTAAAGGCATTGCCGGATAATCGGCTAAGCCCCCCATCCAAGGAACCGGCCCAGAGAGTACCTTGGCGGTCTTGGAATACCGGTCCGGGGTTGTTGCTCGGGAGCCCTTCTGCGCTGCTATACCGCGTTGCGGCACCCTCTAGAAACTGATTGAGCCCGTTCTTCGTCGCGACCCAGAGGCTGCCCTCGCGATCTTCAAACAGCCAATAGACCGTGTTTTGCGAGAGGCCATCGCGATAACTGTAGGTTTCGATCGATCCCTTGCGCACCCGGCTAAACCCGCTGCGCGTGCCCACCCACAGCGCACCGTCGCGGCCCGGCGCCAGGCACAGAATCGGGTCGTCTGCCAGGCCGTCCTTGGCTGTGTAGAGCTTCTCGACCCCGGCGGCATAACGAATCAGACCCTTGCCGGTTCCAATCCATATTTCATTTGCGGTGCAGAGCAATGCCCGCATTTCCGAGTTGCCCGGCGATTTAAGCGTGACCTTCGAAAATTGCGAACCATCCCAGGTGGTCAATAAATCACCGCCGGCCATCCAAATCTTGCCGTCGTTCGCGCGGCATCCAGTATCCGGACGCCTGCTAATTTGGGCCGGGGACTCGTGCACCTCGAATTTGTCGCCCTCGAAGCGAACAAGACCGGTGGGAGTGCAGGCCCATACCTCGTCGCCCGATCCACGGACCAGACACGAGAAGTATTGCGTAGGCAGCCCGTCTTCTTCGGAAAATACCTTTACCTTGCTGCCGGTAATGCGAATCAACTGAAAGTCATTGGTGAGAACCCACAAACGCCCACGCCCGTCTTCCAGCATGGAACGCGCCCATACATCGCCTAACGAATTGGCCTGCAGTGCCCGAACCGGACTGAATTCCACGCCATCGAAGCGCAGAACTCCGCTCTGCGTGCCGATCCAAAGGTATCCGTCGCGCGTTTGAGCAACCGAGTAGACGGAAGTTTGAGACAAGCCCTCCGGTGTTTGCCACGTGCGGTGCACGTATTGCGTCAGCTTCTTGCTGGGATCGAGAGCGCGAGCCGTACTAGCACAAATCAACGCGAGGACCACGCAAGTCCCAGTGGTTGAGAAATAGCGCAACGTCTTAGAAATGCGGCTGGCCATTAGGCCTAAACCCTCTCTTATTATTGTCGCGCACGCTATCTCTTCACGCCAGTGTAACCGCCGGTTAGTGAACCAATAGAGCCGTAGCAGCGATCCCTGTACCGACCACTGCGCTGAGCATCGAAACATACCACATGAGTCGTCGTTTGGTTAAGATTGCCAGCGAAGCTAATACAATTGCGATCTCCAGGAACACTTCGCCTACGTGCGCGCGCAAGGCCTGCGCGCCGTGGACGTGGCTTTCGTCCTCCAGTTTTTTTGCTTCGGTCTGGATTTCGCCTCTTTCTTTGTCGTAGCGTTCCATGTTGGCAGCGTATTTGTTTACTGCAGCCGGGCCTGCCGAAACCGCCGCCATCAGATCCCGGGCAATGTCCGATTCATAGCGCCGGATGTCCTTGGCCTGATAGTAAGACCACTGGTCGGACGCCTTTTGCTGGTTCAGCAGCTCTTCGGTAACCAAAATCTGCCCCGCCACCGATACGATCGCCATGACTGCCGCGATCACCGCCATGGTGAGCGCCACGTTCCGGTCGAAGGGTTCTTTAGCGTGTTCAGCCTGTTCCTTTAGCTCTTCTTCGACAGACATGGTCCATACTCCTTCGAGAGATAATGGTTGCAAGCGATCGACGATCGATCCTGTACCACCTTACAGGAATCGATTACACTCGCGAATTACGTTTCAGGTTGGTGTCCATTGTATAATGTTGAGTTTGCACCTAGTTGTGCCGTACTTTGCGGACCGGAGGATGAGTGAGACCTACCAAGACAGACGACCCAAGTTATTACCACAAGGTCGTCGATTGCCAGTGGGCGTGTCCCGCGCACACGAACGTTCCGGAATACATCCGGATGATCGCGCAAGGCCGTTACACCGACGCCTACATGCTGAACCGGGAGTCGAACGTATTTCCCGGAATCCTGGGGCGTACCTGCGACCGTCCATGTGAGCCTGCATGCCGCCGCACTCGTCTGGATACGAAGCCAGTGGCAATCTGCCGGTTGAAACGCGTAGCTGCCGACCAGAAGGGCGATATCGAGCATCTGCTGCCGCGCGCCCCGGAGCGCAAGAACGGGATGCGCGTGGCGTGCGTGGGAGCTGGACCTGCCTCGCTCACCGTAGCCAACGACCTGATGCCGCTGGGCTACGAAGTCACCATTTTTGAAAAGTACGGCCAGCCCGGCGGCTTGATGCGTACCAATATTCCGTCGTTCCGTCTGCCGGAGAGCGTCCTTAAATTCGAGACTGACGCCATCCTCGATATGGGCGTCGATATCCGCTACAACTCGCCCGTCAATAGCATGAAGGAACTGCTGGGCCAGGGGTTTGACGCCGTGTTCGTAGGCAGCGGGGCCCCACGCGGCAAGGATCTCGACATCCCCGGACGCCACGACACGGATCGGATCCACATCGGAATCGATTGGCTAGAGTCCATAACGTTCGGGCACATCGATAAGATCGGCGAGAAGGTCTTGATCATCGGTGTCGGCAATACCGCGATGGATTGCTGCCGTTCGTCGCGCAGGCTTGGCGGCAAGGACATCAAGGTCATGGCGCGCCGGCCTCGTGGTTACTTCAAGGCGTCGCCCTGGGAACTCGAAGACGCCGAAGAAGAAGGCATCGAGATCGTAATCAATCATGCGCCCAAGCGGTTCGTGATCGAAAACGGCGTCCTCAAAGGGATGGAATTCGAACGCCTGGAATGGGACGAGAAAGCCGCCAAGTCCAAAGTGGTCGAGACTATCTTCCTCCCCGCCGATGACGTGATCCTGGCTATCGGGCAAGAGAACGCATTCCCCTGGATCGAGCGCGACCTCGGCATCGAGTTCGACAAATGGGAAATGCCGGTAGTAAATGAGAAGACCATGCAATGCTCCCGCCCCGGCGTCTTCTTCGGCGGCGATGCGGCCTGGGGACCAAAGAACATCATCTGGGCAGTCGCCCATGGACACGAAGCGGCCATCTCCATACACGCCCATTGCCAGGGCGATCCCGTAACCGAGCGGCCGCCGGACGGCATGAGCCTGATCAGCCAGAAGATGGGGATCAGCGAGTGGAGCTACCACAACGATTACAATCCAGCCGCGCGCCAGAAAATGAAACACGTCGATCTGGTGCATCGCTTCGAGCAGCTTAATGTCGAAGTAGAGCTCGGCTTCAATGCAGAACAGACAGCGCGCGAGGTCCAGCGCTGCCTCAACTGCGACGTTGAAACCGTATTCACGCCGGTCAAGTGCATCGAGTGCGACGCCTGCATCGATATCTGCCCGCTCCTTTGCCTCACCATTACGCGCGATGGCGACGAAGCTGAGATAAGAGAACGGCTCTCGGCTCCCGCTGTCAATCCCGACCAGGCGCTCTACGCTTCCGAGCCTCTCCCTCAAACGGGTCGCCTGATGCTTAAAGACGAGGACCTCTGTGTTCACTGCGGCCTGTGCGCCGAACGCTGTCCCACCGCGGCTTGGGACATGCAAAAGTTCGAACTCCAGATTTCCTACGCGGGGAGTGCGGCACACAAGCCCGCTTTATCGCACGCGTGATAATTAAAGAGAGAAACAAGGACAGTAACGTGCACCAACTGCTACGCACACGCGTAAACGATTTTGCTCTGAAGCTGGCGAATGTCAATGGAACCGGCTCGGCTAGCGCCAACAGCCTGCTGATGCAGGCCATTTTTCGCATGGGAATTCCGGTCTCCGGCAAGAATCTGTTTCCTTCGAATATCCAGGGCCTTCCCACCTGGTACGAGATTCGCGTCAATAAAGACGGCTACACGGCGCGCGCTTTGGATTACGATTTGATGGTCGCCATGAATTCGCAGACCTATGCGCAGGACGTGGCCGAAGTACGCGAAGGCGGCTATCTGCTTTACGATTCCACTTGGCCGCTGGATCCGCATCTCATCCGCGAAGACGTCAATTATCTGGCTGTGCCGTTTTCGAAAATGTGCAACGAGACGTTTAAAGAATCCCGCGAGCGGATTCTAATGAAGAACATCGCTTACGCCGGAACTCTGGTCGCACTTCTTGATGTCGACATGGATGTCGTAGAACAGCTTCTCGATGAAAAGTTCTCCGCCAAGAAAGCCATGCGCGAATCAAACACCAAAGCCCTCCGCTTGGGCTACGATTTCGCCAAAGAGCATTTGCAGTGCCCTCTGCCATTTCAACTCGAGAAGATGGACGCCAATGGCGACAAAATCTTAATCGACGGCAACACGGCGGCTGCCTTGGGCTGCGTATATGCCGGTGCAACAGTCGCTGCGTGGTATCCGATTACGCCGTCCACCTCCTGCATGGATGCGTTCAAGGAATTCTGCGAAAAATATCGTAAGGACCCGGAAACTGGAAACAACAACTTTTGCATCAT
>Ga0070665_100004085_pt1 | contig 15347 bp, 10 predicted proteins | sample KBSS13metaG_FD_65862 | JGI IMG/M metagenome (GOLD analysis project Ga0070665, IMG submission 65862) | Switchgrass rhizosphere microbial communities from Kellogg Biological Station, Michigan, USA - KBS S1-3 metaG | ecosystem: Host-associated > Plants > Roots > Rhizosphere > Soil ... | reverse complement strand
AACTTGTTAGCCGCAACCGAGACGCCTACACCGCTGCCGCAAACCAGGATTCCCCGTGCCGCACGACCGGAACGAATGTCGTTTGCGACCAGCATGGCGTAGTCGGGATAATCATCGGGCTGGCTGGGGTCGAAGGTGCCGACATCGCGGACGTTATGGCCCAGGCTCCTGACAAAACCGGCGAGCTGGGTCTTCATCTCGAAACCCGCGTGATCGGAGCCGATTGAAACGATCATTCCGTAGTCTGACTTCCCTTAGACGCCAGTTTGAAGCACGCGCTTCGGCAAATTGGTGTCATCGTTGTTACAAAGTAATTAATCCAAACCGCGTCGAAAAACAAGCGCGGCATTTAACCCGCCAAAAGCAAAGGTGTTGGAAAGCGCCGCGCGAAGGGGGAGTGCCCGCGCATCGTTCGCAACAACATCCAGATTACAAGCCGGATCATGCTCACGGAAACCTGCCGTGGGAGGAGCCACGCCGCAACGGAGGGCCATGTTAGTCAACACGGCCTCAATGGCGCCTGCTGCCCCCAGGGTATGGCCATGCATAGATTTCGTGGAACTAACCGGTAATTGAGCGGCGCGGCTGCCGAAGACCCGGTGTATGGCCTCGCTTTCGGTCGTATCGTTCGCTTGCGTGCCGGTGCCATGCGCATTGACGTAATCGATGTCGGCCGGATCGAGCCGGGCATCCTTCAACGCCCAGGCCATGGCCCGCGCCGGACCGTCCGCGTTCGGTTGCGTGATGTGGTGCGCATCCGAACTCATCCCGAAGCCGACGATCTCGCCCAACACGCTCGCGCCTCGCGCCAAGGCATGCTCCCAGTCTTCGAGCACCAGCATCGCGGCGCCCTCCCCAAGCGACAGCCCTTTGCGGTCGGCGGAAAAGGGGCGGCAAGCCTCGGGCGACACCACGCGCATCGCCTCCCAGGCGCGCAGCAATCCTTCGGCAAACACCGCTTCACTCCCGCCGGCAATGGCCGCGGTTGCCTGGCCGCTGCGAATCATGACGAAAGCCTGGCCGATCGCGTGATTGGAAGAAGAACAAGCAGTCGAGACGGTGTAAGCCGGTCCATGAATGCCATATTCCAGCGAGATGCGGCTGGCTCCTGCATTCGCCATCGTGCGAGGAATGGTAAGCGGCGCAACACGCGGGTTATTCTCGCGATACAGCCGCTGATAACCTTCTTCTTCGGTGAACTGCCCACCCACGCTACTGCCCGTGACCACTGCCGTGTGATCGCCCAGTTCGCCGTCGAAGGACAATCCGCTTTGCGCCACGGCTTCCCGTGCGGCCACCAGCGCCATCAGAGCAAAGCGCTCCAGCAGGATCAAGTCTTTTTCAGAAACATGCCCTGACGGGTCAAAACCCACCGCTTCTGCGCCAACTTGAAATTTGTACGGCGGCGTCCCGCCATCGCGCAACGGGCGAATGCCGCTTTTACCCTCGGTCGCCATGGCCCAACATTCGCTGACTGTATTGCCGAGCGCGCAAATCAACCCTTGCCCGGTGATCGCAACCCGCCTCATACGGCGCTGGGCGGGGCGATCTGCGATTTGTTTTCCAGCAACTGGCGAACGCCGGCAACCGTGTCGCGTACCGATCGCAAACCAGCGACACCCTCATCCGGAATATCGATCTCAAACTCCTTTTCGAGTTCGAAGACGATATTGATGCCATCCAGAGAATCGATCTTCAATTGCTCGAACGTGCTCTCAAGAGTGATCGATTCCGGTGGAATGCGTTGCGTGCGCGCGATTACTCCGATCACTCTGTTGGCCAATTGGTCTGCTTCGATCTCTGGGGCCATGCTCCGCCCTCATCATAACCAAGTCCGCTGGATGAAACGGTACCAGGTACTGCTCCTACTGCACGCGAATCGACAAGATTTCGCTCAGTTGCAGATACGCATCCAGCCATTCCTGCGATTTCTTGTCGCCGCGTGCCGCACGCCGGCGCATTCGCAGATAGAGACTGCTTTGGATGGCGTAGATGTCATTCTGTACCGACCAAAGATTGACCGGGAACGGCATCAGCAAGGCGATGCGCAGCGCTTTGCTCAGATCTTCCAGCCTGTTCACGTCGGCAGGTTCATCGACGATCAGGCGCGTGAGCTTCTCGAGCTTGTGCTGCAGCAGGAACTCGAGCGTGGTTCTATCGAGCGTGACATGGCCGGTCTGCGCTTCGCGCAACAGGCTGCGAATCCGTTCGGCGTCAAACTCTTCGGCCGAACAAGCGCGACGAAGAAGGCTGTTGATGGCGTACTCAACGGCCGCCGTAAACTCGCGCGGCATCGGCGTCCCCAGGCTGCTGAGAAAGCGCATGAGGGCGGCATGGTGCTCGTAGAGCTGCAGGTACGCCGCCTCGGCCTCGGCGACCGTGCTCGAAAGAATTGTGCGCACGATACGGCGCTGCTCATCGCGAAAAAGCGATCGCAACGAATATGTCTTATCGGCGAAGCGGCGATCCAGCAACCGCACGACCTCCGGAATATCCACTCGTGAAAACGCCTCGCTGATCGATTCGAGCAGACTCTGGTATTCGCTTGCGCCTTCCAGCTGCTTTACGCCCCCGGCGACATTGTGATCGCCGAAGTGTACAACCCAGAATGTAAGAACTTCACATTCCTGCGTGACCTTGGATGTGAAGCTCGCCTGGCCCAGCGCCATGCGCAATTTGCCGGCTTCGCGGGCATGATAATCCAGCCGCCTGACGCTGTACGAAAAGATGTCGGTGCGGTCCCCGTAAGGCGCGAATAGTGAGCTGATCGAGTAATGTGCACCCACCTTTTCCAGATCAACCACCGATGGCCGGACGTAGCGCGTGTAGATATCGGCGCCGCTGCCATACTCGGGAAGGTTGCTCTTGGCCAGTGCCAGGCGTTCCATAAACTCCGCCTCGATCGCCTCCCCGAACAACTCCTCGGCAAGCTGCACAACGCGCCCGGCATACTGAATCACCTGAACCGTCTCAATCCCGGAAAGATCGTCGAAGAACCAACCGCAGCTCGTATACATGAGCATGGCGTGACGCTGCAGTTCCAGGAGCTTCCAGACAGACACCTGCTCGCTATCGCTCAAGGTGCGACTGAAATGCTCATTCGCGAAGCGCTCCCGCACGGCAGGCTGACGATCGAGCACGATTTGAATGTACGCATCGCGCGCAGCCCACGGATCGTGGAGCCACTCGCTGCCCATTTTCTCGAAACGCGGGATGGTCCAATCGCGCAGCCAGTCGAGCGCCTCACGTAATGGCTTGCGCCATTGCTGATTCCATCCGGCGCGGCCGGAATTACAGCCGCAGTCACTGCGCCAGCGTTCCACACCATGCACGCAGCTCCAGGCGGTGTTCTCATAGATGTCAACTTCCCAGGCCGGCGGAGCGATCTGCAGGAATTCGCCGTAATTCGTGATGCGCGCGGGCTTCTTTGTCTCGACGTAATCGAGCGCGTAGGCGAGCGCCATTTCACCGTGACGATGGTGGTGCCCATACGTTTCTCCATCCGTCGCGATATGCGCCAGTTGCGCCCCGTGACGATGATCCGAAAGGCCGCCCAACAAACGCCTGGCAAACTTTTCGCCATTGTCGAGCAATTTTTCGAAAGCCACCGCCTGCGAGATCGGGCCGTCGTAAAAAAACAGATTGATGGTTTTTCCGCTCGGCGTTTGGTACAGATAGGCGCGGGCGGGATCGATTTTCGAACCGGTGACATCCTGCCACAGCGTCTCTCCCTTAGGCCGGATCGCCTTTGCCTGATGCGGGGCGAGGATGGCGAAGGACAAACCCGCCTCTGCCATCATGTCGAGCGTTTCGGCATCGACCGCGGTTTCGGGCAGCCACATACCTTCGGGGTCTCGTCCGAACCGGCTCACAAAATCCTCGTAGCCCCAGCGGATCTGCGTCTGCTTGTCGCGCTTGTTGGCGAGCGGCATGATGATGTGGTTGTAGGCCTGCGCCATGGCCGAGCCGTGACCGGAAAATTGCTTTTGGCTCTTGCGATCGGCTTCGAGCAAACCACGGTAGGTATCCGGCGCATGCTCAGCCGCCCACGAGAGAAGCGTCGGGCCGAAATTGAAGCTTATTTTCGAATAGTTGTTGACGATACGGGCGATATGCTGGCGTTCATCCAGGATTCTTGCGGCGAGGTTTGGCCCATAACATTCCGCCGCGATCCGCTCGTTCCAATCGTGATACGGGTAGGCCGAATCTTGCAGCTCGATCTGCTCGAGCCATGGGTTTTCGCGGGGGGGCTGATAGAAGTGGCAGTGAATACAGAGATATTTCATTCGTTGTGGCGGACGGCACTCAAGGGGCAACCAGCCCTTTGACAGGGCCGTGACACACGGTGCGATTTTTTCTCACGTCTCTGGTAGAAAAATTGTAAAAACAGCGCCGCTGCCGCGCTCGCGGTTGGCGGCACCGACGCGTCCGGCATACTTCTTCACAATGGAGGCGACGATGTGCAAGCCCAGCCCGGAGCGGGTCGCAGCGCCGGTCTTGGTCGATACATGGGGCCGAAAAAGCCTGGGAAGAATCTCAGGCGAGATGCCGGGTCCGTTGTCGGAGACCGTGATCGAAAGGCTCTCCCGTTCGCTTTTGGTCTCGATCTCGATGCGCCCAGGACGATGCATCACCTCGGCGGTATTGAGGAAGAGATTGACGAAAACGCGCTCCCAGTCCTTTGGAGACCCGGGCAACCTGATGTCTTCGGGAATTCGGCGGACCCAACGCATACGCGGTTTGCGCGCCGCCACGCAGTAGTCGGTCACCGACTGAATCGCGTCGTCCACGATAGCGGCCAAAGTGGGTGTGCCATCGGGAATAGCGCCCAGCAATCTCTTGCCGCGCTTCACGCTGCGGCACAATGTGGCAGCAAGCGGCTTCCAGCGCCGGTCGGAGTTGAGCAATTCCGCCGCTTCGGTGATGGTCTCAAACACGTTATTCAAATCGTGGATCAGGCTTTCGTGACTGAGATCTGAATCGACGGAATCTTCCATGGCGCAAGCGGCTCAGCGAGTGATGCCGTGCAGAGTATTGTAGAACTCCGGGAACGAGACCGAAGCCGCCTCCGCTTCATGGATAGCGCAAGGGCCGTCTGCCAGCAGAGCGGCAATCGCAAATGCCATGGCGATGCGATGATCGCCGCACGATTGAATCTCAGCCGCGCGAAACTTCTGGCGGCCCGGTATGCGGATGCTATCCGCCGTCGTTTCCACTTCAACCTGCATGGCGCGCAGGTTCTGCGCAATCGTTTCAATCCGGTCCGTCTCTTTGACGCGCAGCTCGGCTGCATCGCGCACGAGCAGCCCTTCCTCGCTGGCGGCTCCGAGGACCGCAAGAATCGGTACTTCGTCGATCAAGGCAGCCGTAACCCCACCGGAAATGGTGCCGCCGGTGATGCGCGAGGACTTCACCTGCAAGGTTCCGATCATCTCGCCGTTGATTTCTTCGAGATGAAGGACCTTGATATCGGCACCCATGCCGCGCAGAACATCCAGCAGGGCCGTACGGGTCGGGTTCAAGCCAACTGCCGTGATAACCAACTCCGATTCGGGAACCAGCAAAGCGCCAACGATAAAGAATGCGGCGCTGGAGATATCGCCGGGAACCATCAGGGTTCGGGCGGAAAGGACGGCTGGCCCGCGCACGCTGGTAAGCCGCGGAGCAATCGAGATATCGGCGCCCAGCTCGCGCAGCGCGATCTCGGTGTGATCGCGCGTTGCAATGGATTCCCGAACAGTGGTCTCGCCTGAGGCGTACAGCCCGGCCAGCAGCACGCAGCTCTTAACTTGAGCGCTCGGCACAGGCGTCTGATATTGAATCGCCTGTAGAGTTGTCCCGTGAATCGTAAGCGGCGGGTACTGCTCGCCGTGCGCCTCGATACGGGCGCCCATCGCAGTGAGCGGCGCGATGATACGCCGCATCGGGCGTTTGGATAGCGACGCATCGCCGGCCAAGGTGCTCGCAAAAGATTGTCCGGCGAGAATGCCGGACAACATCCGGATGGTGGAGCCGGAATTTCCGGCGTCCAGAACGCCCGCGTACTCCTGGAGCCCGCTTACACCTTTGCCGTGTACAACCAGGACGGAACGTTCGTTTTCCGTCGTAAATTCGTGGCGAATTCCCAGGGCTTGCATGCAGCCGAGCGTGGACTGGCAATCGGCGCCTGTCGAATAGTTGTGGATCTTGGATGTGCCCTCCGCAATGGAGGTCAACATGGCGTAACGGTGCGAGATGGACTTATCACCCGGCACCTCTACGGCGCCGTGAATAGCTAGCGCCGGGGAGACGTGCTCAATCATTGATGTCGTAATTGTATCGTTCCGGCCGAAATTTATAGCCCGGAAACCGGAAGCGTTTTGTGCTAAACCAACAAGTTATGATCAACCGGCGTACATGGATGACAGGCACCGCGGGAATCGCCGCGGCGGCAGGCTCTGGGTTTGGGAAAGCGGCAGGAGCAGGCAAAAAACCGGTCTCCATCTCGAGCGCAAACGGCCGGGCGGCTTGCGCGAAAGCGGTCGAAATGATGGCAGCCGGCGCGGACACGCTCGATGCAGTCATCGCCGGTGTGAATATTGTCGAGCTCGACCCCAACGATACATCCGTCGGCTACGGAGGCTTGCCCAACGAGGACGGCATTGTCGAACTCGATGCTAGCGTAATGCACGGGCCGACCCGCCGGGCGGGATCGGTTGCGGCGATACGCGACATCAAAACACCGTCTAAAATCGCGAAGCTGGTGATGGATCAGACGACCCACGTCATGCTGGTGGGAGAAGGAGCCACCCGTTTCGCCGAGGCGCATGGCTACAAGCGGGAAGACCTGCTCACGGAAAAGTCTCGCACCGCCTGGCTGGTATGGAAGCAAAGCCTGCGTGTTCCGGGCGGCCTGAACAATTGGATTTCCATGGAAGAGAACGCCGCCGTTTCCCGCAAAGCGCCGCTTGCTCAGCTGCGTGAAAGCTTCCCGCATGCCGACGAGGCGACCTTGCAGTGGGCTTGGGAGATGGCTTCGCACCCGACATATGGGACCATCAACTGCCTTGGGCTGAACGCCAAAGGCGAGATTTCCGGGGTGACCACAACCAGCGGGCTCGCTTGGAAAATTCCGGGCCGCGTCGGAGATTCGCCCATCATCGGGGCTGGGCTGTTTGTCGATCCGGATGTAGGCGGAGCCGGCTCCACTGGGTTGGGCGAACTGAATATCCGCGTGTGTGGAGGACACACGGTGGTCGAGAGCATGCGCCGCGGGTTGTCACCGAAAGACGCTGTACTGGAAGCGCTGAAACGTGTATCGAAGCTTTTTGGCGACGATAAAGCAGTTCTGGATAAGCTGGACATCGAGTTCTACGCGCTGCGCATCGACGGCGAGCACGCAGGCGGCTCGCTCTGGGCATCCCACAAGAACTATAAGAACTACTCGGTCAACGACGGTGGTGAGAGCAGGCACGAACCCTGCGTTTACCTCTACGAACGGTAACTGAGGCGGGAGCTCGGTTAGCTGCGCAGGGTGAGACCAGCGGACGAGAGTACCTGACGGCAACGGGCTCGCGCACGAAAGACGAGCAAACGCAGATAGTCGCGGTTAACGCGAAATTCAGCACATACGGCGTCCCGGCGTTTCTCTTCCAGCAGTAATCCTCGCAGAAGGCGGCGATCGGCATCACTGACGGTACAGAGCGCGCCGTGGATCAATCTTCTGCGCTCCTGCACAAGCAGGGAATCCTCGGGTGTGCCGGCGGGATCGGCCGTTTCAGGAAGCGTTTCGGGGAGAGGCGGGTGGCGTGCTTCCGTGCGCACGCGTTCAAGGGCAACGTTGCGCCCCACAGACTCGATAAAGCGCGGCAGGCTGGCAGCGGAGCGCAATGTTTTGCCTGAGCGGAAATACGTGAATACGCGGAGGAGCGTTTCCTGGCAGGCATCCTCGGCGGCATCGGACGAATGGAGTCGGGTGCGCAGCACGCGTTTCAATTTGGAGTGAAACGTCGCATACAGCAGGTTCTCGGCATCTTGCCGGCCGAGGCGTAATGCGATCAAATACTGCGTATCGAAAACGCTCTGCGTTTTGCTCACAGAGGGTCCGAAGCACGGTAAATGCCATCAGGAAATTCGGGGAAACGCCTAGAACCTAGCCCGCAAATACTGCCTGCGAGACAGCGTCATCCGGGGTAAATGTCCGCACAGGAACAGACCGGTTAACCGACCCTCACTTTTGAGATAGACGCGAGAGCGATAGAATCCGTGTGACGACCACCGGCCGGAAAACAAGCAGGATGGATGAGCTGCAGGATGGATGAGCTTAGGATGCGGGTACTCCAAGGGTGACACTGCGTGTCTTGGTCTGCTGGGCGTGGTTGGCGATTCCGCTAGCGGGTGCGGAGGAGTATGCCGAACTGTTCCGGCAGGCGGCGCTCGATACAGGGCGGGGCGATTATGTGCAGGCCATTGCTAAGTACAAAGCGGCCCTGGTGATCCGTCCCGGGTCGGCCGAGGCTCTGAATAACCTTGCGGTGGTCTATTACCAGGCGAAGGAATACCAAGCCGCATTGGCAACTGCGGCGGGGGTATGGCAGGGCCACAAGGAGCTCAAATCCGCGGCGCTCATCGCCGGTTTAGCGGCCATTCAATGCAATCGACCAAAGGACGCGCTCGCACCTTTAGGCGCACTCGTCGCGGAAGACGATAAGAATCGCGATGCGCTGTTAGGGCTGGCAAGTGCGCATGTGGCCTTAGAGGAACTTACCCCGGCAGCCGAACTTTACGAACGCCAAACAGCGAGAGTGCCAGGAGATGCGACAGCCTGGTACGGACTGGCCATTTGTTACGAGAGACTAGCCGAAAATGCTTCGCGTCGGCTGTCGCGGATACCCGGCCAGACGAGCTACTCCAAGCGGTTGCTTGGAGAATATTTGCAGGGCTCCGGCGGTACCAGGCTGGCGGCCGAAGCATTCGGTGATGCGGAGGCGACCATGATTGAGCCGTCGCCCGAAGCGGAGCGGGAGTATCAAAGTGCGCGGAGTCTGGCGGACAAATCGCGCAATGCCTTCAGCCACTTTGTAGAGCTGGCGCCCGACTCGTGGCAGGCAGCCCTGTTTGAAGGCGATGTGGAGCGGCAGCATAACAATTTGAGCGCGGCGCTGGCCCACTACAAGCGTGCGTCGGAGGCGCAGCCGAACAATGCGGCGGCGCAGCTCGGGCAAGGGACTGTGTATTGGCAGATAGGTGAATTCGACCGGGCGGCGGAATGCCTGCGGTTGGCCTTGCAGCTCAACCCGCACGCCACGCAGGCGACGTTTGAGCTGGCAAACATCGCGGTGCGGCGACACCAGGACAAAGACGCGATTCCCTTGCTCGAAGAGTTCCTGAAAGCGCAGCCCGATGCCGTGAGTGCGCGAGCCGATCTGGGGCGTGCGTACGCGCACATAGGCCAGTTCGAGAAAGCTGCAGTTGCGTTGCGAAAGGCAGCCGTTTCCGACGAGCGCGGCGACATCGAGTATCAACTGGCTACGGTGCTGCGAAAGTTGGGCCGGATAGCAGAGGCAGATGCAGCACTGAAGCGATCGGCGGAATTGCGTCAGGCACAACTACAGCGGGAGCAGAAGTTGAGGGAGACGCCTTAAAACCGCGTCAAGGCTGCGCGGTGCTTCCGCGAAGATGCTGGAAGGCCTGAAGCGCTTGCTTGGCTGCGGCTTCGTCGCCCGCTAGCCGGTAAGCGCGGTAGAGGAGGAAATGATAGCTGCCATCGGGATCCGCAGCGATGACCTTTTTCAGCTCGGCGATGGCAGGACCAGCCTGCTGGGCAGCGATGTACAGACGGGCGAGAACGACGTGCGTCTCGATGAGATCGGGATTGCCCGCGAGAGCGATTTCGGCGTGACGCTTCGCTTCAGCGTTCTTGCCGGCGTGCTGAAGGATATCGGCGAGGATGCCATTTGCCTCGGGATCGCGCGGAGATTTTGCGAGGACCTGCTGCACGAGGGGTAAAGCCTGATCGAATTGATGCTGCTTCCAGAATTGGGAAGCCAGCCCAAGTGCAGCGGCGGTCAGTTCGGGGTCGAGTTTGAGAGTCGTTTGAAATTCGGCAACGGCGTCGGCGAATTTGCCGGCATCCGCGAGGGATTCGCCGAGTAGAAGATGGGTGCGGGCCGAAGCGGGATCGAGCGCGATGGCACGATTTAAAGCCGATAAGGCATCGCTCAGAAGCTGCTGGACTTTGGGCTGCCGAGCAGCAGTTGTATCGCCCTGGCGCGCGGCTCGATTGAGCATCTCGTCGGCCTGGCTGCGGCTGGTAATACCGAGTCCATACCAAGCATCCGCGAGGTTCGGATCGAGCGCAGCGGCTTGCGAATAATTTTCCCTGGCCAAGGCATAGTGACGGAGCGCAACGTGCGCTTTACCCAATGCCAGAAGCGGTGCGGGCTGGCGGGGATCGGCCTGCCGGGCACGCTCCAGGAAAGGAAGGGCGGCGGCAGGTTGATCCAAGTCTATCTCGCTCAGCCCGGCAAAGAGATTGGCTGCGGCGAGCGAAGGGTCTTTAGCGAGAACCAGATGGAATTGCTCGAGAGCGAGACGGTTCCGGCCGGCCAGGTGCAGCATCACGCCGTAGTTGCTGCGAATTTGCGGTGAATCCGAACCGGCTGCAATGAGCTGCGCGTAAAGATCGGCCGCTTCGCCACAGCGACCGGCTGTCTGCGCCGCACGGATCCGATCGGCGAGATCCGCGCTGCTCTGATTCTGTGCGTTGGCCGAGGCCACGAGCAGAACAATGAGCAGCGCACGCACGACTACCAGTAGAGCTTCATCCCGAATTGGATAGAACGCGCCGGCAAAGCCCCCGGGATGACGCCGAATGTCGAAGTGCCGAAGGTGGTACCGGGCGCAAAGAATTGCGTACGGTTGAACAAGTTGTAGAATTCCGCGCGCAACTGAAGCTTGGATGCTTCATTCCAAAGCTGCCAATACTTTTGCAGCGTCATATCGGCATTGATTGTACCTTGTGCACGCAGGTAGCCGGCCGTCCGGGGTGCGTTGCCGAAGGTGAAGGGTGCGGGCTGAGTGAAGTCGCTGGTATCGAACCACTGTTCGATGGTGGGGTGACTGAGGGTAGGATTGCCCGTCACATTGGGCCGCTGATTTCCACCGAACGAATTGGTGTTGTTGGTGGCGTCGGTAACCGATAGCGGGAAACCGTCCTTGAACGTGAAGACCCCGGCAATTTGCCAGCCGCCGATCACCTGATCAACGAGTTTGTTGCCGGGAGCGTAGGCGCGGCCTTTACCGACGGGCAGCTCGTAGACATAACTGCCGACGAGGCTACGTGGGATATCGTTCAACATCAGCGATTTCTCGAGCGACGTATCGTACCAGTTGCGCACCGATTGCGCCTGTCCGTTGGTCCAGCCTTCGGGGCCTTCGTTGTTGGTCAGATATTTGGACCAGGTATAGGAGATCAGGAATTGCAAACCGTTCGAGAAGCGATGATTCGCCGAGAGCGTGAGCGCGTTGTAGGAACTCGACGCAGAGGGCGGCTGGACATCTTCGACACCGGTGTATTGCGGAAATGGCCGGAGAAGCTGACCGTACGGAATGGTTGGTCCGGAGAGAGCGCCACTCGTGATGATGCCCTGGAAAGGATTGGCTACCGGTTGCAGCAGTTGATTGCCGAGCGACAGATAGGCCGGATTCAGCTGGTTCAATTCAAAGGTCTGTCCAAAGAGAAGCTTCACGCCATGGTTGCCTACATAGGCAGCCTGCAGAAGAGTATTGCCCAATTGGTATTGGACGTTCGAAGTCCACTGTTGCACGTAAGGACTCGTGCGATTGCGGAGGATGGCGTTGATGTTTTGGCCGATGTTTGTCGCTCCGCCCTGCGCTTCGCCGACGGGGGCTAGCAGGCCGGTGGGAAAGGGATTGCTGAGAAGGTTCTGCGGAGTGACGCCATCCACGCTACCGATATAGGGAGTGGTTTGTGAGAAGCCGTTCAGTGAGAGTCCCTGATAATCACCGAATTCCATGGCCGGCGTATAGAAAATGCCGTAGCCGGCGCGAAAGACGAAGTGCTGAAGCGGCGAATAGGCCAAGCCAACGCGTGGAGCGAAATTGTTATAGCGGGTATCGTAGGCACCGCGATTGTCGCCATTCACATAAGACAAGTTTCCGGGAAGGTTCAAGTTCGGCAGCAGGTTGCTGATGGGATTGGGATCGAAGGTGAAGGAGGATAAACGATTAAAGCGGTCCGTCGGAGCCGTTTGAATGTCGTAGCGCAGACCAAGGTTGAGCGTCAGGTTGCGGCTGACTTTCCAATCGTCATTGAAATACCAGCCGAAGTTCTTTTTGATGAATGCCGCTTGCGCTGTATAGGGAATGTTGCTGTTGGTGTTGTCGCCTGTTCCAAGGAGAAAGGACGCGACCGACGATCCGCTGTCAGCAGCGGCTGCCGTGGGAAAAGGGCCCTGGGTGAAGCTGGGCGAGAAGTTAAATGTGGCGCCGGAGGAATTGAAAGTCGTCAGCGTGAAGAAGATGGACGAGAAGCCCATGGAGAAGTTGTGGGAGCCAAGGTTCTTTGTGAAATCGGATGCGAAGCTGCGGGCCTCGCGCGGGGTGGCATTCAATACACCCGATCCGAGGTTCTGAAAGCCGGTGAGATTGATGGTCGGAAAGGCACCGGGCGGGCTATAGGTGTTGAGCGAAGCAGGCAAGCCTACTTGGGTGACATCGAAGGGAACTCCCTGTGGCTTGCGGCCCTCCACCCAGCGGCCCCAGCCGGCATTGAGCGACATCACAAAGCTGGGGGTGAAGACATAGGTGTAGCCGACACCTCCCTCGAAGCGATTATCCGGGGCGAGCGTGCCGTTGCCGCCGACATTATCAGGGCCAAAGAACTCACCTTCTAACTGTTTGAATTGGCGTTTTTGCGACCAGCGTGCAAAGAAGTTCTGCTTCTCGCTGACGTTGTGGTCGACTTTGATCGTGTACTGGTCGCTGTTTGTGGGCAGCCCGGCTGTCCCAACGTAGTTGTTTGCGCCTGTTAAAGGATCGCCAGCACGATTCGGAGAAGGATAGTACTTCATCAGGTTCAACGCGACGGCGTTGAGCAGGGGAGTGGGAATCTTGTTGCCTGGAAAAGCGTCCCGAACAAATTGCCCATTCACTTGCCTAGTAGAGAAGGGATTGTAGATCTGGGCGAGCGAGCCGTCCTGGTTGAATGTTTGTGAAAAATCACCCTGGCGCTGCAGGTCCGTGGGAACCGAAGTAACAAGGGTCGTCGGCGTTTGCTGGCGCAGGCCTTCGTAGGTGCCGAAGATGAAGGTCTTGTCGCGCTGTTTGTAGAAATGCGGGATGTATACGGGGCCGCCGGCAGTGAAGCCGAACTGATTTCGTTTGAATTGCGGGCGCGGAAGGCTATTGCGGTTGTTGAAAAAGTTATTCGCGTCGAGATTGTTATTGCGCAGGAACTCGAAGGCGTCGCCGTGAAAGCTGCGTGTGCCGGATTTGGTAACCGCATTGACCACGCTGCCCATGCTGAGGCCGTATTGTGGCGAGAAGGTGTTGGTCTGGATGCGGAACTCCTGCAACTCGTCGACGCTTGGGACATAGATGACGCCATCCCAATCGCCGGCGCCATCCCAGGCGCCATCGAGCAGAAAGGCGGTGGTGCCGAAACGTCCACCGCCAAAGTTGAAGAAGGCGATGTCCTGATCGGCATTGCCTTGCGAGCCGGGCGGGTTGAGGGCCTGGTTCTGCTGGCTATTGTTCACGCTGGAATCGAGGGCGACAAGTCCGTAGACGTTGCGAATGTTGAGCGGCAATTCGACTGCTTGCTTGCTGCTGACTTCCGAGGCAAGATCCGCGCTACCGGTGTTGAGAACCGGTGCCGAGGCGGTCACTTCGACCACTTGATTGACGTTGCCCACCTGCAGGTTGGCATCGAGCGTGGAAGACTGACCGACAGCCAGTACAACATTCGATTGCAGAAATGTGCTGAAACCAGCCTTCTCGACTTTAAACCCGTATCTCCCTGCCGGAATCAGCGTGAACGAATACAGGCCATTGTCGCCGGTAGTGGCTTCGCGCACGAAGTTGACATCCGGGTTCGAGAGCGTAACTTTTGCGCCCGGTATGCTGGCGCCATTTGCATCGAGGATGGTTCCGCTTAATTGCGCGCTGGCGGCTTGGCTCTGAGCGTGAACCGGCGTGGGCACGAGCGAATAGAGCAAACAAAAGACGAGAGCGGCAGCCGCGTGGTGTGCCATGATCGGCAGTCCGGGCGAGCGAAGCGTCTCACGTCGAATCAGAATTGACAACCAATTTTCCAATCGGAGCATATATTTTCCATTTCCCCGGGCAGCGAGGCCCGAGCAGAGCGATAGTATCACCCGCATTTCAGAAGAAATTCGCGAAAGGCAAGCGCTAATTCACAAACAGCTACAAAGCCGATTCAAATCTACCGAGAAGGAGCCAATTTTACAGAAGTTTTACGCGCCGGCCAAGATCCGCAACCGGAAACGGCGCACACTCGTGCAGTAGTGGCTATGTCGGTAAGTAATTGCTCCATTGAAAGGAATGTAATGCGCAAGTTACCTATTGGTGCTGTTTTTCTGCTGGCTTTAAATGGCTTTGCCACAGCGGCCCGAGCGGACAGTTTCATCCAAACCAATCTAGCGTCGGATTTGCCGGGAATGGCGGCTCATCAGGATCCAAGGCTGGTCAATCCATGGGGTTTGGTAGCCGGGCCGTCGACACCATTTTGGATTAATAACAATCACACGGGATTATCTTCCGTTTACAACGGAGCCGGTACGGCGCTCCCGCTGACGGTGACGGTACCGCCGCCAGGGGGAAGCGGCGGCCCTTCTTCTCCGACGGGAATTGTATTCAATTCCACGGCGAGCTTCGGCGGTTCACATTTTATTTTCGATACGGAAGACGGAACGCTTTCTTCCTGGACCCAGGGAACAACCGCTACGCTGCAGGCCACATCGGCCGCGGGATCGGTCTACAAAGGGCTGGCCATAGGCGGCAATGCCTCGGGGGATCTGCTGTATGCGGCGAATTTCGGGCTCGGCCGAGTGGATGTCTTCAATTCCAACTTTCAAGCGACATCGGTTGCCGGTGGATTTAAAGACAACACGCTGCCGGCTGGTTATGCGCCGTTCAATGTGCAGAATATCGGCGGCAGCCTATATGTGACGTACGCGCTGCAGGATGCGGGGAAGGAAGATGACGTCGCGGGTGCCGGGCATGGTTTTGTGGATGTCTTCGACATGAACGGGAACCTGCTGCGCAGACTGGTATCGCAAGGAGCGCTGAACTCGCCCTGGGGCTTGGTGAAAGCGCCGGCCGGG
>Ga0070665_100004082_pt1 | contig 15351 bp, 9 predicted proteins | sample KBSS13metaG_FD_65862 | JGI IMG/M metagenome (GOLD analysis project Ga0070665, IMG submission 65862) | Switchgrass rhizosphere microbial communities from Kellogg Biological Station, Michigan, USA - KBS S1-3 metaG | ecosystem: Host-associated > Plants > Roots > Rhizosphere > Soil ... | reverse complement strand
CCTCACCCGCGAAGCGCTGTACGGCCGATTGCGGCGTTATGGGCTCGAGGCTCCCCCCGCCAAGGGCGCCGATCTGGTTTAGAGCCGTGCACGAACGAGCGCCGGTAGGCACCCTCTAGCGCAGCCTGCTCCGATTGGCCCGTGGCCGACCATGCTCGTCACATGGTCGGCCGAACACGATGGAGATAAGCTGCGGTGGCTAGAATTCGCGCTGCGCCGCGTCTGCAGCGTCCGCGAGATCGGTCAGAAAGGAAAAGAACTCAGGCGACTGACCGATGAACAGACCCATCGCCGTCAAGAACTTGAGTGCTCCCTTTGCGACGCCCGTCGTGTTTGTCGGACGGACGACGGAACAGGCTGGCAGGCTGGTGCTGATGAACGGGCAAGGTTCCGGCAGAATCAAGTTGGTCTGGAACATCTGCCTGACCGCGTCGCCCCTCGAGCCGTTGTTCGGATCTGTGCCGGAGTTGAGATCCGGAAAGGTGAGGCCATTGGTCGGATCGGTGAGTGGCCGCACTCTCCCTGCGATCAGCGAGAAGGTTTGAAAATGCATGAGCTCGATCGGTCCCATGCTGATGAGCAGCCGTAGCACTTCCACGCTCGTGACGCGTTGTGCCAGCGCCAATCGCAAGCTGCCGCCCCCCTGCTCGACGGTCGGGATGTGAAAAGCCGCAGTGTTGGCGATGGCCTGAAGATGCGCGTGCGGGAACAGGTCGTCGTCCGTGGCGGGAATCGCCGCGAACTTCCCGTTGTGCAGATCCGGGATTGCCTGTTCAAAAGCAGTGGGGTTGACGTCTGGGTTGTTCGTGCTGCTCCGATAGCGCGTCCACCAGCTGGTGTCGACCGTCAGCTGCATCAAGTTGGTCAGGCGCAGCCTTCCGCTCGATCCCGTTGCTACGCTGCCGGGCAGAATGCGGAAGGGTTCCATGTCAACGGGTTCGGCGCCCTTGGACAGCAAATACGCATTCAGAAAGTTCTGATGGCTCATCTCGTCGTCGGCGACGTCGTGAATGTATTGAGGGATGTTGCGATCAATTTCTCTCAGCCTTTCGGCGTAGGGCCTATTCCCATGGCCACTCGGCACCTCGTCGTCTCGGATCCCGCCAAGCTCGTTGTATTGAGTGTAGAAATCAGCCTCGAGCGCCTCTCCGGCGGCGAGGAATCGGAGGATGGCGGCATCACCTTGGGTGAGCCCACCACTCGACGGTGTCCCCTGGCCCATGGCACGCGCGAGCAATCCGCTCTGCATGGCCGCTGCGCCGCCAAGCGCCAATCCAGTCTTCAGAAAACTGCGACGGTTTCTCGCGTTGCTCATCACGTTGTCATCGGTCTTCATGTCGTTCCTCCATTTCACCACTCGATGTGGCAGTTGCTGCACTGCGCGCAATAAGACCACCGATGACGGGAACAAGAAATTGCACGTTGGTATTGGCGATACGTTCGTATCGATGCGGGAACCGAGACAGCAGGTTGACTGCGACTGCGTCGTCAAAAGAAGCGACGCATTTATAAGGAATCGCAGTGGCGCTCTGCGGCAGCGTTTACATGCACGCGGGCTGTCGACAGGGCGGCGTAGCAGGTCTAGGATCGACGTTCTCAGCAGGAGCAACCCTCCATGACGCGCGAATCATCACGGCGACTGCGCAAATCGAGAAAAGCCAAGGTCGAGGCGCTCCCGACCAGCGAGTTCAATGCCCGCATGATCGTGGACGGCATTCCGGGCCTTGTGGAACTGGTGTCGGCCGATGGCGAAATGGAAGCCGTCAATCGGCCGATGCTGGAGTATTTCGGAAGGAGTTTGGAAGAGCTAAGGAACTGGGCGAACAGCGATGTGATTTATTTCGACGATATTCCCCTCGCAAACGAAACCTTCAACACATTGCCAGCTGGCCGTCCTTTCGATATCGAGGTGCGGCTTCGGCGCTTCGATGGCGTCTATCGCTGGTTCCAGTCGCGAGGGCGCCCATTGCGCGACTCGGAAGGGCGAATCCTCCACTGGTATGTTCTTCTGACGGATATTGAAGAACGCAAACAAGCGGAAGAGAAGTTGCGCCGCAACGAAGCGTTCCTCGTTGACGGTCAACGTCTCAGCAAGACCGGCACATTTTCGTGGTCGATAGAACAGAACGAGATCATCTGGTCGCGGGAGATGTACTCGATTTTCGACTTTGACCCGGCGTCTCCCGTGACACTCGAATTGATTGGTACTCGTGTCCACCCTGAAGATTTTCCGATGCTGGAGGACATGGTCGCCAGAGCCCGGCGAGGCGAAGGCCAATTCGCCTATGAACATCGCATCGTGCTGCCCGACGGCTCAACCAAGTACATTCACCTGGCCGGCCATATCCTTCACGATTCGGCTGCGCGGCGGGAGTATATCGGCGCGGCTCAAGACGTGACGCAGCGCCGGCTGGCGGAAGACCAACTGCGCGAGCGCGAACTGCACCTGCGCCGAATAACCCAGACCATTCCCGGAATGCTTTGGAGCGCGACGCCAACGGGTGACATGGACTACTGCAATCGCCCCTGGCTCGAGTTTGCAGCCATGACCGAGGACCAGGTTACAGGCTGGGGATGGGCGTCAGCGATTTATCCGGATGACCGCGATGGCTTCATCGCATCGTGGCGCTCGTCTCTGGCTTCGGGCATACCGCTTGACGTGGAAGCGCGAATGCGCCGTTTCGACGGGGCATATCGTTGGTTCTTGTTTCGCGCCAATCCATTGCGAGACGAATCCGGGAACATCATCAAATGGTACGGCACCAACATTGATATCGAGGATCGGAAACGAGGCGAAGAAGCCCTGCGTGCCCGCGAGCTTTCGTGGCGGCAGATCATCGATAACATTCCCGGGTTCGTGCATACGACGACTGCGATGGGCGACGTGGAGTTCCTGAATCAGCAGTGTTTGGAGTATTTCGGCAGATCCGGCGATGAATTGAAGGACTGGTCGCGCCTCGATATCGTTCATCCTGACGACCTTCCGCGCGTAGTCGAAGCGTGGAGAACGTCGATCGAAACAGGCCAGATGTACGACGTGGAGCAGCGTAATCGACGGGCCGATGGTGTCTACCGCTGGTTCCAGTCCCGAGGCCGCGCAGTACGGAATCCGCAGGGTGAGATAACGGCGTGGTACTGGCTGAATACCGACATCGAGGACCGTAAGAAAGCTGAAGAGGCTCTGCACTCAAACGAGCGCAATCTGAGCCTGATTATCAACACGATGCCGGCATTGACATGGTCGGCGCGCTCTGACGGGTCTGCAGACTTCTTCAATCAGCATTACCTCGATTACATCGGACTCCCGTCGGAAAGACTACTGGGCTGGGGCTGGACCGTCGCAGTCCATCCAGACGATTTGAACGCCCTCATCGAGACGTGGCGATCGACGATGGGTACCGGCAGGCCGGCTGAAGGGGAAGCACGTTTGCGCCGCTTCGACGGCGAGTATCGATGGTTTCTGTTTCGCGCCAACCCGATGCGGGATGAATCGGGCGAGATTGTGAAATGGTACGGCACCAATACTGATATCGATGATCGAAGGCGGGCCGAGGCTGGCCTCAAGGAATCCTACCTTCGTCTCTCTGAAGCTCAGCGTCTGAGCAAGACGGGGAGCTTCATCACCGATCTCGTGGCTGACGAACACAATTGGTCGGACGAGACCTTCCGAATTTTCGAGTTCAATCCTTCGGCCAAGGTCACGTTGCAGATGATTCAGGGGGTTGTACACCCCGAGGATCTCCCTTCGTTCGAATCAATGATTTCACGCGCGATGACAGGCGCTGATGTCGATTTTTCTTTCCGGGTCCTGACGCCGCGAGGTGCCGTCAAGTACATTCGTGGCATGGCTCGCGTCATCGAACATGTCGTCGGCCGACCGCTATTCGTCGGCGCGCTACAGGACGTAACGGACAGCAGGATCGCGGAGGAAGCTCTGAACCGGGCACGTTCCGAACTCGCGCATGTGGCGCGAGTAACGACACTGAATGCTCTGACGGCCTCGATCGCCCATGAGATCAATCAGCCGCTCTCGGGCATCATTACCAACGCCGGCACGTGCCTGCGGATGCTGAGCGCCGATCCTCCGAATGTCGAGGGAGCCCTCGAAACCGCGCGACGCACGATTCGCGACGGCCACCGCGCGTCCGATGTGATCGCGCGACTCCGCGCGCTCTATAGCAAGAAGGATATTTCCTTCGAATCGATGGATCTCAGTGAAGCCACCGGGGAAGTAATCTTGTTGTGCAGGAGTGATCTGCAGCGCAACCGGGTGATTCTGCGGACCGAGCTCGCCGGGGACCTGCCGCCGATCGCAGGCGATCGAATCCAGCTGCAACAGGTGATCCTCAACCTGGTGCGGAACGCCTCCGATGCGATGAGCACCATCGACGATCGTCCACGAGAATTGGTGATCAGAACCGCAATAGATGATGACGATCGCGTACGACTCAGCGTTCGTGATGCAGGGGTTGGGATCGACGCGCTCGCCGCGGACCGGCTGTTCGAAGCGTTCCACACAACGAAAAGCGACGGCATGGGCATGGGCCTTTCCGTCAGCCGCTCCATTATTGAAGCCCATCGTGGGCGTCTGTGGGCGACGAACAATGATGGGCCGGGGGCCACATTCTCGTTTTGTGTTCCTTACTATCATGCGGACGCTTCCGCCACGCAGGCCGCTGACGCCAAGTAGCCGATTCGATCCTGAGAAACACACCACCGGCGTATCGCTGAGTCCCTTTCTCCCGTAAGTCCACTGCGACGGGGTCGTGGTCGCCGCGGCGCGGCGCGTTTCAGCAGATCCCACCGGCACAACGATACGTTGGTATCGATCACACCTTCGTTCAATAGACCAGCGTTCAGACGAGTGGTGAAATCGGGTCGTGGAGTACGAGGCTTGAAACGCGAATTATCGAGGAGATGAACGATGAAAACGCGACAACTGACAGGGATCGTGTGGGCGGCGCTGGTCCTCTTGAATCCGAATGCTCGGATGATGGTGCAGGCCGACACCAGGCAGTCGGTCGAGGACATCCGCAAGGAACTGTTGCAGCTGCCGTACTACAGCGTGTTCGACTTCCTGGCGTTCTCGTATGACCGCGGCACCGTCGTCGTGGGTGGGTACGCCTACGCGCTTGGCCTGAAAAAAGACGCGGAGCGCGCGATCAAGCGCGCATCCGGAGTGGACAAGGTGGTGAACAACATCGAAGAGCTGCCACCGAATCAAAACGACGATCAGATTCGGTGGACGACCTACTACAAGATCTACCGCGATCCATTCCTGTCCCGTTACGCTCCAGGCGGCGGCCTATTGTGGGGCCATCGGCACGCCTATGGCGGCCTGTTCAGCCCGTACGGCGGCGCCTTTCCTGGGATGGAGCCCGCCGGCAACTATCCGATTCACATCATCGTCCACAACGGGCGTGTCACGCTGCTTGGCGTCGTGGATAACGAGAGCGATAAGACCGTCGCAGGGTTGCGGGCGCGTGAAGTCCCGGGAACGTTCGGCGTCGACAATCAGCTCGTCGTCGAAAAGAGTGACAGGCGCACTTCGGAGTGAGCCCCTCACGTCGCCCGTGATCCGCCACCGATCGTTCGACGGGAGCGGCGCGCCGATCCCCGATGAGCCCGACGCGAGCTTGATCGAGGTCGACGCCGACGGCGCGACACGGATCGGCCCGCTGCCGCATGGCCTCACGGCAATGGCGCTCGACATGCCGACGCTCGCACAGATGCGCATTCCGAATGTCTCCGTGACCGGTGCGGACCCGATTCTCGACGGCGGAACGATCATCGTGCAGTCAGGCTCAACACTCCACGTCGACCTGCTCGATGCGTCGGGACTACCGGTGCGAGGCCAGCTCGTCCTGCTCGAAGACCTGCTGCCGCGGCCCATTGGCCGGATCGACGCGTCTTGTGAATTGGCTGTCGGGACCATCCGACATGCAGGGAATACCACGGCAAAGTACACCGACGCTCATATGCAGAGCTTCGACCAAGAGTCTTTGCTAATGGTCTTTTGATGAACCAGCTCCCCCGCCATCTCTGATACAGTCGCACACCCACGTTCGCTTCCGCAGTCCTTACTCTTCGTTCGTCGTTTCCCCGGGGTTCTCGGTTCTCGACGAAGGAGGTGCCCTCAACCTCGCGCGGACAATCCCGATTGTCAGGTTCAGCCTCTTTGCTCCAGAAGGAGGGGTGCATGGTGAAACGCAGTTCATCTCTGAGTCGTTCTCTCACGACATACGGTTGGCTCCTTGCGCTGATGCTCGTCTCGCTGATGACGGGCCCGCGGGTGGTCGCGTTCAAGTACGTGACCGACGTCAACGGTACGTGGTGGGGTATTCAGGATTCCACATCCCCGAACGTCGACACGGGCAGCATTCGTGCCACGCAGACGGGCCCGGGCGACTGCCTGTTCAACGCGTGCACGACGCCGCCCTACAGCACGACCATCAACGGTTTTGGCGGCATCAGGATCCTGGTCGAGTCCACCGACCCACCGCGCTTCAATGGAGAAATCATGCGCGGCTACGGCCTCCTGTTCGACGGCACCAGCCGTTTCACGTCGACGCAGTCGATCGACCTCGGGGGCATCGTGATCTCGCGGGACGTCTTCATCAACACAAACGCGAACTGGGGCCGTTGGCTCGACACGTTCACGAACTCGACGAAGCGTCCAGTCACCATCCAGGCCGCGTTCGGTGGGCAGTCGGGATACGGTGATCCGCAAACGGATCCCTCCGATCTCCTTCATTCGTCGCCATTCAATGCCAGCTCGATCGTCAACACGTCCAGTGGGGACGCCATCGTCACGCCCGGAGACTCCTGGGTGGAGACGGCGACTCCGTTGAGCGGTCCCACGCCTGTGGGCGGACCCCAGGTGACCGTCATCGGCACGCCGAGCGTTCCGGCAGCCCCGTTTCATGGGGCGATGACGTTCGCGGGCGATTGGCTCGACGACGCCTTCCACATGCCGCTGGCGTACGCGGGCCACCGCGGCAACTTCCAGGCGTACGTCAATACGATCACGATCGAGCCCGGTCGCTCACGATCCGTGCTCCATTTCGTCGTCCTGGGCCAGATGGTCACCGCGGCAACGTCTGCGGCGGTCCGCGCCTCGGTCGAGAGCACGGCCACGCAGCTCGCCAGCGCGCCGGAGGTCGGCGATTTGACGCCGGCGGAGATTTGTTCGATCGACAACTTCAGCGCCGCTGCCCTCATGGCCCATGGCTTCGACTTCAACGCCTGCTCGAAGCACCACGGAGACGATGCGGACGACAGCGACGGGCGGCACGATCGCACGCTCAGGGTCGAACAGCCGCCGGTGCCGAAGCCGCCAAAAGCAAAGACCAGCGTCAAGTACGACGTGGTCGGCAAGACCATCCAGCAACTGCGCGCCGACATGGAAGCCGGCGACACCACGTCCGCGGAGATTACACGCGCGTATCTCGATCGGATCGAGGCCTACGACGGAGGGCAACTCGGATTCCACGCGTTTGAAATCGTGGCTGAGAACGCCATGGAACAGGCCAAGGCCGCGGACAAGGCGCGCAAGCGAGGCGCGAGCGGCGCATTGCTGGGCATCCCGATCGCGGTCAAGAACCTTTACGACACGTTCGACATGGCCACGACGAACGGCAGCCTGACGTTCCAGGGATTCCGTCCGGTCCATGACGCGTTCCAGGTCGCGCGGCTGCGCGCGGCAGGCGCGGTGATCATCGGCAAGACCGGACTCGAGGAGTACGCGACGTACGGCAGTTACTCCAACGACGCGTACGGACAGGTCTGGAATGTGTTCAATCCGTCGAAGTCGCCCATCGCGTCGAGCGGTGGCTCGGCGAGTGCGCTGGCCGCCAACCTGGCCGCCGGCGCGATGGGATCGCAGACTGGCGACTCCCTGTATGGTCCATCGAGCGCCCAGAGTCTCGTGACACTGCGCGGGACCGACGGTCTCGAGAGCGGGACGGGCGTCATGCCGCTCGTGTATCTGACTGACTTTGGCGGTTCGATGGCACGATCGGTCCCGGATCTGGCCGACATGCTGAACGCGGTGGTCGCGACCGATCCGGCTGATCCGGAGACCTCGGCGCCCGGAAGGCACGTGCCCGCCGACTGGCGCGCAGCGCTCGACCCGAACGCGCTCAAGGGAAAGCGCATCGGCTTCATCGCGTCGAGGTGGGTGGATCCTTTTGGGACCACGAACGCCGTCCAAATCGAGCAACAGCGTGCGCTTCAGTTTCTGACCGCCGCCGGCGCGACGATCGTCCCGATGGGAACGCCTTTCGGCACGGACACACCGCCGGCGCCGGCGTCACCGACGACCAATATCCGGGCCGAGGGGTGGCGGCGCTACATCGAGAGCCATCCCGAGTTGATGGCGCAGGGGTTCGCCATCTTCACGGACGTCGACGTGCAGTGCTCGCAACGGAAAGTCGTCTACGTTCGGGCCGATCCGATCGCCTGCATCGCACCGGCGCCGCCGCCGCTGTCTGATGCGGACGTCCAGGTTTGGCGCGACTACCGGCGAGGCCGGCAGAAGACCGCCGCGCAATGGATGGACACGGCGACGGCTGACGGCAAGCCGGTCGATGCCGTCGTGTACCCCGGACTACTGAGCGAGATCAGCCTGAATGACGGCGGTGGAAGCAAGTCGAGCTTCGGCCGGCGTGACACGCCAAGCGCGGCGAACGGCATCCCGACCGTGGCGTTCCCGGTCGGCTACGACGATCAGGGCCAGCCGATCAACGTGCAGTTGATGGGCCGGGCGTGGGACGATGACAAGTTGCTGGGAATGGCGTACGCGTTCGAGATCGTCGCCAACGCCGCAGGCCATGGCCACGTCGAAGCCACGACCGCACCGCCGCTGCCGCACGATCACCGGCGCGACTGACCGTTGAGACCACCGGCGCGAATGGGCCTCGGGATGTTCCCGAGGTCCTATTTCGCGCCGAGTTCAAGCGACGGTTTATGGTGTGGAAGCGCGGTCACGTGGCGGCGCGCATCGGAAGTTTGCCGCTTCATCGACGCTGCCGGTGCCCTGGTACCGCGCGACCTGCGGATACGGGCAGAGCGGACGTGTGCGCACGACCCTGCCATCTACCAGGCGCGAGCCGAGGATCGCCTGAGGGACGACGCCCTTCTCCACCCATTCCACGAGCGGGGTCAGCGCGTCGAAGGCGCTGACGCCGGTGCCTCCGCCGCAGTGATACATCCCGGGCACCATGAAGAGACGATAGAAATCGGTGGTCGACGGTCCCATCTTCTGAATCACACTCTCGTAGTAGCGAATGCCCATCATCGGATTGAGCGCGGGATCGGCCCAGCCGAAATAGCTGACGATCTTGCCGCCATGCGCCTTGAACCGCGATAAATCCGGATCGGTGGCATCGAGCACGCTGCGGGCCCACTGCATCTTCTCGAGATCGGTCTCGATGTTGAAGGTGAGCCAGTTATATGAGGTGTTCGGCCGCCCGAACGCCATGTATTTGAAGAACGTTTCGCCGAAGGCGACCTGGGTCGGTGCTTGCGCGCCACCAACGAACCAAGGCGTCCACGCGCTCTCGCCGCCCGCTGCCCAGCCGGGGAAGAACTCGGCGCCGCCGCGCTTCACGCCGCCGTAAATCGTTTCGAGCGCGGCGATCTGCGCTGCAGTGAAGCACGACGGCCCGTCGCTATCGCCGACGCAGCGCGGAAGATCCACGGAGGGTTTGAACGCGCACGCACGAGGATCGTCAATGAGTCCGTCCTTCAATCCATCGACCGCGTCGCAGGTGATCACGATCGTTTCAGAGAGGATCTTCAACTTGTCCGGTGGGATCGGCGAGGCTTGAAGGGCACGCTGATTCGCGGCATAGTCGATCATCGTGCCGGAGAAATTCAGCACCGGTGCGCCGTTCACGATGCCGTCGAAGTCCTCGGGAAAACGCTGCGCGGCGATCAGGCCCTGCCGCCCGCCGGTCGAACAGCCGTCGAAGTAGGAACGCTGCAGCGCTCCGTCGTAATAGGTCTGGAGAATCCTCTTCGTGGTGAGGACGCTGACGTGCAGGCCGCGATACGCATAGTCGAGGAATTTCTGCGAGTTGACGGCGAAGCTGCCGAGCGGCTCGGTCGCAGCGTCGTGGCCGGTGTTCATCTGGAGGACGGCAAAGCCATGCGCCAGACCGCGCCGCACATTTGCCGCGCGATTCGGCGCATCGAGGGACTCACCCGCATAGCCGCCGTTGCCGAAGACGTACAGACGTCCATTCCAGGCAGCCGGCAAGCTCACTTCGAATCGAATCTCCGGCTGGATTTGTCCGACGATGCGGCAGTGTTCGGGCGCATCGGCCGACGCCGCGACCGTCGTCGCCGTGATCACCGAAAACTCGTAACCAGTCAGCGCGACCAGCGTTGGACAGGCGGCGCGCGGCTTCACCTGAACGGCATCGGCGAGCGCGGTCGCCTTCCACTCGCGGAACTGTGAACCATTCTGCGCCGCCGGCTGGCTGCCGCCCGACGCGATCGCGAGGACCATCGTGAGACTGCCGATCCGCCGCCATGTCATCGTGTTCATAGAGCCTCCGTCGTCGTGCTCGGCCTGGCAATCGTGCCGGCCCTCGATCACCGACAGCGCCTTCGCCGCCGGCCGCTGCGGCACCCGGCGCCGGGCGCACGCTTCATAGGTCACGAGCCAACGTCGAAAGTCCCTACGGTTTGATCGTAACTTTCGTCACGTTCCACAGAATCGCCGAACCAAGATAGACGACGTTGGGATCCTTGCAGCCGATCTCATGGACCAATCGTCCGGCGTCATCTTCACCGCGACCGAGGCTGGTCTGCGCCCACCCAACGACGCGGCCGCTCGCCGGATCGATCTTGTAGAGCCTGCCTGACGTACCGTCGGAGCTGTAGAGATACTGCTTGCCGCTCGCGTCGGGGCGCGGAATGCATAGCCCCCACGGCGCACCCATGCCGGTGATCGACTTGATGAAATTCAGATTGTCGTCGTACACCTGAATGCGGTGGTTGTTGCGGTCGGCCGCATAGACTTTGTCCTGCGCGTCGACGGCGACACTGTGGACGATGTTGAACTGGTTCGGCCCTGTGCCCCACGTGCCGACCGATTTCAGCCAGTGGCCGCCCGGCGCGATCTTGACGACGCGCGAGTTGCCGTAGCCGTCGGTGACGAAGACATTGTCATGCGAATCCCAGGCGACGTCCGTCGGACGGTTGAACGTCCCGATGCCGCCCTCCGGATGCAGCCGACGGACCATCTCGACCGGATGTTCGAGCTGGCGCGCCTCGCCCTCGAATCCGCGGCCTTTCTTTTCCAGCATCGACTCGAGATAGTCAATCGCTTCGGGAGTGCGGCCGAACTGCTCGAGGGGGACGGCCTGAGGACTGTACTTGACGACCATGCCGGAGCCCTCGTCGACCTGCCAGACGTTGTCGTTCTTGTCGACGCGAACCGAATGCGCGAATGACGCAGCGTAGTTGTGCGGCCCCCACTCCTTGACGAACGCGCCGTTCTGATCGAATTCCCACAGCATGGCGGCCGTACCGCCTCGGGCGATGCCCTGCGGGTTTGTTCGCGAGTAGACGAAGATGTGGTCCTGTGAGTTGACGTCGACGCCGACGGTCTCGCCCATCGTGTAGCCGGGAACCAACAGCTGGAGGACTTCCTCCTGGTAAGTCAGCTTCGGTGTCTTCGCGTCGAGGGCGTCCTGCTCGGCTTGTTGTTCCCTGGTTGAGATTTGCGCGTGAGCCGTCGAGACGCTGCTGCAGGCAAAGAACGCGGCGAACAGGGCGATCCGCGTGCATTTCATGGTCGTCCTCCTTCGACCGCGGATTCTAGCGCGAAGGTCCTCGTTGCCTCACACGGTTGAATCTGTCCAACGTAACTGACTCATACGCCTGCGGCCTTCAACGCCGCCAACACCCGCTCCGCCCGGAACGGGACGCGGCGAATGCGGACGCCGGTCGCGTCGTGGATCGCATTGCCGATCGCGGCGAGCATCGGTTTCAGCGAGGCCTCGCCGGCTCCATACGGCGGGAGATCCGGACGACCCGGATTCGGATCGCCGTTCACCAGCAGGATGTCGATCTTGTCGGGCACGTCCACATGGCGCAGCGTCGGGTGCGAGAACCAGTCGAGGCTCGTCACCTTTTCGGTATCGAACCGGACCTCTTCGTAGAGCGCGCGGCTCAGGCCATGGAGCGTCCCGCACTCGACGGTGTGACGCAGGGTCTGCGGATTGACGATCAGTCCGCAGTCGTGGGCGCACACCAGCCGCTTCGCCCGGACCTGACCGCTGTGGCGATTCACCTCGACCTCGGCGATCTGCGCCACCACGGTCTGGCCGCGGAAAGCATACGCGACGCCGCGCCCGGTCAGGATGTCCTCCTTGCCGATCGGCTTCGGCGACGGGCGCGCGTCCCAGCCGAATGCGTCCGCCGCGGCCTTGAGCACCGCCAGCGATCGCGCGCGCCGGAAGCCGCCGTCGTCGGTCGTGCCGGCCTCGAGCAGCTTGACGCGGAAGTCCAGCGCGTCGCTCTTTGCGGCCGCCGCGGCTTCGTCGATGAAAGACTCCGCCGCGAACGTCGACTGCGGACCGTTCGGATCGCGCAGGTTGCCGGTGCGGAGCGGCGTCTCCCACACGGCCGGCAGACCGACGACATCACCGCCGGTCGCGCGGTTGGGGATCGCATACATGTCGGATGGCGCGGCGGAACTGCCGGCGGCGGGCGTGCTGCGCCGCGATCCCATCAACTGCGCGATCAGCACCGTGTCCGGCTCGTTGTAGCCGACGTGGTTGTGGTCGCACGAACGCGCCTGGTAGTCATACGCGATCAGAGTTCCGGTGGCATCCAGCGCACCACGCACCTTCACGAGGAACGCGGGGCTCTTCGTATCCCACGCTGTCTCCTCGTCTCTCATCCACTGCATGCGCACCGGTCGGCCGAGCTCTCTGGCGATCCACGCCGCCTCGCAGCCGGCGTCTTCAGCGGCGGTTCGGCCAAAGCCCTGCGGCCCCTGCATGTACACGACGCGGACGCGGTCGTGGGGCATCCCGAGAAAAGTGGCGACGCCCCGCCGCATTCCGTACGTCTTCATGTCGTTTGAATAGACGGTCATTTGCCCGTTCGACGGGTCTGCGGTGGCATGTGCGCCCGCGAACGCCGTGTGACCCTGAAACGGAATCTGATACTCAGCCTCGAGAACCTTCGCTGCGCGCGAAAAGGCCGACGCCGGATCTCCCGTGACGCTCGGCCTCGATGGCGACGTCGGCGTAGCGGTGCGCATGTAGTCGAACAGACTCTCGGACGTCGGGAACGGCGCGGCCGCCGGCTTCTCCCACGTCGTCTTCAGCTGGCGCGCAGCGCGCACGGCCTGCTCTTCGCGCTCGCAGACCACCGCGACGTAATTGCCTTTGCTCATCACCTTGATGAAGCCCGGCACGTTCCTGACCGATGACTCATCGATGCCAGTCAGCGTCGCGCACGCGAACGGAGGCTTGACATTTCGCGCGTGGACCATGCCTGGCAGCTTGACGTCGACCGCCCATTTCAGCGAGCCGTCCACTTTGGCCGGAATGTCGTCACGCTGCGGCGACTGCCCGGTATATTTGAGCTCGGGCACCGACTTGGTCCTGGCCTGACCGGTAACCGACGAGACATTGTTCCCGGTCAATGTCACGTTGAACTTCTTGCCCGCGATCAGCTCGCCGTACGTGACGCGCTTCGAGGCATCCGCCTTCACCGTAACAACAGCGTCGGCGACGGCGAGTTGAGCGACCGGCGCCCCCAGGCGGACCGACGCCATCTCCAGCAGCACACGCCGAGCCTCCGCCGCGACACGGCGCATCGGCCACGAATCCCGCTCCATGGCCGTCGAGCCGCCCGATCCCACCTGATCGACGGTGATGTCCGTGCTGCCCATGATCAACGTGGTCCGATCGAAGGCAATGTCGAGCTCGTCGGACATGAGCTGACGGAAACCCGTACCCGTCCCCTGACCAGGATCCGTCTTGCCGACGAAGAACGTGGCGGTGTTGTCCTCATGAATGACGATCCACGAGTCGATTTGGTGGAAGTCGGGATCGTGATAAGGCCCCGCGCCTTGAGTCGCGGCGCCGCTCTGCCCTGCCGGCGCGATTGTCGCGCCGCCGAAAACGCCGAAGCTCACCGCGAGCAGGCCGGCGCTCTTCAGGAAGCCCCGGCGATTCGTCAGCAGGACGTCTTCGATCCGTTTCGGAATGCGGTCGGAGACGGTCATGCCACCACCGCCTTTCCGGCAGCCGGCGATGGCTGGGCCAGCGTCTTCGCCGCGCGCTTGATGGCGGTCTGCACGCGCATGTAGCTCATGCAGCGGCACAGTGTCGTGTTCATGGTTTCGCGAATCTGCGCGTCGGTCGGTTGCGGGTTCTTGTCGAGCAGCACTTTCGCGGTCAGAATCTGGCCGTTCTGACAGAAGCCGCACTGCGGGACCTGTTCATCGATCCACGCCTGCTGCAGCGGGTGCAGCCGTCCGTTCGACGCAAGCCCCTCGAGCGTCGTGATCTCGCCCTTCACCGAAGACGTCGCCGTGACGCAGGAGCGGACCGCCGCGCCGTTGATGATCACGGTGCAGGCGCCGCATTGGCCAAGGCCGCAGCCGAACTTCGGGCCTTGCAAGCCGAGATCGTTGCGAAGGATGTAGAGCAGCGGCGTGGCTGGCTCGACGTCCACCGTGTGCCGACGACCGTTCACCGTGAGTTGGATCTGGCTCATCGAATCATCGTAGCGCCTCGACGCCTCGCGATCAGCAGGATTCTGGAGAACCGGAGCTGGAAGGAATTTCGTCTTCACGTTCTCGCTCAATTGCAGGTGACCTCAATCTTGTAGCTGCTCGCTATCGAAGCCTGCATCGGGCCAGCGCTCGTCGCTTTCATCTCACCGGTGCAGGTCGTGGACGGAGCGGCTCGAGCCAGAGGCATCGCTGGTCACCGCACTCCGTCCGTGTTCCGTCGATACGACATCGTCAGCGAGACTGATCTGACAGAAGCCGCCGCCAAGCTCGATGCGGTCAACCCTGACAGTTCCGTGACAGCGAGCGCGAAACCCGCAGAGCGCGAGTCTCGATTGGAGCTAATTTCTTAGGAATGAGTGGAGGCGCCGCCCGGATTTGAACCGGGGGTGGAGGTTTTGCAGACCTCTGCCTTACCTCTTGGCGACGGCGCCCCGTAAAAGACGAATGGCGGGTCTTGCGACCCGCCCTGCCGAACCTGGCGAGAAGAAAATGTTGGAGCGGGAAACGGGATTCGAACCCGCGACTTCGACCTTGGCAAGGTCGCACTCTACCACTGAGCTATTCCCGCCCGAACCCCCAAAGTA